>Ga0075011_10000036_pt1 | contig 65119 bp, 62 predicted proteins | sample TARM_MetaG_T_14_FD_72354 | JGI IMG/M metagenome (GOLD analysis project Ga0075011, IMG submission 72354) | Freshwater microbial communities from Pennsylvania, USA, analyzing microbe dynamics in response to fracking - TARM_MetaG_T_14 | ecosystem: Environmental > Aquatic > Freshwater > River...
GAGAGCGGCCGCAACTGGCCCGAGGGGGATTCTGTGGTCACCGGGCTGGGCCTGCAGCTCGTGCACCGCTTTCTGACCGGCGAGACCCTCTCCCCAAAGGCGATTTCCGCCAAGCTCACCCCGGACAGCGAGACCGCCAAATGGTATGCCCGGTTCTACGCCAGGGCATGCCGCAACTGGGCCATCGGGCTGATGACCACCGGCGGCCTGTTTATCGCGGGCGGGGTGGCGGCCAAAAACCCCATGCTTGTACAGGTGCCCGAGTTTATGGAAGAATTCCATAATTCCCACGTGTACCAGGATTTTCTGCAAACCGTTCCGGTCCGGCTCAACGGCAACGAGGCGAGCGGGTTGTTCGGCGCGGCCTTTTACGGCGCGCAGCTGTTGTCGGACCGAGGCGAGGGCGTATGAGCCGGGGAGCGGCCAAGAAAATCCTTGCCGCGGCCTGTCTGGCCGGGCTGGTGGCCGTTTATTTCCTGTTTGATCTCGGCCATTTTTTCTCCCTGGACTACCTCAAACAGTCGCGCGAACAGTTTCAGGCCCTCTATGATGCGCACACCTTCCTGGTGATCGGCGCGTATTTCCTCATATACGTGGCAGTGGCTGGCTTGGGGTTGCCTGCCGCCGTGGTGCTTACCTTGGGGGGCGGGGCTCTGTTTGGGCTGTGGGTCGGTCTGGCCGTCATTTCGCTGGCCAGCACCCTTGGCGCGTGTCTGGCCTTCCTGCTGTCTCGCTACGTGCTGCGAGACTCGGTCCGCCGCCGGTTCGGCGCCAAGCTTTCGCGCATCGACCGGGGGGTGGAAGAGGAAGGGGCGTTTTATCTCTTCACCCTGCGGCTCATACCGATCTTTCCCTTTTTCGTGATCAACGCGCTCATGGGCCTGACGCCCATGCGCCTGTTTACCTACGCCTGGGTCTCCCTGGTGGGCATGCTGCCGGGGACGGCGGTCTACGTCAACGCGGGCAAGGAACTGGGGCAACTCGACTCGCTGTCCGGGCTGCTCTCTCCGAGCCTGATCCTCTCCTTTGCCGTGCTGGGGCTGTTTCCCCTGGTGGTGAAAAAGGGGCTCGGCCTCTACCTGAAGCGGAGGAACCATGTCTGAATACGATTATGACATCGGCGTCATCGGCGGCGGGGCGGCCGGGCTGACCGTGGCTTCCGGGGCCGCCCAGCTTGGTGTCAGGACCGTACTCATCGAGCGCGGCGCTTCTCTTGGCGGGGACTGCCTCCACTTTGGTTGCGTGCCGAGCAAGACTCTCATCCGCACGGCTGCGGTCTATCACGACATGCGCCGCGCAGCCTGCTATGGTCTGCCCGAGGTGGATATGCCGCCTGTGGACATGACCTCGGTCAACACCCGCATCAGGGAGGTCATCAACGCCATCCAGGCGCATGACTCCGAGGAGCGGTTTTGCGGGCTGGGCGTCAAGGTCCTGTTCGGGGATGCGCATTTCGAGGACGAACATGTGGTTGATTGCTCGGGCAAAAGGATATCCGCCCGGTTCTGGGTCCTGGCCACGGGCTCGTCCCCTGCCGCGCCGCCCATCGACGGGCTCGCGGACGTGGACTACCTGACCAATGAAGATCTCTTCAATCTGGAGAGACTGCCCGGATCCCTGACCATCATCGGGGGAGGCCCCATCGGCTGCGAGATGGCCCAGGCTTTCACCCGCCTTGGCTCCAGGGTGACCGTCGTGCAGCGCAATTGCCAGCTGCTTCCCGTGGAGGACGAGGACATGGCCGACGTGGTCCGTGCCTCGCTTGAGGCCGAGGGCGTCAGCGTGGAGTTGTGCGCGACCACCACCAGGGTTCGCCGGGTGAACGGCGAAGTGGAGGTCGAGTTCACCCGCACCGGGAGGCCTCACACGGTCCGGGCCGAAAAGCTGCTCGTGGCCGCCGGACGCATGCCGCGCGTTGCCGGGCTAGGTCTGGAAAACTGCGGGGTGGAGCTCGCCGGACGCGGAGTCAAGGTGGACACTCGCCTGCGCACCACCCAAAAACACATTTTCGCCTGCGGCGACGTGCTCGGCCGCTATCTGTTCACCCACGCTGCTGGCTACGAGGGGTCCATCGTCCTGTCCAACGCCATCTTCCGCCTGCCGCGCAAGGTGGACTATACCCTGCTGCCATGGTGTACCTATACCGATCCGGAGCTGGCCAGCGTAGGCATGAACGAGAAGCGCGCCGTGAAAGCGGGCGTGGAGTATTCGGTCTATGAGGAGCCCTTTGCAGACAACGACCGGGCCCGGGCGGAAGGGCGGATCGACGGCAAAGTCAAGCTCATCCTCGATCACAGGGAAAAGCCGCTGGGCGCGCAGATCGTCGGGCTCCACGCGGGTGAACTGGCCGGGCAGTGGACCACGGCCCTGGGCGGCGGGGTGAAGCTGGCCGCCATGGCCTCGACGGTTATGCCATACCCCACGCTGGCCGAGATCAACAAGCGCGTGGCAGGCCGGGTTCTGTCTCCCAAGCTGTTCTCGCCCATGGTCCGGAAGACGCTCTCTTTCCTCTTTGATTACAAAGGCAGGGCCTGCACCCTTGATTAATTGCCCGGACACGGGTACGAAGCCCGACGTTCCGACATTGCGCAAGGAGAATTCCCCATGGTTGACAAGAGCCGATACCAGAAGATGTTTCCCGTTTCCTGGGAACAGTTGCAACGCGACTGCCGCGCCCTGTCCTGGCGGCTGGTGGAGAAGGGACCCTGGAAGGGCATCCTGGCCATCACACGCGGCGGACTGGTCCCTGCGGCCATCATCGCCCGCGAACTGGACATCCACCTCATCGACACCATCTGCCTGTCCTCGTACAACTGGAAGGATCAGGGCGAAGCCAGTATTCTCAAGGGCGTGGACTGCGAGGGAGAGGGCTGGCTTCTCATCGATGACCTCGTGGACACGGGCAAGACCGCGAAGATCGCCCGCGACATGGTCCCCAAGGCGCACTTCGCCACGGTCTACGCCAAGCCCGCCGGCCGTCCCTCGGTGGATACCTTTATCACCGAGGTCAGCCAGGACACCTGGATACTCTTCCCTTGGGACGCCGGTTCCCAGTTCGTGGAGCCTATCGCACAGGTCTCCGAATAAGTTTTGAGTCAAAATAAATACCGTTATATTACAATTAAATAGCGTCGTTTCAGCGAAATTGGGTCTTGCCCGATTCCGGTAGCTGAGATATGCGTTTTTGATATTCAACCGCTAATGGAGAGGTCCTCATGAAGAAACTGCTGAAACTGATTGGTCTGCCCGCGGCTCTGCTGCTGACGCTGTCCCTTTTCGCCTGCGGTGAACCTCCGCAAGAGGAGAAAAAGGCCGAGGAACCCGCCAAGACCGAAGAGGCCCAGGCCCCCGCAGAGGAGGCCAATGTCGTCAAGGTCGGATTTATCTACGTCTCCCCGGTGGGCGACGCCGGTTACTCCTATGCCCACGATCTTGGTCGTCAGGCTGTGGATGCGCTGCCCTACGCCACCAGCAAGTATGCCGAGTCGGTGCCCGAGGGCGCGGATTCCGAGCGCGTGCTGCGCAACATGGCCCGCGAGGGGATGGATATTATTTTCGCCACCAGCTTCGGCTACATGGACCCGGTCATGAAGGTCGCCAAGGAATTTCCCGAGACCAAGTTCATGCACTGCTCCGGCTTCAAGAAGGGCCCCAACGTCAGCAACTATTTCGGCCGTATCTACCAGGCCCGTTACCTGACCGGTCTGATTGCCGGTTCCATGACCAAGACTAATAAACTCGGTTACGTGGCCGCCTTCCCCATTCCCGAGGTTATTCGCGGCATCAACGCATTTGCGCTCGGCGCGCGTCAGGCCAACCCGGAAGTCAAGGTCCACGTTGTCTGGACCAAGACCTGGTACGACCCGGCGCTGGAAAAGGACGCCGCCAAGTCTCTGCTGGACTCCGGCTGCGACGTCATCACCCAGCATCAGGACTCTCCGGCCGCCCAGGAAGCCGCCCAGGAAGCCGGAGCCTACGCCATCGGCTACAACTCCGACATGTCTTCCTTCGCACCCAAGGCCAACCTGACCTCCGCCATCTGGAACTGGGGCCCCATGTACGTGAAGACGGTCGAGGAAATTCGCGACGGTACCTGGAAGGGTGACCAATCCACGTGGTGGTCCATGAAGGACGGCGTGGTCGATATCGCCCCCATGGGGGCCATGGTCCCGGACGACGTCAGGTCTATGGTCAATGCCGAGAAGGCCGAACTCATGGCCGGCAAGGACACCGTGTTCGCGGGGCCGGTGAAGAACCAGGCCGGTGAAGTGGCCATCGCCGAGGGCACTACCCCGGACGACGGCGCGCTGCTCGGCATGGACTGGTTCGTGGAAGGCGTCGTCGGCACCACCAACTAGATCGGGTAACGTGCTGAAGATCAGAAAAAGAGAAGAACCCTGGAAGTGGGGCGCCCTGGTTGTATTCCTGGGCGCCCTGCTCTTTTCCCTTGTGCTCAGCGCCCTGTTGCTCAAGGGCCAGGGCAAGGACGCCCTGTATGGCATGACCGTGCTGTGGCAGGGGAGTTTCGGCAACGTCTGGTCGCTTGAGGACGTGCTCCTCAAGGCCATTCCGCTGTTCCTTTGTTCACTCGGTGTGGCTGTGGCCTTTCGCATGCAGATATGGAACATCGGGGCCGAAGGGCAGTTCGCCCTGGGTGCCATAGGAGCCACCTGGATGGCCTTGGCCTTCCCCGATTTGCCCCGGTTCGTGCTCCTGCCTCTCATGTTCATCATGGCCTTCATCCTGGGCGGCCTCTGGGCGTTGATCCCGGCCGTGCTCAGGTTGAAGCTGCGGGTCAACGAGATCATCTCCACCTTGATGCTCAACTACATCGCCATCCTGCTTTTGGATTATCTGGTCTTCGGCGTGTGGAAGGACCCGGCAAGCTTTGGCTTTCCCATGACCCCCGAGTTCACCGAGGGGGCGATCATCCCGGGCATCGCGGGCGGCCGTGTGCATTGGGGCATCGTCTTCTGCGTGGTTGTAGGCTCCGGGTTGTGGGCCTTCATGCGTTTCACCCGGCTCGGCTTCGAGCTGACAGCCAGCGGCGGGGGCGCACGCGTGGCCCGGTACGCCAAGATCCGTTACGGCATGCTCGTCCTGCTGGTCATGGGGTTGTCCGGCGGTTTCGCGGGCTGGGCCGGATGCGTGGAGACCTCGGCCGTGCTCAATCGTTTGCAACCCTCCCTTATGGTCGGTTACGGCTACACCGCCATCGTGGTCGCCTGGCTGGCCCGGTTGGAGCCGCTGAATATCGCGTTCGCCTCCTTTTTCCTGGCCGCACTCCGGGTGGGGGTGGAGAACATGCAACTCAAATTGCAGATCCCGGCTGCCTTCGGGACCATCATGGAGGGCATCATCCTGCTCACCGTGCTCGCCGGGCAGTTTTTTCTGACCTACAAACTGGTCCGCAAGCCGAGGCAGGAGTAGGCCATGTGGGATTTCCTCATACCGTTGTTCGCGGCTACGGTGCAGTCCGGCACCCCCATCCTGTACGCCACCCTGGGCGAGATGATGACCGAGAAGGGCGGGGTGCTCAACCTCGGTGTGGAAGGCATGATGGCGGTGTCCGCTCTGGCCGCCTTCTGGGTCAGCTTCATGACCGGCTCGCCGTGGCTCGGGTTCCTGGCGGGCGGCTTCGCCGGTATGGTCATGGGCTTCCTGCACGCCTTTGTCTGCGTCTCCTGTCTGGGCAACCAGGTGGTCTCCGGTCTGGCCCTGACCATCCTGGGCGGCGGGTTGACCCATTTTCTCGGCGTGCCTTACGTCGGCTTGGCCGCGCCCGGTTTTAACCCCTTCAATTTTCCTCTGCTCTCGCAGGTACCGGTACTGGGCGACATTTTCTTCAAGCATGACATGCTGGTCTACGTCTCTTTTGTGATCCCGGTCCTGTTCTGGTTCTTCTTCAGGCGGACCAGCCTCGGCCTGCACGTGGCCGCCACGGGCGAGATGCCCGCCGCAGCCGCCGCAGTGGGGCTGAAGCCCATTCGGTTGCGTTATTTTGCCGTCATTGCAGGCGGGTTCCTGATCGGGCTCGGCGGGGCGTACCTTTCTCTGGCCTACACCCACCTGTGGACCAACGGGTTGTCCGGCGGACGCGGCTGGATCGCTGTGGCCCTGGTCATCTTCGCCTTCTGGCGACCGGGGCGGGCCGTGGTCGGCGCATACCTCTTCGGCGGGGTCATGGCCTTCCAGCTCAGGCTTCAGGCCGCTGGCACTCACCTGCCGTCTTCCCTGCTGCTCATGCTTCCGTATCTGCTGACCATCCTGGTCCTGATCCTGTCCGCCTGGCGGGGCCGCCGTATCGACGCGCCAGCCGCCCTCGGCACCAACATTGAGCCGGAGGGATAGGGCGATGACCGACCAGATGTTCATCAGGCCGGTACGCACCCGGCCCATCCCTGAGGGAACACGTCCTCTGGTCAGCCTCAAGGGGCTGACCAAGCGGTTCGGCAAGGTCTTGGCCAACGACTCCATCACTCTGGACGTCTATCCGGGCCGCATCAAGGCGCTGCTCGGCGAGAACGGGGCGGGCAAATCGACCATGATGTCCATGCTGGCGGGCCGCTACAAGCCGGATGCGGGAAGTATCGAAGTGGACGGCCAACCGGTGCGTTTCAGCTCTTCCAAGGACGCCATCCGGGCGGGCATCGGCATGGTCTACCAGCACTTCATGCTCGTGGACTCCATGACCGTGGCTGAAAACGTCCTGCTCGGGCAGGAAGGAAAATTTTTCGTTTCCCCACACGAGATGGAACGGCGTGTGGGCGAATTGGCCGAACGGTACGGGCTGAATATCGACCCTGGCGCGCGCATCAGCGAGCTGTCCATGGGTGAGCGTCAACTGGTTGAAATCCTGAAGCTTCTGTATCGCGAAAGCCGTATCCTCATCTTCGACGAACCCACAGCGGTCCTCACTCCGGAGGAGACCCACAATCTTTTCGAGGCGTTGTGGCGCATGACCGAGCAAGGCAAGGCGATCATCTTCATCTCTCACAAGCTGGAGGAAGTCATCGCCCTGGCCGATGATATTGCCATTTTGCGGCGCGGCCGCATTGAGGGCGAGTTGGCCCCCGAGTCCATCGAGTCAAAGTCGGACCTGGCCTCGCGTATGGTCGGCAAGGAAGTTCTGCTTGAGGTTGACCGTCAGCCCGCCGAGATCGGCGACAAGGTCCTGGAGGTCAAAAATCTCACCGGACTCGGTCTGACTGGGGTGGACCTGGACGTGCACAGAGGCGAGATAGTGGCCCTGGTGGGCGTGGCGGGCAACGGCCAGAAGGCGCTGGTCGAAGCCGTTACCGGCCTGACCCGGCCACCGCAGGACACAGTCTTCATCATGGGTAAGCCGTGGCGGAAATTCTTTGCCGAGTCCACCTGGAACCGGTCCATGTGCTACATCCCCGAGGATCGGCTCGGCTTGGCCACGTTGCCCAACCAGAACCTGGTGGACAACCTGCTCCTGACCACCCGCAAGGGGTTCGCCAAGGGATTGTGGCTGGACAAGAAGAAGGCCGCCAAGCATACGATCAGGCTCATTGAAAAGTTCGACATCCGGCCCGGCCGTATCCACGCGTTGGCCTGGCAGCTTTCGGGCGGCAACCTGCAGAAGGCTGTCCTGGCCCGTGAACTTTACCGTGAGCCCAAGCTCATTGTGGCCGAACAGCCCACCCAGGGGCTGGACGTGTCGGCCACCGAGGAGGTCTGGAACCGGCTGCTTGAGACCCGGGCCATGGCCGGAGTGCTCCTGGTCACCGGCGACCTCAACGAGGCCTTGCAGCTGGCCGACCGCGTGGCGGTCATTTACCGGGGCAAAATTCTGGGCGTCCTGGACAACACGGACAAGGATATAGCGCGCAAGGTCGGCCCCCTCATGGCCGGTATCGTCGACTAGCCAGACCTCCCGCCTAAGAAAACAAATTTCCCGGTGCCCCGACCGGATTAATCCCATTAATCTTTCAGCAAGGAGAATGATATGAAGTTCAACAAAATGCGCATGATGCTCGTGCTTGCCGCGATCATCTCCCTGTGCGCGCTGTCCACCTTCGCTCAGGCCGGAACCACCCTGGAAAAGGTTAAGGAAGCGGGCGTCATCACCGTGGGCAACTCCCCGGACTATCCCCCGTTCGAAGCCATTGGCGATGGCGGTGAACGCGTCGGCTTCGACGTGGACCTGCTGAACGCCATCACCGCCAAGATGGGCGTCAAGGTCAAGTGGGTGACCATGGACTTCGCGGCCATCGTCACCGCCACCCAGAGCGGCCAGGTGGACATGGGCATGTCCGGCTTCTCCATCTCTCCCGAGCGCGCCGAACAGGTCAGCTTCTCCGCTCCCTATATCGCCAGCGGCCAGGTCATCGTGGTGCGCAACGATTCGGACATCAAGTCCGCCGCCGACCTCAAAGGCAGGAAGATTGCGGTCCAGCTTGGCACTACAGGCGAGCAGGAGGCCGACAAGGTCGAGGGCGCGGAAGTGGTCAAGCCCGAGAGCTACAACATTGCCTTCATGATGCTGAACAACAAGGTTGCGGACGCGGTCATCGCCGACATCTCCGTGGCCGACGAATTCGTCAAGCATGGCAAGTTCAAGCGGGCGGGCAAACCGTTGTCCTTCGAGGAATTCGCCATGATCACCCGCAAGGGCAACGATGACCTGTTGCAGGCCCTGAACAAGGGACTGGAAGCCGTGAAGGCGGACGGGACCTACGCCGTCATCGTCAAGAAGTGGAATCTCTAGTTTAGCAGCAACCGGGCCGGGGACGTATGTTCCCGGCCCTTTTCCCAGGAGTTTTGGCGATGGATTTTTCCCTCCTATTCAAACACCAGGACATGCTCCTGCACGGGGCCTGGATCACTCTCCAGGTGACCTTTGGGGCTCTTGCTTTGGGGCTTGTCCTCGGTATCCTGGCCGGAACCGGGCGCATTAGCCGGCGTGTCCAGGTGCGGGTGCTCGCCGACGTCTACATCCAGGTCATCCGGGGCACCCCCATGTTGCTCCAGATATTCTTCTTTTACCTCGGTTTCCCGCAGATCTACATGCTGGCTACCGGAGACGGATTCACTCCTGATCCGCTGGTTACCGGTATCGTGGCGCTGGGCATCAACAGCGGTGCGTATAACGCCGAGATCATCCGCGCGGGTATCCAGTCCATCAACTCGGGCCAGATGGAGGCTGCGCGCGGCACCGGCTTGTCTCACATTCAGGCCATGTTTCACGTGATCTTGCCCCAGGCCCTGAAGCGGATGATCCCGCCCTTGGGCAACGAGCTCATCGTTCTGCTCAAGGATTCGTCGCTCATCTCCACCATCGGCGTGGCCGAACTCATGTTCACCGCCAAAGTACTGGGCGCGCGATACTACACCTACGTGCCGTTCCTGGTGGGCGTGGGCTGCATCTACCTGGTGTTGACTTTCGGGTTTTCGCGGTTCTTCAACATCCTGGAGCGCAAGCTGTCCTCGGGCAGCGGCGCGCGCGAGTCAAAGGGGGCCGTCCCGGACCTGGGATGACCTTCACGAGCTGAGCTCCTAAAAGCCCCCCTCGCTTTGGCGAGAGGGGCTTTTTGTTTTCATCCTTGAGCAGGGCACAAGCCATGATGAATGCGGACAAGAGGTTTCGTGGAAAGGGGCCTGAAACCGCCCACTATGAGTCTGTTCAGTGCACAAAAAAGATTCATCCGGCCAAGCGTATTTTTAAGGAGTTAAAGCTATGAGCGCGCATATAGTGGAGCTTGCCGGGACCAAAAGATGACCCACGCGGCCAAACGATGTGGGGACACAAGAAACCCAAATCGCGCTCGCTCCGCAGAGCCGTCCGCTTCGCTCCCGGCTGACGCGCGGTCTAGGAGACGTCTTCGGCGTTATGACAAAAGGAAGAGTCGGCCTCTCGGGGAAAAGTATCCTAAAACAGGATGAGCCAAAAAAAAGCCCCGGCAGGACCGGGGCTTTTGGATGTCGGCGGAGTTACTGTTCCTTGATGAGCTTGATTTCTTGTTTACCGAGAGTCACAGTTTGCCCCTTTTCGTCGGTGAAGGCATAGGTGTCCGTGTCCACGTCATATATTGGGTTGTCTTGGGTGATGTATATCTGCCCGTCCATGGTGGTGATCTTATAGTTGGTGGTCATGCAGGCCGTCAGGCTCAAGGCCATGATACAAGCGGCAAGCACCCTCGACAGTGCGGACATGCGGAACTCCGTAAAAAGTTGGTGAAGCAATGTGCTTAGCCTAGGCCTGAATCGGCAAAATTATCAACTTTAAAATGGGAAAAAGGGCTTTTTCAACTGAAAAGCCTGCCCGCACGGTTTAAAAAAGCGTCCAGGCGCTCTTCGGACAGGTTTAACCGCTTGGTGATGCGCTCAATCTCGTCCCCGGCATCGTACAGGGGATAATCGCTGCCAAACAGTACGCGGTCCGGGGTGAAGGCGTCCACCAGCCTCTTCAACAGGTCGTCATCCACGAAGTCCATCACGCTGGAGCAATCCACGAACACGTCCAGGCCCGCCAGATGTTCCATGGCGTATTCCCATTGCTTGAGGCCGCCCATGTGGGCCGCGATCATGATCGGTCGGGGGAAGGCCCTACGTAGGGCTGCCATCTTTTTCGGGCAGGACGGGTTCAGGTCAGGCGGCAGGTCGTCGCCGACGTGGAACATGCAGATGAACCGTTCGTCCACCAGTTCCATGAGATCGTAGAACGCGGGGTCATCCATGCGAAACCCCTGGAAGTCGGGATGGAATTTCAGCCCGCGAATACCGTTCTCGGCCAGCCGCTCCAGTTCCTCGGCATTACGGTCGTAGCCGGGATGCAGGGTGCCGAAGGGAATGAACCGGGTCGCGGTCTTTTGCAGTTCGATGGCCCAATTATTCGCCGGGATGACCTGGCGGGGGGAGGTGGCGGCGGCGAGCACCACGGCCTTGTCCAGGCCCGCCCGGTCCAGGCGTGCGATGAGATCGTCTACCCTGCCGGTTCCTACCGGGGTGATGCCGTAGTGGTCTTCCAAGTGATCCACCGCCTTTTCAGCGATCTTATTGTGAAAAGCGTGTGTGTGTATGTCTATTCGCATGGCGGAAGTTTACCCGGATAGCTCCGGGGATGTAAACAATTGTTTGAATTTTGAAGAAAAAAATAGTTTTTAAAACAAGTGGTTATTGAAACAACTTCCGCAGCCAATCCGGAATGCCCACCGGTTTGCCCTTGAGATTCACGCAGGCGTGGCCGGTCATGCCCGTGGCGTGGAGCACGGTCTTGTCGTCGTTCCAGATTTCATAGATGAATTCCACCGAGGCGCGGCCCCACTTCGAGATGCCGCAACGCACGTGGATGCGTTCGTCGTAGCGGATGGGTGTGCGGTAGCGGCAGTTGGCCTCGCGAACCGGGAGCATGATCCCGCGTTCTTCGGCCACCCGGTAGCTGATGCCGGTTTCGCGCATGAATTGGCTGCGCGAACGTTCAAACAAGTGCAGGTACTCGGCATGGTAGACCACGGCCATTGCGTCGGTTTCGCCGTAGGACACGTAATGCGTGTACCAGCCGTCGCGTTCGGGAAAGGGCGCTTTGGGAGCCATTATATCACTCCGAACGTTTTGAGAGCGTGAGCCAACAGCTCATACCCATTGTTCAGCTTCAGGCCGGAAGCGGCATTCTTTTCGCTGAACCCGTCCACGCCGGATGGGGCACAGCCCGGTCCGTTCAGAATGAACGGTACCGGGTCCATGGTGTGGGTCTTCTCGACGATGGGCGTAAAGTGGTCGCAAGTCACGATCCAGGCGGTCTCCTCATCTTTGAGGGCCTCGCGTAGGGGGGCGACGATGCGCGCGTCGAAACGGGATATGGCCTCCACTTTGTCCTTCGTGCTGCCGCCGTGGCCGCACTCGTCCGGGCCTTCCAGGTGCACGAAGACGAAGTCGTGGTCCTTGAGGAAATTGACCGCCGCCGCCACCTTGCCTTCGTAGTTGGTGTCGAGCAGGCCGGTTGCACCGGGCACGTCCACGACAGCCATGTTGGAAGCGAAGCCAAGCCCCTTGATCAGGTCCACGGCCGAGATGACCGCGCCGTCGAGCCCAAATGTCTGCTTGAAATCCGGCAGGCTCAGGGGACGGCCCTGGCCCCAAGGCCAGATGGAGTTGGCCGCCGAACGGTTCAAAGTCCGGTCCGCCAGAATGCCGTGGGCCTCGAAAAGCAGATCCCACAGGTCCGGGCTGCGCGAAAAGGCGCGCAGGTCGAACTTGACGGGCTTGTCCGTGATGTCATGAGGAGGGTTGATGAACAACTTCGCGTCATCAGTCAGGGCCCCGTCCTTTTGGACCAACAGGTGGCGGTACTGGATGCCGGGATAAAAAGTATAGGTCTCGTTGCCGAGCTTTTCCTGCAGCGTCTCCACCAGGGGGCGTGAGATATCGGAGGCGATGTGGCCTGACGAGTAGTCGCGCATGATCCCGTCTATGGTTAGTTTGGAGACCGTGACCAGATTGAGCCGCCAGACCAGATCGTCCGGGCCGAGCTCAAGCCCCTGCGCGGCCGCCTCGATGGGGCCGCGTCCGGTGTGGTAGGTGGCCGGGGCAAACCCGAGCAAGGCCATGTTGGCCACGTCAGAACCGGGTGCCATGCCCTCGGGCACGGTCTGGGCCAGACCGACTGCGCCGGTGGCGGCCAGTTCGTCCATATTCGGCGTGTGCGCGGCCTCCATGGTTGTCTTGCCGTCCAGTTCGTCCAGGGGCCAACCGCCCATGCCGTCCGCTATGAGATAAAGAATTTTCATGTGTGGTCCGTCTTACAGGATTCTGAATTTGACGCAGGGCTCCACCGAGAAGTCCATGGCGTCGACTTCAGCCAAGACCGCGTCCGCGTCGCGGGCCGAAGTCTCGTGGGTGATGATCACCAGCGGTATGCCTTCCGCGCCGGATTCCCCTTTCTGAACGGCCTGGGCGATGGATACGTTGTGATCGGCCATGGACCGGGTGATGGTGGCCATGACGCCGGTGCGGTCGGCCACGGTGAAGCGGAAATAGTACTTGGACTCGGATTCCTCGGGCGGCATGATTTTGGCTCTGGGGATCGGCTGATTATGGAAGCCGGTGTTGTCCGGGCCTGTGCAGCCGTCGCTGAATTTGCGCACCAGATTCATGATGTCGGCCAACACGGCCGACCCGGTAGGCAAGTCGCCCGCGCCCTGGCCGTGAAGCATGATCGGCCCCACCGCGTTGCCTTCAAGGCGCACGGCATTGTAGTTGCCGCCCACTCGTGCCAGCAGATAAGTGTAGGGCACCAGGGCGGGGTGTACGCCCGCTTCCAGGCGGCCGTTCACGTCCATGGTGTGGGCCAGCAGCTTGACGCGGTAGCCGAACTCGCGGGCGAACTCAATGTCCATGGGCGTCACGCTGGTGATGCCCTGCACTGGCAGTTCGGCCAGCGGGTAGTCCACGCCGTAAGCCATGCGGATGAGTACGCACAGTTTGTGGGCCGTGTCGAATCCCTCGATGTCGAAGGTCGGGTCCGCCTCGGCGTACCCCAGGTCTTGGGCGTCGGCCAGGGCGGCTTCGAAGTCCATGCCCCGGGTGGTCATCTCGGACAGGATGTAGTTGGCCGTGCCGTTCATGATTCCGAGCATCTTGACGATCTCGTCACCAGCCAGACTCTCTTTGAGGGTCTGGACGATGGGGATGCCGCCCGCGCAACTGGCCTCGAACAGGAGCCCGGCTGCGTTGTCGGCCGCGGCCTGAAATAGTTCCAGGCCGTGCTCGGCCAGCAGGTGCTTGTTGGCCGTGACCACGTGCTTGCCTGCGGAAAACGCCTTGAGCATGAGGTCCTTCGCCGTATCAAGGCCGCCCATGAGCTCCACCACGACGTCGATGGACGGATCGTTGACCAAGTCCATAGGATCGTCGGTGAAAGCCACGTCCGGGCCGGGATCAAAGGCCCGTTTCTTGTTCAGGTCCCGGACCAGGACCTTGGAGATGACTATCTTTTTGCCGAGCCGTTTTTCAATGCGTTCGGCATTCATATCCAATATCTTGGCCAGGCCCGAGCCGACCGTGCCGAATCCGCCGAGACCGAGTCTGATTACATCCATGCTTACCCCTTTGAGAAGAATTTACGCAAATTGCGCACGGCCTGGTTCGTGCGGTGGCGGTTTTCCACGAAGCTGAACCGCACGTGGTCATCGCCGTACTGGCCGAACCCGAGACCGGGTGAGACAGCCACTTCGGCTTCCTGTAGGAGCATCTTGGAAAACTCCACGGACCCCATGTGCTTGAACTCGTCAGGGATCTTGGCCCACAGGAACATGGTCGCCTTGGGCGGGGTTACGCACCAGCCGATGCGGTTGAGGCCCTCGCATAGAGCGTCGCGGCGGTCCTGGTACACAGCCATGATCTCGCGGACCGATTTGTCCATGTCATCCTGGGTAAACTTGGGGCATTCGTCGAGGTCGCCGTTCAGGGCGCATGCGGCCGCGATCTGGATGGGCTGGTAGATGCCGTAGTCAAGGTAGCTCTTGATGCGGGTCAGGGCGTTGACCATATCCGGATTGCCCACGCAGTAGCCCACGCGCATGCCGGCCATGGAATAGCTCTTGGTCATGGAAAAGAACTCCACGGCCACATCCTTGGCTCCGTCGGCCTGCATCAGGCTCGGGGCTTCGTACCCGTCAAAAACGAAGTCCGCGTACGCCAGGTCGTGGATGACGTACAGCTCGTGCTCCTTGGCGAAATCCACGATGCGCTGGAAGAAGGGCAGGTCCACGCACTGGGTGGTCGGGTTGTGCGGGAAATTGATGATCAGCAGCTTGGGTTTGGGCCAGGTGTGCCGAACGGCCGTTTCCAGGTTTTCGAAGAAGTCCTGTCCAGGACCGATGGGCACGCGGCGCACGTCCGCGCCCGCGATGATCGAGGCGTACGGATGGATGGGGTAGGCCGGGTCCGGGGCCAGGACCACGTCGCCGGGGGAGAGCATGGCCAGGGCCAGGTGGGCCAGTCCCTCCTTGGCACCCATGGTCACGCAGATCTCGTTGTCTCGGTCCAGGGTGACGTCGTAGCGACGGTAGTACCAGTCCTGAACTGCCTTGCGCAGACCTTTGATTCCCTTGGATGCCGAATACTTGGAGTTACCGGGCTTGTATGCCGCTTCTGCCAGCTTGTCGAGAATGGGCTTGGGGGTGGGCACATCGGGGTTGCCCATGCCCAGGTCGATGATGTCCGCGCCTGCGTGGCGCAGCTTCATCTTGAGTTCGTTGACCTGGGCGAACACATAGGGGGGCAGTCGATCGACTCTCGCAAACTTTGACATGGCGAAAAACTCCTCAAAATGTATTAGTACAAGGGATTTTTCTTACTCTGCGCCGTGTGCACTGTCAAAATGAAAATGGCCGATATTACCGGCCAGGCCAAGTGGCACAACCGATCAGTCGGCGCTTGTGCCTTGACCTCACGGTAAGTTTTTTTTAGCGTCCATCTTCCAATCACGAATATATCCGGCCGGTGGCCGAAATACATAAGGAGATATTTCATGGTTCAGAAATCCGAAACCATCTGGTTCGACGGCAAACAGGTTCCCTGGGACGAGGCTAACGTTCACGTCCTGACCCACGCCCTGCACTACGGCACCGCCGTGTTCGAGGGCATCCGCGCCTACGAGTGTGCCGACGGCTCCTCCGAGGTCTTCCGCCTGGAGGAACACATGGTCCGCCTGGTCAACTCCGCGAAGATTCTCGGTCTGGACATGCCGTACTCCGCCCAGGAACTGAGCGAGGCCGCCGTGGAGACCCTCAAACTCAACAAGCTGGCCGGCGCCTATGTCCGGCCCCTGGTCTTCGTGGGCGAAGGCGCCATGGGCGTCCATCCCGGCGCAAACCCCATCAAGACGATCATCGCCTGCTGGCCGTGGGGCGCTTATCTCGGTGAGGACGCGCTGGAAAAAGGCATCAAGGTCAAGGTCAGCTCCTTCTCCCGACATCACGTCAACGTCATGATGACCAAGGCCAAGTCCGCAGGCAACTACGTCAATTCCGTCCTGGCCAAGACCGAGGCCGTGGCCGACGGTTATGACGAGGCCATCATGCTCGACACCACGGGCCATGTGTCCGAGGGCTCGGGCGAGAACATTTTCATGGTCCTCAACGACATCATCTACACCCCGCACACCGACGGCGTGCTCGGCGGCCTGACTCGTGATTCCATCATAGCTTTGGCCGGCGACCTGGGGTACGAGGTCCGCGAGGAACCTATTACCCGCGACATGATCTACACCGCCGACGAGGTGTTTTTTAGCGGCACCGCCGCCGAGTTGACGCCCATCAGTTCCGTGGACCGCCGCATCATCGGCAACGGCGCGGCCGGCCCTGTGGCCAAGTTGCTCCAGACCGAGTTCTTCAAGATCGTCAAGGGCGAGAATTCGGACTACGAGCACTGGCTTTATCGCTACCAGGCTTGATAGAAAGTCTAGAAAACCGGTTCATCATCTGGTAAGTAAGGGGAAATCCGGCGCGGATTGTCGGGTTTCCCCTTTTTTTATTCATTATTTCGGGCTGATGCCCGTTCCGCGCCACAGCCACAGGCACATTCATGAGCACATCGAACCTCACGGCCAAGTATCGTCCCCAGACATTCGAGGAAGTGGCGGGCCAGCAGGCGGTCAAATCGATCCTCTCCCGGGCCGCCGCCCAGGACAAAATCGCGCCCGCCTATCTGTTTTCCGGCACACGAGGGGTGGGCAAGACAACCATCGCCCGCATCTTCGCCAAGGCGCTGAACTGCGTGAACGCGCCCACGGGCGAGCCATGCAACAAGTGCGATCACTGCAGGCAGATCACCGCTGGCGTTGCCCCGGACGTCATCGAGATCGACGGCGCGTCCAACCGGGGTATTGACGACGCCCGCCGCCTCAAGGAGGACATCGGATACGCGCCCATCGACGGTCGCTACAAGGTGTTCATCATCGATGAGGCGCACATGCTCACCAAGGAGGCCTTCAACGCACTACTCAAGACGTTGGAGGAGCCGCCGCCGCGCGCGACCTTCATCATGGCCACCACCGAGCACCACAAATTCCCGGCGACCATCGTCAGCCGCTGCCAGCATTACACCTTCAAGATGCTGCCCCAGGCCGAACTGGTGGCCCACCTCGAGAAGATCATGGACCTGGAGGGGCTCCAGTACGAGTCCGGCGCTTTGCAGATCATCGCCAAGCGGGGCGCGGGGTCCGTCCGCGACGCCATGTCCCTGCTCGGCCAGGCCCTGGCCATGGGCGAGGACGTGCTCAAAGAAGCTGACGTGCGCGGCTTTCTCGGCCTGGCGGGCCAGGATGTCTTTTTCGGACTCATGGAGTCCATGTACGCTCGCGATCTGGTGGCCGTGGGCCATGTCCTGCGCCAGGTTCTGGACCAGGGGCTCGACCTCGGCTTCTTTCTGCGCGAGTTGACCAACTGCTGGCGCAACATGTTTTTGCTCCGGCAGGCGGGCGAGGAGGCGTTGCCCCTGCTCGGTCTGTCCGGCGAGGAGGCGGCGGGCTGGATGGGCTGGGCCGGTAAGTTCGAGGCCGCCCATATTCACGCCTGTTGGCAGATGACCCTGGACGGCCAGCGCAAGGTCATGACCAGCCTGGAACCTGCCCTGGCGCTAGAGCTTTTGCTCCTGAACCTGACCAGCCTGCCGGATTTGATCAATCTGGAGTCCATGGTCCCGCGCACCGGCGGGGCGCCCAAGCCTCCCATGGGAGGTGGACAGTCCGGTCCGGCGCAGGGCGGTCCTGCTCCGGGAGGCCCCGGAATGCAGGGCGGTATGCCCCCCGGCGGCAGGCAGTTCGCGCCACCGCAGGCCGCCCCCAGGCAATCGGTGCCTCCCAAACCCGTTCAGCCGCAGACCGCGCCGCCCATGCGTTCGGGACAGCCGCCGCACTATGAGGCTCGCGAGCCAGGCGGTTCCGGATTCGCGCCGCCCAAGGCGCAGTCCTCGCCCCCGGCCAGGCCCGAGCCGGAACCCGAGCCTGTAGGTCCTTCGGACGCCACGCCACTATCCGAACCCGATGTGCAGCGCGTCACGGCCGCGTCCATTCCCGGCCCCCGGGACTGGGACGGATTTCTCAAGTTCGTGGAGGCGCGCAACGGCGAGGCCGGGGTCAAGGTTTCCATGCTCCATCTGACCAAAGGGGAGCGGGAGAAGGACGCCCTTAAGATCGCCTGCCGGACCAGGACCATGTGCGCACAACTCAAGGAGAAGTTCACGCTGGCGGCCCTTGATGGCCTGACCAAGGAATTTTTCGGCCCAACGGTTGAGGTTCGCGTGGAAACAGGCGATATTGTCGAGCCCAAATCAGACAGGCAACTCATGGAAGAGGCGGAAAACCATCCCGGCGTAATCAGGGTCATGGAGGCCTTCAACGCCCAGATGCTTTCGGTAAGTCACAGAAAACAATAAGTATACGACTCGAGGAGAATATAATGAAAGGCATGAATGAAATGCTTCGTCAGGCCCAGATCATGCAGCGCAAGATGACCGAGGCCCAGGATGCCCTCAAGACCGAGGAAGTAGAGGCTTCCAGCGGCGGCGGCATGGTCACGGTCAAGGTCACTGGTGCCCAGGAAGTGACCGAGGTGCGCATTGAGCCGTCCGTCATGGAGGCGGGCGACGTTGAGATGCTCCAGGACCTGGTCATGACCGCGGCCAACGAGGCTCTCAAGAAGTCCAAGGATATGACGGAAGAGGCCATGAAGGGCGTCACCGGCGGCATGTCCATCCCCGGCATGTTCTAATTCCCGCCCGTCGCATGGCGCGCCGCGGCGGCCCGGATATTCGTCCGCGCCGCCCGTTCGCCATTGGACGGACGTTTTTTTCAAGGAGTCGCATTGCAGAATCTTCCCGGACCGCTCAATGAAGTGGTCGATCAACTGTCGAGTCTGCCCGGCATCGGCCCCAAATCCGCCCTGCGCATCGCCCTGACCCTGCTCAAGATGCCGCGCGAGCGGGCCTCTGGGGTCGGGCAGTCCATCATTGAACTGCGTGAGCGTCTTTGCCTGTGCGAGGACTGCGCCTGCCTGGCGGAGTCCAGCCCCTGCGCCATTTGCGCCGACACCTCGCGCGATACCGGGCAGATATGCCTGGTGCCCGAGTGGGACGCGCTCCTGGCCATGGAGGAGATGGGCATCTACCGGGGCAAGTATCTGGTCCTGGGTGGGTTGTTGTCCCCCCTGGACGGCGTGGACCCCGGTCAGCTCGAGATCGACCGTCTGCGGCGCAGGCTTGCTTCGGGCAGTTTTGACGAGATGATCCTCGCCTTGGGGGCCACACTGGATGCCGAGGCTACGGCCTCCTACGTCAAGAATCTGGTGGAGTCCGAGTTCCCAGACGTCTCGGTAAGCCGCCTGGCCCAGGGCATTCCCATCGGGGCCGAAGTCAAGTTCATGGACAAGGAGACCCTCAAGCAGTCCCTGGTTCATCGGCAGAAGATGTAACCGGGACCCACCATGAGCGACGAAAACATCAGTCAACTGAACGACGTCGAAGTCGTCAGCACCATCTATTACAACAAAGAAAACGGTTACGCCATCGTCCGGGTCCGGGCCAAGGACGAGCCGGGACAGCTTACCATAGTCGGCACCCTCGGCGAGCTGGCCGGGGGCGCGACCCTCAATCTCCGGGGCCGATGGATCGTACACCCCAAATTCGGTCGTCAGTTCGAGGTGGCCACCTTCGAACAGGCCCGGCCCGCCACCGAGAACGGGGTCATCCGCTTTTTACAGTCGTCCATCAAGGGAGTGGGGGAGAAGACCGCCACCCTCATCGTGGAGGAGTTCGGCATAAGCGTCCTGGACATCCTGGACGATGACCCGGAACAGCTTCTCAAGATCAAGGGGATCTCCAAGAACAAGCTCAAGGACATCATTGAGTCCTGGGGGCGTCAGCGGGAGATCAAGAACCTGCTGGTCTTCCTCCAGTCCCACCAGGTGCCGACCACGTTCGCGGGCAAGATTTTTCATCTTTACGGAGCCCAGGCCGAGACCAAACTCAGGGAGAACCCTTACGACCTGGCTTACGAGATTCGGGGCGTGGGCTTCAAGACCGCCGACAACATGGCCATGAAGCTTGGCTTTGCCCCGGACTGCGCGCAGAGGCTGGAGGCGGCCATCGCCTACACCATGCTGACCTCCTGCGAGCGCAACGGCCACCTGTTCATCCCCAAGCCCAAGCTGCTCGAGGATGTGGCCCGCATGCTCGACACCACGGACTACGACAAGCTGGAGCTGGCCCTGTTCGGGCTGGAGGAAAAGAAGCGCATCCGCATCGAGAATCTGTCCGAGCAGGGCATCTCCGAGGCGGTTTATCTCATGTATTTTTTCCATTTTGAGAACGAGACCACCCAGCGCCTCTACCAGCTCGTCAGCCACCCCACGCCCATCTCACGCAAGAAAATCGACAAGACCTTGCCCAAGGTGGAGGACAAACTCGGCTTCAATCTGTCCGACGAACAGCGCGAGGCGGTCTTCGAGGCGTGCTCCAACAAGGTGTTCATCATTACCGGCGGACCCGGCACCGGCAAAACGACCATCACCAAAGCGATCCTGTTGACGCTCAAGGAGCTCGGGCTCAAGATCAAGCAGGCCGCGCCTACCGGGCGGGCGGCCAAGCGCATGGCCGAGGCCACCGGGCATTCGGCCAAAACCGTGCACCGCATGCTCCAGTTCCAGCCCGAGGGCGGGTTCCACTACTGCGAGGACCAGAAGCTCAAGGCGGACGTCCTGGTGGTGGATGAAGCCTCCATGGTGGACGCCCAGCTCTTCGTTTCCATCCTGCGGGCTCTGCCGCACACCTGCCGTCTGATCCTGGTCGGCGATGTGAACCAGCTGCCCAGTGTGGGGCCGGGCAACGTGTTGGGCGACCTGATCGATTCGGGAAAAGTGCCGTGCGCCGTGTTGACGCACATCTTCCGCCAGGCCCAGGAAAGCTTTATCGTGGTCAACGCCCACCGTGTCAACGAGGGCAAATTCCCGCGCCAGCACCCGTGCCCGCCGCCCGAGGCCGACTTCTACTGGATACCCCAGGAGGACCCTGTCAAGGTCCAGAAGCTCATCCTGGACTCTGTCTGCGAGCGCATCCCAGAACGGTACGGCCTGGACCCTTTGCGAGACATCCAGGTGCTCACCCCCATGCACAAGGGAGACGTGGGTACGCAGGCCCTGAACACGGCCTTGCAGGCGCGGCTCAACCCGTCGGGCCCGGGCGTGCGCGAGCTCAAACGCAAGTTCGCCACCTTTCGCGCGGGCGACCGGGTCATCCAGCTCAAGAACAACTACGACAAGGAAGTGTTCAACGGCGACCTGGGGTGGATCGTCGAGGTCGATACCGAGAGCCATGAGCTCATGGTGGAGTTCGACGGCAATCACGTCCACTTCGAGTCCTCTGATCTGGACGAGCTCGGCCTGGCCTATGCGGTCAGCGTGCATAAATCTCAGGGCAGCGAATATCCGGCCGTGGTCATGCCCGTAGTCACCCAGCACTTCCTGCTGCTGCAACGCAACCTGCTCTACACCGGGCTTACCCGCGCCCGCGAACTGGCCGTGCTCATCGGCTCGGATCGGGCCTTCAGAATCGGCCTGAACAATGCCACCTCGGGCAACCGAAACACGCATCTAGCCTACCGGCTGCGGGCCATCTTCGCCGAAAACCGCCTCTATTAGCCGCCGTCCCGGTCGACCCGCCGGTTTTACTACTCCATCGGCACTGTCGATGGTTGCAAAACCTCCGAAAAAATGGTGTAAAATGCACTGGCCTTTTCGCTTGTGATGGTTATTGTCATCCACTGGGACCAGGGCGCGAGCAAGCATGGTCCGTCCATATAAGAACACCAACGTCAAGGAGATGTCCGTTATGCTCAGCGAGAAACTGGAAGACGCGCTCAACGCGCAGATGAACTGGGAAATCTATTCCGCACATATCTATCTTTCCATGGCCTCTCATTTTTCCAACGAGGGACTGGCCGGATTCTCCGCCTGGATGTACGCCCAGTACCAGGAAGAAATGTTCCATGCCATGCGCTTCTTCAACTACATCAACGAGGCCGGAGGCCAGGCCAAGCTCGGAAACATCGACGCCCCGCAGCTGAAATGGAACTCTCCGCTGGATGCCTTCGAGGAGGCCCTGGCGCATGAAAAGGGCGTTACCGCGCGCATCAACGACATCGCCAATCTGGCCGTGGAGGAACGCAACCACGCCGTGGGCATCTTCCTGCAGTGGTTCATCTCCGAGCAGGTCGAGGAAGAGGACACGGTCAGCGATGTGGTCGGCAAGCTTAAGCTCGTGGGCGACGGCGGCGGGCTGTTCATGCTCGACCGCGATCTCGGCACCAGGGTTTTCACTCCGCCGACCAACGCATAATCAGCCGAATATGTCCGGCCGGGGGGCAGCCAATGGTTCCCCCCGGCCTTGTTTTCACTCACAACCGGGGGACGGCATGCCTGAAAAAAGCATAAACATCGTCATCGGCGGCGCAGCGGGCCAGGGACTGGTCACAATCGGCCAGCTGCTTTCCAAGGCCATAACCAGGGCCGGACATCACCTTCTGGTGACCCAGCGCTACATGTCCAGGGTGCGCGGCGGGCATAATACCTACGCCATCCGCATGGGGGAGGAGGATCTTCTCGGTGGGACCGAATCCATCGACATCCTGGCCGCCCTCAACGCGGAGACCCTGGAAAAACACCTGGATGAAGTGGGCGAAGGCGGCCTGGTAGTGGCCGGTGCCGATCTCGACACCGAAGGACTCAATGCGCTGCGCATCCCCTACAAGGAGCTCTCGCCCAAACCGCTTTTCTACAATACCGCCATGCTCGGCGTGCTCGGACGGGCCGTAAACATCGATCTCTCCATTCTTGAAGAGCTGCTCAAGCAGACTTTCGGCAAGAAGGGCGACGAGGTGGTCGAGGCCAACCTGGAGGTCCTGCGCAAGGCCTATGCCTGGGTTTCGGATCAGGACCATGACTTTTTCTGCGACTTCAAGTCCAACGACTCCAAAGGGCGGATGATGCTCAACGGCAACGAGGCCATCGGTCTGGGCGCCCTGGCCGCGGGCTGCAACTTCGTCTCCTTCTACCCCATGACCCCGTCCACCGGGGTGGCCATGACCCTCATCGCCAAGGGTGCGCCTCTGGGATTGCAGTATGAGCAGGTGGAGGACGAGATCGCGGCCATGAACATGGCGATCGGCGCATCCTACGCCGGGGCCAGGGCCTTGGTGACCACCTCCGGCGGCGGGTTCGCACTCATGGAGGAGGCTGTCAGCCTGGCGGGCGTTTCCGAGACGCCGCTTGTCTGCGTGGTGGTCCAGCGCCCGGGCCCGGCAACCGGCCTGCCCACCCGCACGGAGCAGGCCGACCTCAACCTGGTGCTCTATTCCGGGCACGGCGAGTTGCCCAGGGCCATCTTTGCCCCGGCCACGCCTGAGGACTGCTTCTACCTGACCCACCGGGCATTCGACCTGGCCGAGACCTACCAGACCCCGATATTCATCCTGTCTGAGCAATATCTGGCTGACAGCTACCGCGATGTGGAGCCGTTCAATCTCGATGACCTCCCCGAGGTCGCCGGACCGCTTCTGGAGTGGAAGGAGGGCGAATACAAGCGGTACGCCGTCACCGACGACGGCATCTCCCCGCGCCTTATTCCCGGATTCTCCGAGGCATTGGTCCGGGCCGACTCCCATACCCATGAGGAGAATTCCAAGATATCCGAGGACAAAACAGTGCGTGTGGCCCAGAACTCCAAGCGGCTGCGCAAGGAGTCCGGTCTGTTCGAGGAGGTCATCGGCCCCGACTACTACGGCACGGACAACCCGGATGCGCTGCTGGTCTGTTGGGGGCCCACCTTGGGCGCATGCCTGGAGGCCATGGACCGCTATGACGGGGACAAGTCTCTGGCTGTCCTGCACTTCAAGCAGGTCTACCCGCTGCGCGAGGAGCAGTTTCTGGACTACCTTGAAGACGCGGACCGGGTCATCGACGTGGAAGGTAACGCCACGGCCCAGTTTGCCCAGCTCATCGCCCGCGAGACCGGGTTTATGATGCCCGATCGTATCCTGCGTTACGATGGCCGGGCCATGACCTGGGAATACGTCCTCAAGGGCCTCTCCGACATCCTCTAGACCAGGGAGCGAAATATGGTTTCCATCGAAGAATACGGCGAATTCGAGACCGCGTGGTGCCCGGGCTGCGGCAACTTCTCCATCATAAAAAGCCTCAAGCAGGCCTTGGCCGAACAGGACCTCGCGCCCCACGACATCATCATCTCTTCCGGTATAGGTCAGGCGGCCAAACTGCCGCACTATATACGCTGCAACATGTTCAACGGGCTTCACGGCCGTTCCCTGCCTGTGGCCCAGGGCATCAAGATGGCCAACCCGGAGATGCCCGTGATCGTCACCTCCGGCGACGGGTGCAGCTACGGCGAAGGCGGCAACCACTTTCTGGCCGCCATCAGGCGGAACATGGACCTGACCGTCCTCGTCCACGACAACCAGATCTACGGCCTGACCAAGGGGCAGGCCAGCCCGACCTCGGCCCGCGGCCACGTGACCAAGGCCCAGCCCGAGGGCAACCGGTCCGACGGGTTCAATCCCGTGGCCACCACCGTGGCCATGCGCGCGAGCTTCGTGGCCCGCGCCTTTTCCGGCGAACCCGAACACCTGGTAGCGACCATCAAGGAGGCCATGGCCCACAAGGGATTCTCCCTGGTGGACATTCTTCAGCCCTGCGTCTCCTTCAACAAGGTCAACACCTTTGCCTGGTACAAGGAGCGCACCTATATCCTGGAAGACCACGATCCCACGGACTGGGCGGCGGCCATGACCTTGAGCGAGGAGTTCGACGACCGCATCCCGCTGGGCGTCATCTACCGAGAAGACAAACCCGTCTTCGGACACGGGGGCAGGCTTGCGGAACACGGCTACGACAAAAACGACTTGAAAGCGGTCTTGCAGTCGTATACCTAAGCGGCTGCTTAGAAAATCCACTTTCAACGAGGTCTATGAATGAGCAACGAAGCGGAAAAGATCATCTACTCCATGTATAAGGTGACCAAGCGTCACGGACAGAAGGAGGTGCTCAAGAATGTCTCTCTGTCCTACTTCTACGGCGCCAAGATCGGCGTGCTCGGCCTGAACGGCTCGGGCAAGTCCTCGCTGCTCAAGATTCTGGCAGGAGTGGACACTCAGTTCGAAGGTGAAATCCAGGTCAAGGACGGCTATTCCATCGGCTATCTCGAACAGGAACCCCTGGTTGACGAGACGCGCACCGTGCGCGAAGTGGTCGAGGAGGGCGTGTCCGAGGTCATGGACATCATCCGCGAATATAACGCCATCAACGAGAAGTTCTCCGAGCCCATGGAGCCCGAGGAGATGGACGCCCTGATCGAAAAGCAGGGCAAGGTCCAGGAACTCATGGACGCCAAGGGAGCGTGGGACATCGATTCCAAGCTCGAAATGGCCATGGATTCCCTGCGCTGCCCTCCCGGCGATACACCGGTATCGGTCATCTCCGGTGGCGAGCGCCGCCGCGTTGCCTTGTGCCGACTGTTGCTCCAGGCCCCGGACATCCTGCTCCTGGACGAGCCCACCAACCACCTGGACGCGGATTCCGTGGCGTGGTTGGAGCAATTCCTGTCTTCCTTCCCCGGCACCGTCATCGCCGTGACCCACGACCGCTACTTCCTGGACAATGTGGCGGGCTGGATACTTGAACTCGACCGGGGCCGGGGCATTCCCTGGAAGGGCAATTACTCTTCCTGGCTCGACCAGAAACAGAACCGGCTGGCCCAGGAGGGCAAGCAGGAGGCCGACCGCCAGAAGACCCTGGAACGCGAACTCGAATGGATACGTATGTCGCCCAAGGGCCGCCGCGCCAAGTCCAAGGCTCGTATCAACGCCTATGAATCCATGCTTTCCCACGAGTCCGACCGGCTGGCCGACGATCTCCAGATCTACATCCCGCCGGGACCGCATCTTGGCAAACAGGTGGTGGTGGCCAAAAACGTGGCCAAGTCCATGGGCGACAAGCTGCTCATGGAGGACGTCAGCTTCATCCTGCCGCCCAATGCCATCGTGGGTATCATCGGGCCCAACGGCGCGGGTAAATCCACTCTGTGCAAGATGATCGTTGGAGAGGAGAAGCCCGATTCCGGCACCCTGACCCTCGGATCCACGGTGGAGTTGGCCTACGCCGATCAGAATCGCGGTTCGCTGACCCCGGGCAAAACCGTTTACGAGATTATCAGCGGCGGGGCCGAGTTTATCAAACTCGGCGACCGCGAGGTCAATGCCCGGGCTTATTGCTCACGTTTCAACTTCGCGGGCGCGGACCAGCAGAAAAAGGTCGACGTGCTCTCCGGCGGTGAACGCAACCGCGTTCACATGGCCCAGATGCTCAAGTCCGGGGCCAATGTGCTCCTGCTTGACGAACCGACCAACGACCTGGACGTCAACACCATGCGCGCCCTGGAAGACGGCCTGGAAAACTTCGCGGGCTGCGTCCTTGCCATCAGCCATGACCGTTGGTTCCTCGACCGTATCGCTACCCACATCATCGCCTTTGAAGGCGACGCCAAGGTCATCATGGTCGAAGGCAACTACTCCGAATACGACGCTGACCGCAAAAAACGCCTCGGCGCAGAAGCCGACCAGCCGCACAGGCTGAAGTTCCGCAAATTGACGCGATAGATACACAACGAAAAAGAGCCGGTTTTACCGGCTCTTTTTCGTTGTGCATGCCCCCGGCTCCCGGAGGCAAACTCATTTGCTCATCGCCGCACAGCGGTTTTCAAGTCTTGCTTTAACGAAAAATCAGTTGCACACGACCTCATCGGTTTTGCCTATGGCGGGCCTGCGATCGATGGCCACCGAGTTGCCGGGGATGGACTTTGCGTATTTCTTGATATGTGCGGCGCGTTCGCCGATCTCCATGAGGGAGCAAGGGCCGTCTATTTCAATGACGCCCAGCGAGATGGTCACCAAGGGATAGTCGCGTTCCTTGCCGTCGCGTCCCTTGGCCTGTATCCAGCCGCGCTGTTGATCTTCGAGGCAATAGCAGTTCCTGACCAGTCGGCCGAAACAGCGGGTGATGGATTTGCATAACTTTTGGACAGTGTCGGGCGGGGTGATGAGCACAAAGTCGTCGCCGCCAATGTGACACAGACGGGCGTCGCTGGCCGCGTGCTTGCGAGTGGCCCAGGACATGATATCCGCCGCCAGTTTGATTATCCGGTCGCCGTTCTTGAACCCATAGGTGTCATTGTAGACCTTGAAGTGGTCCAGGTCGCCGTAGATGATCGAGAAGGGGCGGTTTTGCTTGATGCGCGATTCCACCTCCTGTTCGATGGCCACGTTGCCGGGCAGACCGGTCAGGGGGTTGGTGCCCTTGGCCATTTCCACTTGAATCTTGGCCAGGACGTTGAGCAGATCCTGGACCGTGACGACACCATAGAGCAGTCCTTTTCGGGTTACGATTATGTCGTCATACGCCTTGATATGTTCCCGTTTCATGGCCGTGCGCGCGGCCTGTTCCACGGGCATGTCCACATCCACGATGAGCGGGCTCTTGTCCATGACCGCGTCGATGGATCGCTTGTGGTACAGGGCAATTCCGAACTGGGAGGAGAGCTGGCGGTTGAGGTGATATTCCATGACGAGCCCCTTGGGCACGTTGTCGCGGACCACTACGATGTTGGTGAAGGTGTCGTTCTTGCGGAAGAAGTCGTGGGCAGTGGAGACCAGGCAGGCCATCTCCACGGCGTGGGGCGCCTTGGCCAGATCGCCCACGGGCGGGGAGCAGATGATGTTGTTGGCGATGTCGCCTACGGTCTTGAGGTGGCGGCACTCCTCGTTAACGTCCGGCTTTGGCGCGGCGGGCCGGGCCAGGAAATACCCCTGCCCGCAGTGCACGCCGATGTCCTTGAGGCAGACGGCCTGATCTTTGGTTTCTATGCCCTCGCCGATGATACGGGAGCCGATCTTGTCCGCGAAAGTGGCCGTGGTCTCGACCAAGGCACGTTTGACCGGGTCCTTGTGGATATCGTCGATGAGCGACTTGTCGAGCTTGATGTAGTCGGGCTGCAGCTCGGCAATAAGGGTCAGGCCCGCGTAGCCCGCCCCGGCGTCGTCCACCGCGATCTGAAATCCCTGGCTGCGGTAATGGGCCAGGGTCCGATAGAAGAGGTCAAAGTCCTGGACCGAATGCTGTTCGGTGATCTCGAAGACCACGTTTTTCGGAGTCAAACCATACTTGTCCATGAGCTCCAGGGTCTGGCCGGGCGAAAACGCCGGGTCGGCCATGGTCTTGGGATGAATGTTCAGGAAGAGTTTCTGGCCGTCCTTCAGCTCGCCCACGTTGCGGATGGCCGCCTCGCGGCAGAGCTTTTCCAGGGCGAACAGCCGGCCGAGTTCCTCGGCGGTCTGAAAGAGCATGACCGGGGAGCGGAACGTGGACCCCTCGGGTCCGCGCGCCAGGGCCTCCCAGCCGAGAATGGTATCCGTACGAAAGTCGAGTATGGGCTGGTAGTGGGCCGAGACCCAGCCCTGCACCAGGATGGTGTTGAACCGGCTGGTGATAGACAGCTCGTTCATGTTCAGAGGCCGGCTCTCCATGTGCTGGGCGGTACTTAGGGCGGTGCTCAGGGCCGAATCCCATCCGTCGTCTTCCAAATAGGAGACTGTGGCGAACCCCATGCCGAGGTCGATGCCGAGCCCGGTGTGACGGAGCATGGTCGATTCCAGATCCTTCTGGGCCTGAATCTTGTACTCATAGGCGATGTCGGCGGGGTTGTTGTCCTGGGGGACGACGAACGCGGCCTTGCCCGAGGCAGGGCTTATGAGGCGGAGGTTGTGCGTTTTGTTCCCGCCCGCCGTGGCCGCCAGGGAGTCGCCGAGTTCCTTTTCCAGGAGATCAACGAAACTCTGTCCGTACATCTCCCTGAGTTTGGCATAGTCCCGGATAGTGATCAGGACGAGTGTCCTCGTCCGCATGGCCCCTGCGGGGAGATTGGTCAGCATATCTACAGAAAGTCCCTTGTGCATCGTCGTTCCCCTATAGCCGGGAGGCGGATCGAGTAGGTTGACCAATTTGCATGGATGGAATGTCGTCATTATTTCGCCGTTTGACCGGCGATGCAGGCACCGCCAAGTGGCAAGCGCTCCGATTCTGTGACATGCGTTGCGGGTTCGGTTGTTACCAAAAGGTGACAGGACCCGTTTTTTTCTGTTTCAGCCCTAAAAAAAAGGCAGCCCCTAGGGGCTGCCTTTTTTTTGTCGATTCGGGAGGGAGCTAGCGGTAGTAGAGGTTTCGTCCGCCGATGGTCAGGAAGGCCTGATGCAGGTTCTTGCGAATGTCCTTGCGGCTCCACACGCCCTGGATGTGGCCCCGGGAGAGGGCTTTGTAGCAGTTGTGGTAATTGGGTGGAATCTCCAGGCCGGTGGTCTCCTTGATGACCCCGGGACCGGCAAACCCGATGCGAGAGGAACGCACCGCGTACTGGTAGGGCGAGCAGCCCAGGAACGAGGCCACGGGGCCAGCGTAGGAATTGGTGTCGTAGAGGACGATGTACAGCCCACCTTCCTCAATGTAGCGACGCACGGCCATGGTCACCCTGGGCATCTGGATCAGCCCGTTGACGCCTTCCTGGATGCGGATGCCCGCCGTGCCGTGGATGTATGCCAGGAACGGTTGGTGCTTGGTCTGGGCCAGTTCCAGTGCGCGGATGAACTTTTCGCCCTCAGCCGCGCCAACGGAACCACCCCGGAAGTTGGCCACCAGGGTGGCGCAGGTTACGCGCAGCCCTTCGAGGCTGGCGTTGAAGGTCAGGCAGCTGGATTCCAGGCCGGTCTTCTTCTTGGCGGCCTCAATCCGACTGTCGAAGTTGGGGAAGTTCGTCGGGTTGCCCGAGGCTATGTCGCGGTTGAATTCGCGCACGGAGCCTCGGTCGAAAACGTTATGGAGATACCACTGGTATTCCATGGGGAAGTTGTAGCCGCAGTTGGGACAGACCCCTGCGTAGTCCGTGAACAGGTCCCGCGCCCATATATCCAGGCAGCCGCGTTTGTTCGCGTGCGGGCAGGATATCTCGCGGTCCTGACGGGCCTGAGGGCTGACATAGTCGCTGTCGTTGACCAGGGCGGGCGCTTCAGGCTCGGCTTGGGACAGTCCGGTCAACTCCAGCTCCTTCTGCTTATCCATGCCCGGGGTCACGCCGACTTTCTTGAGCAGCCCCCAGAACACAGCGTTGAACTTGGCCGTGATCACGTGGATCTCGTCCGAGGCTTCCTCCACGATGCGCTCCACGCGGTGCTTGAAAGGCTTGATCAGCCCGTACAGGATCAGGCTGGCCGTGTTGGAGACAAGTCCGGAACTGGTCGCGCTGAGCTTTTCCAGCAGGGCGCGATTATCCTGGTAGGCACCCTGAGCAAGGCGGCGGTATTTGCGGAACCGCTTTGTCACAAGGCGTTCGCGGGCCCCTTCGTTCAGGGACCAGCGTACGATGACGTCGGTGTTTTTCTTGAAATGGCGCAAGGCCAAGGCTCGGAACAGGCGTACGCCGCGCACGTTCAGGGCGACCTCGTCCGTGGCCCGGATGACTTGCTCGCGGACCTGTTTGAAGAAGTCGAAGTGATCGGCTCGCGCACCAAGCGGCGGCTCCTGAATGATCTCGTCGATGTAGCCACCCGCCAGGTTGTCCTGGGCGGTGATCCTCTGGGACATGGCGCAGGATTCGATGAGTTCGGCCGGAGCGCGTTCCGCCCCCCGGATGCGGCCCTCGATGGCGGCCGCGCCCTCGGGGGAGATGACCGAATAGTAGCCGTGGGAGAGCATCAGCCGCTTGTCGGCCATGCCGATGGCTTCTGCGCCGCCCGAGCCGCCCTCGGAGAAGATGGCCACGATGGGCACGTCAAGCCCGGCCATTTCGTAAATATTCTCGGCGATCTGCTGGGCCGCTCCCGGAAAGTCCTCAATGGGATAGGAGCCCGGCGTGTTTACATAGGCATGAATGGGGATCTGTTCCCTGGCCGCGACCTTCATATACTTGAGCGCCTTGGAATTGCCCCACGGCTTGATGGAGCCGCCGTTGCGGAACTCCTCTCCGTGGCCCTTTTCCTGACCCACGACCATGACCGGCTGATTGATGATCTTCTTGCCGCGCCGACGGGTGATGTAGGCGCGGGCGATGAGCATGCCGGGGTCGATGGAGTGCTCGTCCTGGCCGCCCATTTCGGCGTAGTTGTCGTAGACGTTTTCAAGGATGTCTTTGAGGCTGGCCCGTTGGGGATGGCGGACGATGCGCACCTTGTCCATGGCTGTCAGCTGGGCGTCGATGGCGGCTTCCATGGCGGACAGCCGTTTATCCAGGGACTCCAGGGCCCGGAGGGCTTGATCCTCGGAAAGGTCGGCGTTCTTTTCCTGGAATTCACCGATCTCCGTGGCAAACGCGTCCAGCTCGGGGCGGGATTTGTTGCCCAGGATGTCGCGGGCGTAATTGACCCGGCCCAGAAGGGACTGCAAGTTTTTTTCTATATTCATAGGCTTAGAATTCGAGGAGGTTGGCGGTTTTTTCTACAAGGAAAGGAATGTTCGACTTCATGTTGCCACCGGCGGAGTCCGAGCCGTTCAGCCTGAGTTCCTCCAGGAACTGAAGGCCGCGCGCCTTGGCTTCCTCCAGGTCCTTGCCCCAGATGATGGCCAGGGCCAGGTTGGGGTCGTACTCGGTGGGAATCTGGTAGGTGCGCTCGGTGGGGACATGGGTGTGCATGGTAACCCAGTCATGCCCGGGGCACTTGAGCTCTTCAATCTTGCCCACCCATGGGGCGAAGCCGCTCTCCGTGTCTTCGGCGATGAGCCGGTATTCGATGCCCACACCGTCGAAGGAGACGTCGTCCTGAGTATAGCCGAGGGGATCGCCCAGGCCGATGCGGATCTGTTCGCGGACCAGGTTTACGTCGCGATCGCCCCTGACCGAACTGATGCAGGCCGACACGCCGTTTTCCACCTGAATGCGGGTGTTCACCTCCATAAGGAACGGCTCTCCGTTGGGGGTGACGATCCACTCCCAGGTGCCCACATTGTCGTACTTGATCTCCTTGGCAATGGACAGGGAGTAGCCGGTGATGTCGTCCAGGAGTTTCCCGGCGTCAAAGGCATAGGATAGTCCTTGGGGCCAGAAGCCGGGGGCCACCTCGATGCGTTTTTGCAGGCCGGGCGACTGGACCGAGCAGTTACGGGTGCCGAAGTGGACCGGGTTGATCCCGGACCGGTCGGACGCGATCTGCACTTCCAGGTGGTTGAAATTGAATACGCGCTGCTCGATGAGCACGCCTTCGTCGTTGAAAGTGCGCAGAGAGTAGTTGCGGATACGCCGATACGTCTGGCGGAAACGGGCCATGTCCTCGCACTCGTCGATGCCCATTCCGCCGCCGCCCGCCGAAGCCTTGACCAGGACAACGGGACGTTTGATGCCCATCTTGGCCTGGAACTCGAAGAGGCTTTCGGCAATGGCCTCGGCTTCCAATTCATCATATATGGCCCGGTCCGAGCCGGGCACGGTGGGCACGCCCAGAGTGCGGGCGATACGTTTGGTGTTGATCTTGTCGCCCAGGTCCCGGATAACCTCCCAGGAAGGGCCGATGAAGGTCATGGGGCGGTCCCGCTGGACCACGCGCCGGGCGAACCGGTAGTTCTCGGAAAAAAAACCGTATCCGGGATGGATGGCCGTGGCCTCGGCCTCGTCGGCCACGGATAGAATGTCCCCGGCGTCGAGGTAGTTGTGGATACGGTACAGGGATTTTTCCCCACCCAATCTGCGGGCCACATCCAGGTGGCCGGACTGGGAGTCCTCTGCGGTATACAGGGCCACGAAGGGCAGGCCGAGGTCGGAGCATGCCTCCATGATCCGCACGGCGATCTCGCCCCTGTTGGCAATGAGTATCTTGTGTCCGTCTATGCTCACGTTGAATATTCTCGTTTTCTGGTGTGGTTTTAGCGGTGCCCTAAATAGCGTTTCTTCCACTATCTTGCAAATTTTTTAAAATGAGGTTTGGTCAATGAAATCAAATTTTTATCATGAAACAACCGTTTAAATTATTAAGCATGGATTTTTAACTGAAAAATGTGTAGAAAGTCGGTCCGGCAAGCTCTTGGTCTTCTTTATTTGCCAGAATTGTCAACGCGCTAAGAAACGGCCTGGGAGGAGTTCCTTATGGATTACGTTATTGTAGGAAACGGCGTTTCTGCCATCGGTGCCATCGAGGGCATTCGCCAGCACGACAAGACAGGTTCCATCACGATCATCAGCGATGAGGCCGTACCGACCTACGGCCGTCCGCTCATTTCCTATTATCTGTCGGACAAGATCAAGTTCGATACCCTGCCGTTTCGTCCCGAGGAATTTTATGACCGCAACCAGGTGGTCATGCGGCTCGGCTCACGAGTCTTGTCCGTGGATGCCAACGAAAAGGTCCTGATTCTCGACTGCGGCGACAAGGTGCCGTATGACAAGCTGCTGCTGGCCACGGGCGGTACTCCGGTCAAGCCGGCACTGCCCGGCATCGAAGGGCCGGGCGTGCACAACTTCACCACCGTGGCCCACGCCGAGACCCTCAAGGAATTGGTGGATAAGGTCAAGAATGTCGTTGTCATTGGCGCAGGGCTCATCGCGCTCAAGGCCGCCGAAGGGTTCGCCGAGAAGGGCGTGGACGTGACCATCGTGGTCCGCTCCCGGATCATGCGTACCTACTTCGATGAGACCGCTGGCGAGCTCATTGTCGAGCACCTGGAAAAGAACGGTATTCGTTTCATGCAGGGCACGGCCACCAAGGAGATCGTCCGCTACGAGGACGGCACCATCAAGGGCGTGGAGACCGACCAGGGCATGGTTCCGGCGGACGTGGTCATCGTGGCCGCGGGCGTGCGGCCAAACATGGGATTGGCCATTCAGGCCGGATTGACTACGAAGCAGGGCATCCGTGTGGACGACTACATGGCCACCTCCGACGCGGACGTCTTTGCCGCGGGCGATGTGGCCGAGGCCAAGGATATGTTGACCGGCGAGTACACGGTCCGTCCCATTTGGCCCAACGCCTACACACAGGGGCGTTACGCCGGCCGGAACATGGCCGGGGCCGAAGCTCCGTACACCGGCGGCCTGTCCATGAACTCAATCACCTACTACGGGTTGCCGACCATCTCGGTAGGCGAGACCAATCTGGCCGATGACGACCAGTTCGAGACCGCTGTGTTCCTGGATCGCGACAATTCGGTCTACCGCAAGCTCATTTTCAAGAACAATGTCTTGGCCGGATGCATCCTCATCGGAGACATCGACGCGGCCGGATTCTACACCAGCTTCATCAAGAACGGCTTCGAGCTCGACGCGAACGGCAAGGAACGGCTCATGGAGGGCGACCCCTCCCCGGCGCTCTGGCCCGACAGCTTTATCGAAGCCATGATGAACAACCCCTAGACCGGGTCTTCATACGAAATGCAAAGGGCCTTCCTTCGGGATGGCCCCTTTTTTTGACTCCGGCGGGCGGGGCGCTGCCCCGAACTCCACCAGAAAACACCAGCCTGTTCTAGCCTTCTCCCTTTAAGAAGGTTCTTGGGACTCATCTAAAAAAATGTATCCCCTCGCCTCCTCAAATCTGAGTTGCAGGAACAGAGCGGCCGCAGGGATTTATCCTGGAAGGTCGCGCTGTCTAGGTTGAGAAGAGGAGAGGCTTAATATTCCGATAGAGCATCATGCAGCCGAGTAGAAATACCAGTGCCATGGCGAGCTGACGGTAGCTATTGTCCGAGAGGCGGGTGTACGCTTTGGTTCCAAGGAAAATGCCGGTGAGCAGGGCGGGCAGGGAAAGGGCATAGAGATGCAGGATCTCGCTCGTGATCATACCGGAAAGGGTCTGATTGGCGATGATGACCAGCCCGGACAGGGCGAAGAAGCAGGCCAAAGTGGCCTTGGCCTGGTCCTTGGGCCAGGGCTGAAGGGCAATGTAGACGATGACCGGTGGGCCCCCCACGCCTAGGCTACCGCCAAGCACCCCGGAGCAAAAACCGGCCAGTACGGTCAGCCCTTTGCCGGAGCGCCGAGGCTTGGGCCGAGCCAGGAACTGGTGGCTGGTGAATACGATCATTATCACGCCCACACAAATGGATAAGCCTTGGGGGGGGACCTGCTTGAGGGCGTAAACTCCAAGCGGAATGCCTGCCAGGCTGGCGACCAGCAGTGTGAAAGTGCATCTGAGATCAATGCTCTTGCGCAATTGGAAGCTCAGGTAGAGACTGATGATCACCGCTAGGAGAATCATCAGGGGGACGCTGGTTTTTATGCCCAGGAAGAAGCCCAGAAGCGGCAATGCGATGAGTCCGAACCCGAATCCGGTTAGTCCTTGCAGGAAGGCGGCCGCGAGCACGATGAAAACAATGGCGATTGTTTCGGGCATAAGCGATGAAGTACCGCATTTACCTCCAGCTGCCAACGCGGGGTTGCCTCTCCGTCAAATTGAACGTAAAAACAGTTGCCACTAATTTGGCTGACAGGTTATAGGTATCAACAAATGGGAATCCATTTTAAATTAATTTCAGTATCTCAGGAGGTTGAGTTATGGCTATTGTAATTGATCTGGATGAATGCATCGGTTGTGAGTCTTGCGTCGAAATCTGTCCGGAAGTGTTTGAAATGGATGCAGATGGAGAAAAGGCCACGGTCATCGCCCCGGACTCCACCCTTGATTGCGTGGATGAAGCCATCGAGACCTGCCCCAATGAGGCTATTTCCAAGTAAAGCTATTTACTTGGCACAAAAAAAGACCGCCTCGTTTACGGGGCGGTCTTTTTTTGTGCCTTTCGGGCGTACTGTAGTACTGTAGTAATGTGAAAAAGAGTGGCGTCCTGGATGCTTACATCTTGGCTAGAGGCTCAATTTCGCGAATTTTATTGGCGTCTCGGATCCGGGTAAAATGAGTTTATCCAGGACATAGAATCAAGAGAATGACCGGTAGTAAGAGTGGGGTGACTACGGATCAGGAAGAAATGAGCTGGATAGACGATATTATGTGGCTTGATATAAACAAGCTATCGCCTGCCGGAAAAAAACATCCGAACCTCTTCGATCCGATCGCGGCTGTCAGAAAAATCCAGGGTTTCTCCACGAGACAATGCATGGACCTGGATCAGGCCCGCCTGCTGATCATAGTAAAATTCTGCGTCGTCCATGGTGCGCAGAATATTGCTCTTGAATTCGGCGCGCAGGTAGTTGCCCTCGGACAATAATACCTTGCCGCCAAAAACGGACTCCACGGCCCTGGCCAGATCGACCATGACTTTGTTGGGATCGCCCGTGGCTTTGATCGGAGCAATTTTGTATTCGGCGTCGGTCGCCTGCGAGGAGACACATTCGACCCCATTAAGGCAGGCGGCGAATTTGCCGTCGGCCATGCCCATATCAGGAGCTTTGGTGGAACAGGCGGAAAACGCGGACAGGGAGACGGCGATGAGGGTGGTCACTAGTAACTGTTTCATGGATCCCAATCTATTGTGAAACGGGATTAAAAGGCAACCTTTTTCCGGGGAGAATCGGGCCCGGGGCAGCGTGGACGAGTGGCCATGACCACGCCGGAGAAGATGAGCACGAACCCAACGCCATGAACCACGGTCACGGGTTGGCCGAGCAGAAGCCAGGCCCCGATCCCGCCGAAGACCGGCATGAAATACTGAAACAGGGCCGCATTGCCTGGCCCGATGTGCATGATGGCGGAATTCCAAAGAAAGAAGGCGGCCAGCGAGGCCAGTACGCCAGTGTACAGAACCGCGCCGAACACAGCTGGCGTCAAGGCCCAGGCCGGGGCGAAGTGTTGTTCGACGAGTGCCGCCGGAACCAGGGGAATTGTTCCTAAAAGAAAAACAGCTCCAAGGTAGGCGTTTCGACTGATGGTCGGCGGCTTGCGTTTGACCAGAATGGAGTACACGGCCCACAGGAAGCCGGCCACGAGCATGATGATGTCGCCCGATTGGAAGGTCAGGTGGACAAGAACGTCCCGTCTGCCTCTGGTGGCTATGGCCAGCATCCCCGCTATGGCCACGGCAAGGCCTGTCCAGCGCAGCAAAGAGATGCGCTCTTTGAGAAGGATGCGCGCCAGAAGGACCACGAAAACCGGGGTGGTGGAGGCGAACAGGGCCATGTTTACCGCGTCCGTGGTCCGCGCGCTGACGTAGACCAGTGTGTTGAACAGGGTCACGCCGGTCACGACCGCGGCGATCAGTTCAAGGCGGTTGTCGAGTAGGGCGCGCATATCCCGCTGCATGTCCCGCATCGCAAAGGGCAGGAAGACCACCGTGGCTGTGAGCCAGCGCAGGGCAGCCAGGGTCACGGGCGGGATGTAGTCCACGAACCCGCTGGCGATAAGGAAGTTGCCGGACCAGATGGTCACGGCGAGCAGGGCAAATAGGAATCCCTGGGGACGGGTGCCGGACATAGAAGTATAGATAATCGACCCCGGGCTGCTTTGCAACCGCTATGTGCCCGTCTCCATTGACTCGAAAGAGGGCCAGCCGAAGCGTTCGAGGTCAATGCGGTCCGTCGTGTCGAAGCGAACGCCTTCGGCTTGGAGGAGTCGTTTCTGCTCGTCATATCCCTGCATTTCACCCAGGGATATCCTGCCATCCCGGTTGACGACCCGGTGCCATGGCAAGTTTTCCGAGCGTGAGCTTGTGTGCAGCACGCGTGCCACTTGGCGTGCCCCTTTGCGGTTGCCCGCAAGGGCGGCCACGCGGCCGTAGGTAGTCACGCATCCTTGTGGGATGGCCCGGATGGTCTCGATGATCTTTAGGGTAAACGGTGATGCCATGTGACCTGATAAACCGCGGAGCGTCTGGAAAGCAAGACGCTGTGCGCTAAAATAACCGGGCCCAGAGGTCGGACAAGGGCATAACCAGAAGCAGGGCCGGGATCATGCTCGCCACTGGGAACTGTTTGATGCCGCAGATACGAAAGCCCGTGGCCAGCATGATCAGCCCGCCGCAAGCTGAAAAGTCGGCCAGCATGTCCGGGGTGGTCAGGGGCAGGATGAGGACCGAGGCGTAGTAGAGCATGGATTGGATAGCCAGTTGCGGAATGACCAGGATTCCGACGGACAGTCCCATGGTGGAGGCAAAAATCGGGGCCGTGAACAGGTCAAGGATGGCTTTGACGATGAGCAGAGTGGGGTCGCCGGTCATGCCCTCGCTCATGGCCCCGTACACGCCGGTGCCGCTCAGGCAAAAAAGGACGAGAAGGGCCACGAATTTATCCAGGTATTCTTCCTGACTTATGTCACCGCTGGGCCGGAGCATCTTGTCGATGAGCTTGCGGGTCTTGCCCGCGCCCTTTTGGATCAGGGATTCCAGCTGGATGAGTTCGCCGAACACGGACCCGACCACCAGGGCCAGGACCACCGGGGCCAGGAACTTGACCTTGACGATCATGGACACGCCCAAGCCCATGGAGGCGCAGCCGAATACCATGGGCATCTTGAGCCGAAGATTCATGCTGAGTTTGGGGCCAAGTATCGCTCCGGCGACGCTGCCGACGACCAACGCCGTTCCGTTTACTAAGGGACCAATCATAATACAATAATCCTTACTTCCGGGCGTTGCGGAGACGTCCGGTTGCTGTGAAATTATGAGGAAATGGGTGTTCGCTCTTCGCCGGGGGTGGCGCGGTGAATCATTGTCGAATCAGGAGTAAAAATCAGCGTGGTCAACTGTCCGAAGTGAAGCCGAATTCGATCTCGGATTTGGTGAAAAACACACGCAGACCGGTTTTTTTGAACCGGGCCATGAGCTTGTCGCATTCATCCTGCGTCAAGGCCAGGGCGACCTGCACCGGCGGATCTTCGAGGTCAAAGAAGTTGTTCGAATGGAAGCGGCCGTCATGCCCAAAGCCTTCGCTGCCGGAAAAGAGGGTTGCGCCGCGTACCCCGAGGTGACGAGCCTCTTTGACGATCCATGTGGCCACGGGCAGACCGTCGTGTTCACGGCTCTGTTGGGTAAAAAAGATAACAAAATATCCTTGCATTGCATCAATCCTGAAAACTGTACGGGGTATATACGGGTCGCCGAGAGAGAACGTGAATCGTTCATGGTGGACCGGGAGCGGCGGTGGCCCGTCCAGGTGACAAGAGGCTATCCCCGACTGTTGCGGAGTTCAACTATTTCTTTTGAAAGAAATTATTTTTTTATTGGTTTTGGATAATTGGTTTTTTTAGTCATGCAGCCCCCTTAGCCGAGAGCCACATCAAGGATCATCATGAGCGTGAAGCCGAAGATGACGCCCATGGTGGCCAGATCCCCGTTACCCGAGGATTGGGATTCGGGAATGACCTCCTCCACTACCACGAAGATCATGGCACCCGCTGCAAAGGCCAGGGCATAGGGCAATAGGGGGCGAGCCAGGAGTACGGCCCCAGCGCCGAGCACGGCGGCCATGGGTTCGACCATGCCGGAGGCCTGGCCGTACATGAAGGCTTTGGTGCGGGACATGCCTTCGCGCCGCAGGGGCACGGACACGGCCGTGCCTTCCGGAAAGTTCTGGATACCGATGCCCAAAGCCAAGGAAATAGCCCCGCCCAGCGTGGCCGAATCGAGCCCGGAGGCCACGGCCCCGAAGGCCACGCCAACGGCCAGTCCCTCAGGAATATTGTGCAGGGTGATGGCAGTGACCAGCAGGGTGCTGCGCTGCCAGCTCGTCTTGATACCCTCCGCCTCCGACATGGGCGCGTTCAGGTGCAGATGGGGCAGGATCATGTCCACCAGCCGCAGGAAGGCCGCTCCGAGCACGAAACCCACGGCAGCCGGGACAAAGGAGAGGTTGCCAAGATATCCTGACATTTCGATGGCCGGAGCCAGCAGCGACCAGTAGCTGGCGGCGATCATCACGCCTCCGGCGAACCCGAGCATGATGTCGAGAGTTTTTTTGGAGATATCCTTGGCCGTGAAGACCAGGGCGGCACCCAAGGCTGTCACGCCCCAAGTGAACAAAGTGGCCAGAAATGCCTGGAAGACGGCGTTTTGTTCCATGAACCAGTCCATGCGAAGAGACTCCTTTGGCTGTGGCTATTCAGGCCAGGCAATGCGCCCGATGTGGTTTCGACCAGAAAAACCTAAAGCCAATAGGCCCATGGAACAAGCTTTATTTCTCCACGGGAATCGGCGCATGGCTGTCTGGCCGAAGCGATTCCGTCGTTTGCTTTATTTGAAAATCCGTTCTTCCTTGTGGTCCGGGCTTTGCTCGCCATCCACCAGGAGGTATCGGTTCTCCCATCGTTTGAGCATGGTTACCAGCACGACAATGTTCGCGTTGAGTCTGTTCACCTCGTTTTTGGTGGCCTTGGTCCATTTCCAGATGAACAGCGGGGCGAAGATCAGGCAGAAGAGCAGGATGAGCAGCAGGATCAAAAGGATAAGCACAACCACGCCGTTGGTCGCTGCGATATACGGTGCCATAGTTTACTCCGTTTTGTCGGGGCGAGGAGGCTGCGCCCCTTGTTTTGAAGGAAACGAGCCGATTCTCCATGGCGTGGCCGGACTGTGGCGGATTCGGGGAGGTGGAGCCTGAGATCTATGGAATGGTCATGGCGGCTCTCGTCCCGAATGCGCGATCATGGGGCGCACTAAAGGGATCGACCCGGAATAGCGAGCAGCCATTTTGCGATCAGATCGATAAATAGCGCATAAGGATCAAAAAGCAAAGCTCCGACGGAGGCTGGGACAGGCTTTCTTTGACCGGTCAAAGGACTTGACCGGTGGGCTATGAAAGAATAAAAAAATACAAGAGTCCAATATGTTCCCATGTGGAGAACTTTTTATTCCACTTCCCTTGCCGCCTGTCGGACGACCGGCAGGCTCTGCCGGAAGAGGAAAAAACGCATCGGAGGCGGAGAAAAATGGGTAAGGTTATCGAATTCCCCAAAAGCGTTGGGGAGGAATCCGAAGAACCGTCCTGCCGGATGAGCGAATGGCTCTACACGCTATACAGCCATTTGCTCGACCAGCATAAACGACTGGCGGAGACCGAACGGGCAGGGCTGATCCTGGACATGGATGCTGTCTTCTCCAGGATCCCGGCAGAGGTCATCGATCATATGAACCAGCGTTATGGACAGGAACGCGGCATTGATTGGCCGCCCGAGAAATAGGGGGAAGCATGAACGATAAGGATACCCAGATCATCAGCGTGCGGGGTATGGATACCGCCGTATGGCGTGCGTTCCAGGCCTACATAGCGATGACGGATCAAAAGACGCCCGACGCCATCAAAAAAGCCATCGAATTCCTCATGCGGGAGGAAGGGTATGGCCGTTTACTCAACTTTCGCCCCGATACCGAGGGTGACTAAAGGTCGAACAATTTTCGTCCTTATTTGTATGCCGAGGGCGAGAACCAGCCGAGCGTAAAGTTCGGCTGGTTTTTTTGGGCCGAAAGTGAAGTGAAAAGACTCGGCTGGTCGCTTTTTTGCCAAATGCCGTATGTTTTTATTTTTTGGTCTAATAGTTCACAACAAACTAATTACTATGAATATTTTTTATTCAAATGATATACAAATGTCGGGTGTATGACAGTTTCCTCCCCAATTCGGAGGAATAAATGTTCCATGTTTCACAATTGGCGTTTGACATGCTTTTTGAGTTTCTGTAGGTCACTCTCCGGTGAACGGGGAAATCCCCCTCCCTACGCCATTTGGTAGAGAGTGTTCAAAACATGGGATCATTCTGCTTGAGCAATTCTCATGTCTTGTTTGAGAAAAAAAGCACAAGCGCGAACGATTATGTTGGGGGGTATTTTACTGGAGGCTTAAAGCCTCTCCTCTCCACCGCGGGAATACGTCGTGCCGGTAATGTGCCGGCCCTGGTGTTGGGACCGTTCTGTACAATCGTTTGCGTCGATTTACAGCGTATGCCCGCAATTGCCTCGAGGAATCGTCTTTGCCTGAAGTGAAGACGCGTGACACGTTCCGGAATCCCTTTTGTCGTATCGAGCCGGAACGGACAGAGACTTAGCGTCATGTCACAGGAAAAGACGAGTTTGTTCCACAGCCGGTTGATCCGGTGTGAATCTTAAAGGAAATGGATTAAATACAATGGATAATGCACATCACCAGACGGCCCCGATGGTCTCTGTTCCGCGCGGTCGCACTCAGGTAGAGCACTTTGTTCCCGAAGCGGATGTCTGCACCAAGGAAATCGACTTCGTCGTCGACAACGGCAGCATCGACTACGTCAATTTCTGCGGCGGGTGCGAGGGCAATCTCAAGGCCATCGCCTCCATGATCGAAGGCATGAATGTCGATTTCGTCCTGGACCGTTTCAGCGGGATCACTTGCGGCTCCAAGTCCACCTCCTGTATGGACCAGTTCTGCCAAGCCTTGCAGGAATACAAGGCAAAACATCAATCCTAGTTCTTTCACTCCGTCAGGAGCATGAAAAGCCCCAAGTCGTGCGACTTGGGGCTTCTTTTTTCACCTTGCGGATTGCGGGAATCTTCATCGATTTAGCAACGGTCGCTGCTGCTGCCTTCGCGTCCTTTGAGGTGACCAGTCAGGTCGTTCTCCAATTTTGCGGTTCACTTGTTTTCCGTTCAAGCCGATCCCTTTTTCAGCCCGTCATGCGCATCGTGCTGCCATGTGGTCTGTTTTGAATAGATCAGCTCCTCTGGATCATAAATTTGCATCTATTGGTAAGTGGGCCGCGTTGTTTCCAAATAAAAAAAGGCCACTAATATGCTGCCCTATTTTTTATTCTCGTGTAAAATAAGTTGGTTGCGCTGGCTCTTTGTGGACAAAGACTGGTCGCTCCATATTCCAGTATGGGGCTGTACCAGATAACTAGCCCATATGTTTTCTAACCCACTGTTTCAGCTGTTTAAACTGGCTTTGTGGATTACTGTTATTAAAACGCCACTCGCATTCCTTTAAAAACAGAGCGAAATGCTTGGTTGGAATACCATTGAATTTCCTCATATAGCGTTTGGCCTGGTTTCAAAAATTCTCAATTCGATTGATGTAATTATGGCTATCAGCAAACAGCTTCGAGTGATTGATTCGGAAATGTTTGAATGCTGACACATCAAAAACATTGTAGCCGTACCAGCAGTCCGAGTAAACTACACTGTCTGGCTGAATCCTCTCCTGAATAATGGGCAGCAATGTTTTGCCTTTTGCATCAGGAATCACCTGCGTATATACCTTCCCGCCCCTTTTAAGGTGATATCTCTTGCTCCAGACTTCAATTTTTCACGTATATCCTGAACCCTATGGACGCTTTTGGCGGGATGGCACTTGGATACCTCCCGACCAATGATTCCTTCACTGCGGGGGAATACGCGGTGTTCGGTTCGGGAGAAATAAGCGACCCGATCATTTGCATTCACAAAGGAAAGATCGTCCGGCAATGACTTCAGCCCCCACCCATTGTAGCGTTCCGCAAATATTGCGCCGGTGTGCTTCCCAAAGCTTTTTTGAACATTGTGATGAAGGCGTTGACTGACTCATAGCCCAATTCGACCGCTACGTTCTGCACCGATGCTCCAGCGGCCAATTCCCGAAGAGCAACGACAAGACGTAACTGCTGACGCCAGCGACCAAACGTCAAGCCCGTCTCCTGGATCATCAAACGGGCCAGCGATCGCTCACTCATGGCGCAGCGTAGCGCCCAATCCTTCAAGGTATCTCGGTCAGCTGGTTTAGCCACTAACGCGTTGGCAATCGCTTGGATTCTCGGGTCATTGGAAACGGGCACGTTGAGTCGTTCCTGTGGCATCTCGAACAACTCGTCGAGGGCAACTCTCGCCAATCGTGCAGCATGGCTGTCCAACGGGTAGTCCGCTCCTTCACGTGCCAACCGGTCGATCATTTCTCGAATCATCGGCGAGATGGACAGCGTGCAGCACTTTTGGGGCAGAGCTGCCGCCTCCGGCTCCACGAAAAGGTAGTTGAGCTGGGCATTATCGGTGGCCCGGGCGCTGTGCGGTATTCCCCCCGGAATCCAGACGCCGCAATTCGGCGGTACGATCCATATCCCGTTGTCCGCGGTGCAGGTGACGGCTCCATGCCGAGCGAGGATCAACTGCCCCTTGCGATGCTCATGCGGTGGAACTTCCGCCTCATGGTCCATGAAATCGAGTTGGTGCGCGACCGCTGGTCGATCTGAAAGGTCGGGATCGGAGGTGGGTGTGGTAGGGCGTGTGTTGAACATCTTTGGCATAATTTAGTTATTTTTTGTCATAATAACGAGTTTACATGCAAGTGTAAAATGGAAATACCACTTGCATGAACATCGTATCTTCCGCTAACTCGGCATTCGTGCAAGTCCGCACCGCAATTGTGCGTCTGGGGAGGGATTTTTATCGCTTCCCCGCCGTAAGGGCGGATGCGGCCGCTTTGTCTTTCTCCGTGAAGAGTTTTGTCGCAGCGATGCTCGCCTACTACATTTCGTTGCGCATCGGACTTTCCAAGCCCTTTTGGTCAATCATCACGGTTTATCTTGTTTCGCAAACCTCTGCCGGAGCGTCTCTCGGCCGTGGGGTCTACCGGCTTGCCGGGACGATCATCGGTGCTGCGGCAACGGTGATGATCGTCCCGAATCTGGCGAACACCCCGGTCATATGCAGCGCGGCCCTCGCCGGCTGGATCGGTCTGTTTCTTTATTTCGCGTTGCTCGATCGGACTCCGCGAGCCTACGCCTTCCTTCTTGCCGGTTATACGGTGAGCTTGATCGGTTTTCCCAGCGTGCTCGCCCCTGACGCGGTTTTCGAGACAGCATCAGTACGGGTTCAGGAGATTTCGATCGGGATTCTTTGCGCCGTGTTAATGCATCGTTTCGTCCTGCCGAAGCGCATGACCGAGCCGTTCGTCGGCAAGTTGTCCGGGGCGTTGCGGAACGCCTGCCAGGCGGCCAGCAGCGCGCTTCGTGGAATATCCGGACAGAGCCGTCGCGAACGCAATAAACTTGCTATGGATTTGCTCGGGTTGCAGGGGGCGGCGACGCACCTGCCATACGATCCCGTTCCCGTGACGGTACGGACCAGAGCCTGGCGATTGATTCATGATCGGCTTGTGCGGCTGCTTCCACTCACGGCGGAAATCGAAGACCGGCTCGTGGCCCTTGATACCGAAGGGCGTGGATTGCCCGAGGAACTTGTCGCGTTGCGGCATGACGTCGAGATCTGGATTGAAGGGGGTGACGCTGAGAACAGAAGGGATGAGCTGGCGCTCCAGCTCACCGATCGGGCACGGTCGCTGCGGAGTCGTCTGGTTGTCGAGGCCGTCACGCTGGAAGACCGGCTCGTCGCCAACCTCGCGCTTCATCTTACGGAAATGATCGTTTTACTTCACGATTGCGAGCGGCTTGAGAGGATCATAAGGAATACCGGCCGTAAGCCCGACGCTGCATCGAGCCGTTGGTCGGAACGAGCAAGGGGCTATGTATATCACCGGGATCATGTGAAGGCAGCTCGGGCCGCGTTGGGGGCTGCAGTCGGCATTTTCACAGGCTGCGTCTTTTGGATATGGTCGGCCTGGCCGGACGGCGGCATGGCCGTCTCGGTTCTGGGCGTATGCTGCTCATTATACGGCACTGCCGATGTGCCCGCGCCGAGCGTTATCAAATATACGGTCGGTTCAGTCTATGGCGTATTGATCGCCTCGCTTACAGCTTCATCGTCCTGCCTCGCGTGACGGATTTCAACGTACTGGTCATGGTACTGGCTCCGGCATTTCTTCTAGGTGGTTCCCTGCAAGCGCGTCTTCCGACAATGGTCATGGCATTCGGCCTTACCCTCACGATCCCGATCCTGGCAGGGCTCGGCACCGTCTACGCCGGAGATTTCGCAGGGGCTCTCAATACGGTCATTGCCCTCTTCGCGTCACTTGGTTTCGGATTGATGAGTATGACGCTGTTGCAAACCGTACCGGTCGATAGGGCCATTAGTCGATTGCTTCGACTCAGTCGAAAGGGCGTCAGGCGGCAAGCCCTCAGCAAGAATGGCGATGGGGCGGGCTGGAGGAGCCTCATGGTGGACCGGGCTGCGCTGTTGCTTCCGTTGCTGTCCAAAAGCCCACGCTCGGACGCGATTGATGATCCGTTGTATCTTCTGCGTGTCGGACATGCTGTCGGCAAACTCAAACAAGCGGTCCGTCACGTCGATGGCGACATCGGTGATGAGGCGCGGACTCTTTTTTCGGCCTTGGCCGTATGCTTCGACGCCAAGCAGCGGTCGCGATCTTCCGAGGTGGTCGAACTGGAACAACGCACCGACAGATTGATGGCGCTAGTTGCCAACGGTTCGTACCATGATTGTTCGCAGTTGCTTGATCTGGTCATTGATCTGCGGTTTGCCCTCTCTCTGAACTTCATACCCCATAAGGATCATGATCTATGATCATCGATTACACTATCGGCGGCGTCTTCATACCCGGCCCGCTGGTTCTAGCCGTTATCGCGCTGTTCGCCGCAGTCATGGTAATCCGCCTTCTCTCTTTCGTCGGTGCCTACCGCGTATTTGTATCTCGGCCTCTCGTCGAGATATCCGTCTTCGTCATCATTTATGTTTTTTTCTTACACCATCCAGCATTATTTGGAGGATTCATCTAATGAAACGTGTCGTATCATTGTTCGGTTCTTACTCCTTGACCCTATGCCTTGTCGCAATCACCGCTTTCGCCGCTCTAGGGGCATGGGAGCACTATAACAAGCTGCCTTGGACTCGCGATGGTCGGGTGAGTGCGAATGTAGTACGGGTCGGAGCAGACGTTTCCGGCATGATTAGCGCGGTATTCGTCGTCGATAATCAGTACGTCCATCAAGGGGATGTTCTTTATAAAATTGACCCTGAACGATTCCGGCTAGCCGTGGCGTCTGCAAAGGCCGCAGTGGAAGCCAAGCGTCAAGATATGATTGTCCTTGAAGCGATTGCACGGCGACGTCGTCTTATTCCGGAGGCCGTATCTCGGGAAAAGATTCAGCAAGTGACAGGGAATGCGAAAGTGGCGGCAGCCTCCTATCAGCGGGCATTGGCAGACCTTGGACTGGCCAAGCTTAACCTTGCCCGCACGATCATACGGTCTCCGGTGGATGGCTATGTCTCCAATCTGATATTGCGACCCGGCGATTTTGCGACGGCAGGAGTGACCAAGATTTCCGTACTCGATATGGCCAGCTTCTGGGTGATTGGGTACTTTGAAGAGACGAAGATTCGGCAAATTCACATCGGGAGCACGGCACGGATCAGGCTGATGGGGTTCGATCAGCCATTAGCGGGACATGTCGAGAGTATTGGGCGCGGCATCGAGAATAGCAACACGACGCCTGGTCTGCTTGGTCTGCCGAATGTGGAGCCAACATTCAGCTGGGTACGTCTTGCGCAGCGGATTCCGGTCCACATCAGCATCGACAATAAACCGCCAAGCGTCGAGTTGGTCGCGGGCATGACGGCGACTGTCGAAATCAATACTGTCAGCACTAAGCCGGAGCGGAGTCAGGAAAGACAATGGAGTATGGCTTCATTGCCCGACTGGATTCATGATTTTGCTCATGGAGCAATGTCGTTAATCCAATGAAATGTAGTGGTTCATACTTGATCTGAATTAGGGGGACTCTGAATTAGGGGGACACCATACCTATTTCTTGTCGGAATTCTTCTTACGCTCCGACTCGTTGCAATTTTGAAAACACCATACAATTTTCACCCAATGGAAAAGCCCTCGGAGCTGATACTCCAAGGGCTTTTAACTTCTGGCGGAGAGGGTGGGAGAATGCGACACTCTCTCGGTCACGGATGGACCTCGACCTCACATCTCCTTCACCTTCTTCCAGAAACGGCAAGGTCTTGCCGTGTGGTCGGTTCCGCTATCAGCGGTTGGTGATCTGGTGTGATGGTCCGAAAATGGTCCGACTTTGTCAAGCTCAAGAACTTCCTTTATCGGGCGTTCTGTTGTAGGTTCGCGTTGTTTCTCGCCATGTTGCACGGGAGTATGCGAATGAACGGGACAAGCGACACCATCCAATCACCCAACTTCTGGTTCCTTGCAGAGCATGACGAACTGCTGCTCAAGTGCGCGGCACAGGCCGAACGACTGGTCTTCGTGGACCCGAATGCCGCCCTGTTCAAGGTGCGTCTTTTCGGCGAACTCCTTGCTCAACAGGTGGCTGTCCGCTCCGCCATTCCCATTTACGAGGGAGACACCGCTCTTCGAATTCTCCGCCGTCTCGATGATGAAGGCGTCCTGACGCCCAAGGTAGACCAAGTCTTTCATATGCTCCGCAAGGCCGGGAACATCGCTGTCCATGGCCTTGAAGGAGAATCCCAACACGCTCTCGACGCCCTTCAATTTGCCCGCATTCTCGCTATCTGGTTCCACCGTTCCTTCGGCGAGGACAAAGCCTTTGATCCGGGAGCGTTTCTGCCCCCAGCGAAACCACAGCAGGCAGATGAAGCCCTTGCCGAAGAGCTGGAACGTCTGCGCACCAAGCTCGCCAAAACAGAGGAGGCCCAGCAGGAAGCACAACGAAAAGCGGATGCAGCCTATCAACAGCTCTCAACCACGGAAGCCCTTCTCAGGGAAACAGAGCAACAGCAAACGCAAGAGACGACCAGATTCACCGAACGGCTGGGAGAGCTGCAACGGAAAACGGCGGAGAAAACTCAAGACGAGATCAACGCCACCAAGGCGACCCTCAAGACCGTGGCCGAAGACTCTGTCGATCTCGACGAGGCCGACACCCGCAAACTCATCGATGATCAGCTTCGAGATGCCGGATGGGAAGTGGACACTCAACGCCTCTCCTACAAGGCCGGTTCAAGGCCGCAGAAGGGAAAAAATCTCGCCATTGCCGAATGGCCGACCAAGACAGGACCAGCCGATTACGTCTTGTTTGTCGGGCTGACTCCAATCGCCACCGTAGAGGCAAAACGCAAACGGGTGGATGTCTCCGCCGCACTCAAGCAGGCGCAACGATACAGCAAGGGATATGTGGTCAAGGGCGAGGAGCAACTTCCAGAAGGCGGACCGTGGGACGAACACGCCCTCCCCTTCCTCCTCTCATCCAACGGCAGACCTTTCCTCAAGCAACTCCGCACCAAAAGCGGCATCTGGTTCCGGGACGCCCGAGTCCCGACCAATCTTTCTCGCCCTCTGACCGCATGGCCGACCCCACAGGGACTGACCGAACTTCTTGGTCAGGACATCCCTGAAGCCGACAACGCCCTCGCCAAGGACTCCTCGGACTATCTGGACTTGCGGTACTACCAGCATGAAGCCATCAGAGCCATTGAAGACGCCATCGCCAAGGGTGAGCGCAACATCCTCACGGCCATGGCGACCGGGACGGGCAAGACGCGCACCTGCATCGGTCTGGTCTACCGACTCTGCAAGGCCAAGCGGTTCCGCCGGGTACTTTTCCTCGTTGACCGCACCTCCCTCGGTGAGCAGACTGCGGACGCCTTCAAGGATTTCCGGTTGGAGAGCCACCAGACCTTCAACGACATCTACGACGTGAAGGAGCTGGGCGACATCAAGCCTGACAAGGACACCCGGCTCCAGATCGCCACCATCCAAGGCATGATCAAGCGGCTCCTGTTCTCCAACGAGGGCGAACCGCCGTTGCCCGTGGACCAGTATGACTGCGTCATCGTGGACGAGTGCCACAGGGGATACAACCTCGATAAGGACATGTCCGAAGCGGAGCTGACCTTCCGCAGCGAGCGGGACTACATCTCCAAGTACAGCCGGGTTCTCGACCATTTCGACGCTGTCAGGATCGGCCTCACGGCGACGCCTGCACTGCACACAACTGAACTCTTCGGCGAGCCAGTCTACACCTATTCGTACCGTAAGGCGGTCATTGACGGATACCTCGTGGACCATGAGCCGCCCATCCGCATTGTCACTCGCTTGGCCGAGGACGGCATCACATGGAAGGCGGGAGAAGAAATCGAAGTGCTCGACGTAAAGAGCGGTGAGATCGACACTTGGAACCTTGACGATGAAGTGTCGGTTGAGATCGAGGAGTTCAACAGGCGAGTCATCACCGAGCCGTTCAACAAAGTCGTGTGCGAACGACTGGCCAAGCACCTTGATCCGACCTTCGACGGCAAAACGCTCATCTTCTGCGCCACAGATGCTCATGCCGATATGGTCGTGGACCTACTCAAGCGGGCATTTGCCAATCAGTACGGCTTTGTTGATGACGACGCGGTCGTCAAGATCACCGGAACGGCAGACAAGCCGCTGGAGCTGATCCGGCACTTCAAGAACGAGAAGATGCCGAATGTGGTCGTCACCGTGGACCTGCTGACCACGGGCATCGACGTGCCGAAGATCACCAACCTTGTGTTCCTCCGTCGTGTCCGCAGCCGCATCCTGTACGAGCAAATGATGGGCAGAGCAACCCGGCTGTGTGACGAGATCGGCAAGGAGTGGTTCCGCATTTTCGACGCCGTGGACCTCTACTCCGCCATACAGGATTACTCGACCATGAAGCCGGTGGTGCAGAATCCCTCCGTCACGTTCGACCAGCTCATCAAGGAACTGGAAGAGGCGGAGTCGGATGATGTGCGCCAAACGGTCATTGATCAGTTTCGAGCCAAGTTCCAGCGCAAGAAACGTTTTCTCATTGGCGATGCCTTGGAGAAATTCACGACCATCACGGGAGATGATGCCGAACAATTCGCTCAGAAATTGGCCGAGACGGACCTGCAGGTCACAACCCACATGTTGACCAGCCTCAATGGGCTTGGCGCGTTCTTGGACGATCTGAGGACGAGAAAGAGGCCGAAGCAACTCATCTCCCACCATGATGATGAAGTCCTCCGGGAAGAACGGGGCTACGGCGATAGTGTGAAGCCGAAGGACTACCTCGACGCATTCAGGCAGTACATCGACATTCACAAGAACGACGTTGCGGCCATCAAGGCCGTGCTGCAACGGCCCCGCGACCTCACCCGGCAGCAGCTCCGGGAACTGAAACTCCTGCTTGACGAGCAGGGCTATTCCGAGGTCAAACTCCGCACGGCATGGCGAGATGCGACCAATCAGGATATTGCCGCGTCCATTATCGGCTTTATTCGCCAACTAGCCTTGGGATCACCGCTTGTCCCCTATCAACAGAGAGTGGAACGGGCCATGGAACGCATCCTCGCCAGCAGGCCTTGGACGGACCCGCAACGCAAGTGGCTGGAACGCATCGGCGCACAGATGCGGACGGAAACAATCGTAGACCGTGAATCGCTCAATAGCGGTCAGTTTCAGGCGGACGGCGGTTTCCGACGGCTGGACAGGGTTTTCGACGGTAAGATGGAAGAGGTTCTCGGCGAAATCAATGAGGCCTTGTGGGAAGTATTTGATGACGAGGTGGCGTAATGGACCTGAATGATGTCACAATCTGGGCAGCACTCATTGCCTTTGTTGCTTCGGTGGTAAACATCATCGTGTCTGTGTTTTCCGTCCGGAGTGTTGAAAAGAGACGTGCGCACAGAGAACTGATGACGCCATATATGTGCGATTTGAGTGAATCTATGCATCAGATGCTTGCTGCATCCGATGTCCATGTCAAGGCTTCACAGAACGGCACCTTAAACACGAAATGGACAAGGCTGGCCTCAGATTCAAAAAAGACTATCGATGAGAGTCGACGCCGACTCAGATATCCCCTTTGGGGATTGGATGAAGGGCTTCGAACTCTAACGCGGACTATGAATTGGACATGCCATCTTCGTTCGGACGAGACAAAGGTTCATACCTTTTTGAAGAAGGCAGATGATCTCAAGTTGGCATTGGATTATGCCATAATGCGTTCATATCGCAAGGGAAGTCCGCCAGGAATGTGGAGCCGATTCCGTGTGTGGAGTAAGGCTCGGGCAGTCAGGAAATGCTTTGAAGAAACAAATCCGAGAACACAATAAAATGACCACAACACAAGACATCGTGCAGAAGCTTTGGAAGCTCTGCGATATCCTCTGGGGTGACGGCGTCACCTACCACCAGTACGTGAACGAGCTGACATACCTGCTCTTCCTGAAAATGGCCGAGGAGACGGAAAAAGAAGATCAACTCCCCGAGGAATACCGTTGGAAAAAACTGGTCGAGATGGATGGTGTGGAACAGCTCACGTTCTACAAAAAACTGCTCATCGACCTCGGTACTCAAGGGTCAAAGCTGGTGCAGGATATCTATGCCAACGCTTCCAGCTTTATCCAGCGGCCCAAGAACCTGCGAAAGCTCGTGGACTCCCTTGATGAACTTGACTGGTACAGCGCACGGGAAGAAGGTCTCGGCGACTTATACGAGGGACTGCTTGAAAAGAACGCCACCGAGTCCAAGCGGGGAGCCGGGCAGTACTTCACGCCTCGCAAGCTCATCGAGGTCATGGTGGACCTGATACAGCCGCAGGCCGGGGAGATCATCCAAGACCCGGCAGCGGGGACGGGCGGCTTCCTGATCAACGCGGATGCCTACATCCGTGAGCGTACCGGCAATCTGTACAACCTGCCCGAGTCGAAGCAGAATTTCCAGCGTCGTCAGGCCTTCCAAGGCATGGAACTGGTGCAGGACGTTCACCGGCTGTGCCTGATGAACCTGATGCTGCATGGCATCGAGACCCCCATCGCGCTCGGCGACACCCTCGGGCCGCAGGGAGCATCCATGCCGAAGGCGGATGTGATCCTGACCAACCCGCCGTTCGGCACTGCGACAGGCGGAGGCCACACGCGCCGGGAGGACTTCACCTTCCCGACCAACAACCGCCAGCTTGCCTTCCTCCAGCACATCTACAGGGGCTTGAAGCCGGGAGGTCGTGCTGCCGTGGTTCTGCCCGACAACGTGCTCTTCGAGGACAATACGGGCCGGAAGATTCGTACCGACCTCATGGACAAGTGCAACCTGCACACGATCCTGCGCCTGCCCACAGGCATCTTCTACGCTCAGGGCGTCAAGACCAACGTCCTGTTCTTCCAACGTGGCGAGACGGACAAGGGCAACACCAAGGAGGTCTGGGTCTACGACCTGCGGACCAACATGCCCAGCTTCGGCAAGCGCACCCCGCTGACTCGTGCTCACTTCTCCGAGTTCGAGCAGGCCTATGGCAACGATCCCAACGGCGGCTCTGAACGCACGGATCAGGGCGAAGAAGGCCGCTTCCGCTGTTTCTCTCGGGAGGACATAGCCAAGCGTGCCGACAACCTCGACCTCAACTGGCTCCGCGACGAGAACGCCGATCATGCCGAAGACCTGCCCGAACCGGAAGAACTGGCAGGCCAGATCATGGAGAATCTGGGGATTGCCATGCAGGAGATGGAAGAGTTGACGGCGATGCTTGAGGGCGGGCAGAGCTGATGGGGGGCGAATACAATCTTCCCGATGGGTGGGAACTGACCACCGTCGAAGAATTTGCAACAACTTCCAGCGGGGGGACTCCGAAGAGAGCGAACAAGGCCTACTATGGAGGCGATATCCCGTGGGTCAAATCAGGGGAACTTCGTGATCGTGAAGTGACCTCGGTCGAGGAGTTCATCACCGGGGAAGGGCTGGCGAATTCAAGCGCAAAGATATTCCCGAAAGGTACGCTTTGTATCGCAATGTATGGTGCCACTGTCGGCAAGCTTGGTGTGCTCGGAATGGACGCTTCAACAAACCAAGCCGTATGCGCTCTTTTCCCGCATGAGGGGATTGATGTAGACTTCCTCCGCTATTTCTTCAGGGGAAAACGGGAAGAATTGATCGCCATGGGCAAAGGCGGAGCACAGCCAAACATCAGTCAGACAGTGATCAAAGAATTTCCAGTCTGTCTGCCCCCCTTCAACGAACAACGCCGCATCGCAGACAAGATCGACGCGCTCCAAGCCAAGAGCCGCCGCGCCCGTGAGACGTTGGAGACGGTGGGGCCGCTGCTGGAGAAGTTCCGGCAGTCCGTGCTTGCCGCCGCCTTTCGAGGCGACCTGACCGCTGACTGGCGCAAGCAGCATCCTGATGTGGAGCCAGCCGAAAAGCTCTTGGAGCGTATCCGCGCCGAACGCCGCGCCAAATGGGAAGAAGCCGAACTCGCCAAGATGCGGGCCAAGGGCAAGGAACCCAAGAACGACAAGTGGAAGACCAAATACAAGGAGCCTGAGCCTGTCGATGCGAGTGGGGTGCCTGAACTGCCTGAGGGGTGGTGTTGGGCGGCTGTGGAAGAAGTTGCCGACTGCTGTTTGGGGAAAATGCTCGATAGGAAGAAGCACACTGTAGGCAATGAGCTTGAATACTTGAGGAATATCAATGTCCGATGGGGAGAGATGGATACTACGGACATGCTTGGGATGTTCTTCAAAGACACCGAAATCGAACGCTATCAGATTGTCAAAGGTGATCTCTTGATATGCGAAGGTGGTGAGCCGGGTAGAGCAGCAGTGTGGGAGAAAGATGAGCCGGTAATGTTCCAGAAGGCTCTTCATCGTCTTCGATCGTATGGTGAGATTCAACCAAAGTGGTTTATGTACCATCTCTGGAAAGACGCTTCTCTTGGAATACTTGAACCCCATTTTACGGGTACCACTATAAAACACATGACCGGGAAGGCTCTGGCTCGTTATCCTATTGCGCTCGCTCCCCAAGCAGAACAAGACGCAATTCTATCGCATCTTCAAGCAATAGGAAAAAAGATTGCTCAGCTCTCCTACTCCACGGAAATACAGCTTTGCGATGTAGAACGCCTCGACCAATCTATCCTCGCAAAAGCCTTCCGAGGCGAACTCGTCCCCCAAGACCCGAACGACGAATCGGCCTCGGTGCTGCTGGAGCGGATCAAGGCAGAGCGGTGTGGTATGAAGGGCAAACCAAAAGCGAAGCGGAGGATTATATGAGTAATAAATCCGTAAAGAGAAGGTCTACATCAGCCAAAGTGATTGATAGAACGGTTGGTCAGGAAAAACGACTTTTTTGCGTCCACTGCAATATTGAGACATATCATACTGTTTTGGCTCATATAAGATGCACTGACAGTGAGTACTTTTATCAAAACGTGTACGACAGTGAGCCTGATTTTTCTGTAGACTATTGGGAAGATTTTTTCACCCTACAGTGTGGAGGCTGCCGGAGGGTTAGCATTTATCTGACGCAGCATTTTTCGGAAGATGAAGAATGGGCCGGAGAGAAATTTTTCCCACACGATCCAGACCCTTCCCGAAAGTTGTTTATGGAGGAAGAAGTTCTTCCTCCAAAAATTGAGAAAATCTATGATGAGGCTGTAAAGGCCTTTGACAACGGTATGCCGATTTTAGCTGGTATGGGAATACGAGCAGTTGTTGAGACCCTTTGCAAAGCGTGTGACGCCAAAGGAAAGAGCCTTGCAAGTCGAATAGACGCCATGGTTGATAAAGGTTTGATCACCAAGGATGGTGCCAAAATTCTTCACAGCCTGAGAGTGCTTGGTAATGCCGCTGCTCACGATGTTGAGCCGCATACCTTGGGAGAGTTGACAGCGGCTTTTGATGTAATCGACCATCTTCTTCAAGGCGTGTACACGATTCCGGCAAGGGCCAAGGAGTTGCCCCAAAAGTAGGAAATGAAGACGCGGCAACGGTTCATGCCCTATTCAGGGGTCGACCGATAGTGCTCGCGCACCTTGGTCTTCTTCCCGTTCTTGTCCGTGCGGACATGTTCGGGAACATGGACCTTCTTCTTACCAGACTTAGTCTTGGCCATAACGGCATCACCTCCTTTCGACGTAAGAACCGTCAGTCTTCACCGGTCTGCATCGAAAGGGAGCGCAAAAAGCTGCCGCGCCTTCGGATCGTCTATAACGCCGAATGCGATTGGGGTCAATTCGGTACCGAGTTTGTCGACTCCCCCTCCTTGAACGACCCACGAGCGCTCCACGTACCGACCTGCATAAAAAATCTGGGAGGCACACTTTGACCGGTGTGCCTCTTCCCGTTTGACGAACCGTATACGTAGATGCTATCTCCTCCCGGCAATTATCGAAATCATTGAAGAAAATCAGGTGGCATCATGGCCGATCTCGACATCAGAATTCCCGATCCAGACGACGAATACACCATCCGAATCGCGCCGGGATACGTCAGCATCACGGATCACAACAAGCCGAAGGTGAGTGGTCCGAAGAAGCAGAAGGCCAAGGTCAGCAAGTCACTTGCAGCACCGGCGAGGAACAGGTTCACGGCCAAGAGCAGGCTGTCACTCCAGAAGGCGTTGAACGAAATCAAGCTGCGCAAACCGCCCACGCACTACATCGTGTTGACGTGCATGACCTCGCCCTCTCCCAAGGACTGGAAACGTGCGATCACGAACCTCCGCAGGCGATTCGTGGAGAACTTCCCCCGGAGTTGGTTCTACTGGCGGCTCATGCCAGAAAAGCAACGCGGAGTACCGATTCTTCACCTCCTCGGCAGGCTCGAAGACGCCATGCCCATGGACGAACTGCGGAAGCTGGTGACGGGCTGGTGGGTCAAAATCAATGATCTCGACGGGACGTTGGAGCATCGGGCAGTACGAGTGCAAGCGGTGTCTGGTTCCCCGGAGAAGCTGTTCCGAAAGATGGGTTCCGGTGAACCGACGACCCACCACACGCGCTACTTCGAATCATGGGGCAAGCTCGGAAAGCGATGGGCCGTGTGGAACGAGAAGAATGTCCCCTTCGACGTGGTGGAAGAGATCACGGTCAAGCATGACTGCCACCACGAGATCAAGCGTGTGTTGCTGGATGCCGTGGAGCAGGACATCAACGAAATCGAGGCTCGCCTTCAGAAACAAACAGGCACCCCTGAGTACATCACGCTCATTGAGAGCCTGAACAAGAAACGCCAGTATCTGGACAAGATCAGGGGCATGGATGACAACCTCATCTTCTTGGATACCAAGGATATGGAGCTTTTCCGAGACACCCTGCGCGAGTACAACAATTAGCGTCTTGTCGTCCTTCCTCCGTGCATAAGTCCTACAGAAGCTGGACGATTTTTGGCTTCCTGCGTTTTTCAGGATAAGCGCTTGAGCCAAGGCTTCCCGAGAAGCACAGCGAGGGTAAATCCGGCTCTTAGCAGCGGTAGAAATAACGACTATTTACTGACGATTTTCGGCTTTTTGGCTTTTCTGGGCGGCATAGGAGACGGACTCCGGTGCAGGCAGAGACAGATCGCTCCAGTCTCCGGCAGGTCCATCCTCATCTCTTGGTGATCCACATACTGCCCTTGAGGTGGTCGAGGTCCAGCACCTTGTCGAAGTCGATCTGGCAAATGAAGTCCTTGAACTTGGCCCGCACCGGATCAGCCCCCTCGTAGCCGCCCGTCACATCTTCGAACTCACCTTCCTCGTGACCGACCACTTCCTTGACCAGCCTGCGGTCAACGCGTTTATGCTTGCCCAGCGTGATGACGGTATGCCGAAAGCTGTGGAACACAACCTCGCTCGTCTCATCGGTGTTGCCGCCGACTCCATGCTTGCGCCGGAAGTAGGTGAACGCCTTCGAGATGTTGGTGGAAAGCTTGCCGCCAGCCTGACTCAGGGTGCTGCGGTGGAAGAGGTGGTCTTCGCCGTTGGCTCGGAGATGGGCGACACGATCCAGCAGGCCGATTTCGATGAGGAAGGGATGGATGGGGACAATCCGCTTTCCGGCCTCCGACTTGGTGTCCTTGTCGTCCTCGGCGTTGATGTCGAAGCACATGACGCCGTCGATTTCCCGGATATCATCAAGGTAGAGCTGGCAGATTTCCTCCAGCCGTGCGCCGGAAAAGAGCGCGATGATCGGTACCCAGAAGTTGGCCGCATGGGTGAATTTCCCCTTGCGGTAGTCCTTGTTCTCGAACAGGGCTTTCAATTCGTCGAGGGTGAAGGCTCGGCGTTTGGGTGTGGTCGCGTTGGTGTTGCTCTTGCCGAGCTTGAGGACGGACTTCAACGGATTAGCCTGCGTGAGGAACTCCTCTTCACAACACCAGTTCAGGAATGACTTGACGTTGTTGTAGTTGGTATCGAGGGACTTGGACTTGAGCCGATGTGCCGCTGGTATGTCCATGGCAAGCAGTTCGTCTCTGGTCTTGCCTCGGTACTTGGCGATGTGGTTGCCGTTGGGAAGCCCCGTGATGGTGTCGCGATACAGCCGCATGTGGTCACGGGTCAATTCGTCGATGCGGATGCCGGAGCCGACATATTCGACGAAACGGCGCAGTTGCGGTGGGATGTCCTTGATGCTGGCCTTGCCCCATTCCGACTTGGTCTTGTCTTCGATGTACTTCTCTACCACGACTTCAAGAGCTGGAGCAGGTTGCGTCGGCTTTGGAATGGGTGCTGGCGCGGAAGGTTGTTGAACGGGAACGGAGACAGGCGGCAGTTTGGCCAAGTACTCCCGTTCACCCAGCACATCACCCATCGCCCGGCAATGCTGGACGTTCAGCAGGTCGAACACCATCTCATAGACGCCACGGGCTATGCGGTAAAAATCCGTCGAGTCCGGGGCCACCTCAATGCCGCTTTGAGCGATGAAGCGGTCAATGTACGAGCCGAAGAAGGTGTAGTCGGACTGCGCCAGCCCAGCTCCGGCCTCATCGATGTACATCTCCAGCCTGCTTGGTTCGTGATCCTTGGGGAAATGGGCAGGAACCGGAGTTCGGTCTTCGAGGAACGGCATGGCTCGTTTGCCCTCGTCCTCGTAGAGGCACTGTTCGAGGAAGGTTCTGAGCTTGGCTTTGAGATCGGCAGGGGAAAGGTCGTTCATGTTCTTGTCGGGCAACAGGGTGAAAAAGGATCGGACCGCCGAAGCTAACCGTTCGGCCCGTTGGTTGGCAAGGCGCTTGTTGCCGGTCTTCAGGCTCATCTTGATGATCCGCTGGCCGAGGATGGAGTGGAATTGCTGCGGGACGCGGTAACGGAAGTGATGGGTGCTTCCGTCGAGGACGATATGGCTCATGCTTTCGGCTCCCTGAACAGGCCATTTCGGGCGGATGGTCCGAAAATGGTCCGAGTTCTGGTTGTGCTGAAAGCGGTCAGGCCACTTTTGGGAGGCAAGAACGAAAAAAGGTCTTGCTTTCGCAAGACCTTATCTCATTCATGGCGGAGAGGGTGGGATTCGAACCCACGTACGGGCTATTAACCCGTAACTCGATTTCGAGTCGAGCGCGTTACGGCCGGACTTCGCTACCTCTCCATGGTTGGCTATCGCCAATGTGAAGTGGGTTTATAAACAGACTCGCGGCAAGAGGCAAGCACCTTTTGGATTTTGCCGATTTGGGGAGGGGCGGCAGGTCCGGTTCGGGGAACGTGGCTGACGTGAAAAAAAAGCCCCGAGCGTTATCGTTCGGGGCTTTCTGTGTCGAGGTTGCCAGGGGCTAGAGCGGTTTGAGCTTGCTTAGGGCGGGCTCGTCGTGGTGGTCGCAGTCGTGATGGTCGCAGGTGATCTGGTTGTCCTTGAGTTCGCCGGACAGCCATTTGTCGAGGACTTCCTCAATGGGACCGGAGCAGCCTCGCACCACTTCGATGCCCGCTTTCTTGAGGATGTTCAGCGCGCCCTCGCCCATGTTGCCGGCTAGCATGACCTTGACGCCGCGCTCGGCCAGGACCGGGGCGATGTCGGATTTGCAGCCGCATCCCTGGGGTGAATCCATGCGTTCGCTGAAAACGATCCGGTTGTCCTTGATGGTAACCAGAGTGTAATGGTCGCAGTGGCCGAAATGGTCGTCAATAAGGCCTTCGCGGGTGGGCAGTGCGATGATCATATGTCTCTCCTGAATGGATGAATGGGTCTCGATAGATGAAAAAATAAGACGGATAATCCCATTGTAAAGGGGAACGCCCTATTTTCTCCTTTCCAGAAAAAAACGTTTGAGAAGGGTGGAGCATTCGGTCCCCATGACACCTTCCACGGTCCATAGCCAGTGATTGGCGAACGGCAGGGCGCAGCCCTCCATGTTGGAGACCAGGGCCCCGGCGCGTTCGTCTCTGGCCGCGAAGACCACTCCGGCAACCCGAGCGTGGATGAGCGCCCCCGTGCACATCAGGCACGGCTCCAGGGTTACGGCCATGATCGTGTTCGGCAACCGGTAGTTGCCCATGGCGTGGGCTCCCTCGCGCAGGCAGAGTATCTCCGCGTGCCCGGTGGGATCGTGCGTGGCAATGGGCCGGTTGTGGGCCGAGGCGATCAGGGTGCCAGTGGGCGTGAACAGGGCTGCGCCGATAGGGGCCTCGCCCGCATGAGCGGCCTTGCACGCCTCGCCGAAGGCCACGTCCATGAGGCCACGCCAAGTGGTCCCGGCGGGAGGTTGGGGCGCGGTAGGGGCGGCCATGGCCGGGGCCTACCTCTCCTTGAGGTAACGTACCCCGGCTTCGAGCATGGTCAGACCGAGCGGAATGTCCGGATCGGTGCCGCGCGTCCAGGACGGGTGGTTGGTCTTGTGGTTGTATGCCTCGGGGTGGGGCATGAGGCCCAGGATGCGGCCGGTGGGATCGGTCAGCCCGGCGATGCCCAGCGGGGAGCCGTTGGCATTGTAGGGATACTCCAGGGTCACCTCGTTGTTTTCGGGGTGAACGTACTGGACCGCGATGAGATTTTCGTCCTGCAAGGCTTTGAACGTGGCCTCGTCCATGGGTATGATCTTCCCCTCGCCGTGGCGGATGGGCACGTCGAGGTAGTCGATACCCTTGGTGAAAACACAAGGAGATGTCGGGTTGGTCTTAAGCCGTACCCAGCGGTCTTCGAACCGGCCGGAGTCGTTGTAGGACAGGGAAACCTGGCGTTCGAAGTAGCGGCCGCCGATGCCCGGAAGCAGACCGAGCTTGCACAAAAGCTGGAAGCCGTTGCAGATGCCGAGGATGATGCCGCCCTTGTCGAAGAAACCCTTCAGCTGATCCAGGACGGGCTTGCCGTCCGCGTCGTTGGAACACCGCCAGCGCAGGGCCGCGGCCTGGGCCGCGCCCAGGTCGTCGCCGTCGAGAAATCCGCCGGGGCAGAGCAGGTAGTTGTAGTCGTCCATGCGGACATGGCCCGCTGCGAGATCGGAAAAGTATACGATATCGACATTATCCGCGCCAGCTTCCTGGAGAGCATAGGCGGATTCATTTTCGCAGTTGGTGCCGTATCCTGTGATGACGAGTGCATTGACGCGGGCCATGAAAATCTCCTCTTCATATTGACTTTGTCGCATTACCCTGCAAAATTTGCGAAGCAGCGACGTGCTGGGCGGGAACATACGTGTCCGACGCACGACAGTCAACATGGCCGGTGTATGAGATCGGTCGTGATATATCCTTATAATTCAAGCATAACCAAGGGGCTTTCTGACGTATGAAAACCAAGTTCATATTTATTACCGGTGGTGTTCTTTCCTCTCTGGGCAAGGGGTTGGCCGCGGCATCCATCGGCGCACTTCTCCAGGCCCGCGGCCTTAAAGCCACCATTCAGAAGCTCGACCCCTACATCAACGTCGACCCCGGTACCATGAACCCGTTTCAGCACGGCGAGGTGTACGTCACGGATGACGGTGCCGAAACCGACCTCGATCTCGGCCACTACGAGCGCTACCTGGGCACGGCTCTGAGCCAGCAGAACAACTACACCTCCGGCTCCATCTACAACTCCGTCATCCAGAAGGAACGCCGAGGCGACTACCTGGGCGGGACCGTGCAGGTCATCCCGCACATCACCGATGCCATCAAAGAAGCGGTCATCAACCTCCCCAACGGCGAGGACGTGGCCCTGATCGAAATCGGCGGCACCGTAGGCGACATTGAAGGCCAGCCGTTCCTGGAGGCCATCCGTCAGCTCAAGAACGACCTGGGCAAGGAGAACGTCCTGTTCATCCACCTGACCCTGGTCCCGTACATCAAGGCCGCCGGTGAGTTGAAGACCAAGCCCACCCAGCATTCGGTCAAGGAGCTGCGCAGCGTGGGCATTCAGCCCGACATCATCATCGCCCGCGCGGAAGTGGAGCTGCCCGAGGACCTCAAGAAAAAAATCGCCCTTTTCTGCGACGTGGACCAGGACGCCGTGTTTACCGGCGTGGATGTGGATTCCATCTACAAGGTCCCGCTCGAATTCTACAACGAGGGCGTAGACCAGAAGATCGCCATCCTTCTGAAGCTGCCCGCCAAGAACGCGGAACTCGCCCCCTGGGAAAATCTTGTGCACAGCCTGGATCACCCCAACGGGTCGGTCAAAATCGGCATTGTAGGCAAATACGTGGACCTGACCGAGGCCTACAAGAGCCTGCACGAGGCGCTGATCCATGGCGGCGTGGCCAACGAGGTCAAGGTCGAGCTTGAATACGTCAATTCCGAGAAGGTCAATGCGGCCAACGTGGAGAAGAAACTGAAGGGGCTGGACGGGATCCTGGTGCCCGGCGGTTTCGGTTCGCGCGGCATCGAGGGCAAGATCCTGTCCATCAAGTACGCCCGAGAGAACAAGGTTCCCTTTTTCGGCATCTGTCTGGGCATGCAGTGTGCCTGCATCGAGTTTGCCCGCAACGTCATCGGCCTGGAAGGCGCCAACTCTGAAGAATTCGACAAGGCCACCCCGCACAACATCATCTACCTGATGAAGGAGTGGTTCGACTTCAGGACCAAGAAGACCGAGACGCGCTGCGAGGAGTCCGAGAAGGGCGGCACCATGCGTCTGGGGGCCTACCCGTGCAAACTCAAGAAGGACACCAAGGCCTTCGAGGCATACAAGACCACAAACATCGACGAACGGCACCGCCATCGCTTCGAGTACAACAACAAATATATCGAGCAATTCGAGCAGAACGGCATGGTTCTGTCCGGAACGGCTCCGGATGAATCCCTGGTGGAAATCGTGGAGATGCCCGGCCACCCCTGGTTCCTGGGCTGTCAGTTCCACCCGGAATTCAAGTCCAACCCCATGAAGCCGCATCCGCTGTTCAGGGAGTTCATCAAGGCGTCCAAAGACGAAAAGGCCAAGAAGTAGCCTATGGCAGACCTGTATACCGCCAGCCGGTCCGGCCCGTTCATTCTGGCCGGCCCCTGTGCTATTGAGACAAGGGAAATCGCTCTGGAGACCGCCGACGTACTCGCCGGTCTGGCCGCCAAACTCGACATCCCCATCGTCTATAAGAGCTCGTTCGACAAAGCCAACCGGACCTCACTGACCAGTTTTCGGGGGCCGGGCATGGAGAACGGACTCGAAATCCTGGCCGAGGTGAAGAGGATTACGGGACTGCCCGTGGTCACGGACATTCATCACCCGGAACAGGCCGCACCCGTCGCCGAGGTGGCCGACGTCCTACAGATTCCGGCCTTCCTCTGTCGCCAGACCGACCTGCTGGTGGCCGCGGCCGAAACCGGCAGGGTGGTCAACGTCAAGAAGGGCCAGTTCCTGGCCCCCTGGGACATGAAGAACGTGGTCGACAAGCTCCGTGCGGCAGGCAACGATCAAGTCTGGCTGACCGAACGCGGGTCCACCTACGGCTACAACAATCTGGTCGTGGATATGCGTTCCATCCCGCAGATGCAGGCCTTCAGCGTCCCGGTGGTCATGGACGCCACCCATTCGGTGCAGTTGCCCGGCGGGTTGGGCGGTGCCTCGGGCGGACAGCGTGAGTACGTGTCGATCCTGGCCGCGGCCGCAGTGGCCGCCGGCGCGGACGGCGTGTTCATGGAGGTCCATCCCGACCCGGACAAGGCGCTGTGTGACGGCCCCAACTCCCTTCCCCTGGCCGAGGTCGAAACCCTGCTGAAGCGGCTGCAAGCCCTGTGGAGTATCAACCGTGGCTGACGCGACCGCGCTGGCGCGGAAAATCAAACTGCTGGTGCTCGACGTGGACGGCGTGCTCACCGACGGCGGCCTGTACTACGGCGACGAGGGTATCCTGATGAAGCGGTTCAGCGTGCAGGACGGCCTTGGCATCAAGTTGGCTCAGGCCGTCGGACTGGAGATCGGGGTCATCACCGGGCTGGACCAGAAGCCAGTGGAGAAGCGCGTCAGCGAGCTGGGGATCAAACATTACTACGCGGGCCATCACCGCAAGCTGCCCCTCTTCGAAAAGATGTGTGAAGAGGTTGGTGTCGCTCCGGAAGAAGCTGCCTATATGGGCGATGACTGGATTGATCTGGCCGTGATGGGGCAGGCCGGGTTGGCCCTGTGCGTGCCCAACGCGGTGCCCGAGGTGATCGAGGCTGCGGACTGGATGTCCACCCGCAAAGGCGGGCAGGGGGCGGTCCGTGAGGCCATTTCGTTCATTCTTGAGGCCAGAGGGCTCAAGGAACAGGCCCTGCAACGCTGGGTGGACTAGATGAGAGGGCGTCCGGCTCTGGTTTTGTCCGTCATCTTCGGCCTGGGGCTTTTCCTCGGCCTGGGCGTCAACGCGATTTTCTTTTCCGACCCCATCCTGGAAAGTCCGGATACAGCCGACCAGGCGCCCGCTTCGCGCAAGGATATGTTCGCCGACGCCGACGTTTCGGCCGAGGATATCGAACTGGTCCAGGGCAAGGAGGGCAGCATGAACTGGAAGCTACTGGCCAAGAGCGCCAAGTACAATCAGGAACTCGGCATCATTGCCGTGGATTTCCCCCAACTGACGGCCTATTTCGGTGACGACCGCCGGGAGGTCTATGTTCAGGCCGATAGGGGCGAGGTGGACCAGGCAAACGACAACCTAACGCTGTATGACGGGGTCAGCGGCCGGTTCGGCACCATGGCCCTGGATGCCCAGCACCTTGATTATGTGGGCGCAATAGGTAAGGTGTACCTCAAGGGCGGCGTTACCGTGCGCCGTCCGGACATGACCGTCCAGGCAAAGGCCCTGGAAATCGATCTGGTCACGAGACAAATGGTGGCCGCCGGCGGCGTGGAAGCACTGCTGGCCCCCGAAGGGCTGGGGAAGGAGTCCTTTGAATGAAAACAAGGAATAAGACGTTGCTGAAAACGGTTCGCCATGCGGTAATTCTGCTGATGCTGGCCCTGCTGCTGGTTCCGGCCCGGGCCATGGCCCAGAACTGGGGCGAGGTGCGCGAGACCACGGTCAACCTCAATGTCCGCAAGGCCCCCGAGCCCGGGGCCGAGCATGTGGTCACCTTGGCCAAAGGGCAACGGGTACGGACCGATTTCCCCCAAAACGGCTGGCTGGCAGTGTTCGAATTGGACGAGAAGGACCGCGAC
>Ga0075011_10000037_pt1 | contig 64684 bp, 48 predicted proteins | sample TARM_MetaG_T_14_FD_72354 | JGI IMG/M metagenome (GOLD analysis project Ga0075011, IMG submission 72354) | Freshwater microbial communities from Pennsylvania, USA, analyzing microbe dynamics in response to fracking - TARM_MetaG_T_14 | ecosystem: Environmental > Aquatic > Freshwater > River...
TACGAATGTTGTTAATCACGCCCTTTATCCGTTACCTTTTAATAAGAAGATCAATCCTACAGGATGTTATAATTCCGAACCCTGTTATGCATCAAGAAATCATACAACACAGATAAGCTTTTCTAACTCTTGTTTCAACGTTATAGTTAGTATCGCTGGTAAATAATTCTTATAGTCAATATAAGCGCTTGAAAAGTTGGTAATATCTGAATGCAGTCGCATATGCCTTCGCAACATCTACAACATTGGTTCGCAAAATTAACGTCTCATAGCCCGTTCTTTTTTGCCATTTTAGATCATCAACACAGTTATTTGATGGTCAATGAACGTTATTGCGATATTTCCGGCTTAAATGCCAGTGAATTGGTCGGAATGAATGACACCCAGATCCTAGGCGAACAATTCTACAATCATCTCAAAGGCTACTACCAACGCGCACTCAATGGCGAAACCCTTGAAGCAGAACTGACCCTAAATGATATTGATATGGAGATGAGTCTCCACTTTTCATTATCACCCGTTCTGAATGACAAAAAGGATGTGGATTACATTATTTTCCACGCCACTGACACATCAGAAAAGCAAATCCTCATCCGCTCTCTGGAAGATTCCGAGAATAAATTTTCGACCTTAACCACACTTTTGCCTGACGGCCTGCTTTTAGTTGAAGATGACTACATCATTTCAGCGAACCCGGCCGCTGCTCGTTTGCTTGGTTTTGATTCACCTTCGGAATTACTGGATGAAGAACTGTCTCGCCTTTTCATTGATGAAAAGAGTCGATCAGTATTCAAAACCAAATTGGGGGAATTACTGACTGATGCGCCATTGGTATGTTTAACCGGACCGCGTTGTGGTTTTGAAAGAAGTGTTCAACTGCATGCCGGAACGACTCAGATTCTTGGGAATAACTCCCAACTAGTACTGATTCAGGATGGTAGCCACGCGACAAAACAGCTCTCTGCCACCAGCCAGACTGATATCCATGTTGATTCGCTTACAGGGCTTTATAACCGTCTCGGTTTTACTAAGCGACTGGAGCATTTTATTCAAAATGATACGCCGGTAGTGATGCTCTATTTAGACATTGATAACTTTAAGAATATTAATGATTCTTTGGGACATCATATTGGTGATAAAGTCATTCAAGAAGTCTCTTCGCGCCTAAAACGTTTACTGCCGGATCAGGCCATCTTAGGCCATTTGGGTGGTGATGAGTTTGGCTTACTGCTGCCTGAGCCTGAACATAGTCGCTCGGCAGAAATGCTGGCAGAACGAATTATTTCACTGATCAACCAGCCATTTGATTTACACCATTTCAGTAAACGCCTGGCCTGCTCGATTGGTAGTGTGCAATATCCGGGCGATGGTAACGATGCACGAATACTATTGCAGAATGCTGACACCGCCATGTATGAGGCGAAAGACCGTGGCCGAAACCGCTTAATCAAATTTCATGATCAGATGAATAAAGAAGCGCGGATGCGTTTATGGCTTGAAATTGAACTGCAAAAAGCCCTGCAACAGAATGGTTTAGAGGTTTGGTATCAGCCGAAAGTCAATGCACGTGATTTCAGCATCAATGGCGCCGAAGCACTGGTTCGCTGGAAACATCCAGTCGAGGGCTATATCAGTCCGGCCGCCTTCATACCGGTAGCTGAAAAAGCCGGCCTGATTGAACATCTGGGCCGGGTTGTGATGCGGGATGTTTTCGCCACCGTAAAGCGTTGGAAACAACAGGGGATTTTGCCTGGACGTGTGGCTATCAATATTTCCCCTGAACAGTTTGGCAACCCTCAACTGGTTGATTATCTTGAAAAACTATTACGGACAACATCTCTTGACCCAAGTTGTATCACTTTCGAGTTAACCGAAAGTGCCGTAATGAGTGACAGTGAACACACATTGCAAATGCTCAATGCGATTAAGAAACTCGGTTTTAACCTGTCGATTGATGACTTTGGTACGGGTTACTCCTCGCTTGCTTATTTAGCGCGTTTTCCGCTTGATGAACTGAAAATTGACCGAGCATTTATTACTGATATTGATACGCTGCCGAAGCAGATTACAGTTATTGAAAATATAATAAATCTGGGTAAATCATTAAACTTAACTGTGGTTGCCGAAGGGGTTGAAACACAGCAACAGGCGACTTTGCTATCAAACCTGAACTGTAACTCGATTCAGGGTTTCCATTTCCACCGGCCTCAGCCCAAACACGAAGTAGAAGAGTTATTTGCAAAACACCGACGTCACCGTAAATCCCTCTAAATGAGTAAATCGTCCTAAACCTGCCTCACATCAAATCGAACTTTGCTCGTTGTTCATAGAATATGGCTACTCATTCATAACAAGTAGTACCCGAGCAATGGAACTTCTCTGTCCCGCAGGTAATTTACCCGCTCTTAAAACTGCCATTGATTGTGGCGCAGATGCCGTGTACATCGGCTTTAAAGATGATACCAATGCCCGTCATTTTGCTGGTCTGAACTTTACCGGCAAAAAATTGAATAAAGCGGTGCAGTATACTCATGATCATGGAAAAAAAATCCACGTTGCTCTAAATACATTTGCTCAGCCAAGCGGCTTCGAGCGCTGGACCAATGCTGTCGATGAAGCAGCAGCTCTTGGTGTGGATGCACTTATCGTCGCTGACCCCGCCATTCTTGAATACGCTGCAAACAAATACCCACAGCTTGAACTTCACCTTTCAGTGCAGGCTTCAGCAACCAATGTCAAAGCCGTCGAGTTCTACTCTCAGAACTTCAACGTTAAGCGCGTGGTTCTCCCTCGTGTGCTCTCTATTCATCAGGTAAAGCAGCTATCACGCAATGTTCCTCAAGGCGTTGAGCTGGAAGTGTTCGCTTTTGGCAGCCTGTGTATCATGTCTGAAGGCCGCTGTTACTTATCTTCCTATATGACCGGTGAATCACCCAATACGGTCGGTGCCTGCTCGCCAGCAAAATATGTTCGCTGGCAGGAAACGGAAGCCGGCCTGGAATCACGTTTAAATGAAATTCTTATCGACCGATATGCGATGGGAGAAAACGCGGGCTACCCCACATTGTGTAAAGGGCGCTTTACCACAGAACTGGACGGTGAGAAAAAGTGTTATCACGCTTTGGAAGAACCAACCAGCCTGAACACACTTTCTCTGCTTCCCGAACTATTTGCTGCCAATGTTGCTTCGGTAAAAATAGAAGGACGCCAACGCAGCCCGGCCTATGTTGAGCAAGTCACCCGCACCTGGCGTGCGGCCATTGACCGTTATCTTGCTAATCCGGAAAACTACCATGTCGACAGTGCATGGGATGCCACTCTGGCGAATGTTTCTGAAGGCACACAAACGACACTCGGTGCTTATCACCGCAAGTGGCAATAATAAGTAGGGGAAAGTTTCATGAAATACGCATTAGGTCCGCTTCTCTACTTTTGGCCTAAACAAGATGTCGAGAGTTTTTACCAGCAAGCGAAAGAGAGCAGTGCAGATATTATCTATCTGGGTGAAACCGTGTGTTCAAAACGCCGAGAGATGAAACCGCAACACTGGTTTGATATCGCTAAAGAGCTCTCTGCTACCGGGAAACAGGTGGTCCTGTCAACCATGGCTCTGTTTGAAGCTCCGAGCGAAATTAATGTGCTTAAAAAATACATTGATAATGGTGATTTTGCGATTGAAGCCAACGATGTTTCAGCCATTCAAATGGCCAACGAAAAAGGTATTCCATTTATTGTTGGCCCGGCGATCAATACTTATAACGCCCACACTCTGAATATTTTTCTTAAACAAGGAATGACTCGCTGGTGTATGCCTGTCGAGCTCTCTCGGGAATGGCTCAATAACATATTAATTCAGTGTGAAAGCTTAGGTATCCGCAATAAATTCGAAGTTGAAGTGTTCAGCCATGGCTATCTTCCCCTCGCCTACTCTGCGCGCTGTTTTACCGCACGTGCAGAAAACAGAGCCAAAGATGATTGCGAGACATGCTGCATCAAATACCCAACCGGAATTCAGGTCAGTAGTCAGGAAGGACAATCCGTGTTTAACCTTAATGGTATTCAGACCCAGTCAGGCTACTGCTACAACCTGCAAAACGACTTACCAAGTATGGATGGACTGGTTGATGTGGTTCGCTTAAGTCCACTAGGTGTCGAAACATTCCATCACCTGGATCAGTTCAGGCACAATGAACAAGGCGCGAACCCGGTAAAACTTGAGACACGGCAATGTAACGGCTACTGGCACCAACTGGCAGGAATCGACGTTAAAAACGTTTAGTACCAGTAACAAAAAGCGAGGTCATCACCTCGCTTTTTTACTTACGATACTACGGCTTGCTTTGCCAGCTCACTTTCTGGTGCTTCACCAGCCCGGCAGAAAGAATACACAACACACCTCCCAGTCCGATAAAGCGTACCGCAGTTTGCGCTTTCTTCTCTACTTTAGGCTTGGCATGGAACGCTATTCCCAGACCTGCAGCATCCATCATTACTAAGTCATTTGCACCATCACCAACGGCAACAGTATTGTGCATCTCAATATCAAACTGCGTTGCCAGTTCCTCAATAATATCCGCCTTAGTTTGTGCACTCACCACTTCGCCCAACACCTTACCGGTCAGTTTCCCGTCAATGATTTCCAGTGTATTAGACTGGGCATGATCTAAGTTCAGCTCGTGTTTAAGAAAATCGGAGAAGTAGGTGAAGCCACCGGATGCAATCGCCGTCTTCCAGCCTAATGCCTGTAATGTACTGACCAGAGCTCGTAGATCTTCCATCATCGGCAGCGTTGAACGAACCGATTCGAGAATAGATTCATCTGCGCCACTCAGCTTTGCCACTCGTTGACGCAGGCTTTGTTCGAAGTCCAACTCTCCCTGCATTGCCCGCTCGGTAACTTCAGCGACTTCCTCACCCACTCCGGCAAGTTTGGCTATTTCATCAATACACTCAATTTCAATTGCGGTGGAATCCATATCCATGACCAGCAGCCCCGGTTTAGACAAATCCGGTACTTCATTGATACGTGCATAGTCTAACTCTAAACCTTGAAGAATTTTTTCATGCTCTTGAGTCAACTCACCAGCCATTAATGCCACTTCGTAATCACCCACTTTCCAGGCTTCGACAATCGCATTGTACTGACCAGTGTAGAAGTCCATATCTTCAAACTGCTGGGCCGTTAAGTACGGGCCAAAAACAATCCAGTTGGCCTTGCTTTTATCTAATTGCATAGATAAACGCGTCTCCGGCAATTTATTAATCAGAGAAGTATGTTTTTTGATCGATAACATTCTAGAAGCGTCCATGTCCACTTTCCTTATTGATATAGCCTGACGTTAACCTATTGCAATTTAGAAAGGCAAGTCTAATATGGGCAAAGTCTCATTTTCTTTGGATTAAGATTGTTATGGACGGTTCTTTGTTCTCTTTTCGTGTGGTTGTTCGTGTACTGGCTCTGCTTGTACTGACTGGCATGCTATTTATTACCGTAAAGAATAGTGTAGTTATCACTAAAGGTAATGAACGCATACAGGCTAACCAGCTCGAAACTCTGACAAAAGTTTTAATCACTCAAGCCTCGTTGTCTGCCAGTTCAGGGATTGCGGAACAAGATCAGGAGCGCCTGCTTAACCTGACTAACCAGTTAGCACAAGAACGTCTGGTTTTTGATGCCACTATCTACGACTCAGAAGGGGTAAAACTGGCTTCCAGCGACTCAGCACTGAGCGTCCGTGAAGTACTTGGATTGGATACGCCGTTGCAGACGGCCAGTATCGGACGTCAACAACTTGTTGAACCCGTCATGTACGACGACAACTTAATCGGGTTTGTTCGCATTACGTTTGAAACCGGCAAAGTTACTGCTATTTCCGATCACCACTACCGAAAAAGTGATCGCTACATGTATCTGATGGTCATTATGAGCTTTATCAGTGGCATCCTGTTTACTTTGCTGCTCAGACGCAAACCGAGAAACAGAGGCGAAAACCTGCTGCTACAAAACGCTGAATAAAACAATTCGTCCAGTATTTTGGAACAAAATAGTTGGAATCTAATGAAACCGGCTCTATAAGCAAATTCCAATCTTCACGGGAATGACGGTTTTAATGCTGTAATAACAAAAAACCTCAGCAATTTAATTGCTGAGGTTTTTACTTTTGAGAGTGAGAAAAGCTTAGTAACCTTGTTGGTCACCTATAAGAACAGAGTCCAGAGCGATAATCATCATCTCATTGAAGGTGTTCTGGCGTTCTTCGGACGTCGTAGCTTCACCTGTTTTGATATGGTCTGAAACCGTACAGATAGCTAACGCTTTTGCACCATACTCAGCCGCAACGCCGTAGATACCTGCAGCTTCCATTTCAACGCCAACGATACCGTACTTGTCCATAACATCGAACATTGTCGGATCCGGTGTGTAGAACAACTCAGCTGAGAACAGGTTACCCACTTTAACGTCAATACCGCGAGCTTTTGCGGCTTCTTCTGCGGCTTTAACCATTTTGTAATCAGCGATAGCTGCAAAATCATGATCTTTAAAGCGAATACGGTTCACTTTAGAATCAGTACAAGCCCCCATACCAATAACAACATCTCGTACTTTAATATCTTCATTTACAGCGCCACAGCTACCAACACGGATAATTTTTTTCACTCCGTAGTCTTTGATGAGTTCTGTCACGTAAATAGAACAAGACGGAATACCCATACCATGGCCCATCACAGAGATTTTGCGACCTTTGTAAGTTCCTGTAAATCCGTACATGTTGCGAACATCACAAACCTGAACGACGTCTTCTAAAAAGGTTTCAGCAATGTATTTTGCGCGTAGTGGATCGCCCGGCATGAGCACAACGTCAGCGAAATCACCCATTTCTGCATTAATGTGAGGAGTTGCCATTATCTTATTCCTTATGATTTACAGCGTTCAAAAACGCTTGTACCAAACTGATTTTCGGGGCTCATCCAAGCCCCGAAAAATTACAAAAAGCTTTTACCGTAATCCATTGGCGAGGTGCCAAAATAGCTCGCTAAGCTTTGACCAATGTCAGCAAAAGTTTCACGGCGGCCTAGTGAACCGGGTGCGATTTTTTTGCCGTAGACAATTACTGGAATATGCTCACGAGTATGATCAGTGCCCTGCCATGTCGGGTCACAACCGTGATCAGCCGTCAGAATTAAAACATCATCGTCTTGCATTAATTGTAGAACTTCGGGCAGACGCTTATCGAAATATTCCAGTGCTGCAGCGTAGCCGGCTACATCACGACGGTGGCCGTACGCTGAATCAAAATCGACAAAGTTGGTGAATACAATCGTATTATCACCCGCTTGTTGAATTTGCTCCAATGTTGCTTCAAACAGTGCCGGAATCCCCGTCGCTTTTACTTTCTTTGTGATACCACAGTTAGCGTAGATATCCGCAATTTTACCGATAGAAACCACATTTCCCTGCTTCTCATCAGCCAGCTTTTGCAACACGGTTGCTGACGGTGGCTCAACAGACAGATCACGACGGTTACCTGTACGCTCAAACTGACCTTTGCCAGCGCCGACAAACGGACGGGCAATAACACGACCAATGTTGTAGTCAGCCAGTTCTTCACGCGCAATCTGGCACAGCTCTAACAAGCGGTCCAGACCGAACGTTTCTTCGTGACACGCTATTTGGAATACGGAGTCTGCTGAAGTATAGAAGATAGGTTTACCTGTCTTCATATGTTCTTCACCTAAATCATCCAGCACTTGTGTGCCTGAAGCATGACAGTTACCCAAAAAGTCATCCAGGCCTGCACGGGCCAGAATGCGATCAGTCAGCGCTTTAGGGAAGCTATTTTGTTTATCTGTAAAGTAACCCCATTCAAACAATACCGGCACACCGGCAATTTCCCAGTGACCCGATGGCGTATCTTTACCAGAAGACAGTTCTGCGGCGTGGCCGTATGCACCGATGATATCGGCTCTGTCATCAAGACCAGGTGCAAAATGCCCCGTTGATTCTTTATGTGCCATAGCCAAACCAAGCTTCGACAGGTTTGGTAGCGTTAATGGGCCACTGCGCTCAGCGTTGTCAGCTAACCCTTTATCACACTGCTCAGCGATGTGCCCTAACGTATCCGCACCTACATCACCAAAATCTTTTGCGTCTGCAGTTTCGCCAATACCGAATGAATCTAATACTAAAATAAATGCTCTTTTCATAACGATTTCCTAACCTGAAATTACACGTCTTCTGCACGAATCTGACGATAAACATCAGGCGTTGCTCTATATTCACCACCCACTTTAATTGCACGTTGCAGTGCACTCGCGGCTTCTTGCCACTGCTGTTCATCGCGAGCGTGAATCACGGCCAGTGGTGTATTACTATCTGCGGTTTCGCCAAGGCGAATAAAGTTATCAAAGCCAACCGCATAATCGATGGTATCCGTTGCGACACGGCGGCCACCACCCATACCGACAACCGCCATACCAATGGCACGTGTATCCATTGCCGATATAACACCTGACTGCTCAGCAAATACAGGTTTAATAATTTGTGCTTTATCCAGATAATTGTCGTAGTTTTCTACGAAATCTGCCGGGCCACCGAGGCCAGCAACCATCTTGCCGAAACGCTCCGCAGCCTGACCATTATCAAGCACAGTTTGCAGTTTTTCCCGGGCTTGGGTACTGTCTTTTGCCAGATTCCCCAGCACCAGCATTTCCGCACAGGACGCCATGGTGACTTCAAGTAAGCGGGGATTCCGGTATTCTCCGGTCAGGAATCGAACCGCTTCTCGAACCTCCAGTGCATTCCCTGCTGATGATGCTAGAACCTGATTCATATCCGTCAGTATCGCCGTTGTATTAGTACCCGCACCATTTGCCACCGCCACGATCGATTTTGCCAGCTCTTCGGAGGCATCGTAGGTTGGCATGAATGCACCGGAACCGACTTTGACATCCATCACCAATGAATCCAGACCTGCAGCCAGTTTCTTAGAAAGAATTGAAGCGGTAATCAGCGAAATATTATCTACAGTCGCGGTGATATCACGAGTTGCGTATACCCGTTTGTCTGCAGGAGCAAGATCGCCAGTCTGACCAATAATGGCGACACCTGCTTGCTTCGTTACCTGCCCAAACACATCGTTGTCCGGGGTGATGTTGTATCCCGGAATGGATTCCAGTTTATCCAGCGTACCACCGGTATGGCCCAGTCCACGCCCTGAAATCATTGGAACATAGCCACCGCATGCTGCCACCATTGCGCCCAGCATTAGTGAAGTAACATCTCCGACACCACCCGTTGAATGTTTATCAACAATGGGGCCGTCGAAGTTCATGTGACTCCAGTCAATCACCATGCCCGAATCACGCATTGCACAAGTGAGTGCAATCCGTTCTGGCATCGTCATTTCCTGAAAAAAAACAGCCATAGCAAATGCCGCTATCTGGCCTTCAGAAACGGTATTATTAGCAACACCCTGAATGAAGAAGTTGATCTCTTCTGCAGTCAGAATTTCACCATCACGTTTTCTGCGAATGATCTCTTGAGGTAAATACATTAGTGTCTCCTTAGCCTTCCATTTTTATAAACGGAATAGCTATGGTTTTCGCTATTAAGAAATGAAAGATGGCGCATAGCACCATCTTATAAAACAGACAATTAGTACGCGGCAGGATCCGCTTTCTGGTCTGTAACTTCTAATGTATTTAATAGGTTGGTAAGCAGGCTTGATGCTCCAAAACGGTAATGACGGGCATCAACCCAGTTATCACCTAAGATTTCATCAGCCATAGCGAGGTAATCACGAGCATCTTCAGCGGTACGCACGCCGCCAGCCGGTTTAAAACCAACGCTATCTGCCACCTTCATATCACGGATAACTTCTAACATCATTCGCGCATATTCAGGTGTGGCATTGACTGGCACTTTACCCGTTGAGGTTTTAATGAAGTCAGCGCCTGCTTCAATACAGATTTGTGACGCTTTCTTAATCAGTGCTTCTTCTTTTAGTTCACCAGTTTCAATGATGACTTTCAGCAAAACATCTGAGCCACAAGCTTGCTTACATTGCTTAACCAAATCAAAGCCAACTTTCTCATTGCCGGCAATCAAAGCACGGTATGGGAAAACGACATCGACTTCATCAGCTCCATATGCAACTGCCGCTTTAGTTTCTGCAACAGCAATCTCAACATCATCATTTCCGTGAGGAAAGTTAGTCACGGTTGCAATACGAACTTCTGGCGTACCTTGTTCACGTAAGGTCTTCTTTGCTATAGGAATAAAGCGAGGGTAAATACAAATTGCAGCAGTGTTGCCTACCGGGCTTTTAGCATCATGACAAAGCTGGATCACTTTTGCATCCGTATCATCATCATTCAGGGTGGTTAAATCCATCAGTTTAAGCGCACGTAGTGCTGCTGCTTTTAAATCGCTCATTTCTAACTCCGATCAATATATTCAATTAGTTAGCTATCATGACGTTTCTCATCCGCCGATTTTGATAGCCACACATGAACGGACTTGGTTCCTTGAAGAATTGGTGAGCAATCTTTTCCTCACCAATCGCTATCCTTGTCACCGCACAGTACCCTTATGGGCCTATGGCACAACAATCTGTGATTGCGGTGTCTAATACCCATCATCATAAAAAACTCTGATTGGTATTGCAGTTTCAGGCAATGCCCTTGCCCGATATTAACGACACTGAAATAAATACGCGCAAAGCTCTCTATAGCAGCATCGTTTTGTTATTTGTTCCCTTTCCAGTGAGTACAGTATAGATATTTATCACAAAACTGTAGCGACAATGGAAGAGCAAACGGTTTGTATCTCAAAAAATGTACAGAATATGAAAGCTCTGACACTAAGGGACACAAGGGTTCTCTCTGCAATTCATTCCAGCATGTGTCGATTTCTACTGGTCTGAAAAGCAAAAACACCCCGCAGCAAGATCCTTGCTACGGGGTGAATTAAAATGGCGTCTATATATCGTTCTCTAAATCAAATTAGAAAGAGATAAAGAAGCCAGCAATTGTTGCTGCCATCAGGTTAGATAGCGTACCAGCAATAACTGCTTTAATACCCATACGAGCAATATCACTACGACGGTTAGGAGCCAGGCTACCCAGACCACCCAGTAGAATCGCAATAGAAGACAGGTTCGCGAAACCACATAGTGCGAATGAGATGATCGCTTGAGTCTTTTCAGACATCACCTGACCTGTTGCCGCAACAACTTGCGCATTGTCACCTACGTACGGTACGAAGTTCAGATACGCAACGAATTCGTTCACGATAGTCTTTTGACCGATGAATGAACCTGCGATTGTTGCTTCTTCCCATGGAACACCGATAACAAATGCTAGTGGCGCAAAAACCCAACCCAGAATAAGTTCAAGTGTCAGATCTGGCATACCGAACCAACCGCCCAAGCCTCCTAGAAGACCGTTTAGAAGAGCAATTAGGCCGATAAATGCAATCAGCATTGCACCAACGTTTAGCGCCAGTTGCAGACCTGATGCTGCGCCACCTGCAGCTGCATCAATAACGTTAGCCGGTTTGTCATTACCACCGTCCAGCGCTTCAGAGATATCTTCATGCGGCTTGTCTGTTTCAGGGAACAGAATTTTAGCGAATAGCAGACCACCTGGTGCCGCCATAAATGATGCCGCAACCAGATACTCCAGAGGAACGCCCATAGCAGCATAACCCGCTAGTACACCACCCGCTACTGAAGCCAGACCACCACACATAACCGCGAACAGCTCAGACTGAGTCATTTTTGGTACAAACGGACGAACAACCAGAGGTGCCTCTGTCTGACCAACGAAGATGTTTGCTGCTGCAGACATAGATTCCGCGCGAGAGGTGCCAAGCGCTTTCTGCAAACCACCACCAAGGATTCTAATAACCCACTGCATAATGCCGAGGTAGTAAAGAACAGAGATCAGTGATGAAAAGAAGATTAGCGTTGGAAGAACCTGGAACGCAAAAATGAAGCCGATCCCGTCGACAGAGAAGTTAACCAGGCTACCGAACAGGAAAGAGCTGCCATCAGCACCATAGTTAATAACGTTAGATACCCCGTTTGAGAAACCGGCAAGTAAATCGCGGCCCCACGGGACATAAAGTACAAATGCACCAAGTGCAAATTGGATAGCAAATGCGCCACCCACAGTTCTGAAGTTAATAGCTTTTCGGTTGCTGGATAGTAAAACTGCAATTGCAATCAAAACTACCATACCGACTAGGCTCATAAACAGGCTCATAGTTTATGGCATCCTTATAAGTTTAATTTGGCGTGTTAAACATTGGGTTGTTTTCGGGAGTGGATTATACGCATCTACCAGACAAAAAAGTAATACACTCATCACGCATTTTTATTGAACGTACATTAGTTACAACTAAAAATAAGACATCAATCACAGTATGGCATTTAAAAACCGTAAAAAGAGTGAATAAAACGATACGTAACGGTCAGATTGTAGACTATCAACATCAAACTTTCGCAACCGTTTGTCCTTAAAAAAAGAACACAAAATCCTGCAACTTAACTGCACATTCAAAACATTTAATCCCATAAAACTCACCAAACTCTAATACTGCCTAAAAGTAAAACATGAGCAGTCCATCACATTCATTGTTTAGGGTTTGCATTCATTTTCGCTGTTAAATCGCAATTCCCACCTATTTGAGCTCACCAAACCAGATTGACTCTCCCAAAACACCCATAACCTTGCAGATTCAATTCACCAATCACTCACATTAATAATCTACGCATAAAAATCTGGCTTACCATTTGCTAAATCACCTCGTTCATTCACTTTGCGGATATTTCCAGACACTTAACGACATGATCTTGCACTTTTTTGGTGAAGAAAATCACAATTATGGGGAGGTAACTCGCCTACACTTCGGTGGAATTAACAAAAAAACAACATTTCATCACTAGCAATTTATTTAGTTAATAAAAAATGTGATTTGGTGTGAAGTAATCGATTTTTTTTTGCAGCGCAAACGATAAACTTATACCGGATCAAACCAGTTCAGTTTCAATGTATTCAAAATATGGATATTTAACCTCAGTACAGTGGTATTGCAATATAGGTATATAACAGTGAAAAAGACCATCCTAAAAATCTCAACACTTGCTTTAGCGATCTCTTCATTCAACGCTTTTGCAGAAGCTAAACCAGCTGTCATTTACGATACAGCAGGTAAATTTGATAAATCATTTAACGAAGCCGTTTACCAAAATGGCGTCAAAGTCATTGCAGAAGAAGGAATCAAAGTCCGTGAATTTGAACCGCAAAACGAAGCTCAACGTGAGCAAGGTCTTCGTCGCTTAGCAAGTCGTGGCTTCAGCCCTATCGTTGCTGTTGGTTTCAACATGGCATCGGCTGTAGAGAAAGTGGCTACTGAATTCCCTGATATTCACTTCACAATCATCGATTCGGTTGTTGATAAGCCAAACGTTCAATCGATCGTATTTAAAGAGCATGAAGGTTCATTCTTAGTGGGTGCGCTTGCTGCTAAAGCTTCTGAATCCGGAGTGGTTGGTTTCGTTGGCGGTATGGATATCCCTCTTATCCGTAAGTTCGAGTGTGGCTACGAGCAAGGTGCAAAATACGCGAATCCGGACATCACTGTCCTGCAAAATATGACGGGGTCAACACCGGCTGCATTTGCAGATCCGGCGAAAGGCTCTGAGCTGGCTAAATCTCAATTCTCTAAAGGGGTTGACGTTGTTTACGCGGCAGCCGGTGGTACTGGGCTTGGTGTATATCAGGCAGCAAGCGACGAAGGTAAACTGGCGATTGGTGTTGACTCAAACCAAAACCACTTACAGCCAGGAACGATGCTAACGTCAATGGTGAAACTGGTTGGTGCTGCTTCAGTGGATACCTGGAAAGAAGAAATGAATGGCAACTGGCAACCAGGTATCAAAGCACTAGGCCTGAAAGAAAATGCGGTTGACTGGGCTTACGATGAGCATAACAAGTCACTCATCACTGACGAGATGAAAGCTTACATGGATACGCTAAAAGCTGACATCATTGCAGGTAAAATCCAGATTCACGACTATATGTCAGACAATACTTGTACCTACTAATAAAACGATATCGACTTTATCGTTAACAATACTTTGTTAGCTACAACGCTGGCACTGCAATGTATTGATAAAAAATAAAATATACGCCGCTAAAGCTTCAGCGGCGTATCGTTTATTTGGGTGTGAATTGCATCTCTTTAATTAATACCAATCTGGATAAATTCGTGTTCAATGTATTACGCCGAAAAAAATAAGCAAGAATGAGCAAAAACTTATGTCGATTGGTATAAAAATTTACTTAGTTCAGGAAGTGTTTACGTGACGCAATCTCAAAACTATGCCATTGAACTCAAAAAAATCGATAAACGCTTTGGTGCGGTTCACGCCAATAAGGCGATCGATCTTCAAGTTCCATCAGGCACAATTCACGGCATCATCGGTGAAAACGGCGCTGGTAAATCAACCTTAATGAGCATCATTTACGGTTTCTACCACCCCAACTCAGGTGAAATGCTCGTCGATAGCCAACCCTACAGCCCTAACAACTCCCAGGATGCCATTGCTGCTGGTGTTGGTATGGTTCACCAACACTTTATGCTGGTTGATACTTTCACGGTTCTGGAAAATGTGGTCCTTGGTGCTGAAACTGGCTGGAAATTAGATGACAGCCTAAAAGCCGCAAGAAAAAAGCTGGTACAAATCGAAAAAGACTATGGATTAGAAGTACCACTGGACAAACTCGTCGGCGATCTCCCTGTTGGTCTGCAACAGCGTGTAGAGATTCTAAAAGCACTTTACCGTGATGCTAAGTTACTCATTCTGGATGAACCAACTGGTGTATTAACCCCTCAGGAAGCGGATCACCTGTTTGCTATTCTCGACAAACTACGCAGCCAGGGCACCACGGTGATTATTATCACTCACAAGCTGCGTGAAGTTCTGGCGATTACAGATAACATTTCCGTAATGCGTCAGGGCCAGATGGTCGCAAGCGTCAAAACATCGGAAACCAACCGTGAAGAGCTCGCAGAACTGATGGTTGGCCGTAAAGTGCGTCTGAAAATTGATAAGCAACCCGCTCAGCCAGCCAAAGAGCTATTAAAAGTTAATAACCTAAGTTATGTCGACAGTAGTGGTGTCAAACGAGTTAAAGACATCAGTTTCTCGGTACGGGCTGGAGAATTAGTCGGTATTGCAGGCGTGTCTGGCAACGGACAATCGGAAATCTTATCGCTACTATCCGGTATTCTGAAGCCAACATCCGGTAGCTTTGAACTCAATGGCAATACGGTTACTGTCGATACTCCGGTTGATCCTCAGCAGGTCAGAGCGATGGGAGTCGGACATATTCCCGAAGACCGTCATAAGCAAGGGCTGATAAACAAATTTGAGGCGCAGGAAGCTTACATTCTGGGTTATCACACTCTGCCTAAATACAATAATGGCCTGTTGCAGGACAAGAATGCTATTGCCAACCTGTGTCAGCAAAGTATGGACAAATGGGATGTGAGACCGAATGACATTCACCTGAAAACCGCCAACTTCTCCGGTGGTAACCAGCAAAAGCTAGTTATTGCTCGCGAGATGGAAGAAAACCCGGACGTACTGCTTGTTGGTCAGCCAACGCGCGGGGTTGATATCGGGGCGATTGAATATATTCACCAGCAGATCATTGCCAGCCGTGACGCAGGTAAAGCGGTTCTGCTGGTTTCGGTTGAACTGGATGAGATTCTGACTCTCGCTGACAGAATTATAGTCGTGTTTGATGGTGCTATCGTTGGGGAACTTCGAGCAGATCAGGCGGACGAGAAAACATTAGGCCTGATGATGGCCAATATCGTTCCAGACCATATTAAAGAAACTATTTCTCAGGGAGAGGTTGCATGAGCCAGGCAAAAGTGCCCGCTTGGGTAACAATCGCACTACTACCAGCGATCAACGTAATGGTCGCCTTTCTCGTTTCAGCTCTGCTATTTATCTATATTGACATTAGCCCGGTTGATGCGATTAAAGTGATGTGGACTGGTGCTTTCGGTTATGCGGAAGGCTTTGGTTATACACTTTACTATGCGACCGGTTTTGTCTTTACCGGGCTTGCCGTCGCGGTAGCTTATCATGCCGGCCTGTTTAACATCGGGGCAGAGGGTCAAGCCTACATTGGCGGGCTTGGTGTCGGCTTGGTGTGTTTAACCTTAGGTGAATATGCGCCCTGGTATATTGTCTTTCCGGTTGCAATCGTAGTCGGCGGTGGATTCGGTGCTGCATGGGCTTTTATTCCAGCGTACTTACAGGCAAAACGAGGATCGCATATCGTTATTACCACGATCATGTTCAACTTCATTGCCGCATCATTAATGGCTTATCTGCTGGTTGATATTCTAAAGCCGGAAACAACAATGGCGACAGAAAGCCGCGTCTTTGCCGCTTCCAGTTGGCTACCGAAAATGCACGAACTGCTGGCAGTGTTTGGTTTCGATATCGCCGCCAGCCCACTGAATCTCAGCTTTATTTTTGCTCTATTATGCTGTGTTCTGGTGTGGCTGATTATTTGGCACTCACGCTGGGGATATGAGATTCGCGCCATCGGTGCCAATGCATCTGCAGCCTCTTATGCTGGTATCAGCTATTTAAAAATTATCGTTATCACAATGCTGCTTTCAGGCATGCTGGCAGGCTTTTTTGGCATTAACGTGCTGCAGGGTGAGCTGCACCAGATAAAACTGAACTTTGTTGAAGGTTTTGGTTTTACCGGAATAGCCGTTGCTCTGATGGGACGCAACCATCCGGTTGGCGTTTTACTGGCAAGTCTACTGTTTGGTTTCCTTTATCAGGGGGGAGCTGAGCTAAGTTTTGAATACGGTGTAGACCGAAATATCGTAGTGGTGTTACAAGGACTGGTAATCCTGTTCTCTGGTGCTCTTGAGCATATGTTCAAACCATCAATAGAACGTACTTACCTGCGTTTGTTCGCTAAACAAGAACACGGAGTGGCGTAATCATGTTTGAAACCATCATCTTAATGGCTGATGCCACCGTTCGTGTTGCAACACCGCTAATATTAGCCGCACTGGCAGGTATGTTCAGTGAACGTTCTGGGGTGGTAAACATTGCCCTTGAAGGTAAACTTCTTGCTGCTGCTTTTACCGGCGCAGCAACCGCTCACATAACCGGTTCAGCCTGGCTGGGCGTAATAGCCGGCGTGGTCATATCTATCCTACTTGCGCTGCTACACGGCTTCGCCTCGATTACTCATAGAGGGGATCAAGTCGTCAGTGGTATGGCAATCAATATCCTTGCCGCAGGCTTAACAGTAACGTTAGGCCGCTACTGGTTCCACCAGGGTGGACAAACGCCTGCACTATCGGGTGATGCGCGCTTTGCACCGATTCAATTACCTGGCGCAGATGCATTACAAGATACACCCGTGATCGGTTTGATCTACTCAGAACTGATGAGCGGACACTCGATAATCGAATATGTTGCTCTCGCGGCTGTTCCACTCACCTGGTACGTTCTGTTCAGAACTCGTTTCGGTTTGCGCCTTCGCGCGGTTGGTGATGCACCAGCGGCAGTCGATACCGCGGGGATTTCTGTAGCAGGTATGCGTTATAGCGCCATGGTTATTTGTGGCTTATTAGTTGGTCTTGGTGGTGTTTACCTGTCTGTGGGTCAAACTGCACAGTTCATTCCGAACATGAGTGCAGGTAAAGGCTATATGGCTCTGGCGGCACTCATATTTGGTAAGTGGCGACCGGTTACCGCTATGGGAGCCTGTCTGCTATTTGGCTTCCTTGATGCACTGGCGATTCGTCTGCAAGGCGTCAAATTGGGTGACTTCCCTATTCCGGTACAGGCTATCGAGGCTCTGCCTTATGTTCTGACCGTATTCTTACTGGCAGGATTCATCGGCAAAGCAGTTGCGCCAAAAGCCATTGGTGTCCCATATACTAAAGAGCGTGAGTAGCCAACTCGGTAAGTAAACAAAGGGAGCGAATTATCGCTCCCTTTTAACATTTGAGTCCGAATAAATCCTGCGTGTTATCCCATAACTGCTCTGCCACTAAGTGCTTTTCTTCACCTCTTAGCAATACCAGTTCATTCAGAACTTGTTGAATATATTTGGGGTGATTTGCCTGACCTTGCTTGCCGCATATTGGCATATCCGGTGCATCGGTTTCCAAAACTAACGCATCTATCGGTAAACGAGCTATCGCCTGTCGTGTTTTATTGGCTCTGGGATAAGTAATCACACCGCCAACACCAATCTTAAAACCTAAGTCGATAAATTGCTTCGCCTGCTGCTCACTGCCTGAAAAAGCATGTAACACTCCCCCCTGACGAAACTTCTGCTGCTTAATTAATTGCAATAATCGGTTATGTGTTTTACGGCTATGGAGAATAACCGGTAGTTTGGCTTGCCCGGCCATCGATAATTGCAATTTGAGTACTGTCTCCTGCAATGAAGCGTCAACGTCTACTAAATTATCTAAGCCACACTCACCGATAGCAACACACGAGGCATCTCGCTCTGCAATCAGTTGCTCGAGCTCGCTAACCTGAGATTGACAGAATGAATGAAGAAAATAGGGGTGGAAACCTAAAGCATAAAATATATGTGAAGGATATTGTGTCGCCAGCGCTTTTACTCGCTGCCAATTGGATTTTCCGACACTGGGGATCATAATACGCTCGACGTGCGCCAATCGAGCTTGCTCCAGCTCTTCACCAAAAGCGTGAGCAAACTCATCGAAGTCAAAATGACAGTGGCTGTCAAACAGTCTCAGACTATGACTTGTCACTGCTTTTTTCATGCACAGGATCTTTCCGGAATGGAACGCAGCAACGTTTCTGCTCAGGCGTCAGGCCCATACTCTGACACCAGGCATCATAACGAGCCAACCATTTCTTAAACCAGGCTAACATAGGCACCAACCTTATTCTTATTGCTCTTCGCGTTTAAATATCATCTCAGTTGCAGTCGACTCATTCTCGCAGAAGTAATAACCGGCAGTATCAAATGCTTCAAGCTGTTTCACCGACTCAATACGATTTTCGATAATGTAACGAGCCATCATGCCGCGCGCTTTTTTAGCGTAAAAACTGATCACCTTATACTGACCGTTCTTACAGTCTTTAAAAACCGGAGTAATGATCTGCGCATCAAGATGTTTAGGCTTCACCGCTTTAAAATACTCATTTGAAGCCAAATTGATCAGGACATTATCACCCTGGGCAGTGATCGCTTCATTAAGCTTATCGGTAATAATATTGCCCCAGAACTGATATAAGTTGGAGCCGCGATCATTAGCTAATTTGGTTCCCATTTCCAACCGGTATGGCTGAATTAAATCTAGCGGCTTAAGCAAGCCATACAAGCCCGAAAGCATACGTAGATGATTCTGTGCAAATTCTAAGTCACTTTCAGACAAGGTTTCCGCTGCTAAACCAGTATAGACATCACCTTTAAACGCGAAGATCGCCTGACGTGAGTTTTCAGGGGTAAATGTTTTGCTCCACTGCTCGAAACGAGCCACGTTTAATCCAGCGATTTTATCGCTTACTTTCATCAATTGTGAAATATCAGCAGGGCTAAGCTTGCGACAGACTTCTATCAACTGTGCAGATTGTTCAATCAATTCCGGCTTAGTATGGCGTTCTGTAGGCAGTGGCGAGTCATAATCTAATGTTTTTGCTGGTGAGACCACTATAAGCATAAGGTTTCCTTATTATAAATCTGTTGAGCTTAGTTATTTTGACCTTATACCAATCTGGATAGGTTAGTGTTCAGATAATTGCGTAGAAAAAAACGCTAAGAACAAGGCTTAGATTGCAACTAACTCGTTATTCTAATTAAAAAATCTATAACGCAGTTATTAGCGTTTTTAGCAAGCAAGAATGAACAAAAACTTATATAGGTTGGTATTACGATTAGAATACAAAAAAAGCCATGCAGTGTCTGCATGGCTTTGCCAATCTCTGAAATCGGGCTTATCTATCAGGCTCTATTTCTGTTGAATTATCCCAAATTCCATCTTCTAACTGAGACTTAAGCTCCGGATAGTGATTCACGTCAAATGTCGGCACTTTCCCGGCTTTTAACTGACGATTGTAATCCTGAGCAAGCTTGATCACCGTACCGGAAAGCAAAAGTATCGCTATCAGGTTAACGATGGCCATCAACCCCATTGAAACATCAGCCATCGCCCAAACGGTAGGAAGTGTAGCCAGAGCGCCGAACATGACCATCGCTAAGAAAACTAAGCGAAACGCCACTAGCCCTTTTTTATTATTATGCTCAAGGAAAATCAGATTGGTTTCAGCATACGAATAGTTGGCAATGATGGAAGTAAAGGCAAAAAAGAAAATGGCCAGCGCAACAAACACACCACCCCATTCTCCGACTTGCGAGTTCAGTGCGCGCTGAGTTAACTCAATCCCAGTAATCTCACCATGTGGAACATACTCTCCCGACATCAGAATAATGGCCATTGTTGCAGAACAAATCACAACCGTATCAACAAACACACCTAACATCTGAACATACCCCTGTGACGCCGGGTGTGGAGGATAAGGTGTAGCAGAAGCTGCTGCGTTAGGTGCTGACCCCATCCCAGCCTCGTTGGAAAACAATCCCCGTTTCACTCCGTTGATCATCGCCTGAGCAATCGCATACCCTAAACCACCAGCCGCCGCCTGCTCAAACCCAAACGCGCTCTTAATAATCAGCGCTAGTACCGCTGGGAGTTTATCGATATTCATCGCCACCACAAAAAGAGCGATCACCAGATAGAGTAAAGCCATAACAGGCACTATCAACTCTGCGGTACGTGCTATTTTTCGAATCCCGCCGAAAATCACAAACGACGATAGCAGTACGATGCTAATACCGACCATCTTAGGATCAAAGCCAAAAGCGGTATGCATCGCATTAGAAATAGAGTTAGCCTGAACTGCATTAAACACCAGACCAAAGGCTATCATCAGGAATACCGAAAACAGAATGCCCATCCAGCGCATTCCTAGCCCCTTCTCCATATAATAAGCAGGCCCCCCACGATAATTGCCGTCTTTATCTCTGGTTTTATACAACTGAGCCAGAGTACTTTCAGCAAATGAGGTTGCCATTCCCAACATGGCTGTCATCCACATCCAGAAGATAGCACCGGGGCCCCCGACAGTCAGTGCAACTGCAACGCCCGCCATGTTTCCTGTGCCGACCCGGGCCGCCAAACTGGTACACAGCGCCTGAAACGATGAAATTCCCGCCTGATCAGACTTACGGCTGTTCTTCAGAACACTGAACATGTGCCCAAAATGACGAATCTGAATAAAGCCCAAGCGGTAAGTAAAATAGATACCCACCCCGACAAGCAGGTAAACCAAAATAGAACCCCAAAGAAGATCGTTCATCAAGTTAATTAAATCAGTCACAAAAACCTCTATGAGTTTGGGGTCTGTTACCCCTAAGGATGGAACACAACGTTATCTTCATCTTTAGGGCCGGGATAATGCAGCCAGCAGTGACAAAAATCAATGATAGCTTAAGTTCATAGTATTGTTGATATTTTCACCGCACCACGGCGAACTTTAAATGACAACAACAATGCAACCTTGCACCAAAAAGCTTTGTTACCAACAGAAAATGCAGCTACAGACAAATAATCAATCGCAGCCTCTATCGCTTATGTCATTCTATGTCATTAAAAAATAAAAATTAATTTCGTCATTATTTAACGTAACAGCAATCTGGTCGCATAGACAAATCAATGGCATAAAAGTTGCTCAGCTATAAAAATAATGACTTGGCAATCAAGGGGCTGCCAGTCAGGTTATTAACAGCTTAATGATAAAAGTAAGTATATTTCCAAGTCTTATGATTATTTTTCAATCAACTATTGGATGAAAATCGTGAGCTAGTACTAAAGCTCCTACAAAAGCTTCATCTAAACGAAACAAATGAGAAATAAATCATAGTTAAGATTCGTGAAATTATGATACTTAGAAAAAACTCCAGGACTGGAGACAACCAAGAGAGGCTTGCTTTATGGATGACTTGCAATTCGACGAACTATTAAACACACAGTTGGCTAAACTTCGTTCTAATTCTGGCCGCGCAAAACCATCAAAAAGGATGTGGCGTGAAATAGAAGCAATACGCGATCGCAAAAGGTTGGAAAGGGAGTTGATGGAAATGGATGTCTGTCTTGAACTCGACGACCTTAAATTATAGCGATGTTCAATCACTTCAGTTAAGTATACGCAACAGGCACTTTTGAGGTGCCTGTTTTTGTTTCACCAATCACGATATTTCCGAGTTCTAAAATTAACCGAGGACATTATACCAACCTGGATAAGTTAGTGTTCAGATAATTGCGTAGAAAAAACGCTAAGAACAAAGCATAGATTGCCGCTAACTCGTTATTCTAATGACAAAATCTATAACGCAGTTATTGGCGTTTTTAGCAAGCAAGAATGCACAGAAACTGATGTAGGTTGGTATTAATTATACTCAGCTTCACTTTTACGTACACGTTGTGCAAGTTGAGCGTACCGATCGGCAATAGTCGAACCAAATACCGGATCGTCCTCGTTACAATTCCATTGAGACTCAACCAGCTTCCAATCAGAAACGGTAAATGTCCGGTTAATCATCGGCAAAATAGATTGTTCTTCCATTTCAAGATGTTTACGCTGAGACTCAATAAACGCGTCTAGTTGCTCAATGAACACCTGTTGAGGTACAACGGCATCATTTAAGATCATCTCAATAGTAGCTAAAAATGAATGAGTCGTTGCTGATAAAGCGACATGTTCTTTCTCCAGATCAGCCACTTCTGCATGTTCACCATAGTGCTCCATGTAGTAACGGTAAAGAATATCTTCTTTAGGGTGATGGATTGTTTCTGAATGCCTAGACAGATAATCCACAATCTCTTTTACCAAACTATAATTGATAGGTTGTTCATCTTTAAGAAGCTTTAGCTTGCTACGAAGTATTGCTAACAAGCGAGTCATGTACCCATGTTCGCGTCTGATTCTTTCAATCATCATTGTGCTTCTCCCTTACACAGTCTTTAAATCAGTCTATATAAGGAATTGCTAACACGTTGAGATTTTGGTCGAAAAAACAGCAAATAGGTTAAAATTTGCCTGCTCGTTTATAACGTTGGCTGCCAGTTAATCGGCTCTTTACCTAATGTTTTGAGTTGCTGATTTGTTTGAGAAAAGTGTTTACAGCCGAAAAAACCTCTATGTGCAGACAACGGTGAAGGATGTGGCCCAGAAAGTACATAATGCTTTTGCCTATTTATCATTTTCCCTTTTTTTTGGGCGTGTGCTCCCCAAAGCAGAAAAATGATGTTATCACCGTGCTGATCTAACGCATCAATAATATGATCAGTAAAGGTTTCCCAACCGGATTTGGCATGTGAATTTGCTTTTGCCTGCTCAACAGTCAGTACCGTATTCAACATGAGCACTCCCTGCTCTGCCCAGCTTTTAAGGTACCCATGCTCAGGGATCACAAACCCAGGTATATCCTCGGCCAGCTCTTTATAAATATTAACTAATGACGGCGGCGTTTTTACCCCGGGTAGAACAGAAAAACACAAGCCATGGGCCTGATTAGGGCCGTGATAAGGGTCCTGGCCAAGAATCACCACTTTAACTTGCTCGAAAGGCGTGTATTGAAACGCATTAAACACATCCTGCTGGGGAGGAAATACCGTTTTACCGGCTGCGCGTTCCTGCTCAACAAACTTCAATGTTTGCTGAAAGTAACTTTGCTGCTTTTCTGCACCTATAATGTCATCCCAAGTCATAGACTGAGTCATAATCGCTCCTGAGTTCCTGAATAACACACTATTCTATACTCAGTGCTGATAAGTTGCAGCCAAATGAAAAGAGTAGACACTATCCTAAGCAACAACCCTGTGTCACAAAGACGTCAGCCTTGTCATCTTGGCTACAACACGACAGAGATGAATCAAATGATGACTCTCTGTTTAAGCCATTAATGTGCTTTGCTAGGTTGAGGAGCCCTATGATGCCCTCGCCCAGTGACATGGCGGTTTGGCACGGGCATACGTGCAGCAGGACGAATGGTGGGCGAGATAATGCGAATGGGTGAGAACATAATTTGACATCCTTATTTACAACGTCTTCATGAAAACACCATGAGAAAAACATGCCAATTTGTGACCTAACACCCAAAAAATCATTTATTTAAATGATGTAGCCTCAGCGAATCTATCTCTTTCGGCCAACGTAAAGGATCAATCGTCTCTAAAATCAACGGCATACCATCAAATCTTTCATCTTTAGCAATATACTCAAAACAATCCCATCCTATCTCACCTTTACCCAGTGAATGGTGCCGGTCCAGACGACTCCCCAGTTTTCCTTTTGAATCATTAAGATGCATTGCACTTAAATAGTGCATTCCGACCACTTGTTCGAATTGTGAAAAGGTTGCCTCACATGCAGCAAAACTGCTTAAGTCATAACCTGCGGCAAAAGTATGGCAAGTATCAAGACAAACACCTACCCGGGATTTATCGTCAACCTGTTCAATAATGGCCGCTAAATGTTCGAACCGCCAACCAAGGTTGCTTCCCTGCCCAGCAGTGTTTTCAATAACTGCTATAACATCAGGTACAGATTCGTGAGCCAAGTTAATTGACTCAGCGATCGTTGCCAGACACTGCTCCTCAGAGATCAACTTCAGATGACTCCCCGGGTGAAAGTTAAGCAGCTTCAATCCTAACAAATTGCAGCGCTCCATTTCATCTATGAAAGCTGCGCGAGATTTAGCGAGCTTTTCTTGATCAGGCGCCCCTAAGTTAATCAGATAAGAGTCATGAGGCAGTATATGATCAGTTGAAAACCCTAAACGCTCGCACTGCTGCTTAAAGTTTTCTATAACTCTCTGCTCCAGAGGTTTAGCATTCCACTGACGTTGGTTCTTAGTAAACAAGGCAAATGCATTTGCCCCAATTTCTTTTGCTCTTGCTGGTGCCTGATCGACACCTCCCGCCGCCGATACATGGGCGCCAATGTATTTATTACCAAACGGTTTGATTTCATGTGTCATTCGATCACTTTCCACTTTCATAACGGTTTTATAACTGCCTGATTTTCAATAATCGATGTCTTCTAGCACGTCAAAATGTAGTTTTATTACTACAAAACAGCAAATAACAACCAATAAAAAATATTTTAACGGTTAAAATTTATTTGAATTACCATATTTATTAGATAGTTATTGATTGAAATCAACTTTATCACCTCAAAACAATTAAGGTTTTTTGTTGTTTTTTGACCTATATCAATACTATAATCAGGGTTATAAACTATATAATAACGAAGCTCAGCAAAATTCTGAAAATTAACACCAATAAAATGCCACTTAAAAGTGGACTAGGAGATATTGATGATCCAAGGTATCCAAATCACTAAAGCAGCTAATGATGAACTACTTAACTCTATCTGGCTAATCGACAGTGAGAAGAATGAAGCTCGTTGCGTTGTCGCTGCAGCTAACTACGAAGCTGATCAGGTTGTTCCAGTGAGCGATCTTGGCGATTACGAAAGCCGTGAAGTTGCTATCGAAACCGCACCAAAAATCGAAGGTGGTCAGCACTTAAACGTTAACGTTCTTAAGCGTGAAACTTTGGAAGATGCTGTAGCACACCCAGAGAAGTACCCACAGTTAACGATTCGTGTATCTGGTTACGCAGTGCGTTTTAACTCACTAACTCCAGAACAACAACGCGACGTTATCGCTCGTACTTTTACTGAATCTCTATAATTCAGACAGATTAAAAAAAGCGGTGCTCGTGAGAGCGCCGCTTTTTTTTGATAGGGATTTATTGCTAACGACCGTCACCCGAGAAAATGCGCAACATTTATCTGGGATCTAACATCAACATACAATTCCTGATATTTCATACCAAAACTCTGCAATGACGATGTTATGCCGAATCAGTTGTCGATTTACAACTAACCACGAACTCTGATTAGAAGCTCTCTTAATGAGGCAAAGTCTGCATCCATCTCTTCTGAGAGAAGCTCCATCACAGCATGCTTCGCTAACGGACCTGGCAATTCAATATCTGAAGCTAAAATCTCATCAACCACTTCTTTGAACTTAGCCGGATGTGCCGTACACAAGAACAAGCCTGTTTCACCCTGCTCCAACTGCTGATCAAGAACCCGGTAAGCTATCGCACCATGTGGTTCGCATAGGTAGCCCATAGCATTAAGCTCTTTTACAGATTCAGCACTCTCATTATCCATAACAGCGCCTTTACCCAGAGTTTCTAAACCCCAATCTTTGATTCTGCATAGCTCTTCAATACGTGGCCAGTTGTTTGGCTGGCTTACATCCATCGCATTCGAAGTCGTCGCAACCGTTGGTTTTGGCTCCCACTTACCCGTATCTAAATAACGCGGAACCGTGTCGTTAGCATTGGTTGCTGCAATAAAGCGTTTAATCGGCAGGCCAAGCGCTTTAGCCAGTAAGCCAGCGGTCAAATTGCCGAAGTTACCACTTGGTACAGAAATCACCAGATTTTCACGTTCAGCTTTACTCATTTGCGAAGCGGCTTCAAAGTAGTAACAGATCTGTGCCATTAAACGGCTGATGTTGATTGAGTTAGCAGAGTTAAGCCCTACTTTTTCACGCAATTCCGCATCATCAAATGCGTTCTTAACTAACGCCTGACAAGCATCAAAGTCACCGTTGATCGCAACGGTATGGATGTTCTTACCAAGAGTACAGAATAGCTTTTCCTGTAGTGGACTGATCTTTCCTTTCGGGTAAAGAATCACTACATTGATGTCTTCCATACCGTAGAAAGCATGGGCGACGGCCGCGCCAGTATCACCGGATGTCGCAGTAAGAATGGTAATTTTTCCGCCATTAGATACCGCCGCTAAAGACTGAGCCATAAAGCGGCCACCAAAGTCTTTAAATGCGAGTGTTGGGCCATGGAACAATTCCAATGCGTAAACACCACCTTTTACTGATTTAATTGGTGCTGGGAATTGGAATGCAGATTCCACCATTTTACTGACGGTTTCTTTTGGTAGTTCATCACCGATCAAAGCCGAAAGGATCTTGCTACTACGAGTAACGAAATCTTCTGCTAATAAAGCATCAATATCATCAAATTTTGGCAATTCCGACGGAAAAAACAGGCCTTGATTACGGCCTAACCCCTGGCGAACGGCTTGGCCAAAGGATACTTGTTCATCATTTTCTTTTATATTGTAAAGCTTCATAGCTCACTTCCTGTAACTTTTGAACCGTTTTTGTCTAAGCGACAAACGTGTACGAATCCTTCTTCATTTTGGACATAGTTTTGTTCAAGCCAGCGAGCAACACGCTCGGCAACTTCTTTTTCTTTACAGACGCTAAACAGTGTTGGACCACTACCAGAGATACCCGTTGCAAGAGCACCGGCAGAAAGTGCGTATTGGCGAGCCTGTGCAAAACCAGGCAGCAGTTTCTCACGATAAGGTTCTGCGATCACGTCTTTGATCATTTTTGCTGCTAATTCAGGTTGATTAGTATGACAAGCATGGATAAATCCTGCCAGATATCGACCATGAGCAATAATATCCTGACGACGGTACTGCGCTGGCAGTATAGATCGAGCCTCCGCGGTGGAAACTTTGATTCCCGGATAAGCCATCACCCAATACCATTCATCAAAACAAGGGACTTCCTGACTGATGATCCCCAGTTCTTCAAGCATAAGCTGTACTCCACCAAGATAACAAGGGGCAACGTTATCGTAGTGGATACCACCAGAAATCTGTCCTTCCATTTCCCCCATCAGGGCAAGAAGTTCGGTTTCATTGAGTGGTTGATTGTGAAAACGGTTTAGCGCATCTAATGCAGCCACAATTGAACATGCACTAGAACCTAAACCCGACCCTATCGGCATGTTCTTTTCCAGTGTCATTTCCACCGGTTTTAACTCGACCTGTTTCTTTTCCAGCTCTCGGGCAAACACAGTCCAACAGTCATAAACGATATTTTCTTTTGGGTTATCCGGCAGTTTAGACACAAAACTGCCGGCGGTTTTTAACGTGAATGGCTCCGAGCCCGGTTTTACTTCAACGCGATCACCGAGTAGTGTGCCATCAATAGGTGAAACGGCCGCTCCCAGAACGTCAAAACCAACGCTTACATTGCCGATAGATGCCGGGGCGTAGACCACAACCCCCATATCACTTGAACTCATTAATTAAACCCCTAATTTCCAGCCAAGCGTACGCATGACATCTGAGAATACACCTGCCGCAGTTACTTCAGTACCCGCACCATAACCGCGCAGAACAAGTGGAATAGGCTGATAATAACGGCTATAGAATGCTAATGCGTTTTCGCCATCCTTAATTTTGAACATGGGTCCGTTCTCATCAACCGTAATGATACGTACATGGCATTTTCCATCAGCAATTTCACCCACATAGCGCAGAACCTTACCTTCCTGAGCGGCATTTGCAGCAAGTTGCTTAAAGTATTCATCCGCTTCAGGCAAACGAGCCATAAAATCATCAATACTGCCTGATGAATCAAAACCCGGTGGCAAAGCCTGTTCTACGTTAATATCTTCCAGCTCCAGCTCCATACCAGCTTCACGAGCAAGAATAAGCAGTTTACGAGCGACATCCATACCGGACAGGTCATCACGCGGATCCGGCTCAGTAAAGCCCTTCTCTTTAGCAACTGTGGTTGCTTCACTCAGAGTTAAACCTTCATCCAACTTACCGAAGATAAACGACAATGAACCAGAAAGAATACCGTTGAACTTCTCTAACTCATCACCGGCAGAAATTAAGTTCTGTAAGTTTTCAATAACAGGCAGACCGGCACCAACCGTTGTCTCATACATCAGCTTACGACGCGAGTGGCGTGCCACTTCACGCAACTGATGGTAATACGCCATGCTGGCAGTATTCGCTTTTTTATTTGGCGTGACAACGTGGAACCCTGCGGCCAGAAAATCAGCATACTGGTTCGCAATATCTTCACTTGAAGTACAGTCGACCAATACAGGGTTGATGATGTGATTACGTTGGACCAGAGCAATTAAACGCGCCAAAGAAAACTCTTCGGAAGCTGAGCCCATTCGATCGCGCCAGCTTTCTAGTGGTAACCCCTCACTATCAAGCAGCAGGCCTTTACTGTTCGCCAGACCACAAACACGAATCACTATGCCTTTTTCAGCCAGTTTCGCTTGCTGACGATTAATTTGATCCACCAGCTCGCCACCAACACCACCGACACCAACAACAAACACATCCAGGAAGTGTTTGGAATTAAACAAGTTCTCATGACACGCTTTGATGGCAGGTGCCACTTTATCTTCCGGAATCACTGCTGAAATAGCACGTTCAGAAGAACCCTGGGCAATTGCGACAATATTCACATGAGCTTCAGTTAATGATGCAAAAAACTGGGAAGCCACACCACGAGAAGTACGCATACCATCACCAACCAGCGTGATAATGGACAGGTCTTCCATAAACTCAACCGGCTCTAATAAACCATCTTTGAGCTCTAATTCAAACGCTTCAGAGAGTGCCAACTGCGCCTGTTGTTTGTCTTCAGCTTCGATACAGAAGCTAATGCTGTATTCAGAAGACGATTGAGTGATAAGAACAATAGAAACGCCCGCTGATGACATAGCGCCAAAAACGCGACTTGCCATCCCAACCATGCCCTTCATCCCCGGGCCCGATACGTTCACCATAGTCAGATTGTTCAGCGTGGTAATGCCTTTAATCGCCAGATTATCTTCACCGGTATCAAGTCCAATCAATGTACCGGCACCCTGTGGGTTAAAGCTGTTTTTGATAAGACATGGAATATGAAATTGAGCAATAGGTGCGATAGTTTTTGGATGCAGAACGGAAGCACCAAAATATGAAAGCTCCATCGCTTCCTGATAGCTTAATGACTTAAGTAAGCGCGCATCATCAACTAAGCGAGGATCACAGTTATAAACGCCATCAACATCTGTCCAAATCTCACAACACTCAGCGCGTAAACAGGCAGCAAGAACTGCAGCTGAATAATCAGAGCCATTGCGTCCAAGACAAACAAGTTCGCCTTTTTTGTTACCGGCAGTGAAGCCCGGCATAATATGAACATGTTTCTCTGGCAGTGGATGCTGTTTGAAGTTTTGAGTTGATATCTCAACATCCACCATAGCTTCTAAGTATTCACCTTTGGCATAAAGGTATTTAACCGGATCAATCAGATTCGCTGCCAGACCTTTAGCTTCCATGACCGCTTTCATGATCTGGATAGAAATACGTTCCCCTTTACTGATAATACGAGCATTGACATTATCCGGGCACATACCTAACAAGTTAATACCATGAACATACTGGCGCAGTTGGGACATTGATGTTTTCACCTGATGCTCAAAACCAGAACCGTCAATATTCGGCAGTACGGCTTTAATGTCAGCAAAGAGATCATGGAATGAAGATTCCAACTCTTTTATTTGTAACTCAGCCTCACCATTACGTTCTGCACTTTCGATTATTGCCACTAACTTATTGGTTGTTTTCCCCGGTGCAGAAAGAACAACTGACACTTCTTCCTGATGAGCGTTATTGGCAATAATATCTGCAGCCCGCAATAAACGATCCGCATCCGCTAACGATGAACCTCCAAACTTTAGAACTCGCATCCCTTTACTCCAAGTCATTATAAATAGGTATAAAAAAAGGCCTGTATCGGTTGGGATACAGGCCTTTTCTTGTAAAACTTTCGCTTAGCAGCCCGCCCCAACATGTGTAGTGTCGGTAATAATAATAATGGTTGTCATCATTACAGGGCGGTTATTAAACATAAGTATATTTCTTGTGTCACTCGTGTGTTTGCTTACCCTACGTTTAACCTATTTAGGATTGTTCAGTCAATCAAAAAGTCTATTTTTTTTGTATTTCAGCCTAAATTCCCGCTTAAGGCTTTGGATATCCCCCTAAAGCCCGATGGAACAAAAGACTCTATACACATAACAAAATGCTCTAAAGCAATACCGCCAGGCAAGGCAATTTATGACTAGAATTTACAACAGCTCTTTTGACTTGATAGCCATACTCGGCAGAGCAGTGGAAAGAAAAACACAATAACGTTATTACAACAAGGAGGGATGTTATGCGCATAATACTTATTGCTGCCAGCATCCTGATGCCGTTTTCGCTTCAGGCAGAATCATTGCCCCCACTTCTATCGGAGCCATTAAACGAGTCTCCGCACCGATTATTTTTAACCAGTGAGCACAGTGCTAATATCAGCAACCAACAAAGAATTAAAATCAATGGCGGCTACTCGTATAACTTATTAACTGATATTAATATTATTGTCGGCGCCCAAATCGGACAAACAGGCGATACTCATACAGATATCAGCGGTTTTTTAAGTGGTGTTAGCTACCAACTGACAGATAGAGTCTCACTGCAAAGCACGCTGCACTCATCTTATAATTCTGAAAGTAAAGCAAACAGCGGCCCGGTTAGCGCTGAATTATCGAGTCGGTTACAGCTTAGTGAAGATTTGGATTTGCATGCCACTCTTGATTACAGAGAGTGGCAGCAAGGTGTTGAGGTGGGTGTGGGATTTCGCTTTTAAGTTACGTCCAGCGCATTCTGTGACAGTAAAATGCCATTCCAGTCAGCATAAACGTAATCACCAGGGTGAACCACTTGATTATGCATAGTAAGAGTCACATTCACTTCCCCGGCACCACGCTTTTCAGTTTTAAACGGACAAGCATCAAGAGCTTTAATTCCCAACTCCATTTGAGAAAGTGCAACAACATCGCGAACAGCGCCATAGATAATAACGCCTTCCCAACCATTATCGATTGCCATCATTGCCACTTGATCACCCATTAAAGCTTTTTGGCATGAACCGTGTCCATCAACCACAAGTACTTTACCTTTACCGTTCTGACTCAAAACTTCCCGCACCTTTGAGTTATCCTGAAAGCATCGTACTGTCACGATTTGCCCCCAGAAAGCGCTGCGCATTCCAAAATTTTGCAGCGGTAACTTAAGTAAAGTCACCTGTGATTCATAACGATCACAAATATCCGGTGTGATATCTTTCATCGTTCCTCCATGATTCTCGTATAAATATGTTTGTTAGGCTTAAAACCAAGTTCAAACAGATCGTAGCTGTTCAAATGGATTAAGAAATTTAACCATTCACTGGTTGAATTATTGGCTTATATTTGCATTTTAATTAGAAGCATCACCGTATTGTAAAGTCTCTTCCTGTGAGATTATGACGGCAAAACTCGATTCATAGCGGTTAAAATCAAAGCTATAAATTCGGATAGAATACCAATAATAGCTTCGTGGTGCATTTTGTAAACGCTGACTATTTACGCAAGGTCATATTAGGACAACTTATCACCACTTCGGTTCCATATACGACTGGTCATAGGCTTTCTAGACGCAGCAAGTATCGCATCAATCCACATAAGCCGCGAATAAGGTTGCCCTAATTTTGCATTAATTTTCATGATTTTATTGAACTTATTTCGCGCTACTGGCCTGTTGTAAGTTTCTGTTACAACTCGTTATTAGTTTTAATTTCTGTTACATTCTAACAATTGATATAAATCAACAAAGTGATTGGTATTAACATTTGGTCGTTGTTAGCATGCTGTTAACATTATAGAATTCGCCGCATAGACTAGTAGAACTTTAGAGGTATGGGATTCCTCTCAAATGCTAGTAAACCATGGATGGCGGGCAATCAAAGAGCAGATATTTAGTATAAATTCAGTTTTATTGTTAACATCAAATAACCCTATGTTATGTTTTTGCCTAGAATAAGTTCTATTAGCACAAATTTTTCACAAGTTTAGGTACCGCCAAATGCAAACCCCGCAGATTCTTATCGTTGAAGACGAGCAAGTAACTCGTAACACTCTAAAAAGTATTTTTGAAGCAGAGGGATATGCCGTTTTTGAAGCTAGTAACGGTGAAGAGATGCACCATGAGCTTACAGATAACAGCATTAACTTAGTTATTATGGACATTAACCTACCAGGTAAAAATGGCCTGCTTCTGGCTCGAGAACTACGCGAACAAGCCGATGTGGCACTCATGTTCCTGACAGGTCGCGATAACGAAGTCGACAAGATCCTGGGGCTTGAGATTGGTGCTGATGATTATATTACCAAGCCATTCAATCCTCGTGAATTGACGATTCGTGCTCGTAACCTATTGAGCCGCTCAATGAATGCGGGAATTGCCCCGGACGAAAAACGCTCTGTAGAAAAATATGAGTTCAACGGATGGGTACTGGATATCAACAGCCGCTCTTTGATTAGCCCAAGTGGTGATGGTTACAAACTACCGCGTTCAGAATTCCGTGCTCTGCTGCACTTCTGTGAGAACCCAGGTAAGATTCAGACTCGTGCCGATCTACTGAAAAAGATGACAGGCCGTGAGTTGAAACCTCATGACCGTACTGTTGACGTAACAATTCGTCGTATCCGTAAGCACTTTGAATCAGTTTCTGGTACGCCGGAAATTATCGCAACGATTCACGGTGAAGGTTACCGATTCTGCGGTGACTTAGAAGAATAAATTCTACCTGCCCAGTTTCAAAAAAGCCCCATACTGATGGGGCTTTTTATTTGGTTCAATAAACTTTATCTATGAATACTTCTCTTTCAATCAACCAAACATCGCCTTCGGCATCAGTCAGTTGTAAAGCGACATCCACTTCTTTTTCGATATCGATCTCAAGCTCGCTGCTAAAGACGACTTCCCAGCGGTTTTCACTTTGAGTTCTCAATTCTGTGTCTTCACCAGAAATAAACCAGGATTGCTCACCTTGCTTTACTACGACCATATTGACCACCAGCTCAGCTGGCAGCTCAGCAGATGTCAGCAGTGTTAACAGCCCATTCAGCGCTTGGGGTTTAGTCTCACCGACGGTAGGCATTTGATCCGTCCACAGACTGCTTTGCAGGTGCAAAGAGGTATCCGCTAAAGCGGCCTGATTACTTTGCTGCCAATTGACGTTGCTTTCATTGGCCGTTTGGGAACTGCTGCAACCAACGATGACCACAGCCAACAAAGCAAAAACAAAATTTTTCATATTACTTCCTTTGCGCTAACCACTGTTTTAAGACTTCAATATCATGGAGATATTCATTTTTAATCTCTTCAACCCAGTCAGTAATGTTTTCCCACCAGGCAGGCGCCTCCGGAGATTGCGCCTTCTGTGCCACACTTTGAATATGCTTCAGACCAATAGAACCGGCAGCGCCTTTAATTTTATGCGCTTCAGAAACAATCCCATCCTGATCTTTCGCCACCATGTTTGAATCAAGCACTTCAATATAGCTCGGCATCATATCTTCAAACATTTTGATGCTTTCAAGGACCGGTTGTGGCCCCACAATATCGACATAAGAAGTCAGCATATCCAGATCGAGCAAGCGGATATAAAGATCATCGTTACCTTCAACTGTTTTTTCCATCGGTTCAACCTCTTGTTTTGGTTGTTGTGGGGGTTCCGCTACTTTATTGATGACATCCTGAATGGCAGAGACTGACAACGGCTTACTAATCGCATCATCCATTCCCTTATCAATATACTCTGAACGATCTTTAATTACATTAGCGGTTAATGCCACTAAAGGTGGTAGATGTTGGTAGTGTTTACGGTAGTACTGAGCAATATCGAAACCAGTCATATCCGGCAACTGTATATCTAAGAATACTAAATCGTACTGTTGCGGTTTAAAGTTATCGATGGCTTCCTGACCAGTCATCGCAACTGTTACCTTATGTCCAAGACTTTCCAGCAGTGAGCGAGCAACCGTGACATTAAGCTCGATATCTTCAACCATAAAGATATTCAGACTCCGCTGAACAACATCTGGTTTACTGAGTGGCTTCACTTCTTCAACCACAGGAACATTGATGGAGACCGTGAATGTGCTGCCAAAGCCTTCTTCACTGCTCACTGTAATGTCTCCATCCATCAGGTTAACCAACTGACGAGAAACAGCCAGTCCGATACCGGTGCCCACGGCGTGTAAATTATCCCGTCCTGATTTGACCTGATAATACATCGCAAAGATCTTATCAAGTTCAGATTGCGGAATACCGATGCCTGTGTCTTCCACTTCCATCGTAATATGTGCAATTCCGTCTTCGACATCGGCACTGACATTCAACACGACGCCACCTTCTTTGGTGAATTTCATCGCATTACTGATCAAATTCCACAGCACCTGACGCAGACGGGTCGCATCAACATCGACTAATACAGGAAGGTCGGTGAGACGCTCAAGATCAAAGCGCAACCCTTTTTGCTCAGCCATCAGCGCTGATAAACTTTCTATTTCAGCAACAAATTCTTCAAAATTCAGCGGTGCAGGGAAGAGTTCAAGCTTACGACGATCAAACTTATCCATATCAATAATGTCATTAAAGATATTTCCCAGCGTCACGGCACTGACATTGATGGTTTGCAATTGTTTACGCTGCTCATCGGTCATTGGAGAATCAAGCAGCATGCGACTTAAGCCAACAATACCATTTAGTGGTGTGCGGAGCTCATGACTGATGGTGGAAATAAACGTAGTTTTATCCCGGCTGGCTTTCTCTAGTGACTCTTCATGACGTTTACGCTCAGTGATATCACGCCCGAAGCCAACCAGACCTAAATGTCGTCCTTCTTTGCTGTAAAAAGGCACTTTACGCAATTCAAAGTAATTCTTATGTCCATCAGGATATTCCAACCACTGCTCATAAGTAATGGCACGATTATCTTTGAACACGCGTTGGTCTGTTTCAACAATCGACTGAGCAATTTCTTTACGATAGACATCCCATGGCGTCAGCCCAACCAGATCATGTTCACGCTTACCTGTCAGTTCCTCCATAGCGCGATTACACCCTGAGAACTCACCTTTGGCGTTGCGGTAATAAATTAAATCCGGAGAAGCATCAATGAAAGAGCGCAGTAAAGCAGTACGTTCGGCCAGTTCGACTTGCGTTTTCTCACGCTGGAAAATTTCATTTTCCAAATCAGCCATCGCTTCTTCACGCGCTTCTTCTGCTTTAATCCGCTCTTCAATTTCCTGATTAAGCTTGACGATATTTTTCTGTAACTTATGGTTCAGCTCCTGATCACGAGAACGCATATCTTTAAGCTTGGAAACCAGTTTAGAAAGACGCTGGCGGGATTCTTCCAACTGATCAACAACCACAGACAGAAAATAGACGGCCCAAGGCGTGATAATCAGACCAAAGAATACCGAACGTAAGATATCAATATCGTCGACATATCCGTTAAGCGCGAGCGTAATACCCACCTGAACGACAACTGCCAGTGCAACAAGCGCCAGCGCTAATAAAATAGAGAAACGCAGAATGCCCAGTTTAACCAACAGGTCGACATAGTACTGGGCGAGATTTTTCATCGGTTTCATTCATAGCTCCACAGGAATGAATTAACCGTAGTCTAGCGTGTTTCACTAGTGAGAGTCAGCCATAACTCTCACTCGTTTTAGAAGAAATTGAACTGACAGACATTTATCCGCTTTGTTTAGCACTCAAGCATCAATAAATGTCATTCGTTTACCGGAGTATAATGAAATGGCTGACCAATAAGCGAGCCTTGTGCTCCGTCACGATCCAAAGCACGGCCAATTTCAGTCATTGCCAACCAGCGGTTCTCACACCATAGTGGCGACAACAGAGTTGGCCTGCGCGCCGCAGAGGACACACGATGAAAAACCACTTCCGGCGGTGTTAAGCGAATCATTTCACTGGCAATAGACACGTAATCTTCAAGCGACGGTGCTTCAAGCTTACCCGCACGCCAGGCTTTAGCCATAGTGCTGCCTTCAACAATGTGCAGACCATGCAGTTTGACTCCATCCGTTCCGACGTCGATCACTTTATTCAATGTCTCTACATTATCATCACGGGTCTCTTTAGGCAGACCAACAATTAAGTGAGTACAGACTTTTATACCCAGCGCACGTGCACGCTGAGTGATTTGTGCATAACAATCAAAATCATGACCGCGATTAATTCGCTTTAAAGTTTGATTATTTGCCGTCTGTAAACCCAGTTCAAGCCATATTTCATAACCTTGTTCAACATAACCTGCGAGTAAATCCAGCACAGCATCAGGTACACAATCAGGACGCGTGCCCACGCACAAACCAACGATATCTGCCGCTTTTAGCGCTTGTTGATACATATTCTTCAATGTCTGAACTTCTGCATAAGTACTGGTGTATGCCTGGAAGTAAGCCAGATACTTGCGAGCGCGGTTCACCTCCCCTGCCCGGTTTTTTAACTGCTCTTCAATAGACTGAATTTGAGTATCTTCATCGGCAAACGAAGCCACATTGCAAAACGTACAGCCCCCCCGGCCAATAGTGCCATCACGATTCGGGCAGCTAAAGCCGCCATGTAAAGTCAACTTATGAACCCGCTCTCCGTAACGCCTTTGAAGATCTTGTCCGATGGTATTAACTAACTCGTGTAACTGCATATTGGTTCCAGACTAAGGTGTAAATAATTCTCAATGCGATCTGTGTAATTTAATTACAGATTAATGAAAAAATGGAAACAAATTGTAATTCCCCCAAGACGAAATCACCCCAAGCAAAATCAATAAACATTCATAAAATAACTATTTATGCATGATGTTATTCATTTGTTAAAATTATTATGCACTTTGAAACAAAAAAATTGCTTAATTAGGCAGAGTTTTCGTTGGAATTTCGTGCAACAAATTGTAGGATACTTACAGTTTTGCTCGGTTTTTTGTTTATTTTATTACATAAAACCCTGCGAGATATCTGTGATAATCCGCTCCTACCTATATAAATCACTATGAAAGTGAACAAAACAACTGGATATCACTAGGGATTGTTTTTCTCACAAAATTTTTCCGTGAGAGACCGAAAGGATGCGAACCAACCAGCACAGGTTGGTTTAGATTCATTAATTATAAAAGGATGGATGCAGTCTAAGGCTCGCCTTAGTGCAACTGCGTCCGCTTGAACTGGAAGGAAGTATCTATGGTAGATAGACAGCAAAATTCGCAAGGTCTTTATACTCCAGAGCTGGAGCATGACGCTTGTGGTATCGGTTTTGTTGCCCACCTGAAAAACCGTAAGTCTCACCAAGTATTGACACAAGCTCTGGATATGCTGGCGCGAATGGAACACCGTGGCGGACAAGGTTGTGATCCATGCAGTGGTGATGGTGCTGGCATTTTATTGCAAAAGCCTCACGAATTCCTATTGGAAGAAGCGGTAAAGCTTGGCATTAAACTGCCTTCATTTGAGAAGTATGGCGTTGGTGTCATGCTATTTCCTAAAGATGAAGACAAACGTGCACAGTGTCGTGACATTTTTGAACGCAACGCTCGTCGTCTGGATCTGGATGTATTAGGCTACCGCGTTCTGCCTACTGACAACTCTATGCTAGGTGCCGATCCTCTTAGCACTGAGCCGCAATTTGAGCATGTTTTTATCTCAGCCGCACCCGGTGTAACGCCTGAAGAGCTGGAACGCAAGCTATACGTATTACGTAACTATACCGTGCGTGTATGCTTAGAAAGCGTTTCAAACATTAAAGACGAATTCTACATTAATTCAATGTCATACAAGACATTGGTCTATAAAGGTCAGTTAACCACAGAACAGGTACCACAATACTTCCTGGATTTGCAGAACCCGACCATGGTTACTGCACTGGCGCTGGTACACTCTCGTTTCTCGACCAATACATTCCCAAGATGGCGCCTGGCTCAGCCTTTCCGTTACATTGCGCACAATGGTGAAATCAACACTGTTCGCGGTAACCTTAACTGGATGAAAGCGCGTGAAGCTATTCTGAATTCAGAGCTATTTACCCAGCCAGAAATCGACATGTTACTTCCTATTTGTCAGGAAGGTATGTCTGATTCCGCCAACTTTGATATGGCCTTAGAACTGCTTGTTCTTTCTGGCCGTAGCCTGCCACACGCATTAATGATGATGATTCCTGAAGCGTGGCAGGAAAACAAAAACATGGATCCAACCCGTCGCGCATTCTACCGTTACCATGCAAACATCATGGAACCATGGGATGGCCCGGCATCAGTCTGTTTCACCGATGGTGTTCAGGTCGGTGCAACGCTTGACCGTAACGGCCTGCGTCCTTCTCGCTACACGGTGACTAAAGATGACTTCCTGGTCATGGCATCTGAGTCTGGTGTGGTTGAAATCGAACCTGAAAACGTTGAATTCCGCGGTCGTCTGCAACCAGGACGTATCTTTGTTGCTGACCTTGAGCAAGGGCGCATCATTTCTGATGAAGAAGTGAAAGACACCATTGCTACCGCTCAGCCTTATGAAAAATGGGTTGAAGACAATCTGCTAAGCCTGAACAGCCTGCCAGAAGCGGATAACGCACACAGTCAGCCAACCCCTGATCGTTTGCTTCACCGCCAGCAAGCATTTGGCGTCAGCACTGAAGAAGTCAATGAAATCATCGTGCCAATGGCAAATGACGGTAAAGAGCCGCTATCTGCTATGGGCGCTGACTGGCCACTTGCTATTCTGTCTCATCAGTCGCAGCACCTTTCAAACTACTTTAAGCAGTTGTTTGCACAGGTCACTAACCCACCGATCGACCCGATCCGTGAGCGTATGGTTATGTCTCTGAACACTTACATTGGTAAAGATCAGAACCTGCTGGCTGAATCACCAACTCACTGTCGTAAAGTTGAACTGGAATCTCCGGTCATTTCAAATGCTGAGCTTGAAAAACTGCGTGCCATTGACAATGAACACTTGCAGGCTAAAACGCTGGATATTGTTTTCCAGGCAAGTGAAGATCAGGGCAAACTTGAGCGCGCACTGAAACGTATCTGTCAGTACGCTGAAGATGCGGTTGTTGATGGCTACTCAATTATCCTGCTCACCGACCGTGCTGTGAACTCAAACCACGCTGCGATTCCTGCAATGCTTGCTGTTGGCGCGGTTCACCACCACCTAATTCGTAAGGGGCTGCGCGCCAAGTGTGGCATTATCGTCGAAACCGGTGATGCACGTGAAACTCATCACTTTGCGACACTGCTTGGTTACGGTGCAAATGCGGTAAACCCTTATCTTGTTTCTGAAACACTGGTTGATCTGCAACGTCGTAAGAAGTTAGATCCACAAGAGTCCGTTGAAAAGCTATTCGATAATTATCGCAAAGCTGTCAATGGTGGCCTGTTGAAGATCTTCTCTAAGATGGGAATTTCAACACTTCAGTCATATCAAGGTGCGCAAATATTCGAAGCACTTGGTATTCATAAAACAGTGGTTGATAAATACTTCACAGGTACGGTTTCCCGAATTCAGGGCCTGACTCTGGATGACATTGCTAAAGAGGTTGTCGTTCGTCACCGTGTCGGTTACCCAACTCGTGAAATCCCGGTACGTATGCTGGATGTCGGCGGTGTTTACCAGTGGAAACAACGTGGTGAAAAGCACCTGTTCAATCCAGAAACTATCAGCCTGTTGCAACAATCAACGCGTAATAAAGATTACTCACAGTTCAAACAGTACGCAGCAGCCGTCGATAAACAAGGCGACAATGCTGTAACACTGCGTAGCCAGCTTGAATTCATTAAGAATCCAGCAGGTTCGATTCCACTGGAAGAAGTTGAGCCAATCGAGAGCATCGTAAAACGTTTCGCAACTGGTGCAATGTCATTTGGTTCAATCTCTTATGAAGCTCACTCAACACTAGCTGTTGCGATGAACCGTCTCGGCGCAAAATCAAACTCTGGTGAAGGCGGTGAAGACCCAATTCGTTTCGAACGTAAAGAAAATGGTGACTGGGAACGCTCTGCAATCAAACAGGTTGCATCCGGGCGTTTCGGTGTGACGTCTTACTACCTGACTAACTCTGAAGAAATTCAGATTAAGATGGCACAAGGTGCAAAACCAGGTGAAGGTGGTCAGCTACCGGGTGATAAAGTCGATGACTGGATCGGTGCTACTCGTCACTCAACCCCAGGGGTTGGTCTGATTTCGCCACCGCCGCACCACGATATCTACTCTATCGAAGATTTGGCCCAGCTAATCTACGATTTGAAAAACGCTAACCGCTCAGGTCGTGTGAACGTTAAACTGGTATCAGAAGCCGGTGTCGGTACTATCGCTTCAGGTGTCGCCAAAGCGAAAGCTGACGTGGTACTGATTGCAGGCTTTGATGGCGGTACTGGTGCTTCACCAATGTCTTCAATTCGCCACACAGGCCTTCCTTGGGAATTAGGTCTGGCAGAAACTCACCAAACGCTGCTGAAAAACGGTCTACGTAACCGTATCGTTGTTCAGGCGGATGGTCAGATGAAGACGCCTCGTGACCTGGCAGTGGCAACACTACTGGGTGCAGAAGAATGGGGCGTTGCAACAGCGGCATTGGTTGTTGAAGGCTGTATCATGATGCGTAAGTGTCACAAGAACACTTGCCCGGTTGGTATCGCAACTCAGAACAAAACTCTGCGTGAACGTTTCGACGGCCGCGTAGAAGATGTGATTACCTTCTTCCAGTACATGGCTGAAGGTCTGCGTGAAATTATGGCTGAGCTTGGCTTCCGTACTATCGATGAAATGGTCGGACAGGGTCAGAAACTGAAGACACGTCAGAACATTTCACACTGGAAATATAAAAATCTGGATCTGTCACCAGTTCTTCACACTGAAGAAGCTCGTGCAGAAGATGGTATTTATAACCAGACACAGCAAAACCACAACCTTGAAGAAGTGTTGGATCGTAAACTCATCAAAATTGCAACGCCGGCGCTGGAGCGCGGTGAAGCAATCAATGCTGAGCTACCAATTATCAACACTGACCGTTCAGTGGGAACCATGCTTTCGAATGAAATCTCGAAAGTGTACAAAGACCAGGGGCTGCCACAACCAATGAATGTGAAATTCACCGGTTCTGCAGGTCAGTCATTTGGGGCGTTCCTGGCGAAAGGTGTGACATTTGAAGTTGAAGGTGATGCCAACGACTACTGGGGTAAAGGCTTATCCGGCGGTACGCTAATCCTTTATCCAGATGCGAAATCGACCATTGTTCCTGAAGACAATATTGTCGTGGGTAACGTCTGTTTCTACGGCGCAACCTCTGGTGAATCATTCATCCGTGGTATGGCTGGTGAACGTTTCTGTGTACGTAACTCAGGTGCAAAAGTGGTTGTTGAAGGTGTGGGTGACCACGGTTGTGAATACATGACAGGTGGTGCGGCAATTATCCTTGGCTCTACCGGCCGTAACTTTGCAGCGGGTATGAGCGGCGGTGTCGCATATGTTTGGGATAAGTCTGGTGACTTTGAATCTAAACTCAACCCTGAACTTGTCGACCTTGATCCAATTGAACAAGAAGATAAAGACCTACTACTGGATATGCTGACGAAACATGTTCAGTTCACAGGAAGTGAAGTCGCTAAGTCTTTCCTTGATAACTTTGAAGCCAGCTTAAACTCTATGGTTAAAGTTATGCCGCGTGATTACAAAGCGGTTCTTCAAAAGCGTAAGGCACAAGCGCAACAGACAGAAGCGGAGGCAGTGTAATGGGTAAGCCTACTGGATTTTTAGAGCACGGTCGTGAACTTCCACAAAAGATCGACCCGGCAGAGCGTATCAAGAACAATAAAGAGTTTGTTCTGAACGAAGAGTTTGGTGACAAGATTAATACTCAGGCTTCTCGCTGTATGGACTGTGGCGTGCCGTTTTGTCATAGCGGCTGCCCTATCGGTAACATCATTCCAGAGTTTAACGATGCGGTATACCGTGATAGCTGGGAAGAAGCGTGGAATATCCTGAGCTCGACCAATAACTTCCCGGAGTTTACAGGTCGTGTCTGCCCGGCACCATGTGAGAGCGCATGTGTACTGGGTATCAATCAGGATCCGATCACTATCTGTAACATCGAGAAAACCATCGTTGAAACAGCTTACCGTGAAGGTTACGCCAAGCCAAAAACACCACGTACTCGTACTGGTAAAAAAGTGGCAATCATCGGCTCAGGCCCGGCAGGACTTTCTGCGGCCGAACAGCTAAACAGTGCTGGTCACTCAGTCACCGTTTACGAGCGAGATGAAAAGGTTGGTGGCCTGCTTCGTTTTGGTATCCCAGATTTTAAACTGAGCATGGAAGTGATTGATCGTAAAATCGATCTGATGGCTCAGGCAGGGGTTCAATTTGAAGTGAATGCACACGTTGGTGTGGATATTAACGCTCAACAGCTGCGTCAGGAATTTGATGCAATTCTGTTGACGGGTGGTTCTACTGTTCCGCGCGATCTGCCAATTCCGGGCCGTGAACTCAATGGTGTTTATTTTGCCATGCAATTCTTAGCTCAGAACAACCGTCGTGCCAACAACATGGATCTGAAAACTGAAGAGATCCACGCCAAAGGTAAGCACGTGGTAGTGATCGGTGGTGGTGATACAGGTTCAGACTGTGTCGGTACTTCCAACCGCCATGGGGCGGCAAGTATTACTCAGGTTGAGATCATGCCAATGCCGGCAGACAAGCGTCCTGCCAATATGCCATGGCCTCAGTATCCAATGATTCTGCGCACATCCACTTCGCACGAAGAAGGTTGTGAGCGTCACTGGAATATTCTGACGAAAGAGTTTATCGGTAATGATAAAGGCGAAGTCACTGGCCTGCGTGTTGCGGATATTGTCTGGGACGATTCGCGAAACTTCAAAGAAATTGAAGGCAGCGAACGTGTTCTTCCATGTGATATGGCATTCCTGGCAATGGGCTTCTTGCATCCGGAACCTCACGGTGTGCTAGCTCAGTTAGATATTGAACTGGATGACCGTGGTAATGTCGCGACTGAAGGTTATGCAACTAACCAACAAGGTGTATTTGCAGCCGGTGACATGCGTACAGGCCAGTCTCTGGTGGTTCGCTGTATCAATGAAGGCCGCGAAAGCGCACGTTCGGTAGATGAGTTCCTGATGGGTAACACGCATCTTGAAGCAAGAGCCGACTCTTTAATGCTTTCGGCATAAAACTATATGAGCGGAGGTTGATATCGTTTCATACAATAGCAATCTCCGTTTCATCGATAAAAAATTTCTTTAAACCTTCCATTTGGCTAGCAATTTTCTGCTAGCCTTTTTTTACTCTTCACTCGTCTTTCACGGTCTTTTTATGTTAAATATATGTTAATTAAGAATATTTAACATATTGAATTTAAATAATTAATTAAGTCAAATGCATGGTAAATATCGTTCAAGCACGATTTTTATCCAATAACTTGACCTTTTTCACAATAACCTATAGCTTGTGAACTCACTCAAACAAACCATTTACAACTATTAAATTAATAAAACAAATAACAACAAAATATCCCCACATGACCTGAAGTGGCAGGTACTAAACTGAAGGTATACCTAACGACTTACGTCATAGGAGAAACCAGCGTCGGTTACCACCATCGCAACTTCAGTTGAAGGGTATAAAATAGTTAGTCATTTACTGTCTTGAAGACAGAAGCAAAGGGAGAATTGCAATGGCTCTATATGATCCTAGTCTTGAAAAAGACAACTGTGGATTCGGCTTGATTGCACATATGGAAGGTCAAGCTAGTCATAAACTGGTTCGAACCGCAATTTCAGCACTTGACCGTATGACACACCGTGGCGGTATCGCTGCGGATGGTAAAACCGGTGATGGCTGTGGTCTTCTATTACAAAAGCCTGACTCCTATCTTCGCTTGATCGCGGAAGAACAGAACTGGAACTTAGGGAAGCAATATGCCGTTGGTATGATCTTCCTCAGTCAGGACGCGGTAAAAGCACAAGCTGCCCGAGATATTATCAATAAAGAGCTTTCGCAAGAAACATTGACTGTATCAGGTTGGCGCACAGTACCAACCAATCCAAAAGTTCTGGGGCCAATCGCTACCGATTCTGTTCCAGACATTCAACAGATTTTCATTACTGCTCCGGCTGGTTGGCGTGAACGTGATATCGAGCGCCGTTTGTATATTGCTCGCCGTCGCATTGAAAAGAAAATCACAGACGACCCGGATTTTTACATCTGTTCGTTGTCGACACAGGTTATTGTTTATAAAGGCTTGTGCATGCCAGCCGATCTGCCTCGTTTTTATCTAGATCTGGCAGATTTACGCATGGAGTCAGCTATTTGTCTGTTCCACCAGCGCTTTTCAACCAATACTCAGCCTCGCTGGCCTTTAGCACAGCCTTTCCGTTATCTGGCTCATAATGGTGAAATCAATACCATTGAAGGCAACCGCCAGTGGGCGCGAGCACGTGCCTATAAGTTTACTTCTCCGCTGCTGCCGGATCTGAGTACAGCTGCGCCATTCGTTAACGAAACGGGCTCTGACTCTTCAAGCTTAGATAATATGCTGGACCTGTTCCTTGCAGGTGGTATGGACCTATTCCGAGCGATGCGTATGCTTGTGCCGCCAGCATGGCAGAATCACCCTGATATGGATGAAGATCTCCGTGCCTTCTACGATTTCAACTCAAAACATATGGAACCGTGGGACGGACCAGCCGGTATTGTTCTTTCAGACGGTCGTTATGCAGCATGTAACCTCGACCGTAATGGTTTGCGCCCTGCCCGCTACGTGATTACTAAAGATAAACTGATTACACTCGCGTCTGAAGTGGGTATCTGGAACTATGCGCCGGATGAAGTCGCTGAAAAAGGCCGCGTAGGTCCCGGTGAACTGCTGGTTATTGATACCCGGAAAGGCAAGCTATGGCAATCGAGCGAGATCGATAACGATCTTAAGAGCCGCCATCCGTACCGTGAGTGGATGAAACATAATGTCCACAAACTTAAATCTTTTTCCGAGCTGCCTGATGATCAGGTAGGTGAACGCAACTTCGATGAAGCTTTACTTAAGACTTATCAGAAGCAGTTTGCCATGACCAACGAAGAAGCAGATCAAGTCCTTCGTGTGCTGGGTGATATGGGACAGGAAGCGGTGGGTTCAATGGGGGACGACACCCCAATGGCCGTGCTGTCTTCCAAAGAACGTCTAATCACCGATTACTTCCGTCAGAAATTCGCTCAGGTAACTAACCCACCGATTGATCCATTGCGTGAAAAACACGTAATGTCGCTGGCAACCAGTATCGGTCAGGAGATGAACGTCTTCAATGAAACCGATGGCCACGCTCACCGTGTGACATTTGATTCTCCGGTACTGCTCTACTCTGACATGCAGCAACTACTGACACTCAACGATGAGCATTACCGCAATACAATTGTTGATATCAACTTCGACCCAGAACAGTCCACGTTAGAGCAAGCGGTGCGCGATCTGTGTGATAAAGCCGTTGAAATTGTTCGCGGCGGTACCGTACTTCTGGTGCTTTCCGATCGTGCGCTGACAAAAGGCAAACTGCCGATCCCGGCGGCAATGGCGGTTGGTGCGATCCATACTCGTCTGGTTGATGAAAGCTTACGCTGTGATGCCAATATTATTGTTGAAACCGCAACGGCACGTGACCCGCATCATTTTGCCGTACTTATCGGCTTTGGAGCGACAGCTGTTTATCCATATTTAGCTTACGAAGTGCTGGGTAAAATGGTGGATAACGGTACGATTAGCAAAAGCTATCGCGACGTAATGCAAAACTATCAGTATGGCATTAACAAAGGCCTGTATAAGATCATGTCGAAAATGGGTATTTCGACCATTGCTTCTTATCGCTGCTCACAGCTTTTTGAGGCTGTAGGTCTGCATAGTGATGTGGTCGATCTATGCTTTAAAGGCGTTAAAACCCGTATTCAGGGTGCAAGCTTTACCGATTTCCAACAGGAATTGTTTAACCTATCACGCAAAGCGTGGACAGCGCGCAAATCCATCGACCATGGTGGTTTGCTAAAATACGTTCACGGTGGCGAATATCACGCTTACAACCCGGATGTCGTCGGTACACTGCAAAAAGCCGTCAAGTCTGGCGACAGCATTGACTATAAGCAGTTTGCTAAACAGGTGAATGATCGTCCTGCAGCCATGCTACGTGATTTGATGCAGCTGAAGAAAGCAGACAAACCGTTAAACCTTGAAAAAATCGAACCTGCAACAGAGCTATTCAAACGCTTTGATTCCGCAGCAATGTCTATCGGAGCACTCAGTCCGGAAGCGCACGAAGCCCTCGCAACAGCAATGAACCGCCTGGGTGGGTTCTCTAACTCTGGTGAAGGTGGTGAGGATCCGCGCCGCTTTGGTACTGAACGTAATTCACGTATTAAACAGGTTGCGTCTGGTCGCTTTGGTGTTACACCGCATTACCTGACCAATGCAGACGTTTTGCAGATCAAAGTCGCTCAAGGCGCCAAGCCGGGCGAAGGTGGTCAGTTACCGGGGCATAAAGTAACAGCGGAAATCGCTAAACTTCGTCACTCGGTACAGGGCGTAACACTGATTTCACCGCCACCGCACCACGATATTTATTCTATCGAGGATTTGGCTCAGTTAATCTTCGATTTGAAACAGGTCAACCCGAAAGCTCTGGTCTCAGTCAAGTTGGTTTCAGAGCCGGGCGTAGGCACAATCGCAACTGGTGTTGCCAAAGCGTATGCGGATTTAATTACCATCTCTGGTTATGACGGTGGTACTGCGGCCAGTCCGCTGACATCCGTAAAATACGCAGGCAGCCCGTGGGAGCTCGGCCTTGCTGAAACCCAACAGGCACTGGTCGCTAATGGTCTGCGACATAAGATTCGTCTGCAGGTTGATGGTGGTCTGAAAACCGGTCTGGATGTTATCAAAGGGGCTATCCTTGGTGCAGAAAGCTTCGGCTTTGGTACTGGTCCTATGGTTGCGATGGGCTGTAAGTTCTTACGTATCTGTCACCTCAACAACTGTGCAACCGGGGTTGCCACTCAGGATGAAACGCTACGTAAAGAATACTTTAAAGGCCTGCCGGAAATGGTGGTGAATTACTTTACCGGTATTGCAGAGGAAGTCCGTGGTTACTTGTCTGAGCTAGGAGTTGAAAAGCTGACAGATCTTATTGGCCGCACTGATTTACTGGAAGCAGTACAGGGGCTAACAGCCAAACAGAGCAAGCTGGATCTATCCGGTATTCTAGAAGCTCCGGTATCGCCGGAAGGTTTACCACTATGTTGTACCGAACCTAATACCCCATTTGATAAAGCGGTACTTAATCAGAAAATCGTCGAAGATGCGCTTGAAGCGATTGAGAACCAGCAATCTATCGAGCTTTACTACGATGTGATTAATACCGATCGCTCCGTAGGTGCCCGTCTGTCCGGCGAAATCGCTAAACGTTACGGTAATACCGGTCTCGCTGGCTCACCAATCAAAGTGATTCTCGATGGTACTGCAGGTCAGTCGTTTGGTGTATGGAACGCCGGTGGCGTTGAACTTTACCTGACCGGCGATGCGAATGACTACGTAGGTAAAGGCATGGCTGGTGGTAAAATCGTTATTAAACCACACCGTGGTACTGCATTTAACTGTCATGAAGCAACCATCATGGGTAACACCTGCTTATATGGTGCGACTGGCGGCAAACTGTTCGCCGCAGGTAAAGCTGGTGAACGTTTCGCTGTTCGGAACTCAGGCACCATCAGCGTTATTGAAGGTGCTGGCGATAACGCATGTGAATACATGACTGGTGGTATTGTTGCCATTCTCGGAGCGACCGGCGTTAACTTTGGTGCAGGTATGACCGGTGGTTTTGCCTACGTACTGGACGAAAGCGGTGAGTTCCAGGGGCGGGTCAATGAAGAATCGGTGGAAGCACTTTCTCTGGAAGATCTTTATATCCATCAGGAACACCTACGTGGCCTGATCGCCGAACACCTGGAAGAAACAGGCTCTGCACATGCAGAAAATATCCTAGCGAACTTTGATGAATGGATTCCGAAGTTCTACTTAATCAAACCAACGGCTGCAGATCTACAGACCCTGCTGGGTCACCAAAGCCGTAGCGCTGCAGAACTGCGTGTTCAAGCACAATAATTGGAAGGAGCCAGATTTATGAGCCAGAACGTATACCAATTTATTGATGTTAATCGCGTCGATCCGGCTAAAAAGCCAATCAACATCCGTAAAATTGAATTTGTAGAAATTTATGAACCGTTTACCCAACAACAGGCAAAAGCTCAGGCTGACCGCTGCTTAGATTGCGGTAACCCGTACTGTGAGTGGAAATGTCCAGTACATAATTACATCCCACAGTGGCTAAAACTCGCTAACGAAGGCCGTATAATGGAAGCGGCTGATTTAGCCCATGAGACAAACAGCCTGCCTGAGGTCTGTGGACGCGTCTGCCCGCAAGACCGGTTATGTGAAGGTTCCTGTACACTCAACGATGATTTTGGTGCGGTCACTATCGGTAATATTGAAAAATACATTACCGATACCGCGTTTGAGATGGGCTGGAAACCTGACATGTCGCACGTTGAGTGGACCGATAAGAAAGTGGCGATCATCGGTGCGGGTCCTGCCGGGCTCGCTGCCGCCGATATTTTAGTACGTAACGGCGTTAAACCAGTCGTGTTTGACCGCTACCCTGAAATTGGAGGCCTACTCACTTTTGGTATTCCTTCATTCAAACTGGAAAAAGGCGTAATGGAAAACCGTCGTCGCATATTTTCTGATATGGGAGTTGAGTTCCGCTTGAATACCGAAGTCGGTAAAGATATTCAAATGCAGGAGCTGGTAGACGAGTATGACGCTGTTTTCCTCGGCGTAGGTACTTATAAGTACATGCGTGCCGGTCTGGAAAATGAAGACGCTGACGGTGTATTCGATGCCCTGCCATTTCTGGTTTCTAATACATACAAAGTCATGGGGTTAGACCATGATCAGCCATTTATTGATATGGCGGGTAAGAAAGTGGTTGTACTCGGTGGCGGTGATACGGCGATGGACTGTGTCCGAACCTCTATTCGTCAGAATGCGGCTAGTGTCATTTGTGCCTATCGCCGTGACGAAGAAAATATGCCGGGCTCTCGACGTGAAGTTAAAAATGCGAAAGAAGAAGGTGTAAACTTCATGTTTAACCTTCAGCCTCTGGGGATTGAAGTCGATGCTGCAGGCAAGGTTACCGGGGTTAAGGTGGTGAAAACGGCACTTGGCGAGCCTGATGATGCTGGCCGACGCCGCCCTGAGCCGGTTCAAGGAAGTGAGCACGTACTTGACGCTGATGTTGTGATTATGGCCTTTGGTTTTCAGCCTCATCAAATGAGCTGGTTAGAACCCTACGGTGTTGAACTGGATCAGTGGGGAAGAATTAAAGCTCCGTCTGAACAATCTTTTCAGTTCCAGACTTCCAATCAAAAGATCTTCGCCGGTGGTGATGCTGTTCGAGGCTCGGATCTGGTTGTTACCGCCATTGATGAAGGACGAAAAGCCGCAGATGGAATTCTTGACTATCTGGAAGTGTAACCCCTAATCATCAATCACTGAGATAGCTCTAATTCAAGACAAGCTTAACGAAATCAAAGGATCCAACACTATGGGTCCTTTTTATTTACCTAAGCAGGTTCTATAGTTCGACTAACACCATTAAATTATTCAATATTGATACGTGTTACAGATATAGCCAATTAAGCAATAGGTTTTAGAAATGCATAAAGTTCCATTTCTCATTCTTTCAACATTATTACTCACAGCTTGTAGTAAAGGAACGCCTCCCGTGGTCGATCGCAGCAATACCGAATGTGGTACTAAACCCAATTGTGTCTCTACCGCTGACAGCAGAGAAAAATTTACTTTAGCCCCTTATATTCTTCGTTCAGGAGTCACTCTGGATCAGGTTGAGCGCGTTGCCTTAACCCTGCCGGGCGCGCAAACTGCCGATAAAACTGACGACTACTTACGTATAGAATGTACCTCACGTATTATGCGGTTTGTAGATGATCTTGAACTTAAAATTGCTGACGACCACCTTCTGGTGCGTTCTGAATCAAGAATTGGTTATAGTGATTTTGGCGTTAACCGGCGGCGGGCGGAAGAATTGCGCGTAAAACTCAGACAAGCAGGAATGCTGATAGAACCATAAACTTAGCGAAATTATCATCACAACAGCGGCAGAAAACGCATAAACCCATTCTACAAGTATCTTGAGGTTACTTGAGTCGATAATCTCATGATAAACTTGTGCTAGTTTTTCACTATTCACAAAGAGATACCCCCATGAAAATTGGCATCATTGGTGCGATGCAACAAGAAGTCGCCATCCTAAAACAAGCACTGGATAATTGTCAGGAAGTGAATAAAGGTGGCTGTACTTATTACTCAGGTCAGATCGACGGTGTTGATGTTGTATTACTCCAGTCCGGTATTGGTAAAGTTGCAGCGGCAGTAGGCACAACGATACTGCTTAATGAATATCAACCGGATGTTGTCATTAATACCGGTTCTGCCGGTGGCTTTGACTCCAGCCTAACCATGGGTGATGTCGTCATCTCAACCGAGGTTCGCCACCATGATGCGGATGTTACCGCTTTCGGTTACGAAATCGGACAAATGGCCGGACAGCCAGCCGCATTCGCTGCAGATGAAAAGCTGATGGCAGTGGCGGAACAGGCACTTGAAGCAATGACAGACAAACACGCGGTACGCGGCCTGATTTGTACAGGCGATGCATTTGTCTGCACCGCTGAGCGCCAGGCATTTATCCGTAAACACTTCCCATCGGTAATAGCTGTCGAAATGGAAGCTTCCGCTATTGCACAAACCTGTCATCAATTCCAGGTGCCATTTGTGGTAGTTCGAGCTATTTCTGATGTGGCCGATAAAGAGTCGCCAATGTCATTTGATGAATTTCTGCCACTGGCAGCACAAAGCTCATCAGAGATGGTGTTAAAAATGGTAGAACTTCTAAAATAATTGACTCACATCGATGAACGAATTTATTTCGACAGTTTATGCTGAAGGTGCGCTCCTCACTATGTGGGGCGCGCTTTTGTTACAGTACATTCTGCCACTGCCCAGAAGCTCTCATCCTGTTATCTTATGGCACAAATTCGCCGAAATTCTCGCCAATAAAGTCAACAACAATAACAACTACTCGCAAAGTATCATTTCCGGCACTCTTGGTTGGTTATTGATGATCATTCCGGCATTACTGGTGTGCATTGCATTAAAACCTCTGGTCTGGCAGCCTCAACTTTATGAGCTTGCGCTGTTAATCCTTGCGTTAGACTGGCGTAATCATTCTCAACTTGCGGATAAACTCGGTAAATCACTGGCAAGAGAAGACAAAGTAGAAGCAAGAAAACAGCTAAAGCCTTTCGTTAACCGGGAAACAGATACACTGTCCGCCGTTGGTTTGGGAAAAGCTGGCGCTGAAACCATCGTTATGGGATTTTCACGTAACGTCATAGTGGTTCTGTTCTGGTATGGCTTGTTAGGTGCGACCGGCGCATTTATTTATCGCTTAATGGCTGAATTAGCTCGCGCCTGGTCTCCTTCTCGCGCATCATTTCATCCTTTCGGATTACCAATAATACGTACCGTTGCCATCGTTGAGTTCTTACCGCTACGTCTGTTTAGTCTGTTTTTAATTGCCGGTTCTAACTCAGCAAAAGCGCTGTACGCAATCAAAACTCAAAGCCGTTCATGGCCTCTGCCGGGGCCTGCCTGGGTATTATGTGCAATAGGTGGCAAACTTGAATTGGCGCTTGGAGGCCCAGCTATCTATGCTCAGCAGAAAGTAGTACGAGCTAAAATAGGCGGTCGAGTGGTTCCTTCAGCCCTTCATTTATCTCAAATTCACACTCTGCTGGCATGGCGGATCTTCATTTGGATTGTGTTGCAAAGCATAATTCTTTTTGCGGTTTATCAAGGAATATAAATGCGCCTTCAGTTAGCTTGCCTTATGGGGTTGATCGCCTCTTTCTCACTTCACGCTGAGCACAGTATTCAAAGAATTGTCAGTTTAGCACCGCACGCTACCGAACTGGCATTTGCCGCTGGTTTGGGGGATAAACTCGTTGGTGTTACTGAATACAGCGACTACCCGGAACAGGCGAAAAATATAGAGAGAGTTGCGAATTATCAGGGGATCAAATTAGAGCGCATTGTTGCGCTTCAGCCGGATTTAATTATTGCCTGGTCCAAGGGTAACCCTCCACGAGAACTTGAAAAGCTTAAGCAGTTAGGCTTTCAATTTTTTGATTCTCAGGTCAACGCTCTCGATGACATAGCTGCCAATATTGAAGCACTGAGTCAGTACGCTGACAACCCACAACAGGGGATAAAAACAGCCTCTCAATTTCGCCAGCGACTTGACCGGTTACGGGAAAAATATTCACAGGCAGAACCGGTCCGCTATTTTTATCAGTTAAGTGAGAAGCCCATAATTACACTCGCTCAACATAGCTGGCCGAGTGAAGTGTTCAACTTCTGTGGCGGTATCAATATCTTTGAAAGTAGCGCTACGCCATACCCTCAGGTTGGTATAGAACAAGTGGTGATTGCTCAGCCACAAGCGATTTTCACCTCTGAACACGCCATTGAAAATGGCAATATGTGGCGTGCGTGGAAACAAGAGTTACCAGCGGTTAAACACAACCATATCTGGTCGCTCAATTCAGACTGGATCAACCGCCCCACTCCACGAACACTGAATGCCATTGAAGAAGTTTGCTCATACCTCGAGCAAGTTAGAAAACACTGACAGTTTGCTAAAAAAGCCTTACAATCCGAACCCTTTGAAATATGGTTAACTCATAAGCGATTCTAAATTGGATACTTCACTACTCTATTTTATCGATATATTTGGAACTGCGGTTTTCGCTATCTCAGGCGCGCTGCTTGCAGGCCGATTAAAAATGGACCCGTTTGGTGTCATCGTACTGGCCAGTGTTACCGCAGTCGGTGGTGGTACCATTCGAGATATCACATTAGGCGCTATTCCCATTTTCTGGATTACCGATACTACTTATATCTGGGCAATTATTATTACCTGCATTTTTACTATGCTGACAGTGCGCCGACCTAAACGTGTGCCCTGGTGGGCTTTACCAGTATGTGATGCCATAGGCCTTGCTGTATTTGTCGGTATTGGCGTTGAAAAAGCAATGATCTATCAGGATTCTTCACTTATCGCCGTGATTATGGGAGTGATTACCGGCTGTGGCGGCGGAATTATCCGTGACGTACTCGCCAGAGAAATCCCAATGGTGCTGCGTAGTGAAGTCTACGCCACTGCATGTATTATTGGTGGTGTGTTCCAGACGACAGCAATCACTCTGGGCTACGATAACTCTTTAGCCCTGTTATCGGGGATAATCTCAACCTTAATTATCCGCCTCGGCGCTATTCGCTGGCACTTATCTCTGCCGACATTTGCCCTCACGAAATAATACTCACCACCCAGTCTGAGTGTTGCTCCCAAAGTAGTTTAGCAGCCATCAGCAACGACATTAAAATCACTAAAGGTCGAATCCACTTTTGGCCTTTAGAAATCACGACTTTGGCACCTAACCTTGCCCCCAAGAACTGACCTGCCGCCATAACCAGCCCCAACTTCCATATAGGCAACCCGGCGATAACAAAAAACAATAATGCGGCAATATTCGAAGTAAAATTGAGAATCTTGGTTCTGGCAGTGGCATCGACTAAAGAAAAATGCCCCAACACAACAAAACAGACAGTAAATATAGAGCCAGTTCCAGGACCAAAAAAGCCATCATAGAACCCTACACAACTCCCTACACTAAGTGCGAACAGCGCCTGTGGTAATGGTTTCTTATCAGAATCCGCTTTCGTCTGTGGAGCGAGCAGAAAGTACAGAGATATCGCAACTAACAGGATTGGAATCAGACTCGTTAGAAAGGATGTATCAAACAGCTGTACCAGTTCTGCCCCTGAAGCCGCGCCGATAAAAGTACACAAAATAGCAAGACGCATCTCTTTCAGGTTCACGATGCCACTTCGTACAAAGTAAAGACTTGCCGAAAAGCTGCCAAAAGAGCTTTGTAGTTTATTGGTTGCTAACGCGTTAGTTGGAGGAACGCCAGCCGCTAGCAGTGCGGGAAGTGTTAATAAACCACCACCGCCAGCCATTGCGTCAATAAAACCAGCAGCACCTGCGACAAAAAACATTATCGCCAATATATCAAACGAGATTTCCATGGATTTCCAATACAGCGTGAAAGAAGATAGAAGGTACAGCCAATAACTTTAACTGAGACAAAATATCATTAACAAACTGTTTTACCTAGGGTTTAATAAAAACAAAAAAGCCCGCTCTGGTGAGCGGGCTTATATACATCTTCAGCTTATCACTCGTGAAAAATTATGAGTTTGCCGTTACCTTTGCATGAAGTTCCTGAACTGAACTGACTGACGCTTTCGCGTCTGCTGTGTGTGACATACAAGTAGCGAACGCTGCGTTCAGCGTTGTTGTGTAGTTCACTTTCTCAGCCAAAGCACCACGACGCAGTACTTTAGAATCTTCAATCGCCTGACGGCCAGCTGCTGTGTTCACAATGTAGGTGTATTCATTGTTCTTAATGCGGTCCAAAATATGTGGACGACCTTCATGAACTTTGTTTACCAAACGAGGATTGATACCCGCTTCACCCAGAATCACAGCCGTACCATGAGTCGCGTCCAGCTGATAGCCAAGTTTCACCAGCTTAGAGGCCAGGTCAACAACACGCTCTTTATCGCCTTCACGAACAGAAAGCAGTGCACGACCACCTTCAGGGTAAACCGCACCACAGCCAAGCTCAGCTTTCGCGTACGCTTCAGCAAATGTTGTACCCACACCCATAACCTCACCAGTAGAACGCATTTCAGGGCCTAATAGTGGGTCTACACCAGGGAACTTGTTGAACGGTAATACAACTTCTTTTACCGAGTAGTAAGGTGGAATAATCTCTTTAGTGAAGCCTTGTTGCTCAAGAGACTGTCCCGCCATGACTCGTGCAGCAATTTTCGCTAGTGGCGCACCGGTTGCCTTTGACACGAACGGTACCGTACGAGCAGCACGTGGGTTTACTTCAATAAGGTAAACTTCGTTGTCTTTAACAGCAAACTGTGTATTCATCAGGCCACGTACACCCAGTTCGAACGCAAGTTTCTCAACTTGTTCACGCATCTTGTCCTGAATTTCCTGGCTTAAGGTGTATGCCGGAAGTGAACATGCTGAGTCACCTGAGTGAACACCCGCTTGTTCAATATGTTCCATGATACCGCCGATAACCACACGCTCACCGTCACAGATAGCATCGATATCGACTTCTGTGGCGTCATCAAGGAAACGGTCCAGTAGTACTGGTGATTCGTTAGATACGCTCACCGCTTCATTAAAGTAGCGACGCAAATCCTGTTCGTCGTATACGATTTCCATCGCACGACCACCAAGTACATACGAAGGACGAACCACTAGAGGGAAACCAATCTCTTTTGATTTCTCAATGGCTTGTTCCATCGTTGTTACTGTTGCATTTTCTGGCTGTAGTAAGCCTAAACGCTCAACAGCAGCCTGGAAGCGCTCACGGTCTTCTGCACGGTCGATAGCATCCGGACTGGTACCAATGATTGGTACACCCGCAGCTTCCAGAGCACGCGCCAGTTTCAGCGGAGTCTGACCACCGTACTGAACAATCACACCTTTAGGCTTTTCAACACGGGCGATGGCCAATACGTCTTCAAGGGTAACCGGTTCGAAATACAGACGGTCTGACGTATCGTAGTCGGTAGAAACTGTCTCAGGGTTACAGTTAACCATGATAGTTTCATAGCCATCTTCACGCAGAGCCAGAGAAGCGTGTACACAACAGTAGTCAAATTCAATACCTTGACCAATGCGGTTAGGACCACCGCCAAGAACCATGATTTTGTCTTTATCAGTCGGGTTAGCTTCACACTCTTCATCATAAGATGAGTACATGTACGCTGTATCAGAAGAGAATTCTGCAGCACAGGTATCCACACGCTTATATACCGGGTGGATATCGAACTGATCACGCATACGACGAATTTCGCTCTCAGAAACACCAAGCAATGTCGACAGGCGCGCGTCAGAGAAGCCTTTACGCTTCATCTTTTTCAGGACATCTTCAGTTAGGCCAGCGAAACCGCCCGCTTTTACTTGCTGCTCTAATTGAACAAGCTCTTCAATTTGTACCAGGAACCAACGGTCGATGTTAGTCAGATTAAACACGCCATCAACAGACATACCCGCACGGAATGCATCAGCAATGTACCAGATACGTTCTGCACCGGTTTCTTTTAGCTCATGACGAATCTTCGTCAGTGCATCCGGAGCATCAAGGTCAACCATCTCATCGAAACCATTCGAGCCGACTTCAAGGCCGCGAAGTGCTTTTTGCAGTGACTCCTGCTGGTTACGACCAATCGCCATTACTTCACCTACAGACTTCATCTGCGTAGTCAGGCGATCGTTTGCACCCGCAAATTTCTCGAAGTTAAAACGAGGAATCTTAGTCACAACATAGTCAATTGTTGGTTCAAATGATGCTGGTGTTGCACCACCAGTAATGTCATTCATTAACTCATCAAGCGTAAAGCCAACCGCCAGTTTCGCCGCGATTTTTGCAATCGGGAAACCTGTCGCTTTTGAAGCAAGAGCAGACGAACGAGATACACGAGGGTTCATCTCGATGATAACCATACGGCCATCTTTCGGGTTGATACCAAACTGCACGTTAGAACCACCGGTTTCAACACCGATTTCACGCAGTACCGCCAGCGATGCGTTACGCATTAACTGGTACTCTTTATCCGTCAGTGTCTGTGCAGGTGCGACTGTGATTGAGTCACCAGTGTGAATACCCATTGGGTCAAAGTTTTCAATCGCACAAACGATGATACAGTTGTCAGCTTTATCGCGAACAACTTCCATCTCATACTCTTTCCAGCCAATCAATGATTCATCGATAAGCAGTTCGTTTGTCGGTGATAAGTCTAAACCACGGCGACAAATATCTTCGAACTCTTCTTTGTTATACGCGATACCACCGCCGGTACCGCCCATAGTGAAAGACGGACGAATGATACAAGGAAAGCCAACCATATCGAGTACACGGTATGCCTCTTCCATGCTTTTGGCTGTATCAGCGCGCGGACACTCAAGGCCGATAGACTTCATCGCTTTATCAAAACGAGAACGGTCTTCAGCTTTGTCAATTGCATCAGCGGTTGCGCCAATCATTTCTACGCCGAACTCTTTAAGCACACCATTTGCTTCAAGCGCAAGTGCACAGTTCAGGGCAGTTTGGCCACCCATGGTAGGAAGAATTGCATCGGGACGCTCTTTTTCAATGATCTTGCGTACAACTTCCCAGTCGATAGGCTCAATGTAAGTGGCGTCTGCCATCTCTGGGTCTGTCATGATAGTTGCAGGGTTAGAGTTAACCAGGATAACCCGGTAGCCCTCTTCACGCAGTGCTTTACATGCTTGAGCACCAGAGTAGTCAAACTCACAAGCCTGACCGATAACAATAGGACCTGCACCTAAAATAAGAATGCTCTGAATGTCAGTACGTTTTGGCATTATCTACTACTCCAAATTAAGCGCGGTGTTGTTTAATCAGTTCGATGAAGTGGTCAAATAGCGGTGCTGCATCGTGTGGACCAGGACTCGCTTCAGGGTGCCCCTGGAAGCTGAATGCTGGTTTATCCGTACGATGAATACCTTGTAAAGAACCATCAAACAGTGACTTATGAGTCGCTCTCAGGTTCTCAGGTAACGTTTCTTCATCCGCAGCAAAACCGTGGTTTTGTGAAGTAATCATCACGACATTACGATCCAGATCTTTCACCGGATGGTTTGCACCATGGTGACCAAACTTCATTTTCACAGTTTTAGCACCCGAAGCTAACGCCAGGATTTGGTGACCTAAACAGATACCGAAAATCGGTAAACCTTTTTCAAGAAATGTTTGTGTCGCTTCAATAGCGTAAGTACACGGTTCCGGGTCACCTGGGCCATTCGAAAGAAATACACCATCAGGGTTCATCGCTAACACGTCTTCTGCTGATGTTTCTGCCGGTACAACCGTTAAACGGCAACCGCGATCAACCAACATGCGTAAAATATTACGCTTAGCACCAAAATCGTAAGCCACTACGTGGAATGGCAACTCACTGTCATCTTTAGGTTCAGGTAGACCACCTTCCAGTGTCCATGAACCTTGTTTCCATTCATACGCTTCTTTCGTCGTTACTACTTTCGCTAAATCCATCCCTTTCAGACCAGGGAACTCTTTCGCTTTTGTTAACGCTAGCGCTTCGTCCAGGTTATCACCGGCAATAATGCAACCATTCTGTGCACCTTTCTCACGTAAAATGCGCGTTAGCTTACGCGTATCAATATCGGCGATACCGACGATATTTTGTGATTTAAGATAATCAGAAAGAGATTGTTCATTGCGGAAGTTAGAAGCGACAAGAGGAAGATCGCGAATCACAAGGCCTTGTGCGTGAATTGAAGAGGACTCTTCATCTTCGGTATTAGTACCAGTATTGCCAATGTGAGGATAAGTAAGTGTAACGATTTGTTGAGAATAGGAAGGATCAGTGAGGATTTCTTGGTACCCCGTCATCGAGGTATTAAAAACGACTTCACCGACGGATGAACCATCTGCCCCAATGGACATTCCGCGGAACACTGTCCCATCTTCTAGGACTAACAGTGCTGATTTACTCAAGACAACCTCCAGAATAAAAATGCATAAAATTTAAATTAATTTGCACATTTGCCTTCCTGTTCGCGTGAAAATCATGCTCTAGGGTAATTTTGACAAATTGGCGGTATTTTAGAGTTCACTGTGACCTCTGTCAATCTTAGCGAAGAAATTAAATTAAAATAAATTACGTTACAGTTAAAAAAACACACTAACCCATCAAAAAAGTATGTTTTAGGCATATAAAAGTAATATTTATCAGTGTTAGATTTAAAAATAGACAAAAATAATAATTTAACAAATAAAATTAGCGTAAAAAAAAGAAGCAAACGTTAATCTAATTTTTTAATTAGGGAAAATAACCTTAATATAGACTTTTCTACACTAACAAATCAAAACAAGCTAAAAAGTCCCTAAAAACGGGCAAGGAGGAAAGGAAAAAGTTTTTAAAGAAAAGTAACAAAATCACGTATGCGCCAAGCAAGCTTAGCGCATAATTATGTAATTATAGTTCATTAAGACCAAGGACATCTGTCATGGTATAGAAACCCGCTGGTTTTTGATTCAACCATACCGCAGCACGAATAGCACCATTAGCAAAAGTCATCCTATCGGTCGCTTTATGAGTGATCTCAACACGCTCACCGATATCAGCAAACATCGCGGTATGCTCACCAATAATATCCCCGGCACGAATCGTTGCAAAGCCAATTTCATCGCGGGTGCGCTCACCAGTAATCCCTTCACGTGCATACACAGCGACATCATCCAGTTTATTCCCCATCGCACCTGCAATCGCTTCGCCCATACCAATCGCAGTACCTGATGGCGCATCAACTTTATGACGATGGTGTGCTTCAACAATTTCAATGTCACAGTAATCGCCCATCACTTTGGCCGCTTTTTCGAGTAATTTGAATACCAAATTCACACCCACACTGTAGTTCGGTGCCATGACGATTGGGATCACTTTGGCTGCTTCATCAATAGAGACACGTTCTTCGTCAGTAAAGCCTGTTGTTCCAATAACCAGTTTCTTGCCATACTTCTTACACAGTTCGATGTTCGCCAACGTACTCGCTGGTGCGGTAAAATCGACGATAACATCAAAGTCATCAATCGAATGCTCCAGATTATCAACTAAAGCAACATCAAAACGATTGACTCCGCATAACTCACCGATATCCACGCCAACCAGTGATGATTCAGGACGTTCTGATCCTGCACCAACGCTTGAGTCTGCATTATGATGTACAGCTTTAACTAAATTGCGACCCATACGTCCAGCTGCGCCTGCAATTGCAATTCTTACCATTGCGAAATTCTCCATCTACTCGTCACTGCTCAGTTTTTCCTGTTATATCCTTTAAAACTACCAACTATCCGAAGTGATCGCCAGCACTTACGCAAACTCTTTAATCACACGCTCTAGGATTGGAACATTCGCCTCTGGAAACTGATAATTTGCTAAATCAGAAATACTTACCCAAAGCCCTTCCTGACCTTCTTTTCCATAAGGTTCATTACTGAATTTACTGATAACGATAAAGTCGAACTTCAGCGACTTTTCAGGATAATCATATTCCAAATGTTCAAATAGCTGCTGCTCAGTCACCTCAATACCGATTTCTTCTTCTAGTTCTCTTGCCATTGCTTCAGAAACAGATTCGCCTTCTTCAACTTTTCCACCTGGAAATTCCCAAAAGCCGCCTTTATGCAAATTATCCGGACGCTTAGTAATGAAGATCTGCGACTTATCTTCGTTAAAGATAATCCCCGCCACAATATGAATTCGTTTCATCTGACTTCCTTTTGTATTTCTTTCTCGAAAATAAAAACTTCGGAGAATCGAATCAGTAAACGGGTATTGAACACAAACACGCATGAACCCATCCTCGGGCTCCTATTTGCTTATCAATACCCGTCCACTGCCTATTAATTTCTCATCGTTACTTACAAAAAGAGCCGCCTAAGCGACTCTTTTCTATCTTTCTAATCAATTTAAGTTCTTCTGAAGCTAAGCTGTAATCCTTGAGGGCAAGGAGCAGGCACGGAATTTACGCCAGTAAATGACTACCTCCTACACAGCCATCGTGCATTACAGCGACGATTCGAAGAATCTTAAGCAATTTTGCCGTGGCATTGCTTGTACTTCTTACCTGAACCACATGGGCACGGCTCGTTGCGACCAACTTTACGCTCGGCAGAAGCTTCACTTTCGCCAGTATCGCTGCCTTCGTGCTGAGCTTGTGCCATGCGCGCCGCCTGTTCTGCTTGCGCACGACGCTGAGCTTCCATCTTCTCGACTTCTTCCTGCTGCTGAACACGAACTTTAGAAAGAACCGCGATCACATCTGCTTTCAATGATTCTAATAGCTCTTCAAACAATTCAAACGATTCACGCTTGTACTCTTGTTTCGGGTTCTTCTGTGCATAACCACGCAGGTGAATACCCTGACGCAAATGGTCCATTGCTGCTAAGTGCTCTTTCCATAACGTATCGAGAGTCTGTAGCATTACCGACTTCTCAAAGTTACGCATAACTTGCGCACCCACAACTTCTTCTTTCTGTTTGTAGACGGCTACAGATTGCTCAAGAATTCGCTCACGAAGTGCTTCTTCGTAAAGCTTATCATCTTCATCCAGCCAGGTCTGAATTGGCATCTCAAGATCAAAGTCGTTTTTCAGGCGATCTTCCAGACCAGCAATATCCCACATATCATCCAGTGATTGAGGTGGAATGTATTGGTCGATCACTGACGTCATTACATCAGAACGATTCTGTTCGATCATTTCACTGATGTCTTCAGACCCCATCAGCTCATCACGTAGTTCATAAACCACACGGCGTTGATCGTTGGCTACGTCATCATATTCAAGTAGCTGCTTACGAATATCGAAGTTACGGCCTTCGACTTTACGCTGTGCTTTTTCAATTGAGCGAGAGAGCATCTTAGACTCGATCGCTTCACCCTCTTCCATACCGCTCTGAATTAGGCTCGCCATACGATCAGAAGTAAAGATGCGTAGCAATGTATCTTCCATTGATAGGTAGAAACGCGTAGAACCCGCATCCCCCTGACGACCAGAACGGCCACGTAGCTGGTTATCGATACGACGGGATTCATGTCGCTCTGTACCGATAATGTGCAGGCCACCCGCTTGAAGTACTTGCTCATGTACAACACGCCAGTCTGCTTTAATTGCGTCGATCTGTTCCTGAGTTGGGTTTGCTAATTCATCGACCTTACTCTGCCAGTTACCACCTAACACGATATCAGTACCACGACCGGCCATGTTAGTTGCGATAGTCACATGACCAGGCATACCTGCCTCTGCGACAATTTCCGCTTCTTTCTCATGGAATTTCGCATTCAGTACACTGTGCTTAATCTTGGCTTTTTTCAGCGCATTCGACAGTAGCTCAGATTTTTCGATAGAAACGGTACCAACCAGCACAGGCTGGCCTTTTTCAACACACTGTTTAATATCTTCAATGATGGCTGCAAATTTTTCAGCTTCAGTACGAAATACCATATCAGGCATATCGTTACGAACCATTGGTTTATTGGTTGGAATAACAACGGTTTCTAAACCATAAATCGACTGGAATTCGAAAGCTTCTGTATCCGCAGTACCTGTCATGCCTGACAGTTTTTCATACAGGCGGAAGTAGTTCTGGAAGGTGATAGAAGCCAGAGTCTGGTTTTCGTTCTGAATCTTAACCCCTTCTTTTGCCTCAACAGCCTGATGAAGACCGTCTGACCAGCGACGCCCAGGCATAGTACGGCCTGTATGTTCATCAACGATAACCACTTCACCGTCTTCATTCACGATATAGTCAACGTTTTTCTCAAACAGGACATGCGCGCGTAGCGCTGCGTTCACATGATGAAGAAGGCTAATGTTGGCAGGTGAGTAAAGTGTATCACCGTCTTCCATCAGGCCATTTTTAGTCAGTAGTTCTTCAACAAACTCCTGACCAGTCTCCGTCAGATAAACCTGCTTCGCTTTCTCATCCACCGTGTAGTGGCCATCACCACGGTACTCTTCCGAATCTTCTTTATCCTGAATTTTGAGGTTAGGGATAAGCGTATTGATGCGAGCGTACAGTTCAGAGCTGTCTTCTGCGGGACCAGAAATAATCAGCGGCGTACGAGCTTCATCGATAAGAATGGAGTCAACTTCATCGACAACAGCGAAGAAACGCTCACGCTGCACACGGTCTTCAGGGCGGAATGCCATATTGTCACGCAGGTAATCAAAACCAAATTCGTTGTTGGTTCCGTACAGGATATCTGCCTGATACGCTTCTTTTTTCGCTGGCGGTGACATATTTGGTACGTTGACACCAACCGTCAAACCAAGGAACTCAAATAATGGGCGGTTAGTTTCTGCGTCACGCTTCGCCAGGTAGTCGTTCACTGTTACAATGTGAACCCCTTTCGCCGGAAGCGCATTAAGATAAGCTGGCAGTGTCGCAGTCAGAGTTTTACCTTCACCTGTACGCATTTCTGCGATTTGGCCAGAATTCAGTACCATACCACCAATTAACTGGACATCGAAATGACGCATACCAAACACACGCTTGGATGCTTCACGAACGGTAGCGAATGCTTCAGGAAGTAGTTGGTCAAGGTTTTCACCTTGTTCAAGACGCTGGCGGAATTCTGCAGTTTTTGCTTTTAGCTCTTCATCGGACAGAGCTTCAAATGCGGGTTCGTAATTATTAATTTCTTTTACAATTTTTCTTAGACGGCGTAGTGTTCGGTCGTTTCGACTACCAACCACCTTTGTCAGTAACTTAGTTATCATTTGTTGTGAATCTCTCTTTGCTTAGATCATCCGCGATCGCTTAATGCCTTCAGTCTCTACCTGTTTTCAACTAAGGATACTGAGATAAATCATGTATCTTCT
>Ga0075011_10000038_pt1 | contig 63546 bp, 57 predicted proteins | sample TARM_MetaG_T_14_FD_72354 | JGI IMG/M metagenome (GOLD analysis project Ga0075011, IMG submission 72354) | Freshwater microbial communities from Pennsylvania, USA, analyzing microbe dynamics in response to fracking - TARM_MetaG_T_14 | ecosystem: Environmental > Aquatic > Freshwater > River...
CGATTTGACCTACTGATTGGCTGGCTAATTGGGCTTGAACCCTTACTGGCTGTGCCGTGTCAGTGAGGCGGCATTATAGGGAGAACGAAGATGAGTGCAAGCGGTTTTTAATAAAAAATAAGAAAAACATCTATTTTGTTTAAATAGCAGCCACAAAGCGTCAAAAGAGAGCATTTCGCTCTCTTTTGATAGGCTTTAATCTCTCTCGATCTTAAATAAAAGCGTAGGCATCAGCAAACATGTGATCGCTTTTTGCATTTTTGTATTGGGTAAACTGTTCTCTTGCTGCTCCAGCCATATCAAAACGACCTGCAATATAAATGTCATACGCTTCTAACGACTCGAAATCATCATTGATCGCTTGGAGTACATTGCCAACCTTGCCATTCCAACCTTCATCAGCCGTTTCAACAACAGGTACAAAGTGGATGTTCTCAAATTGCTGAGCAATCTCACTCAGTTCTGTTTTTGCATAGAGTTGGTAAACGTCTTTTGCTCCCCAGTACAAATAGATAGCGTTACTTTTCTTTTGGCTGATACAGTGATCTAAAATCGAGCGTACATAGCTAAAACCTGTTCCTCCAGCAATGAGTAGTAGAGGGCGCTCATTTTCTTTTACCCACGCATCACCATGAGGTGCATCTATATTGACTAAACCCTTGTTGCTTAATGCCGTTCTCATTTTCTCAACCACTTCCTGTGCATAAGCATTGTGCTCGGCGGCACCAATGTGCAACTCTAGTTCACCAGTACGGCAAGGGCTGCTTGCGATAGAAAATGGACGTTTATCTTTCTCACCCATTTCTACCATGAGATATTGCCCAGCTTTAAATGCAAGAACGCTTTCAGGTTGGAGGATGATTTTATAAGTATTAGAGGCTAATGGCTCAATTGACTTTACTTTACATTGGGTGGTCATGTTTTTCCTCTGACTTACTCTGCAAAAGTAAGTACTAAGTTACTTGTTGCAAAGGCTTGGCAAGGGAATATCCAACCTTGTCGCTGCTCTTCGTCAGTCAACATCGGTTCTAAGTTATATTCCACTACACCTTCTAATTTTCTGCACATACACATAGCGCATGCACCTATTTGACAACGGTGTGGAAAAGAGATGTTCTTGTTGAGCGCAGCTTCCAACACCGTTGTACCGTCTTGCACTTCAAAAGTATCGCCTTTCGGCAGCAAGATCACCGTATAAGTCATAAAATACCTAGCTCATCCCAGAGCGAGTCTATTTTGGTGACGACCTCGTGATCTTTTTGGATTGGAGTCCCCCACTCTCGCTGAACTTCACCAGAGAGTTTGTTGGTTGCATCCAGCAGGAGCTTGGAACATTGCCCTTCATTAGCTTTTATACGATCAGTATCCCGAGACGGATCCATGCGCGTGGTTATCGCCCAAATCACATCATTCCAATCTCGGATATTCACATCATCATCACAGAGCACAACAAACTTCAGGTTTGAAAATGTCTCTAAAAATGCCCATATCTTTTTTAACAGCTCTTGAGATTGACCAGCGAACGCTTTGTTCATGGATACAATCAAGAAACCATCATTAGAAAATGGCACTAAATAGATATCAACAATCTCAGGATGCTGTGCTCTAAGCTGATCCAAATGCTCAGCTTTGATCTGAGGAGCCGTTGATGGTGATGACTGTTGTCTTGTACCGTCACTCTCAACATCCCATTTAATGGTAGCATCTAAGCCCATTTTAGAGCCTAGCCCCACCACTGGAGAGGCAAAATCAAGTGAATCAATCGGTGTATGTTCGATGAATAAAGTGTCTCGGACTGGGTCCATATGTGTTGTCATTGCATTGATAACTGAATTCCAATCACGAGCATCGACTGATTCATCGCACACCACCACATATTTAGTGTACATAAACTGGCGAAGGAACGACCAAACTCCCATCATGACTCGCTTTGCATGACCAGGGTATTGCTTTTTCATCGTCACCACCGCCATTCGATAAGAACAACCTTCCGGCGGTAAATAGAAATCGACGATTTCAGGGAACTGTTTTTGGAGTATAGGTACAAACACTTCATTTAACGCAACACCAAGCACAGCTGGTTCATCAGGTGGGCGTCCGGTATAAGTGCTATGGTAGATAGGATTGCTGCGCATTGTGATATGCGTAACCGTAAAGACACGATGCTTTTCAACTTCATTATAGTAACCCGTGTGATCACCATAAGGCCCTTCGTCAGCATATTCGTTTGGATCTATGTAGCCTTCCAGCACAATTTCCGCACTAGCAGGCACATCTAGATCATTACTGAGCGATTTAACCACTTCTGTTTTACTGCCTCGTAGCAATCCCGCAAAAGCATATTCAGAAAGCGTATCTGGCACTGGTGTCACCGCGCCTAGAATGGTTGCAGGATCAGCACCAAAAGCCACTGAAACTGGGAAATTCTCTCCGGGGTGAGTGTCCATCCAATCTCTTAAATCTAGAGCACCACCACGATGCGCCAGCCAACGCATGATGACTTTGTTTTTACTGAGTTTCTGTTGGCGATAAATCCCGAGATTTTGTCGCTTCTTGTTTGGCCCTTTAGTGATGGTCAGCCCCCAAGTCAGAAGAGGAGCAACATCATCGGCCCAACAACTCATCACTGGGATTTTGTCTAAGTCAACATCGTTGCCCTGCCAAACAATCTCCTGGCAAGGAGCCTTGCGTAGTCGTTTGGTTGGCATGTTGAGCACTTGCTTAAATAAAGGCAATTTATCGATAGCATCTTTGAAGCCCTGTGGTGGCTCAGGCTCTTTGAGATAAGCCAGTAATTTGCCGACTTCCCTTAACTCTTGGACATCTTTACGTCCCATGCCGATCGCGACGCGTTTTGCGGTGCCAAACAAGTTAGTGAGCACCGGAACCGTATAACCGATCGGGTTTTCAAATAGCAAAGCAGGACCTGCGGCACGCAAAGTGCGGTCGCTAATTTCCGTCATTTCATAATGAGGGTCAATCGGGCAAGTAATGCGTTTTAGTTGGCCTGTTTTTTCCAGATGGTCAACAAATTCACGTAAATCCTTAAAGCTCATAGGCCTACTACATCGCTGATTAAACTGCAGGCAGTATAACAAAAACAACCCATTAACGATCCCCAAATTTCATAGGGTTATTGAGAGAGGGCTTGCAAAATACCACGACTTTTCACCTGAGAATTACTCACCAGTAAATCCTTTAGCCAGCGGCTGTGTCCTTGCTCGACCAAAGCAGTGGCCACTAAATTGACCTCTTCATTGATTGACATTCTGGCTATCAGAAAGTCGCGGATATCAGAACGCATGGGGCTGATGCGAACTAATGCCTTAATCGCTTGTACTTTTAAACTTGGATTTTCACTGGCGGCCATGATCTGTTTTATCGCAAATTCATCGCTTACGCTGGCTAATCGTGTGAGTTCCTGCTGAATGGAGAAATCGACCCGCATCAGCCACAGGAGTTTATAGATTTTAGGATCTTCACTAACTTGAGCTAATCGAACCATCACTTGTGTGGAAGGCAACCACCCGGTCACTGGCTCTGATGTCAGTTGCTCAGTGAGCGCAGCTAAAGCACTTGGGGATAGTGTATCTAACTCGCGGATCAGTAACGTTTCGCGAATTTTTACTTGATATTGAGTCCCTGACAACCATGTTTTCAGTACTAGCTCTTGGCGCTCCGCCTTCACCAAGAAATCGAGAATGGTTTGTTCTTGCCGCCAACGCTTTAATAAACGGCTGGCTATCGCAGAAGAGTCAAAAGCTGGAGTTGAGAATTCATAGCCTTGTTCTTTTTCAACAACTTGGTAAGTGGGTGCAAGCGCTTGCTGCTCTTCAATGAATATCACCATATTCGGCGTTATGGCGAGATCCAACTGCTCGATTTTTTGCAGCAACAGAAAACGTGCGGCTTCTTGCGGTAATAGCGCTAAACGTTGTAATGAAAAACGCAAAGAATCAAATTCATCATGTACCGCGTACTGCAATAACTCTGCACTTTTATGGCGAATTTGTTCTTCCTGAAGCCATTTCTGAGCTGTATCAGACGTTATTTCTATAGAGGCAGCACTTGGCCACGCACAAAATAAAAATAGCGAGAGGAGAAGCGACGACAACATTCCTTGTTGCATTTTAACCTCCTTGTAACATTTGGCCTATTGTGGAAGGTTAATGGGTCAAATGCAAACAAAAACGCCACCGATAAACGGTGGCGTTGGTCATACTAAACTTAGCGTCTATTATTGACGGCGCATCGCATCAAAAAACTCATCATTGGTTTTCGTCATCGCGAGCTTATCAATTAAGAATTCCATTGCGTCACTTTCACTCATTGGGTGAACGATCTTACGCAGAATCCACATTTTTTGTAACTCATCAGGTTTAGTAAGCAACTCTTCACGACGAGTACCGCTGCGGTTGAAGTCGATAGCAGGGAAGACACGTTTTTCCGCAATTTTACGGTTAAGGTGCAATTCCATGTTACCTGTACCTTTAAACTCTTCGTAGATAACTTCATCCATTTTAGAGCCAGTATCAACCAGTGCCGTCGCAATAATCGTTAAACTACCGCCTTCTTCTACATTACGAGCCGCACCAAAAAAGCGCTTAGGGCGTTGCAATGCGTTGGCATCCACACCACCAGTCAACACTTTGCCAGATGACGGGATCACAGTGTTGTAGGCGCGAGCTAAACGTGTGATGGAATCAAGCAGGATAACGACATCTTTCTTATGCTCAACCAAACGTTTTGCTTTTTCGATCACCATTTCTGCCACTTGTACGTGACGTGAAGCTGGCTCATCAAACGTAGAAGCAACCACTTCGCCTTTCACAAGGCGTTGCATTTCCGTTACTTCTTCAGGACGTTCGTCAATCAGTAGCACCATCAACACACAATCAGGATGGTTGTTAGCAATACTTTGCGCGATATTTTGTAGCAACATGGTTTTGCCCGCTTTTGGCGGAGCAACAATCAAACCACGCTGGCCTTTACCAATCGGAGAGGCAAGGTCTAGAACTCGTGCCGTAATGTCTTCTGTCGAGCCATTACCACGCTCCATGATCATACGTTCATTGGCATGCAGTGGAGTTAAGTTCTCAAATAAAATCTTGTTACGTGCATTATCCGGTTTGTCGTGGTTAACGGTGTTAACTTTTAACAATGCGAAATAACGTTCGCCTTCTTTTGGTGGGCGAATTTTGCCGGATACTGAGTCACCGGTGCGTAAGTTGAAACGGCGAATTTGGCTTGGTGATACGTAGATATCATCAGGGCCAGCTAAATATGAACAGTCGGCGCTACGTAAGAAACCAAAACCGTCTTGAAGAATTTCCAAGACCCCATCACCAAATATATCTTCACCACTTTTTGCGTGCGCTTTTAGGATGGAGAAGATGATGTCTTGTTTTCTTAGACGCGCTAGGTTTTCGAGGCCTAGGCTCTCACCAAGTTTCACAAGATCAGACACAGGTCTGTTCTTCAATTCTGTTAGATTCATTGTGGTGGATACTTGTTTAGTCAAAATAGGATCTATTTTCTAGTTAAGATGGATTTTGGTCTCAGGATCGACCAAGAAGTGAACACTTGTCTAATTAACGTGCGATAAACTAGCACTAAATAATAGCCTAGTCTAGAGTTTGTTTCTTTTCAAAAAAACAAAGCCGTGCATCAGAAAATGTACGGCTTTGCGATACCTGTTATAGGTTTGCGTCCAAAAACTCTTTCAATTGAGTTTTTGATAACGCACCAACTTTCGTTGCAGCGACGTTGCCATTTTTGAACAGCAGCAAGGTTGGGATGCCACGAATACCAAACTTAGGTGGAGTACCTGCGTTGTGGTCGATATTTAATTTACCGATAGTCAGTTTGCCTTCGTACTCGCTAGCGATTTCATCCAAAATTGGCGCAATCATCTTACAAGGACCACACCATTCTGCCCAAAAATCAACAAGAACAGGGCCTGCAGCTTTGATTACATCGTTCTCAAAACCATCATCTGTAAGCTGCAAAATCTTATCGCTCATCTTCCACTCCAATATGTTTTTCTGCACTGATTATAAGCTAACCAGTAAATAGATGCTCTATTGGAATGTATTTACTTTCGTATTGCAAGCTTAAGCTGATATTCTATGGCGATGAAAAAGACACATATCACAGAGCAAAAGTTCGCCGATTTGGGATTACATCCTCAAGTTGTTGAAGGATTGGAAAAAAAAGGGTTCGATTACTGTACCCCGATCCAAGCCTTGGCGTTGCCGGTACTGCTCACCGGCCAAGACATTGCAGGCCAGGCCCAAACAGGGACTGGTAAAACGCTTGCGTTTCTCGCTGCTACTTTTAACCACTTACTAACAACCCCTGAACATGAAGGGCGAAAACCGACGCAGCCGCGTGCCATTATTATGGCCCCGACTCGTGAGTTAGCGATTCAAATTTATAACGACGCCGAACCTCTGATTGCCAGCACTGGCATCAAAGCCGCGCTGGCTTACGGTGGTGAAAGCTACGATAAGCAGTTGTCTAAACTGCAAGATGGTGTCGACATATTGATCGGTACAACAGGACGTATCATCGATTTCTACAAACAACACGTGTTTAACTTGAATAATATTCAAGCAGTTGTGCTAGATGAAGCTGATCGCATGTTTGACCTTGGTTTTATCAAGGACATTCGTTTTCTGTTTCGCCGTATGCCAGAACCTAAAGAGCGCCTGAACATGCTGTTTTCAGCCACGCTTTCTTATCGCGTTCAAGAGTTGGCGTTCGAGCATATGCATAACCCTGAGCACGTGGTTGTTGAACCAGAACAAAAAACTGGCCATCGCATCCAAGAAGAGCTGTTCTACCCGTCTAATGAACATAAGATGGCGCTATTACAGACACTGATAGAACAAGACTGGCCAGATCGCGCCATCATTTTTGCCAACACAAAACACCGCTGCGACTCTATTTGGGGTCATTTAGCTGCAGATGGGCACCGTGTCGGCCTGCTAACGGGTGATGTACCGCAGAAGAAACGTGAAAAGATCCTTGAGCAATTCACTACCGGTGATGTCGACATTCTTGTTGCAACCGACGTGGCAGCGCGAGGCTTACACATTCCTCAAGTCACACACGTATTCAACTACGACTTACCTGATGACTGTGAAGACTACGTGCACCGCATTGGTCGTACAGGTCGCGCAGGAGAGAGTGGTCACTCGATTAGTTTTGCCTGTGAAGAGTACGCCATTAACCTAACCGCGATTGAAGAGTATACCGGGCACGCGGTTCCTGTTTCTGATTACGATGCATCGGCGTTGATTGAAGACTTACCACCGCCAATTCGTCTGCGTTCTCGTAATCCTCAGCAGCGCCGCACTAATAACAATGGCCCTCGTACTGGCAACCGTAAGCCACAAAGTCGTCGCCCACGTCAACCGCATCAAAGTAATAAGGGTTCGTAATCCATTTATGAGTAAAGCCGTCTCCTCGCCGCTCTACGCTGCCATCGACCTTGGGTCGAACAGTTTTCATATGCTCATCGTGCGTCATATCGATGGCAGTGTACAAACGATGGCCAAAATAAAGCGCAAAGTACGCTTGGCCGCCGGGTTAGATGATAACAACGCTCTTAGCCAAGAAGCGATGCAGCGAGGATGGGACTGCCTCAGTTTATTTGCGGAACGACTGCAAGATGTACCCGCCAGCAATATCCGTATTGTTGGCACTGCCACACTGCGTACAGCCACCAACGTTGAACTGTTTTTAACTCAAGCCAACCAAATACTCGGCCACCCCATTCAGGTTATTTCCGGTGAAGAAGAGGCGGCTACTATCTATAAAGGAGTGGCGCACACTTCCGGTGGCTTAGGACGACGCTTGGTTGTCGATATTGGTGGGGCCAGTACTGAACTCATCATTGGTGAAGGGTTCGATGCCAAAGCGTTAACCAGTTTAAAAATGGGCTGCGTCACTTGGCTTGAGCGCCATTTTAAAGACAGACAACTTAACGCGGCTAACTTTAATCGAGCGATCGATGCGGCAAAACAGACGTTAGCGCCTATCCTTGAACAATACTCACAGTTAGGTTGGGATGTGTGCGTGGGTGCCAGTGGCACAGTACAAGCGTTGCAAGAAATTATGCTAGCGCAAGGGATGGATGAGGTGATCACTCATACCAAACTAAAACGCTTGCAAAAACAAGCGATGCTCGCCGATCACTTGGAAGAGCTTGATATTGAAGGCTTAACTTTAGAGCGAGCGTTAGTTTTCCCAAGTGGCCTCTCGATTTTAATTGCCATCTTTGAACTGCTCGAGATTGAATCGATGACTTTAGCGGGCGGCGCATTGCGTGAAGGCTTAGTGTATGAAATGGTCGAAGAGCTGCGCCAAGATGACATTCGAACGCGTACCATCAATAGCGTTCAGGTGCGATATCAAATTGATGTTGACTACGCCAAGCAAGTGGCTCAACTTGCCCAATCGCTGCTCAAACAGTGTGGGGGGGAAGATTGGATTGCGGAACCGCAAGCTGAAATGCTGCTCACTACCGCTGCACAATTGCATGAAATAGGGTTAGCGATTGATTTAAAAAAAGGCGGTGAACACAGCGCCTACCTGTTACAAAACCTCGACTTACCCGGCTATACCCGTGCACAGAAACACTTTCTAGGCGAAATTGCTCGTCGTTATCGCGAGCAGCTCTCTTCATTGCCAGAGCAGTACGCTCTGTCGGGCAACAGCGCCAAACGGGTGTTACGTTTACTGCGCCTTGCCGTATTGCTCAGCCATCGTCGTAACGAGGCACTACAGCCTAAATTTACACTGCAAGCTCAAGGTGACCAACTGACTCTTCGGTTATCCGCCAAATGGTTAGCGGCCAATCCTCTCACCACCGCCGAGCTGGATATTGAAGCAAACCGTCAAAGCGACATTGGTTGGCCACTCATTATCGACCCATCATAGTTATAAGATGCAGACACATAAAAAAGCCCGAGCAGCACTTGCTCGGGCTTTGATTTTCTCTCTTCCTAGTATAATGGCTTGCTACTCCACTACTGAACATTTCAACTACTGAGCATTGATCCCAACGGTTCGAAAATCAGGGTTGACCGCTGTCAGCTTCCGGATCAAGTAATTGAGCAGCACACCGTACATCGGCACAAACAGGCCTAAACTGATCACCAGTTTAAAACCATAATCAACCAAGGCAATTTCGGTCCAATGTTCAGCCATGAACGGATCGGGGCTTTGATAGAAAGCAATCGCAAAAAAAGCGACCGTGTCTAATGCATTACCAAATAACGTAGAACATGTTGGCGCAACCCACCACTGCTTCATCTGGCGCAGACGATTAAACACATGCACATCCATAATTTGCCCTAGCAAATACGCCATAAAACTGGCAATCGCAATACGAGCAACAAACAGATTAAACTCATGAAGCTGAGCAAGCCCTTGGAATTGACCTTCAAAAAATAGCACCGAGAGTGCATAAGAAACAATCAAAGCCGGTAACATCACTAAGAAAATGATTTTACGAGCCAACGCTGCACCAAAAATGCGTACAGTGAGATCCGTTGCCAGAAAAATGAATGGGAAAGTAAATGCGCCCCAAGTGGTATGTAAACCGAATACAGTAAAGGGCAGCTGAACCAGATAATTGCTTGATGCAATAATGATCAAATGAAATAGCACTAAAAGTGCCAAAGCTTTGCGCTGCTGCGCAAGGGTAAAGTAACTCATTGTGTACCTTTTTAGTTTGTTTTGGGGGCGAGGGAACCCAAATCGAAGAATTAGTCTTGCATTAATTTATAGGCTTACCACGCGATCATATCCAAATCACGAGCTCAGCGGCGGGCGATTATACAGCAATCCCTCCCCTCGACAAGCCTTGAAATAAGAGCAAACGTTTACCCATTGAAGAAAATATCACCGTTTTAAAATTTCCCTTTCACAGCTAAAGGCCGACCTTTTTGTTGTAGACATCCATGGGAACGTGCTACTCTTCGCCTCCATTTTTTCTGGCCTTATTTTCATTTTCTAGGATGAAACTCTCTGGGTCAGTGCTATCTTTTAACATGCTGATAGACGCAAATATCAGTATTCAATCCTAACCTAACGTGGAACAGAACAGATGGGCAAAGGTACTCTTTATATCGTCTCTGCACCCAGTGGTGCAGGCAAATCAAGCTTGATCTCTGCGATGTTGGAAACCAACCCAACCTATGCGATGAAAGTCTCTGTTTCACATACCACACGCGGCATGCGCCCGGGCGAACAAGATGGTGTTCACTACCATTTTGTGCAAAAAGAGCTGTTTGAAGAGTTGATTACTAAAGGTGAATTTCTCGAACATGCTGAAGTATTTGGCAACTACTACGGCACCTCTAAGGTATGGATTGAAAATAACCTCAACAAAGGCATTGACGTTTTTCTTGATATTGACTGGCAAGGCGCGCGTCAAATACGCGAAAAAATGCCGGATGCAAAAAGTGTGTTTATCCTTCCTCCTTCAAAAGAAGAATTGGAACGCCGCTTGAATGCTCGTGGTCAAGACAGCGAAGCCGTCATTGCTAAACGTATGAATGAAGCTCAAGCTGAAATCTCGCATTACACCGAATACGACTATGTCATCATAAATGATGATTTCGATGTGGCATTAATGGATTTCAGAGCTATTTTACGTGCTGAACGATTGAAGCAAGACAAGCAAGCTGCTAAATATAACAGCATGCTCAACGCGCTACTGGCGGAATAATCACCCGCTCAAACAAGGCAAAGTCTATCGCTAGTATAAACAAAGATTAGACTGTATACTTTCTCGTCATTTAAAAATTTTTAGTTAACTATTTGGAGTTCTCATGGCACGCGTAACTGTTCAAGACGCTGTTGAAAAAGTGGGCAATCGTTTCGACCTAGTTCTGATTGCGGCTCGCCGCGCTCGTCAAATGCAAACTGGCGGTAAAGATTCATTGGTGCCAGAAGAGAACGATAAGCCAACCGTTATCGCTCTGCGCGAAATCGAAGAAGGTCTTATCACGAAAGATGTGCTTGATGCTCGTGAGCGCCAAGAGCAGAAAGAGCAAGAAGCCGCAGAATTGGCCGCCGTAAGCAGCATCGCTCACAACCGTTAATTCTGCCATTCAAATTCAACAACCTTCCGGGCCTATAATTTGTATCTATTTGATAGCCTTAAAGACGTTGTCCAAGAATACCTAACAGAGCCTCAAATTGAGGCTCTGCGTCAATCTTATGTGGTCGCACGTGAAGCCCATGAAGGGCAAACCCGTTCTAGCGGCGAACCTTACATTATTCACCCTGTTGCGGTTTCTCGAATTTTGGCTGATATGCGCCTTGATTTGGAAACGCTACAAGCAGCGTTATTACATGATGTCATCGAAGATTGCGATGTCACTAAAGACGATCTTGAAGCGCAATTTGGTCACGCCGTGGCGGAATTGGTAGACGGGGTTTCTAAACTCGACAAGTTGAAATTTCGTGATCGTAAAGAAGCCCAAGCCGAGAACTTTCGTAAGATGGTGCTGGCAATGGTGCAAGACATTCGCGTTATTCTCATCAAACTTGCTGACCGCACACACAATATGCGTACCCTTGGCGCATTGCGCCCGGATAAAAAGCGTCGTATTGCCCGTGAAACGTTAGAGATTTACGCGCCTCTTGCTCACCGCTTAGGGATTCATAACATCAAGACTGAGCTAGAAGAGCTTGGCTTTGAAGCATTGTACCCAAATCGTTATCGCGTATTGAAAGAAGTGGTAAGATCCGCTCGCGGTAACCGCAAAGAGATGATCCAACGCATCCACAGTGAAATTGAAGGCCGCTTGCAAGATTTCGGTTTGAAAGCACGCGTGGTCGGCCGTGAAAAGAACCTGTTCTCCATCTATAACAAGATGAAAACCAAAGAGCAGCGCTTTCACACTATTATGGACATCTACGCTTTTCGAGTCGTGGTCGACACTGCAGATACCTGTTACCGTGCATTAGGCCAAGTTCATAGTTTGTACAAACCTCGCCCGGGGCGCATGAAAGATTACATCGCCGTGCCCAAAGCGAACGGCTACCAATCTTTGCATACCTCGATGGTCGGCCCACACGGCGTCCCAGTTGAAGTGCAGATCCGCACTGAAGACATGGAACAAATGGCCGACAAAGGTGTTGCTGCTCATTGGTCTTACAAAGGTAATGGCGAACGCACTGGCACCACCGCGCAAATTAAAGCACAGCGCTGGATGCAAAGCCTACTTGAACTACAACAAAGCGCTGGCAACTCGTTTGAGTTTATTGAGAACGTTAAGTCGGATCTTTTCCCTGATGAAATCTACGTCTTCACCCCCAAAGGCCGCATCGTTGAGCTGCCTGTCGGGGCAACTGCGGTTGATTTTGCCTACGCGGTACACACCGATGTCGGTAATACCTGTGTTGGAGCTCGTGTTGATCGAAACCCTTATCCGTTAAGTAAATCACTGAAAAACGGCCAAACGATTGAAATCATCAGCGCACCTGGGGCTCGCCCTAATGCCGCTTGGCTCAACTATGTGGTCACATCTCGCGCTCGTACTAAGATACGTCAAGTGCTCAAAACCATGCGCCGTGAGGAATCGATCACACTTGGTAGACGTTTGCTCAATCACGCGCTGGGTGATCTTTCACTCAGTGACATCAGTGACGAGAACATTAAACATGTGATTGGTGAGCTTAAAATGGCCACGGTCGATGATCTGCTGGCCGCGATTGGTTTAGGCGAACTGATGAGTATTGTCATTGCGCGTCGTCTGCTCGGCGATGCTGATGAGCTGACCGAAGTGGAAAGCAATGATGGCAAACCGAAAAAGAAACTGCCGATCCGCGGCGCTGAAGGTATTTTGCTCACGTTTGCTAACTGCTGCCACCCCATCCCAGACGATCACATCATTGCGCATGTCTCTCCGGGTCGTGGTTTAGTGGTGCACCGTGAAACCTGCCCTAATGTTCGTGGCTACCAAAAAGAGCCGGATCGTTACATGGCGGTTGAGTGGTCTAAAGATTACGACCAAGAGTTCATCACCGAACTGAAAGTGGACATGCAAAACCACCAAGGTGCGTTAGCGGAACTGACCAATGTAATCTCGAAAACAGGTTCCAACATTCATGGCCTCTCCACCGAAGAGCGTGATGGACGTTTGTATACTGTTACTGTGCTGCTGACCACCAAAGATCGTATTCACTTAGCAAACATCATGAAAAAAATTCGTGTGATGCCTCATGCACTGAAAGTGCGACGCCGGAAAAATTAAACTATCCAAATAAATAAAACCCCTTGCGGCTAACCACTCATGGGGTTTTTTATTTGCCGATACCTTACCTCATCTTGCATTTTAGGCGTCACTATTCAAATTAGCCGATGGCCTGCCGCTTATCGACCATTACATGATTTTATGCTGTACAAAAAAACAGTTCGATGGTTGAATAATAGATAACGATACTGTTAATGAGCCCTGTTATGTCACAGCTACTGTCCGCGATTCCTCTCACCTCACTCTCTGGCGTGGGTGCTAAAGTGGCTGAAAAACTGGAAAAGGTTGGCTTAATCAGTGTGCAAGATCTGCTGTTCCATCTCCCTTTACGTTATGAGGACCGCACACGGATCTACCCTATTGCTAAATTGCATCCCGGGCTTTGGGCCGCCGTGCAAGGTAAAGTCATGGCGGTGGATACGGTTTTTGGCAAACGCAAAATGCTCACAGTAAAAATAAGCGATGGTAACGGCACCATTACGCTGCGTTTTTTTAACTTTACGGCTGGGATGAAAAACAATTTTGCTGAAGGTAAGTTAGTGCACGCTTACGGTGAAATTAAGCGTGGTGGATTCGGCCTTGAAATTGTTCATCCTGATTATAAATTTTATGCTCCTCAGCAACAGCCAGATGTCGAAGCTAACTTAACACCCGTTTACCCAACAACCGATGGCCTGCGCCAACTCACGCTACGCACACTCACTGATCAAGCATTAAGTTTACTCGACAAAGCCGCCGTACAAGAATTGCTACCTGCCGGGTTGTATGATCACCAAATTACGCTCTCTGAAGCGCTGCACATCATTCACCGGCCGCCACCGGGCATTAACCTGCAACTGTTTGATGAAGGGAAACACCCGGCGCAGGTTCGCTTAATTATGGAAGAGCTGTTAGCGCAAAACCTCTCCATGCTGGCTGTACGCCATCAAGGCCAGCAAGATATCGCATTGCCGCTGGCTGGGTCTGGCACACTCAAACAACAACTGCTTGCACAACTGCCTTTCTCTCCCACTAAAGCACAAACACGTGTTGTGACAGAGATCGAAGCCGATCTGGCACAAGCTCACCCCATGATGCGTTTAGTACAAGGTGATGTGGGCTCAGGGAAAACATTAGTCGCTGCATTAGCCGCCGCACGTGCTATCGAACATGGCTATCAAGTAGCATTAATGGCACCGACGGAATTGCTGGCCGAGCAGCACGCGATTAACTTTGCCAACTGGTTTGAAGCAATGGGCATCCAAGTCGGCTGGTTGGCGGGTAAATTAAAAGGCAAAGCGAAAGAAACAGAACTGGCTCGCATTGCCAGCGGTGAGGCAAAAATGATAGTGGGTACTCACGCTCTTTTCCAAGAACAAGTTGAATTTCATCACCTTGCGCTCGTCATCATTGATGAACAACACCGCTTTGGCGTCCACCAGCGTTTAGAACTGCGTGAGAAAGGGGCGAAGCAAGGCGCATATCCGCACCAGTTGATCATGACCGCAACGCCGATCCCACGAACTTTAGCGATGACCGCTTACGCTGATTTAGAAACCTCCGTTATTGATGAACTGCCACCGGGACGAACGCCCATTCAAACTGTCGCAATCCCAGATACAAAGCGTGATGATATCGTCGAGCGCGTACGTCATGCCTGTTTGAGTGAAGGAAAACAGGCTTATTGGGTCTGTACTTTGATTGATGAGTCTGAGGTGCTAGAAGCGCAAGCCGCCGCCGACACAGCGCAAGAGCTACAACGCACTCTGCCCGATGTCAAAATCGGTTTGGTGCATGGTCGAATGAAGCCAAGCGAAAAACAAGCGGTGATGCAAGCCTTTAAAAACAATGAACTGCACTTGCTGGTTGCCACAACGGTGATTGAGGTTGGCGTTGACGTGCCGAATGCGAGCTTGATGATCATCGAAAACCCTGAGCGTTTGGGCTTAGCACAGTTGCACCAATTACGCGGCCGCGTAGGGCGAGGCTCTGTCGCCAGCCATTGCGTATTGCTCTACCATGCACCACTATCGAAAACCGCGCAAAAACGCTTGGGTGTACTGCGTGAGAGCAATGACGGTTTTGTGATTGCCCAACGAGACTTAGAAATTCGCGGTCCGGGTGAGCTGCTTGGTACCAAACAGACCGGCCTCGCGGATTTCAAAATTGCGGATTTAGTCCGTGACCAACGTTTAATTCCTGAAGTACAGCGCATTGCTCGCTACTTACACGACCATTATCCAAGCCACGCGACCGCCATTATCGATCGCTGGTTAGGAGAGAAGGACATCTACGCCAAAGCATAAGATTGTTCGTTCTGTATTCCCCTCTCCCTTACACAGTAAAGCAAACGTTTGCTTTCTTGCGTAAACCCTCTATAATTTCGCCAATTTTTTTAGTGAACTACTCACTTATCCAGTCCGAGCAGATTCTGATTAACAGCAATCACAGATGACGTGTCTGCTCCACTTAGTGCTCCCACTCAGCGAACGCTAAGACAACAACGCACCATTAGGAAAACAGTATGACTATCCACAACGCTTCGCGTAAGTCTGATTTGGTTTATCAACTCAACGATAGGCCACCGCTACCCCAAACCATTTTCGCCGCTTTACAACATTTGCTAGCCATGTTTGTTGCGGTTATCACCCCTTCGCTCATTATTTGCCAAACACTTGGTGTTTCTGCCGAACAGACTAACACCATCATCAGCATGTCGCTGTTTGCATCTGGCTTATCCTCCTTTATCCAGATCCGCACCATTGGCCCGATTGGCTCCGGTTTACTTTCTATCCAAGGCACTAGTTTTAACTTTCTTGGGCCAATTATTGGCGCAGGCTTGTCATTAAAAGCAGGTGGTGCAGATATAAGCACTATGATGGCGGCGATCTTTGGCACCATTTTAGTCGCTTCTTTTGCTGAAATCCTATTATCACGAGTGCTGCAATACGCGCGCCGCGTGATCACGCCGCTGGTGTCGGGCATTGTGGTCACCCTGATAGGCTTAACACTGGTACAAGTTGGTTTAGTTTCTATGGGTGGCGGCTATGCTGCGCTCAGCGATGGCACTTTTGGCAGCTTAGACAAACTGGCATTGGCGGGAACCGTGCTTGGACTTATCGTGCTGCTCAACCGCTCAAGTAACCCATACATTCGCGTAGCATCGATTGTGATTGCGATGTTCATCGGTTACATCATGGCCTACTTGATGGGGATGGTGAACACTGATTCACTGAGTGAAACTGCCCTGATTGCCCTACCAATACCGATGCAGTTTGGTTTAGGTTTTGATTGGTCACTCTTTATTCCTCTGGTACTGATTTTCTTGATCACCGCATTGGAAGCGATTGGTGATATCACCGCCACTTCTGAAGTGTCGGGCGAGCCCGTCAAAGGGCCGATTTACATGAAGCGCATTAAAGGTGGTGTGCTGGCTGATGGTTTGAACTCAGCGCTGGCGGCGGTCTTTAACAGTTTTCCCAACTCGACCTTTAGCCAAAACAATGGCGTGATTATGCTCACCGGGGTTGCCAGCCGTTATGTGGGTTACTTTATTTCCGCCATGTTGGTGTTACTCGGCCTGTTCCCAGGCGTGGCAAGCTTTGTACAATTGATTCCTGAACCGGTACTTGGCGGTGCAACCATCGTCATGTTCGGCACCATTGCAGCCGCGGGTGTGCGGATTATTTCCCGTGTGGATCTCGACCGCCGCGCGATTTTAATCATGGCGCTGTCGTTTTCGATGGGGTTAGGCATTGCGCAAAAGCCAGAGATTCTGCAATTTATGCCTGAGTTCATTAAGAGCATTTTTTCATCCGGCGTAGCGGCTGGCGGTATCACCGCCATTTTGCTCAACTTGCTACTGCCAGAAAAATTGCCACGCGAAGAAGAAGAACTCGAAGAGATCAAAACCAACTGATCGCATGGGTGTACCAAAAAACTTCGGTCAGTAGCCGAAAAGACATAAACCGCAAACACAATGGGCTAAGTTGAGCCCATTGTGTTATTTAGTGATTAAGCCCCTATTTGGTCGGGAAGCTCAGTTGCGCTTTGAGTCCACCTTCACTGCGGTTACTCACCACAACGCTGCCATGATGCTGGCTAACAATCCGTTTCACTATCGCCAAACCAAGTCCTGTGCCTTCACTGCCGCGCGCCGTATCACCACGCGTAAAAGGTTCAAACACTTTACTCACTTGGCTAGGATCAATACCCGGGCCATTATCCTCCACACAAACCCAAGCCATTTTGTTATCTGCGGTACTGCCCGTGCTCACCTTAACCCAACCATTACCATAACGAATGGCGTTCACCACTAAGTTGCTCACCGCGCGTTTAATGGCGATCGCATTGCCAAAGGCTGGCTGCATTGGTAAATGCAGCGCGACATCGATTTTGATCTCGTAGCCCCCTTCGGCAGTGGCGACATCATTGGCGATCTCATTGAGATCAACGGCGGTAAATGTCTGTTTATTGACGGGTTTAAGGTAGTCCATAAACTGACTGATGATCTCGTTACACTCTTCCGTATCACTGATGATCCCTTCGGCGAGATAACTCTCTTCTGGAGACATCATTTCCGTGGCTAAGCGAATACGAGTCAGCGGCGTACGTAAGTCGTGGCTGATCCCCGCCATCAATAATGAGCGATCCTCTTCAAGCGCTTGGATCCCTTTCGACATTTGATTAAACGCCAACGTCACCGCGCGAATTTCAGAAGCGCCTTTGAGTGGCAATGGTGGCGGATTCTCACCTCGGCCAACGGCTTTGGCGGCTTTTTCTAAGGCAATTAAGGGACGATTTTGCAGACGAATAAACAGCCATCCCCCTAAGACGATCAGTAACGCCATCACCAAACTATTGTGAAATAGTGGCGCAAAATCCTCTTTTTGCAACTCAGAGAGAGGGATGCGTATTAATGACCCCGGAAAAGAGTCCACTTTCATCCATAAAATATAACTCTCTTTACCCAAAATCATCCGCACATCGGTCGGCGAGCCGAGCTCATTGCTCATCTCCTCGCTCATCAAATCAATGCTGATGGCATCGTGATACTCTTGGGCCATCTCACTCTCTTCACTATGAATGGTGACGCCCAATTGTTCTAACACTCGGCGGCGCTGTAAGGCGTCCATTCCCAGCTTCGATGTATTGTTCGCCGCATCGTCCAGCATTAGGTTGATCTCATGGCCCAAAATCTTATTGAACTGCTGCAAACTGGGCATCAAAGCATAGTTAAATACGGCGTAATAAGAATACACTTGGCTGGCGATCAGCAATGAAAAGAAGAGCAAAATCGATTGAGTAAAGGAACTGCGAATGCGCATAGGAAAACCCGCTATGAACGTACTATCAAAAAGGCGACAAAAAAGCTCCTGTGGGTTAACCGACAGGAGCTGATTGAAATTTAAGACTCTTTACCATCTGGAACGAAGACGTAACCTAAGCCCCACACCGTTTGTATGTAGCGTGGTTTGCTTGGATCCACTTCAAGCATGCGACGTAAACGCGAGATTTGCACATCAATCGAGCGCTCCATTGCGGAGTATTCACGCCCTCTTGCCATATTCATCAACTTATCGCGCGACATTGGCTCACGCGCATTGGTGACTAAGGTCTTCAATACGGCAAATTCACCGGAAGTGAGCGGCATTGGCTCATCACCACGGAACATTTCGCGGGTACCTAAATTCAAGCGAAACTCACCAAACTCAACCACCGATTCTTCAGCACTTGGCGCGCCGGGGGCTTCAATCACTTGGCGACGTAGCACGGCTTTGATTCGCGCCAGTAGTTCACGCGGGTTAAACGGTTTGGGCAGGTAATCATCCGCACCCACCTCTAAGCCAACAATACGATCCACTTCGTCGCCTTTAGCGGTCAGCATTAAAATCGGCAACATGTTATTGGCGTTACGCAAGCGGCGGCAAATAGACAAACCATCTTCACCCGGTAACATCAAATCAAGCACCATTAGGTGGAAGTTTTCACGAGTGAGCAGGCGATCCATCTGTTCGCTATTGGCGACACTACGCACCAGAAAACCTTGCTCTGACAAGTAACGCTCAAGCAATGCACGTAAACGCGCATCATCATCCACCACTAAAATTTTATAGTTTTCTTGCATCTGAGATCCCACCTAATTCTGAGCTTCAGCCAATATCAAACCGAGCGAGTAAAATGTAACACCGTTGCGGCTAAAATCATGCAAAGAATTGTTAACGTTTATGTCTTTTGTCGCGCTTCGTTGTTAGACACTAAGCGGATGACATCGTTTGTCAGTTCGGCTCTTTATCAAAGCGGCCAAAACGATAGCGATAGCCTAAACCAAAGGCAATATCGGTGCTGTTGTTGGCATTAAACATATTTTCGACCACAGTAACTTCAATCGCTGAATGGCTCATTTGATAACGATACCCCAAAATAAACTCGGTCGATGGTTTAGAAAAGTCATCCTCCCCCGTTGAAAGGCCTTGATAGAATGAGACCTGCCCAATCAGATAATGGCGTTCTAACCACTGATATCGATAACTGGTACCCATCGACCAAGTGCTCGAATGATACTGTGTTTGGCCTGGTACATTAGTCGGGTTGCGAAAGGTGATAGCCAACAGCGTATCAAGTGCATGCTTACCTCTTCGGTAGCCATAATTAAGCTGCACCGCTTGTTCAAACTCAGACAGGTTGAATATTCCATGGTATGGATCGTTGTAATAGAGTGAAACTCCCAATGACAAACCGTGATGAGACTTATCCACCAGCTGGTACTGTAAATAACTGGTCAACGCACGGCTCAATGTCTCGCCTCGGAACGCTTCCTGATCAATGCCGTACTCTGGCATTTGAATGATGAAGCGATCGTTATCGACATCCTCACGCCCATTTTGATCAATGCCAAACCAGTCATGAAAAGCAAGTGTTAAGCCATCTAAATGATTATTGGCAGCAAAGTTCCAACGATAATTAAACTCAACCTGCCACTTCGAAGTGAGCTGCCATTTACCGCCCATTGCAAGCTGATTCTGGTAATAATCCAAACTATAGTGGGGAGTGATCGCCCAAATGCTGGCGATAGTCGCGCTGGTATAGAGCTCCACTTCTTCCTCTTGCATCGAAAAGCCGGAGCGAAGTTGTGCAGAAAGGCTATTGGTATGCAGTGGCGATTGCACATAGCTTTGCGCAGGCCCGTAGTCAATATCCGCCCACGCCGAGTGGATGGGAAGAGAAAAGAGAATAAACCAACAAATGCACTTACACTCCGTCATGCATACTCTCCGGCCAAAGCAACCTTTTGAATATATTAGACAATCATTAACGCTTAGTGAGTGACCATATCCCTTAATGATGATCTACCGTACACATTAAGTGTATGCGCTAATTCAGAAATATCATGAGATAGTGCTAACTTTTTCCGCAAGCTAGGGCGTTTTCAAATTCGGATTATCAAATTTTTTTTGAAAATGAATTAAGCAAGAGGCGGTTTCTTGTTTGGACTCAGTCCGTTATCTTAGCGCCATCTCGAATGTTATCTTCCCTAGGAGGGAAAAATGAATATTGTTCAAGCATCGCAAGCGCGCTATTCCACCAAAGCGTTTGACACCAACCGTAAACTGACTGAACAGCAAGTCGCTGATATTAAAGAACTGGTACGCATGAGCGCCTCTAGCGTCAATTCGCAACCTTGGCATTTTATTTTGGCGGCTAGCGAGGAAGGCAAAACGCGTATCGCCAAAGCGGCGCAAGGTCAATTTTCCTTTAACGAACGCAAAATTTTGGATGCGTCTCACGTGATGGTGTTTTGCGCCAAAACCGATATTGATGATAACTACTTATTGACGCTGCTGGAAAACGAAGAGAAAGATGGCCGCTTTGCCAATGAAGAAGCGAAAACAGGCATGCACGGCGGACGCAGCTATTTTGTTAACTTGCATCGAGAAACGCTCAATGACGCCGAACACTGGATGCAAAAACAAGTTTATTTAAATGTTGGAACACTGCTGCTCGGAGCGGCTGCGATGGGCATTGATGCTGTCCCCATTGAAGGGTTTGATGCCGAGGTGCTCAACCAAGAATTTGGCCTGACTGAAAAAGGGTTCACCAGCTTAGTAATTGTACCGCTCGGTTACCACAGCGAAGAAGATTTCAACGCCAAGCTGCCGAAATCTCGCTGGCCAGAGCAAACCGTCTTTACTGAGTTATAAGCCATGATCCACTTATTAGCCGAAATCAAAGCCCTTCCCGACTCAATAGAGCGAGTGCAAGCTATGCTTGAAGCGCTGCTTGAACCGAGCCGCAACGAAACAGGCTGCTGCCAATATGAGCTCTATCGTGATAACTCGATTGACGGGTTATTCTTGATGCAGGAGATTTGGTGCTCAGAGGAGAGCTTGCAACAACACCAGCAGAGTGCGCATTTTCAGCACTTTCAACAACAGCTTAGCGAGCAAGAGGCATTGGAATACCTACAAATCCGCCCGCTAACGTTTGTTGGCTAATGCGGGATTAACTCTCACGCTGTTTGATAGCTGTCAGTACCGCTTGTCGTTGCTGGCAGCCTTTTCCACGAATAAATTCCTGAAAAGCGCGAATGGTTGGAGTGATCAAACGTCGGTCTGCGCACACGATATAAATTGGCACTGGCCCACTTTCCCATTGCGGTAAAATGCGTACTAAGCGCCCATCAATAATATCCTGACTGATATCCATTAATGACTTATTGGCAATGCCTTTGCCTTTAACAGCCAATCGATGTACCACGTCACCATCGTTGCATGCGGGGTTTCCTTGCACTACCACACTCTGCGTTTCGCCCTCTCGGCTCAAAACCCACTTATTATGCAGCGTGTCGGCCAGCATATAACAAAGACAATTGTGATGTTGCAGGTCGTCAGGATGGAGGATAGGTGGATGCGTTGCCAAATATTCTGGCGAGGCGCACAACACGCGCTCGTTTGATTCACACAGCGGCATTGCAACCAAATTGGAATCAGCAGGATGGCCATAACGAATCGCAATATCCATCGGGTGAGCATACATATCCGCTAAGCGATCAGAGAGATCCAGTTTAACGATGACGTTCGGGTGCAAGGCAATAAATTCATCGATCCAATCCAGCAGTAAATTGCGCCCCAAATCCGAAGGGGCACTGAGGTGTAGCTTCCCCGCTAGTTGACCGCGCGCGCATGCTATCTGATCGAGCCCTTCTTGCAACGTGGCAAGGGCTGTCTGAGTTTTGGCGAGGAAAATCTCCCCCTCTTGGGTTAAGCGCATATGACGTGTCGAGCGGACAAAGAGCGGAAACTGCACCTGCTCTTCTAAACGGCGAATGGCGGCACTGACCGCGGCCGTGGTCAGCGATACGCTGTTGGCCGCCTTAGAAAAACTGCCTTGGCGTGCGGTTTCGACAAACAAGTTCAGATCATTGAGTGCTTTCATATTCTCCGCCTATTGGGCTATTTCCATCGCTAAAATTTCCACGACAAGTGATATTAATCGGCTGATAGGCTTGCCAACACTTTTGCGCGCTAACATCACCGCCTTGCGCTTTACGCTGATAATGCTGTTGCAATTGCGTCAGATAACGCTGGGCAATCATTTTTTGCTCATCATTGGTCACTTGCCAAATCGATTCGCCAACCAAACTAAGGGGTGGTAATTTTGGTTCTTTGCCTCGTACTGCAGGCGGATGAATCTGCACGTTCAGCAGCTCGTAGATACGCCGATTCTCTTCCACCAGTTGTTCCTGTTGTAATCTCGTACCCAGTGTCATCAACTGTTCACGTAAGGTGTAACCGTGATGCACAGGACAAAGCAGAAAATCGAACGAGCGATGCGGATAACGCTCAACCAGCGCGGCAATAAATTCACTCATTAAATCACCGCCAACCCCAGCGATGATCAGTAGATGCGAGCCAGAATGGCTATCAAGCGGTAAATCGCGCACATCAAGGCAATGTGTACGCCAGCGCGGTAACGCCGCCGTTGCAGGGAAATAGCGCGTTAAATCAAGCGTCACCTTTTCAATCAACGCTGGCACAATATCTACAAAATGCACCACACTATTTGGACAGCGCTTCAGTAACGCCGCGCCAAGCAAACCGTGATCGCAGCAGCAATCCCAAATATGATCGTAGTGGCGGTTGATCTGCTGTACTAACTGCGTGAGCCGTTTTCCTAATTTCATCTTTGCCCAACCAAGCCGCATGATACAACACGCCGCCGAATAAAAAGAGTGGCGGCCATTTTACTTGGATTTGAAGAAATGTTGCAGAGAAAATAACAAACCCATCAATGAACATTTCTAGTTAACCTGTCAGTGATTTATAGTGAGCAACACTTAATCTATTCTGACAAAAGGAAATGTCATGGCAGCTCTGTTTTTCAAGTGCCTGCTTGGTGCGCTTGCCGTGTTGATCATCGCCCTGCTCTCTAAAAGCAAAAGCTTTTTTATTGCTGGTCTTGTACCGCTGTTTCCTACCTTCGCTCTGATTGCGCATTACATTGTAGGCACCGAACGCACGATGGAAGACCTGCGCACCACCGCGTTGTTTGGCCTTTACTCGCTTATCCCGTATGCGGCATATCTGTTGGCAGTATACTACTTCAGTTATTGGCTACCTCTCACCAGCACACTGGTATGTGCCACTTTGGTGTGGTTGGCATTCGCTGCATTATTGTTAGTAAGCTGGACACGTTTAAACCCTGCGATGGCCTAAATCATCATCCCCCGACGGTCATATCGATACGGGAGAAAGCCAAACGCAAGCACTACAACGTGAAGTGCTAGAGGAGCGATGGCATTTACGCTGCACAATTTATTAAGGAAAGGCATAATGTTCGAAAGAGCTTCTTTTACTCTGTTTATTCACATTGTGGTGATCGCAGCTGTTGCGGCGAGTGTGGGAAGCCTGCTCGCCATTCCGCTTTCTGAAATGTTTATTGCCGCAGCTTTAGTCATTGTGCTGCATAAAAAACACCTCTTATCCATTCGCGTTCCTAACGGGTTATTGTTGACGGTGCAAATTGTGCTCGGCATCAGCGTTGGGGCGACCATCAGTTTAAGTCAATTGGGTGAAACTTTAACCCTACCGGTGATTATCGGTTTGGTTTGCTGCTTAAGCTTGCAGATCGCCAGCAGCTTTCTTTGGCTCCGCAAAAGAGAAGGTTGGTCACCGTTTGAATCTCTACTCGGTGCGGTACCGGGCGCGATGGCAGCGATTTTGGTGATCAGCGAATCAAGCCAGACTCCTTCAACCAAAGTGGTTTATTCGCACTCGGTGCGCTTGATGATCCTCACTTTACTGGCTCTTTTTATCTCCAATAGCACGCCCGACGTTGCCCCCGTTGAGAGCGGTTTAACGATTTACGCGTGGTTGATTTTCTTTGCGCTTGCGCTGCTTAGTCTACTGCTGGGCAAAGGCTCGACCTTGCTCGGCATTCCCGCGCCCTATATGTTGGCGGCACTGCTGGTCACGGCCAGTTTCAATAGTTTTTCGACAGGCAGTGCGCTACAACTTCCAACATGGATGGTGGTATTCGCCACCGCACTGCTGGGCATTTTGATTGGCGCACGCCTTGCCGATACCACATTGCGCGAAGCCATGGCTTATTCGCGCGCGGGTGTGATGGTTACACTGATTGGTCTGCTGGTCGCCGTCGCCGTGTCTGGCTTGTTTGCGTTACTGCTGGATAAATCTTGGGTGGTATTACTTTTAGCTTGGGTCCCCGGCAGCGTAGAAGCGATGACCGCCGTCGCCCTACTGCTGGGCATGGAACCCGCGTTTGTGATGATCAACCACGCCCTACGGCTACTGCTGCTCTACTCGCTACCCGCCGTGTTGAAAAAGCCGTTAGAGGCGTTGCGAAGCAAGTGAGGTGAGAAAAATGAGCGACCGAGGAATATTTTGAACCGAATACTCCGTTCACTGCCCTTTTTCATACTCAATCGAGTTAATAAACCACTCTTTGATACCGGTGGGCGTGGGCACTTGCACATCGTCATCAACCTCTTTTTTCAGCAGAGCACGCGCCATCGGTGAATCGATGGAGATGTAATCTTTCGCGTCACCGTAAATCTCTTCTGGGCCCACAATGCGAAAGCGCTTTACATCACCCGCTTCATTTTCAATTTCCACCCAAGCACCGAAAAACACTTTCCCCTCTTGTTGAGGCGAATAATCAACTATCGTCACTTCCGGTAAAAATTTTCTCAAAAAACGAATTCGGCGATCAATTTGCCGCAGTAAACGCTTATTAAAGGTGTAGTCTGCGTTTTCAGAGCGATCCCCGAGGCCAGCAGCCCAAGTGACTATTTTGGTAATTTCTGGCCGTTTTTCATGCCAAAGATGGTCATGCTCTGCCTTTAATTTATTGTAGCCCTCACGGGTAATCAGTTTGGTCTTCAAGATCTTTTCCCATTACACACCGCCGCACATTCAAGGTAGCCGCGGGTTATACATTCATCACGATGGCTTGCTACTATACTGTCATTTTCGCTCGGCACCAACTGACTGAGCTTATCTTTAGCCACTAAACTCATCTTCGGTTTTAGCGCTGCCAACGCTGAAAAATGACATCAAAATCACACGCGTTACGTGACCTCTTTGGCACAATCGGGTAGAAGGTTATCTCACTAATCTCATAACAGCGCGCCGTTAGACTAGAAATAAGTCTAACGTGCCCCAATAGTTACCCTATTCAAACCACCCTGAGTGGTGGTGCTACTGAACTACAAAAGAGAAACCACGGATGAGCCAAGCTATCTGCAAATTGATCGCACAAGAGCTAAATGTGCGTCTTGAGCAAGTGACAGCGACTGTCACACTTATTGATGACGGAAACACCGTTCCTTTTATCGCCCGTTACCGTAAAGAGGTCACGGGTGGGCTAGACGACACCCAACTGCGTACCTTAGACAGCCGTTTATCCTATCTGCGCGAACTCGATGATCGCCGCCAAACCATTCTGAAATCGATTCAAGAACAAGGCAAGCTCAGCGCTGAGCTAGCACAAGAGATCAACCAAGCAGATAGTAAAACTCGCCTTGAAGATCTCTATTTGCCCTACAAACCTAAGCGTCGTACTAAAGGTCAAATTGCGATTGAAGCAGGGCTTGAACCCCTGGCAGACAAGCTGTGGAATGAAGCGCAAACCGACCCTGAAACCGAGGCCGCACACTATGTGAACACCGAGAAAGGGATCAGTGATATCAAAGCAGCACTGGACGGTGCACGCGCCATTATCATGGAACGCATTGCTGAAGATGCCAACCTGCTGGACAAAGTGCGCCGCCATTTGACGCGCAGTGCCGAATTGGTCTCTCGCGTGGTCGAAGGCAAAGAGCAAGCAGGGGAGAAATTTAAAGATTACTTCGCGCATAATGAAACGCTCAGTAAAGTGCCTTCACACCGCGCATTGGCCATGCTTCGCGGCCGCAATGAAGGCTTTTTAAGCTTGAGCATGAATGCCGACCCAGAGCAAGAAGAGGGCGTGCGCCAATCGTATTGCGAAACGCTGATTGCACAACACTATGGCATTCACTTAAGCAGCGCCCCTGCCGATGGGTGGCGCAAACAAGTGATCAGTTGGGCGTGGCGCATTAAAGTATCAATGCACATGGAAACCGAACTGATGGGCACAATGAAAGAGCGTGCCGAAATCGAAGCGATTGAAGTGTTTGCCACCAACTTAAAAGATTTGTTGATGGCCGCACCAGCTGGCCCACGCGCCACTCTCGGCTTAGATCCTGGTTTGCGAACGGGTTCGAAAATTGCGGTAGTGGACGCCACGGGTAAAGTACTGGCAACTGAGACGATTTATCCGCATCAACCGCATAACCAACATGACAAATCAGCGAAAATTGTTGAGCAGTTGGTACGCCAATTTAACGTCGATTTGATTGCGATTGGCAACGGTACCGCATCGCGCGAAACCGATACTTTTGTCGCCGATGTCATTAAGCGCGGCAACCTGAAAGTGCAGAAAATCATTGTTAGCGAAGCAGGGGCCTCGGTCTACTCAGCCTCTGAGTTGGCGGCCAAAGAGTTCCCCAATATGGATGTGTCGCTACGCGGCGCGGTGTCGATTGCTCGCCGCCTGCAAGATCCACTTGCCGAGCTGGTGAAAATCGATCCGAAATCGATCGGTGTGGGCCAATACCAACACGATGTCAGCCAGTCGATGCTCGCCAAACGCTTAGATGCGATTGTTGAAGACTGCGTCAACGCAGTGGGCGTGGATGTGAATACCGCCTCTGCCGCGCTGTTAACACGCGTGGCCGGCTTGTCTAACGCACTGGCGCAAAACATCGTTGATTATCGGGATGAAAATGGACGCTTCGCCTCACGCGCTACACTGAAAAAAGTCGCGCGCTTAGGGCCAAAAGCATTTGAGCAATGTGCGGGCTTCTTACGCATTATGGATGGAAAAAATCCACTCGATGCCTCTTCGGTTCACCCAGAAGCGTATCCAGTGGTGAAAGCCATCGCCGAAAAAAACAGCAAAGAGATCAAAGCACTGATCGGCAATAGTGAATTTTTGCGCAATTTACACGCCGTCGATTACACCGACGAGCATTTTGGCCTACCGACTGTCACTGACATCATCAAAGAGCTCGATAAACCGGGCCGCGATCCACGCCCTGAGTTTAAGACCGCGACCTTTGCTGACGGCGTGACTGAAATGAAAGATCTGGAAATTGGGATGATTTTGGAAGGCGTGGTATCGAATGTGGCCAACTTTGGTGCTTTTGTCGACATTGGCGTTCACCAAGATGGCTTAGTGCATATCTCTGCATTGACTGATCGTTTCATTGCCGACCCGCGTGAAGTGGTGAAAGCGGGCGATATCGTCAAAGTTAAAGTGATGGAAGTCGATGTGCAGCGAAAACGCATTGCTCTCTCGATGCGCTTAAACGATGAGCCGGGGCAAGATAACCGCAGCCAACGCTCTGGCTCTACAAGTGGCAACACGCGTTCGCATCAAAACGGTGGCCAACCGCAACGCCGTCGTGAAGAGCCACAACAAAACGCGGCAATGGGTGGAGCTTTCGCCGCCGCCTTTGCTAAAGCGAAAAAATAGCGGCGATGCGTAACTTACTGGATAAACGAATCACAGTGAAAAGCACCTAACCACGTCGCTCATATCAGAGCCGCAAAAAACACAAATCCCCACTGCGGCCAATGCCTAAGTGGGGATTTTATTTATCGCGATAAGTCGCATTCATCGACCTACAACACCGCAATCACTTCAGAAGGCGTATTGGGTGCAACCGCGTGACCATAATAGTACTTAATTACAGTTCGCCGGCGCGCCATTTTGCCTTCGGTTATCGCAGCATCAATAATGTGTTTAGGTAACCTAAACCGCATCGTATAGCTTTTACCTTGATCCTTGCTGTAGGTGGCGAGAGCGAGCAAGTCAAACAGCCTTTCGAGCTCGCTTTTCTGCTCCTCTTGATAAGAAGTCGATGTTTCGTATTCGGTGCCAACCTCATAGCTTGGGTGCTCTGAAGGGTCCCATGACGACTGTTTTCGTCTTTTATCATCCGCCTTTACCTTACGCTCAGCGTTGGTTTTAGCCAGTTCGACGGTTGGCATCACAGGGGCGCGGATCCGATTGTCACGCGCGGCCTGTTCCGTTTGCACATTAACCGATGGGGCGATAAGTGGCACACTTACGTTCGTTGGTGACACCATCATAGCCGAAACCTCCTCAGTATCGCCCGCCCCGATAGACCTGCTTTCGCTCAGCACTACTGGGTTAGACTTTATATCGACCAGATTGCTCAAACTTTTAGCAAATTTATTTTTAATTTAACATTTGTACCCAACGGCTTGACGTTTCAGGACGCTACAGATAAAGACAGCAAACGGGTGAATCCCCATGAGAGAGATCAACGATGTGATTGAGGTGAGCCAACACAGCTGTAGCTTTAAGTAGAAAGACATTGCATGGGTATCAATGCCTTAACGTGCAAAGGCGATGAGCTGCTGGCAAAAATCGTCCAGTTCAGTGATGAACGGTGCGTGGGAGGAATTGCCAAAAATGTACTGCTCGCTATTGGGCAAGGTTTTTTGCAACTCTTGCGCCACCTTAACCGGCACCAAACCATCAAGCCGACCATATAGACGAAGCATGGGAATCGAGAGTGCTGTCAACGGCTGGCGCAAATCCACCTCCGCCAACATGACCAAACCCGCTAACAATGATTGTGGGTTCGGCGCGGGCCGTGATAACACCGCTTGTTTTAGGTATTTGACATCTTGCTTTGCCTGAGGGCTGCCCATCGCTTGCAGCGCCATAAAGCGCTCAACAGTAGCCTGAAAATCGTCCATTAACTGTTCAGTAAAGGCACTGAGCACTTGAGGGAGAATGCCACGCCACGGTTTCTGTGCCGCAAATTTGGGAGAGCTCGCCACAGTGACCAATTTGCTCACATAACTTGGGTGATGCAGTGCCATATGAGTCGCCACTAACCCACCCAAAGACCAACCGACCCAAATGGCTTGTTTAGGCGCTTGCATGACTAGCGCTTGCGCGATCTCTTCTAGATCAGCGGCGTGGCTAGCAGCGCTGTGACCATAACCAGGCAAATCAACCACGTGCACACGAAAATGTCCTTTAAGCACATCGACCGCTTGCTGCCATACTGCACCATTCATCCCCCAACCGTGCACCAAGACAAGATCATCGCCCTCGCCTGAGGCTTGCCAATATAACGCTGTGGCCATGCTCACAAATTCTCCCACTAAATTCACACTTCTTCGCTGAAAAAATACCGATCATACACTCACTGACTTGAAATCACGGTCAACACAAAGACTGATTCAAGTTGCAAGAGTATAACCATACTTCGTTTCACAGCTTTGGTTGGGTTATGTTATCGCATTGGGTTCAAAAAACCATCACTCGCTTGGTAAGCCGTCAGTGTCTACTGTGTCGTTTACCGATTGAAACTCATCAAACTGGGGCTTGGTGTAAGACCTGCCTAACCTATTTTTCACCGCAACCTCGCTGCCAACAGTGCGGCCTGCCAACGCTTATTACCGTGCCTCAATGTGGGCAATGTTTAGCAAATCCTCCGCCTTGGCAACGCCTATACTGTGTCGGCGACTATATTTTTCCGCTCAGTCACACCATTCATCAACTCAAATATGAAGGTCAATTTTGGCAATCTCGCCATTTGAGCGCCCTACTGACGCCACGTATCGACAATCCCGCCCCGCTCATCACCAGCGTTCCGTTGCACTGGCAACGGCGCTTAAAACGCGGCTTCAATCAAAGTGCACTACTTGCCTCTCAATTAAGTCAACAACTGGGGGCTAGCTGCGATAACCAGTTGCTCAAACGCAATCGCGCAACGCCCCAGCAGCAAGGGCTTTCTAAATTACAGCGCAAACAAAATCTCAAACATGCATTCACACTACGGCACCGTCCCACGCACAAGCACATTGCACTTGTTGACGATGTAGTGACCACGGGCAGCACCGTGCAGCAAATCTGTCAATTACTGCTTGAAGTCGGTGTCGAAAGGATTGATATTTACTGCATATGCCGCACTCCTGAACCTAAAGATTAACCAACACGGTTTTATTTAGCGCGCAAAAAGGACTGGATCCGCCGTGTTTCAGGAGTAGAATGGCAAGTAATAACCTATAAATTTACTCAGGTATTCGTCGTGTCAAATTCTATTATTATTACCGAAACAGCCCAAACCCATTTCGGCAAGTTGCTTGGGCAACAGCCTGATGGTACTAACATCCGAGTTTTTGTAGTCAATCCAGGCACTCAAAATGCAGAGTGTGGCGTCTCTTACTGCCCACCAGAGGCAGTGGAAGCGACTGATACTGAAATTGCCTTTGAAGGTTTTTCTGCGTATGTCGATGAACTGAGCTTGCCGTTTTTAGAAGACGCAGAGATCGATTTCGTCACTGATAAAATGGGTTCACAACTGACACTTAAAGCTCCGAATGCGAAGATGCGTAAAGTGTCTGATGACGCAAGCCTGATTGAACGTGTGGAATACGCAATTCAAACTCAAGTCAACCCGCAGTTAGCTGGCCATGGTGGCCATGTCAGCTTGGTTGAAATCACCGAAGATGGTATTGCGATTGTCGCCTTTGGTGGCGGCTGTAACGGTTGTTCAATGGTCGATGTCACCCTCAAAGAAGGCATTGAAAAAGAACTGCTTCAACAATTTGAAGGCGAATTAACCGCAGTGCGCGATGCCACTGAACACGATCGTGGTGAGCACTCTTACTACTAGCGACTCACTAGATTCGCGGATTCCAGAAAAACGAAGCCGAGATGAGATTCTCGGCTTTTTTATACTTAAAATCATTTGCCGCGCTCAAGTCCTTTTCAATTAAGGTCATTTTCTCATATAGTTAGAAAAGTCATTTGCCTTACGGGAATTAGTGTATGCCAACCAAAAAACTGCCCGAAATTTTAGCCCAAAGAACGGCAGCTCAATCGACCCTGTTTACCATCGAATCATTAGATTTACGCTTTTCTAACGGCGAACAGCGCACCTATGAACGAATGAAACCGAGCGGCCGGCATGCAGTCATGATGGTGCCAGTAACGGCACAAGGAGATTTACTGCTGGTTCGAGAGTATGCCGCTGGCACTGAACGCTATGAGCTCGGATTCCCTAAGGGTTTGATTGACCAAGGAGAAAGCCCGCAACAAGCAGCAAATCGTGAACTCAAAGAAGAAATTGGTTTTGGCGCAAGCACCTTAACCCCCTTAAAAGAAGTGGTACTTGCCCCCTCTTACTTTTCGAGCAAAATGACACTCTTCTTAGCACAAGATCTATACTCAGAAGTAATGGAAGGCGATGAACCCGAACCTTTAGAGGTCATTCGCTGGCCTCTGGCCCAAGCAGAAGAGCTACTGACTCACCTCGATTTCTGTGAAGCCCGAAGCATTACCGCACTACTGCTTGCTCTGCGCAGCCTAAAATAACAAAGTAGAGCTATAGGATTGATGATGCCAACAGCCAATAATTTATCTTACTTACTGCCTGACGTAATTGAAATCGCTCGCTCTGCCGGGCAATTGATTCTCGATATCTACGAAAAGAAAAACTACGAAGCGTTCACCAAAAGTGACCACACCCCTGTCACCAGTGCCGATCTTGCTGCGCATAAACTGATCTGCGAACGACTGAGTGAACTCACGCCAGATATTCCTGTTTTGTCGGAAGAGGCGGCGGACATTAGCCTAGAAAAACGCAGCCAATGGCAGCGCTACTGGTTGGTTGACCCGCTTGATGGTACGCAAGAGTTTATTGCGCGCAGTGGTGACTTTGCCACCATTATCGCACTGATCGAAGAAAACCAACCAGTGATGGGCGTCGTCTATGGGCCCGTTTCTGGCGTGACCTACTACGCCTACGCAGGCAAAGGCGCATGGAAGATCCCCGACATGTCTGAAAGCTTGCGTATTGAAACACACAAGCACGAAACCGTTGGGCAATCCATCGCGATTGCGATCAGTCGCCGCCAAGATATTAACCGTATTACAAGTTGCATGAGCAGCGCATGGAATTATGAGCTAGTGCCGCTGGGCTCGGCAGCGCTGAAAGCGTGTTTAGTCGCAGAAGGTGCTGTCGACTGCTATTTGCGCCTCGGCCCAACCGGTGAATGGGATACCGCCGCCACGCAATGCATCGTAGAAGAGGCGGGCGGACGCATCCTCAACACGCAACTGCAACCGCTGTCCTACAATGAGCGTGAAACGTTAGAAAACCCCAACTTTATTGTGTTAGGGGATGCTGATTTGCCTTGGAATACCATTTTACAAGTCAAACCATAACGGCCATTACCAATAAAAATGCCGATCAATAGACTCAGCATTTTTATTGGGGTATGAAATGATTACGGTTAAAAAACCAATCAAAGCTGGCCTTGATAATTAAACTGATATTTACCTTGGTTGTCTGGCGCTCCAATCCACTGTAATTGCTCCGCCATTTCGGGTGGGAATTGCGCTTCAGGTTTAAACCACGCTTTCGCACTGTAACTCATATCTGGTTGCAGCTGCAGGGCAAATTCACTGCTCATTTGCTCACTGTTTTGCTGACCGTTCAATGTCATCTGATTGCTTTGACATTGCAGATCTGCCACTACCGGACCAAGCGAGAGCTCTCCTAAAGGTGAGTCAACTCGGCCATGAGTCCACGCAAGTGAGCCTTCGGCAGATTCACACCACGGGCTATCATAGCGGTAATGGTTCAGGGACAACTCGACTTGCCCCTGAAAAGTCACTGGTACAGGCAGCGGAAACAGCGTCGCTAATTTATTAGCCGCGACAGAAACCACAACCTTGTCCGCATAAGGGCCAGAAAACCCCAGACCAAGATTGCCTTTGCCACGAACTCCCATATCACTACCGCGTCCAAAGCGTACCGCCACTTCAAACTTGGCCATCAGCAGTTGTGATACTTGGATGTCCCAGTTGAGATCGCCGACATTTTGCCCTTGCCAAAAGAGTTGCTGAGCACTACCAGACCACACCGTACCGTCAACACCAGTGACACGCATGACTTCGGAAGAGGAGAGTTGATTCATCACCAAGGAAGCCGGAATATGCGCGACCACACTGATGAGAAAAACCATTACAAGGAACCCGCTATAGAGCAATTTCTTTTTCACTCACCACCTCGCTTCAGTTGTAAGCGTTTTACTTCGACAACGCCACTTTGCTGAGCACGGTTGATGTCCATAAACTCGACATCGACACCTTGCTGCTCTTTTAGAAAGGCAAGCCAATCCACCAATTTAGAGAAAGGAAGTGGTTGTATCCAAACCTGCATCATTTCATCACGCGGTTGAATACGAATAAGCTCAATTTGAAAACGCTGCACACTTGATGAGATGACTTGATTGAGCGGTTGCGTCGTTGCCACCCCACCACCTTGTGCGCGCAATTGAGTAATGGCATCGGCCTTATCCGTCACCCAATTAAGCAATTGTCTTTCACTGATAATCCGGGCTTGCGCAAGCTCGGTTTTCTGATTAAGTGGCGCTAAAATGCCCCAATAAATGATCGCAACCACACACAGCGACACACCACCTAACAGTAATTTCTGTTCACGAGGGGAAAAGGCCGCCCATCGTTGTTGAAGTGCACTCAGGCTATTTTTCATGTCACTAACCTCACTGGCTTTTCAGTATGAAGGTACCATTAACTACAGAACCCGAGCGGTTTAACTGCCCTTGCTCAACCACAAACTGCTTTTCCAATTTAAGGCGCGCTTGTTCAAAGCTTTCAAAATCATTACTTTGAACTTCAAGGCGAATTTCACCCCGATTGCCATCATATTTAACACTTTGCAACTGCATGTTCGGTACGCTGCCGATACTGCTGGGCAACTTCGACAACCACTCCAACATCGAACCATTGGCTTCACCGCCAGAGAGCCGAGCCGCTTCATCATTCATCAGTCTTTTCAGGTAACTGATGGTGGGTATTTTCTGTTTATCAGGGAAAACCGCGCGAAAAACACGTTCACTCTCCGCTCGATAAGCATCGGCTTGCGCTTCGTAGTGCCCTGCTTGCAAAAGATGGTGGCTGGTTGAAATTACAATCAACACCGCGGCCGCTAATGCGCATTTTTGCCATACTTGCCAATGCTTCAAAAACGAGGACTTGGTTTTAAAACTTCCCGTCAGTAAAGTCACTTTGCTCGCTATTGCTTGCTGAGTCAGCAACGCCATGACTAAATGAGGCTCGGCCTGTTGCCAATGTTGCCCTTCAGCCAATGTCAGCTCAGGGAGCGGGGTATACGCCTCTAGCGGTAAATAGTGCCCCTCTTGCTTGACCCATTCTGAAGCACTAAACAGCGTTAACCACTGCGGTTCAATGCTCACCCCTAAATACTCACCTTTACGGATTAACCATTCTTGGCCGATCTGCAGTGCCGACAACCCCTCTGATGCAGGGATAGCCAACACATCCGGTAATACCTTTTTCACGTCAAAACCCGCGGCTTTGAGCTCATCTAAGCGGGTACGCAACCAAGCACGATCCACCCCGACAACGTAAGCAGTGGAAGCGGTTTTATGCAAAATTGAAAAATGCAGCTCATCCACATCTTGTGCGATCTCATCTTCGATTAGATAAGGCAACATTGACTCTAAGCGACGAGCCGCCCCTGATGGAATCGCGACTTCAGTGAGAACTAAATCACTGGCAGCGAGCAGCACAATCGTGGCGCGTTCAGCCGCATAGCTAGAGAGCTGAGATAGCTGCTCCCATCCGGATATTTCACCGCTGGCAATCACTTCTTGCTGCTGTGTTGACCACACCAGCCAAGGTATTTCAGCGTCTTGTTGACTACTCAGCCGAACGGTCAGAAACTCGCTCACTGATCCCTCCAAAGCGACGGCGTATGACCGTTGCGGTTTCTCTATTATCACTAAACAATAAACTGCGAATACGAACTCGCGAGTCATCAACCAAGATTTGAGCATCCAGTTCAAAATAAGCACTATCGACAGCTAGGTACTGTTTCGCCTCTTCTTTCTCTTTGCTCTCCACAGCAGCCAATGCGGCCTCTGCGAGAAAATTGTCTACCGAAGCCCAACCATCAAATGGTCGGCTCTCGAGTAAGTTTTTTGCATCCCCTTCACTTAAGTGCGGGCTGAACATCGCCACCAATAACTTGGCATGATCAGGTTCCAAGGTATTGATATTCAAACGCCAATCATCAGTGGGGAGAGTACAGATATAAGGCGCTATTTTATTCATTACATCACCGCTCACCTGCTGAACCGCGCGCAACTCACTGTTATCCGCAAGTAAACTATTCGCCGCCAGATAAGCAGGAGACATTGATTCATACTGGCTGTCTTCTACGCCATAAGAGGACTGCACATCTGAATCGCCATCAATATACTCCCAAGCCGAATCGGCAATCACTTCGGCTTGATAGCTGTCGACCTCAAGCTCTTCCAATAACCGTTGCAACACTTGCACTAAATAGGGTTTTTCGACACTCCCTGCCGCAGGTCTGGCTCTCGAGAGTACATTCAGGTTAAAACAAGCCTGTTTATCAAGGATGCGCCCTTTCAAAGTGCCGTAATCCAATGGATACGTTTGCTCTTTCATCGCCCAAGGTTGACTTAAGTTAATCGTTTCGTTGTCTTTGTAGCTCTGCTCGATAGCAACTTTGGCTAAAGCTTCACTACCCACACTATACCAATAGGCTTGCTGGTAACTAATTTGATTATTCGCTCTTTGAAACTGTGTGAATAAACGCTCGGACATGGTTGCGGCAATCGACACCATAATCGCCAACAACAGCAAGATAACGATTAACGCCACACCGCGTTGGGCTCGATTAGGGTGCGCCATTATTATCAGCCTCTTTATTGGTCGAATTGATGCCACCACCAGCAGTAAGGTAGATACGCTCAATCTCGCCATAATCTTTCAGCGCCAATTTCACGGCCACCGCCTGTGGGATTTTCAAGGCATCAATCCACTCTTCACTCCATTTATCTTGGTTATAAAAGCGCAGCGATAGTGACTCAACATCATGTAACAATGGCGTGATGATCCCTTCTTGCCCTGCAGGAGTATCAGGATAACGCCACCATATACGCTCTAACACGCCCTCTTTAATTCGGTAGCCGACCTTAGTGACTTCCCCGCGTGGAAATTGCTGCTGTGGGTTATGCCAACCTAATCGAGCAAACAGCACTCCTTTTTGATCGGAGTCGAGCAAGTACTCTTTCCAAATCAGCATCTGTTGACTTGGCTCTTCACCATTGGTGCGAAATTGACGCGTTGCCATCTGCCGAAAATCGCCATCCATTAACACCATGGCGCGCTGCAATTCGTTCAAACGTTGGCTACGTTGGGCTGAAATCTCATTACTGCGCTGGACTTGGTTCAATACTTGGTAAGCACCAACGCTCAAACTAGCGAAAATCGCAATCGCCACCAGCACTTCAATCAGGGTAAAGCCTTTGTTCCGTTTATTTGGCGACATAACTTCTCACTGTCACTAAAGGTGATCCTTCTTTTTCACTAGCCACGCTGACATCAAAAGCTTTCAATAAATTATCCGCAGTGGGTACTAAAGTGACTTTCCAATACCAGGTTCGGCCTGCCAATACTTCACTGCCATTTTTCGCTTGTACGTTTTTAGGAGTAAGCATCACTTGCGCCATCTGGTTATCGACCACCATGGCGGCAAACGCTTTTTCTTCCAAATAACTCACGGTATTGATGTGTTGGCTGACCGAACGGATCACACTGATGGAAGCGGTGGCAAAAATAGCCAGCGCCACCAAGACTTCTAACAGCGTCATCGCTTTTTGTTTACCCATCAATCGCATCTCCCGGAGCGAACAGCGTGATTTCCCCGTTTTCTTTCACTACCACTCGCCAGCCTTGCTCTGCATCTTGCTGATTAAGATGGATGCTCAGGACAAAAGGGGTCAGCTCACCACTCGATAAAATAAACACTTGTGGTGGTAGCTGCTTTTTCTGTTCGTTTTCATCAGCAAACTTATCATCATCAAACAGACTGCCCGGTTTGAAGAGTCGATCATCGTTTTTCCATGCACTTCCTCCCAGCTCAAACTGGAGGGATAACCCCTCAGGCAGTTGGAGCTGTGAAGCCATTTTCTTGCTCTCTAGCGGCTGCCATCCCTTGTCCTCCATCGATAGGAAAACCAGATGCGATTTTTTTTCATCGACCCGCAAACCAAAATCTTTGCCACTGAGAATGGCTTCTTCATTACTCAGTTGTAGACGCTGATAAAGGCTCATCGCGTACTGTTTAGCATCATCGTTGTTCGTGCTAGGTAGCGTCGATATAACGGCCACAGCACTGAGCGAGAGCAGCACGAGCACCAGCAGTATTTCGAGTAGGGTAAAACCGCGTTGAGATAGCATCAGATAAATGGGGCGGCTAAGGCCGCCCTCTCTCTTATTGGAAATCTTGCATGTTCCAGTTGCCTATGTCGGCACTGGCGCCTTCGCCACCTTCTTGACCATCAGCACCTAGCGTGAAGATATCAATCGTACCGTTATCACCAGGGCTTAAGTATTGATAAGGGTTGCCCCAAGGGTCATTTGGCAAACGGCGAATATAACCGTTATCGCGGTAGTTGCGTGGCTCAGGATTCGACGGCTTGGTCACTAGCGCTTCTAACCCTTGATCTGTCGTTGGATACACGCTGTTGTCTAATTTATACATATCCAACGCATTTTCGAGTGCGACAATATCGGTAATCGCTTTTTGTTGGTCAGCTTTTTCTTTATTACCGAGCAAATTAGGCACCACAAAACTCGCCAAAATACCCAAAATAACCACAACCACCATCACTTCAAGCAAAGTAAAGCCCGACTGTTTATTTGTTTTTGTTCTCATTCCAATCTCCAACATAGTTTGGTCGTTATCATTGCAGAATTCAGTCATGATCAACGACTCATTAAATTATTCATTTCTAAAATCGGCATCAAGGTCGCCATCACGATAAACAGTACCAACCCAGCCATCAATGCAATCAATGCCGGGGTAAAAATACCTAATGCGATGTTGACCGTCGATTCAAAACTCGCGTCTTGGTTATCGGCCGAGCGCGTCAGCATACTTTCGAGCTCACCACTTTGTTCACCACTGGCGATCATATGCAGCATCATCGGTGGAAATAACTTGGTTTGCTCAAGCGCTTTACGCAAGCTCGACCCTTCGCGAACATTGTCAGCCGCCAACAACACTTGTTGCTTAACGTATTTATTGGACATCACATCCACCGCTACACGCATCCCATCCAAAATAGGAATCGCACTGGAGGTACAAATAGACAAAGTTCGCGCAAAACGCGCAGTATTGAGACCGCGAGTGATTTTGCCAATCAACGGCATGCCGATGATTTTTTTATCCCACTTCAACCGCAAGTTCGGCTTGCTTAGCAACCATCGGACGAGATAAATCAAGATCACCAATAGCACCAGCAATTGGACACCCCAATGCTGGATAAAATCACTTGAGGAGAGTAAAAATTGAGTCGACTTCGGTAATTCTTGCCCCATTTGGACAAATTGCCCGACGATTTTAGGCACCACAGCCGCCAGCAAAAAAGCCACAATACACACCGCGAACACCACCAACACCACTGGATAAATCATCGCTTGTTGTAACTTGGAACGCATTTTTTGGCGATTTTCAGCATAGTCCGCTAAACGCTCAAGCACCGAATCCAAATGACCTGATTTTTCGCCCGCTTCAACCATCGAACGAAACAGGTCATCAAAGATATGTGGATAATCACCCAAGCTGTCTGACAAGGTATAACCCTCGGTCACTTTGGAACGAACAGCGGCCAACATGGTGCGAATACGCGGCTTTTCCGATTGTTCAGATACCGCTTTCAAACACTCTTCCAATGGCATGCCTGACTGCACTAAAGTGGATAACTGGCGAGTAATGAGCGCTAAATCCGGTGTACTGATACCGCGCTTAAAACTCAAAGGCGATTGCTCACGCTGAGCCGCTTTCGCTTGCGTCTCAATGAGTTCAATCGGTATAAGCCCTTGCTCTTTTAAGCGCTGGCGAACCTGCCGAGCATGGTCCCCCTCAATAACACCCTTTTTTTGTTTGCCTTTGGCGTCGAGCGCTTTATATTCAAATGCCGCCATTATGCTTCCTTCGTCACTCGCATCACTTCTTCAAGTGAGGTAATGCCTTTCAGCACTTTATCAAGCCCGTCATCACGAATGCTCGGTGTTTTCGCCCGCACCGCTTTTTCAATTGCTTGCTCTCCGGCTTCGCTATGAATTAAGGCTTGTACCTCATCATCAATCAGCAACAATTCATGTATACCCGTTCGGCCTCGATACCCTTTGTGATTGCATTTGTCACAGCCCTTCGGACGATACAGTGTCAGCGACTCTTTTTTCTTACAATTGAACAGTTTTTTCTGCTCATTATCAGCTTGGTAGGCCTCTTTGCAATCGGGACATAAGGTACGCACTAAGCGTTGTGCCAATACGCCAAGCAGCGATGATGAGATCAAAAAGGGTTCAATTCCCATATCGCGCAAACGTGTTATCGCACCGATGGCGGTATTGGTGTGCAAAGTCGACATCACCAAGTGCCCAGTTAAAGACGCTTGCACCGCAATCTGCGCGGTTTCTAAATCACGAATTTCCCCAACCATGACCACATCCGGGTCTTGACGCAAAATAGCACGTAATCCTCGCGCGAAAGTCATGTCCACTTTAGGATTGACTTGAGTTTGGCCGATACCATCAATATCGAACTCAATCGGGTCTTCAACGGTTAAAATATTACGCTCGTTGCTGTTGAGTTCTTGTAGGCCAGCGTACAAGGTGGTGGATTTTCCTGAACCGGTTGGACCCGTCACCAAAATAATGCCATGTGGTCGTTTGATTAATTGACGGAAGCTTTCGTGGTTGGCGGCCGTCATTCCTAGACTGTGCAGATCTAAGCGCGTGGCGTTTTTATCTAGCAAACGCATCACCACACGCTCACCGTGAGACGAAGGCATGGTGGACACGCGAACATCGACCGCTCGGCCGCCAATGCGTAATGAAATGCGTCCATCTTGTGGTACACGTTTTTCAGCGATATCAAGCTTAGCCATTACTTTGACGCGTGAAACCAGCAACGGCGCTAATTTACGACTCGGCGCTAACACTTCACGCAGTACTCCATCGACACGAAAACGAATCGACAAGATTTTCTCAAAGGTTTCAATGTGAATATCCGACGCGCCCTCTTTGATCGCTTCGCCAAGCATAGCGTTGATCAATTTGATGATGGGCGCATCGTTTTCTGACTCTAACAAATCTTCATTTTGCGGCAGCTCTTCGGCTAATGAGAAGAAATCATCACTGTCAGCACCAATATCTTCCATTAATTGTCGCGCTTCTGACGAGTCTCGTTGGTAAGCTTGGGTCAACTTACTTTCAAATTCGGCCAGTGAAATTTCAACCAAGTTGAGCGGCTGTTTCACGACTCGTTTCACTTCGACTAATGATTCGATAGCCAGCGGTGCGACATAAAATAACGTCGGCAGCTCGTTGTCTTCTACCAGCTCTAATACCAATTTAAAACGATTGGCAAAGCTAAACGGTAAGCGACGGTAGTGAGGTTGCGACAAAACTTCGGTCATTGCTGTTTTTCCATTTGTTCGATGAAGGCTTGTACTTCCGCAGAATGGGTGCGCTCATCACCAAACTTGGGCAGCACAGGGATATTATCGTTCGCCATCAACTTCAAACCGCGATCAGCGTTATAGAGCTGCTCAGCACGAATGTAGTTGTACTTACGCTGAGTGATGCCATCGGCCGTCATCCCATCACGAATGATGGTCGGCTTAATAAATACCATCAGGTTTTTCTTCTCAACTTGGGTACTGGTCGATTTGAACAAATAGCCTAAAACCGGTATATCGCCTAATAGTGGGACTTTGGATTCACTTTCGACCGCGCGCTCATCAATCAACCCCCCCAGCACTAACATTTGCCCGTCTTGAATGATGACCGATGTGTTTAATTGGCGCTTTGCAAAACGGACATCGACGGCACCATTCGCTCCTAATACGTTGGATACCTCCTGCTCAATTTTCAATTGAACTGAGTCGCCTTCGTTGATTTGTGGTACCACTTTCAGCTTGATACCGACCTCTTTGCGTTCTACGGTTTGGAAAGGATTATCGTTATTTGCGCCCGCGCTCGAACCTGTCAAAACAGGCACCTCTTCGCCCACGATGAAGGAGGCTTCTTCATTATCCATCACCGTAATACTCGGTGATGACAAGATGTTCGAGTTGGAGTCACTCGACACGGCGCTGATCAGCGCGGTCCAGTCGCCCATCACTAAGCTCATGGCTGCACCATTGACCGCACCGAGCGCTGACGCCAAAGTAGAGTAATCCCCTTTGGTGGTGGTGTTTTCATTACGCAAGAAAGTACCATCAGAATTATAAACAGCTTTACTGGTGGTGGTATCTTTGGCTTCTTCTAAACCAATCATTACCTTACCGATTGGCGCGCCCGCGTTGCCATACTGAATCACAGAACCGTTGTCGAGTGAGCCCCATTGCACGCCTAAGTTGATGCCATCCCCTTCAGCCATTTCAACAATCAGCGCTTCAATCAATACCTGAGCGCGACGAATATCCAACTGCGCAACCACATCTTCTAGCTCTTTCATGATGTCTTGTGGGGCGGTAACAATTAACGAATTGGTCGGCGCATGTGCTGAAATCATCACTTCGGTGCGTTGTGAACTTTGCCCCGTTTTTTGCCCAGACTGTTTTTCAGCCTGCAAGTTGTCAGACACCCCTTTCAACACATCAACCAAATCTTCCGCTTTCGCATTCTTAAGATAAATGACGCGGTTATTGCCTCTTGTTGCCATCTCAACATCAAGCTGAGTGATCAATCGCTTTAGGCGTTCACGGACTTTAGGATCACCTGAGATCAAAATCGAATTGGTACGATCATCGGCCACCAGCTTAGGCTGCAAAAACTCTGGGGTATTTTTAGCATCCGTGGTTTTGTTTAATGCCTCCACAATACGCACCATTTCAGCGGCAGATGCATTACTTAGTTCCACAACCTCAATGTCTTTGTCACCGGCTTGGTCAACTCGTTTGATGATATCGGCTAAACGGTTGACGACCGCAGCACGACCTGTAATCAAAATGATGTTCGCCGGATCATAATGCACTACGTTGCCCGCTCCTGCGTTATCGATCAACTGGCGTAGCAAAGGTGAAAGCTCTCGTACCGAAACATTCCGCACCGCAACAACGCGCGTGATCACGCTATCACCGTTCTCTTTTCCTTCATCGCCAACCACAGGAATCGCAGACGTTTTGGCATCTTTCGACTTGATCACTTTGAGCACACCGTTGTCCATCTCCACCACGGCAAAACCATACACTTCCAATACATTCAAAAAGAAGCTGTAGTATTGCTCTTCATTAAGCGTGTCATAGCTGCGGACATCGACTTTCCCTCGAACTGAAGGATCAACAATGATTGTTTTTTCAAGATTACGGCCCACGATATTGATGAATTCTTGAATATCGGTGCCTTTAAAGCTGGCACTAAAATCGTTTGCCATGGCTAACGGCGATGACAACAAGCCACCCATCAATAACCACGTCGTTTTGTTTAACCAATGCTTCACGTCTTACTCCCTAAACTCATGCTCATGCATCAGTCTGTCTAAAATTGGATATAAATGTCATGGGATTGCCCGTCTCTTTCGACTGTTAAGTTCATTTCGGTTAACTCAGAGACTGACTGAAAAATCTTATTCATGGCGTCCGGGTCCGTTAAATCCTGACCGTTTAACGCGATTGCGACATCGCCATCTTGTAGCCCTACCGACTCAAACAACTCAGGAGATTGCCCAGGGCTCACTCGGTATCCAAGCACTTTGTCATCACGTTTCACTTGCGACAGGCGTACATATTTAAAGATTTCTTGCGGATTGCTGGCAATAGCGGCGCGAATGTCATCCAACTTCTCTTCTGCAGACGCTGGGTTATTACCACGCACATTCGATGCAACAACGCGCTCAGGCGTTGCCACACTCGGTTTATGATAGTCAATTCCATCCAACATCAAGGTTTCATCGCGCCCTGAGTTATCAATAATAACGCGATCATTGAACACCGCTTTCAATTTGACACGGGTTCCTTCAATGACTTCGTTAACACCATAGGTCGCTTGACTACCACGATTTGCGATTACCGCTAGACTCTTACTCGGTTCATTGCTCGCCACCACTCCAACCAATAATAAGCTAAGGCTGGTTTTAGGGGCATCTTTGACCACAGGCTGTGCGGCTTCGACCTTCTGCTCGCTATAGCGACCAAATAAACTTCCTTGTTGTAAAGAAGAGAGATCAAGCGAACGCGCCGCATTCGGCGTTGATGCGATTGCTCTTGGAGACCAAGGCGTTATATCAACCGCGTTTTGCTGAATCAGCCACACCATTTTTCCTAGAATCCAAGCCGACGTGACCAGCAATACTAAGGTAAGAAATTGGCTGATTTGTTTCTGCCATTGCGGTATTTTTTGTAGCAAACCTGCTTGCCATAAGCGAGATGAGGTCATACTGCTAAAATCGATTCGCCTCAAAAGATGTCCTTACTGATATTTTCTTACTTCAACCATGATGTTTCACATTCATGAGCCGTTAGCCAGACGAAAACCGGCGGATTGGCCTCAAACTATACTTCCATTTCATTTAAACTATGCTTCCATTTAAATGGAACAGATACATAAGACCGCGAAGATCGCGCTACAAAAACACATTAATATATCATAGGAGACATTCTCGTCATTTTTACTGACATTATTTTGTCGGGTAGCTTGAAAATCTGGAACCAAAACACCATTGTAAAGGCCATAAAACGTACAAGACTAACTCCCTTTGAGGCACATTTGTAGTATGAGTTCTGCGACAGAGCAAATAAGATTGGATAAATGGCTATGGGCAGCACGATTTTATAAAACGCGGTCGATCGCACGCAGTATGGTCGATGGTGGTAAAGTCCATTATAATGGCCAACGCACCAAGCCAAGTAAAATTGTCGAGCTTGGGGCAACGATTACCTTGCGCCAAGGCCAAGAAGAGAAAATCGTCACTGTGATCAATCTGTTAGGGCAAAGGCGCAGCGCGCCAGAAGCACAAACCCTGTATTCGGAAACCGCAGCAAGCATCGCCAAACGTGCCCATCATGCCGAGCAACGTAAGCTCAACGCACACAACCCAAGCCCCGAACGCAGACCAGACAAAAAAGAGCGTCGTGACATCATTAAATTTAAACATCAATAAAAGCTGGACCATGTTCCGAGGAAATAGCTAAATGGCAAATAACATTTTAAATCGCTACTTATTTGAAGATCTATCCGTACGTGGCGAGTTGGTACAATTAGACGACGCGTATCAACACATCCTTTCGAGCCAGGAATATCCAGCCCCAGTACAAAAACTTTTGGGCGAACTGCTCGTCGCAACGACCTTGCTAACCGCAACGCTGAAGTTTGAAGGCTCAATTACCATGCAATTGCAAGGCAATGGCCCAGTTTCCTTAGTCGTTATCAATGGTGATAATGAACAGAAAGTGCGTGGTGTCGCACGCTGGAAAGGCGATATTGCCGATGATGCCGACCTACACACTTTGATGGGTAAAGGTCATTTAGTTATCACTATCGAACCCAAGAAAGGCGAGCGCTACCAAGGTGTGGTCGGTTTAGAGGGTGATAACTTAGTGGAAGTGCTGGAAGGTTACTTCATCCGCTCTGAACAGTTGAAAACACGCCTTTGGATACGCATTGGTACGCAAGATGGAAAAGCCTGTGCCGCTGGCATGTTACTGCAAACTATTCCAGATGGAACGGGTACGCCCGATGATTTTGAGCACTTAGAGCAGTTAACTAACACCGTAAAAAACGAAGAGCTGTTCACCTTAGAAGCCACTGATCTGTTGTATCGCCTGTATAACCAAGAGAAAGTCCAGTTGTTCACCCCACAACCCGTGGAATTCCATTGTGGTTGTTCACGTGAACGCAGTGGGGCGGCCATCATCACAATAGGCAAAGAGGAAATTTACGACATTTTATCGTCTGAAGGATCCGTTTCTTTACATTGTGACTACTGTGGCACCAACTACTCATTTGAAGAGGCTGAGATCGCAACACTCTACGCACAAGCCTCCTCAGGAAGCGACACAATTCATTAATTTGCATGAATTAACAAGCACGAAGAAAACGTATCAGAGCCAGCTTTACGCTGGCTTTTTTTGTGATCAAAACCCAGTAAAATCAAGCCTTAAACAAACAGAATGGCGTACTTATTTTTTTAAAAGTATTAATCTTATTGATCTAGCGCAAAGGTTTGCGTACGCGATAAAATAGTTGCGCCAATATGTGACGGGACACCTAAAACCACAGGAGTGTCATGGGCAATTTTTGAACTGTGTCCCTGTTTTATCCCCCACCCGTTGCTAGCATGGTGAGCAGATAACAATTACAAACATTATTACAAAATCCCTACAAAATCTCTTACAAGGAGCACCTATGACCGTTATGGAACATACAAAGGCTGCACAACTAGACCTGACCAAATACGGAATAACCAACGTAGTCGAAGTGGTTCGCAACCCAAGCTATGAACTGTTATTTGCCGAGGAAACTCGCCCAGACCTTGAAGGCTACGAAAAAGGCGTCGTCACTGAACTTGGCGCTGTTGCCGTTGATACTGGCATTTTTACAGGCCGCTCACCAAAAGATAAATTCATTGTCAAAGATGACACCACACGCGATACCCTATGGTGGACATCTGAACAAGCGAAGAACGATAACAAACCGATTAACCAAGAAGTATGGAATGATCTAAAAGCACTAGTGGGTCGTCAACTATCCGCTAAACGTCTATTCGTTCTTGACGGTTACTGTGGTGCCAACGCAGATACGCGCCTTTGCGTGCGCTTCATTACTGAAGTGGCGTGGCAAGCGCACTTCGTCAAAAACATGTTCATTCGCCCAACAGAAGAAGAGCTAGCTAACTTCGAACCTGATTTTGTGGTCATGAATGGTGCCAAATGCACCAATGACAAATGGCAAGAGCAAGGCCTGAACTCAGAAAACTTCACTGTGTTTAACTTAACGGAAAAAATGCAGTTGATCGGCGGTACTTGGTACGGCGGTGAAATGAAGAAAGGGATGTTCGCAATGATGAACTACTTCCTTCCACTGCAAGGTATTGCTTCAATGCACTGCTCAGCCAACATGGCTAAAGATGGCGATGTGGCGATTTTCTTTGGCCTATCTGGCACAGGAAAAACCACACTCTCTACCGATCCAAAACGCGCGTTAATCGGCGATGACGAGCACGGCTGGGATGATGATGGCGTGTTTAACTTTGAAGGAGGTTGCTACGCGAAAACCATCAAGCTCTCCAAAGAAGCCGAGCCTGACATCTACAACGCGATCCGCCGTGATGCGCTACTGGAAAACGTCACAGTACGTAGCGATGGTTCGATTGACTTTGATGATGGTTCTAAAACCGAGAATACTCGTGTTTCTTATCCTATCTACCACATCGAAAACATCGTTAAGCCTATATCGAAAGGTGGTCACGCCAATAAAGTGATCTTCCTATCCGCGGATGCATTTGGTGTGCTTCCACCAGTCTCTAAATTGACTCCAGAACAAACCAAGTATCACTTCTTGTCTGGCTTTACGGCAAAACTAGCGGGTACTGAACGTGGCATCACCGAACCAACACCAACCTTCTCAGCCTGTTTTGGAGCAGCGTTTTTAACGCTCCACCCAACACAATATGCCGAAGTGCTGGTAAAACGTATGGAAGCAGCTGGTGCTGAAGCTTATCTAGTCAACACTGGTTGGAACGGCAGCGGTAAACGCATCTCGATTCAAGATACCCGCGCCATCATTGACGCTATCTTAGATGGTTCGATTGAGAAGGCAGCAACCAAGCATATTCCAATCTTCAATCTTGAAGTACCAACCTCACTACCTGGTGTAAACCCAACCATTCTCGACCCACGCGATACTTACGTGGATCCTCTACAATGGACAAGCAAAGCCGAAGATCTCGCCTCGCGCTTTATCAATAACTTTGCCAAGTATACTGATAACGCAGAAGGTAAAGCATTAGTGGCCGCAGGCCCACAACTCGACTAAAACTGATAAGTCAGTAGCAAGCCCCTTTGATAAGGGGCTTTTTTTGTTGCTGCGTGAGGTAATTTGTTTCACTCTGTCGCAGGTAACGATTTACGAGTAAGGACACCATGAACAAGGCTTTGGCATTGCTGATTGCGATCATCGCGCTATTTCTCACTTTCATGCTGGGTATGTTTGCACTGCTACATACCTCTTATGCTACTCCCGTTGCTCAAACTCTCGTTGAACGGCTTTCGAAAGGAAACGTGACGTTCCAATCTCTTCAATACCAGTATCCTTTGCATTTTCAGTTCAACCAATTAACACTGCGGCAAAATAAGCAGCATATCCCGATAGAGCAAGCCGATATTTGGCTCAGCCCACAGCTCATTCGCGACCAAAAAATCGCCGTTGATAGCGTGCTACTTAGTGGTATCAGTCTACAAAATGGCCTTCCTACCGATTTGCGATCATGGCCCATTTCGGTGAGCCAAATCGCGCTCAATCACGCCGACATCGCCCAACAAGGTTGGCTAGCGCGCGGTGTTAACCTACAGATTAAAAATCCACATTGGCCGGATGCTCCAACAGCTCTGCCTTTCGGCGAGATACAACTCTCAGCCGAACAATTTTATTGGCAAGGAGAAGCGCTGAATAACCTACTGCTCGATATGGATTACAAACCTGCCAACAGCACCGTCTATGGGCTCTCGTTGTCATGGCGCGGCGCGGCTATTTCAGGTCAAGCCGAGCAGTATCCTCAAGGTTGGTCGCTGATCAATGTGACACTGGAAAAACTCAATCTTAGCCGAGATATGAGTCATTCCTTACGCCAATCGGGTTGGTTTCAGCTCTTTGACAAAATATACCATATCAATAGCTTAGATATTTTAAACAGTCAGATCGAGCTTGCGGATATCAGCTTGCGTAACGTCGATATTTCGCTGGAGAACATTTATCCACACAGCAATATTTGGCAGCAGCAACAAGGTAAATTATCGCTGCGAGCCGACGATGCAACTTGGCTAGGTCAGCAGTGGGTGGAGCCGACCTTTAGCCTGCGCACCGAGCCGGGTAAACTGATTATTGAGGATTTTAGTAGTGAATTTAAGCAAGGTGATATTCAATGGGCGGGTGTTATCACCCCAACCTCAGCATCGCTGCAACAGCTCACTATTCGCGGTGTAAAATGGGTGAGCGAAAGCAAAGATGATTTTACGTCGCTGAGCCAGCATTGGCCGTGGGTTGATAACCTCACCATCGAGCAACTCACCATCGCCAATAGCCAACTCATTCAATTATTTGCGCCACCTTATTGGCAATTGTCTGGTGTCCATGCCAAAGGGAAGCAGTTAACTCTCGTAAAAAAGAAGCGCTTGGGATTGTGGCAAGGCACGCTCAATATCAGCGCAAACAGCGCCAGCTACGATTCACTATTGAGCACGCAAAGCGTCGTTGAGATGCGCAGCGAACAAGGCCAATGGTACCTAGATCGTTTATTCATGCCGTTAGAAAACGGCTATATCGATGCCACTGCGCGTTGGAATTTCCAAACGTTAAGTCAGCCTTGGCAAACCAACATTCATGCCGATGGGCTACCGCTAGCGGTGCTCAATAAAGTCACCCAGCTTCCCTTTACCATAGAGGGTATCAGTGAATTGGAAGCGCAGGTCAACGGCCTCGCCGGAGACTACGCCACCTTCGCCCACTCCCTCACAGGTGAAGCAACGCTCAATATTCGACAAGGCATATTAACGCTAAGCGATCCTGAGCAAAACCTCAGCCATGAGCCGTTTACGCTCGAAGGTTTAGTCATTCACTCAGACAGAGGGCGGATGATGATTAATACAACGCCGCTGGTTGGAAAGACGCTCAAGGCAAACCTTGATGGTCACGTGGATTTGGTCAAGTTGGAGAAAGGACAACTTAACCTTAACCTCCAACAGATGTGCCGTGAGATGCACTTCGAACTGCTCCACAACACACAGCACACCATCTATTCGTGTGATCCAGAAACCGATACTTACTCAGCCGATGATGCGGCGGCTAACAATGCCTTGTAATTGGGGATCAACATATAGGTTCCCGTAAATTCAACGGCGGGTTTACCGCCACTGGTGATAGTGACATTGACGACGATACGCGCTTTACGTCCACTGGCTAAACGATCTAAATCGCCACTGATGCCATCCAATGAAGTGAAGGCTAAAGGGTTATGCACCACAGGGTGACGATAGCGGATGCGGCTATCAACCAAAACAATATCGCCATTCAGGCTTCGCTCACGCATCAGCAACCATGCCATTCCCCATCCGGTCAAGGTGGCAAGGGTAAATGCTGAGCCTGCAAATAAGGTGTTGTGTGGGTTCAAATTAGGATTAAGCTGAGCGCTGCACTCAAATTGGTAGCCCGTATATTGAGTCACCTTAATGCCCATTTTTTCGCTGATAGGAATGTGCGTGGCCCAGCGTTCTTGCAGTTCAGTACACCATTCAGGTTTGCGAATCACATTGGCCATGGGATCGAGCGGTTTGACCATTTGTTGATGTCGAACCGGACCGCGTTCATCATTGAGCGAGCCCCGGCGTTCAAAGCCGTTCTTTTCATAAAATGCAATCGCATCTTCGCGGGCGCTACAGACTAGGCGCTTTGCACCTTCTTGACGAGCCAGCGACTCTAGCGCCACCAGCACCAAAGAGCCCATACCTTTATTGCGACGGCTACTTTTAACCGCCATATAGCGAATTTGCCCTTCGCAATCTGGCGTAATGTACAAGCGACCAATAGCAATCGGTCGGTTACGACCATCGACAATCATCCTGTGGTGGCTCATGCCATCATACTCATCACGCTCCGAGCCGATCGGTAGATGCCATGGCTCACGCAGCATTTGCCAGCGAAAATGGTAGTATTTATTCAGTTGGTTGTCGGTACTTGGCGTAATCAGTTTAAACATTTGGTTATCCCTAAATCACAGCCTCTCATACTCCGCATGATCCCAACGAAGGAGGCTCTATCCATTTCTTTATTAAACCTGAAGCCAGAATGTCACTGGGCCATCATTAATCAGCGAGACTTTCATATCTTGTGCAAAGCGGCCACGCTGAGTTGGCAAAATGTGCTCACACAAATCCGAAAAGTAATCATACAGACGCTCAGCATCAGCAGGGTGTGCACCTTTTGAAAATCCGGCACGCGTCCCTTTTTTGGTATCGGCTGGCAATGTAAATTGAGACACCACTAAAACCTGACCGTTCACTTGTTGCACGTTCAAGTTCATTTTTCCCTCTTCATCTTCAAACACGCGGTACTGAGTCACGCGTTCGACTAGACGTTTGGCCTTTGCCTCATCGTCATCTCTTTCGACCCCAAGTAGCACCAGTAAGCCTTGATTGATTTCGCCAACCACTTCCCCATCAACACGTACCGCCGCTTCACTCACTCTCTGGATCAACGCTATCACTCTGATTTCCCTTTATCATTTGCTCGGAGATAGGCAATGAGTTTAGCATTTCTTGCTCATTGCTCCAGTGCTCTTTTTCACCCAAAGTCGCCGTCACCTCCGCCCCAACGAGCACAATCATCCAGCATAAGTAGACCCACACAAACAGAATAGGGATCGCCGCCAGTGCGCCGTAAATCAGTTGATAGGAGGGAAACTGAGTAATATAAGCAGCAAACCCTTTTTTACTGAACTCAAATAAAATAGCCGCCACCATTGCCCCGACCAAGGCGTGTGAAAGATGCACTTTTTTATTCGGCACCAGCAGGTACAAACCGACAAAAGCAGAGAATGACAAAATAAAAGGTAGCCAGCGCAGCAACAAATTATAAGCACCAGAGAGTGCTTCGCTGTCAATAATCTTGAGTGAGGTAATATACGAGGTTGCCGCAATACTCGCGCCGACTAAAATTGGCCCGAGCGTAAGAACCATCCAATACATTGAAAAAGAGAGCACCATGCGCCGTTTATCTTTAACTCGCCAAATGTAGTTTAAATTCTTGTCAATATTAGAAATCAGCATTAAAGCTGCAACGAATAAAAATACCCCGCCCACGGCCGTCATCTTACCTGTATTCGCGATAAATTCGAGCAACGCCTCTCGCACTACATCGCCTGCGGCAGGCACAAAATGGGTGATCACAAAATCTTGAATAACCATACCGACATTGGCAAAAATAGAAAATGAGGAGAGAATTGATAACAGCACGGTAAGCATAGGTACGATCGACAACAACGTGATATAAGCCAAATAGCCCGCATTAACATTGACGCGGTCATGATCCATCCGGCTGAGTAAATAACGCGTAAACAGTAAACATTGTTTGCCAAGCTTTTTGATTTTCAAATGCTTTCTCCCTGCTTATTTTTATCATCAATCACCATTCTATACCTAAAACTGACTATATTGCAGATAAGCAAAAGGCGAGAAGTACACTCCTCGCCCTTAGATTAACTCGTTAACTTATACCATGACGGTATTAGCCACGGCTTGCACGTTTACGATCATTTTCAGTCAAATGACGTTTACGGATACGAATGCTCTGTGGGGTCACTTCCACTAGTTCATCGTCGTCAATAAACTCAAGTGCTTGCTCAAGTGTAAACTTGATTGCAGGTGACAATACTTGCGCTTCATCAGTACCAGAAGCACGAACGTTTGTCAGCTGCTTGCCTTTCAAGCAGTTCACTGTTAGGTCGTTAGAACGGTTGTGGATACCGATCACTTGGCCTTCGTACACTTCATCTGCGTGCTCTGTAAATAGGCGACCGCGCTCTTGTAGGTTGAACAGAGCGTAAGTCAACGCTTTACCTGTCGCGTTAGAGATCAACACGCCGTTGTTACGTTGACCAATGTTACCGCCTTTGTGTAGGCCGTAATGATCAAACGTATGGTAAAGCAAACCTGAACCTGAGGTTAAGGTCATGAATTCTGTTTGGAAACCAATCAAACCGCGAGAAGGCATCATGAAATCAAGACGCACACGGCCTTTGCCGTCTGGAGTCATGTTCGTCAGCTCACCTTTACGTAGGCCGATTTTCTCCATCACGCCGCCTTGGCTCTCTTCCATCACATCGATCGTTACGGTTTCGAACGGTTCCATTTTCTGGCCGTCTTCTTCCTTCAAAATAACTTCAGGACGAGAAACCGCAAGTTCAAAGCCTTCACGACGCATGTTCTCAATCAGGATTGATAGGTGAAGTTCACCACGACCTGAAACGCGGAAGCGATCTGGGTTGTCGGTTTCTTCAACACGCAATGCTACGTTATGAACAAGCTCTTTTTGCAGACGCTCAAGGATATTACGTGAAGTCACGTATTTACCTTCTTTACCTGCAAACGGTGAGGTATTGACTTGGAAAGTCATGGTCACTGTCGGTTCATCAACGGATAGCGGCACCATAGCTTCAACACAGTTTTGGTCACAAATGGTGTCTGAAATTTTCAGTTCACCTAAACCTGTTACCGCAATGATGTCGCCAGCGTTAGCTTGTTCAACTTCGTTACGCTCAAGGCCAAGATAGCCCAGAACTGTACCAACTTTACCGTTACGTTTCTTACCATCAGCGCCGACAACTGTTACTTGTTGGTTCGCTTTTACGCTACCACGAGTCACACGACAAACACCGATAACACCAACGTAAGAGCTGTAATCAAGTTGAGAAACTTGCATTTGTAGTGGGCCATCAAGGTCAACTTGTGGTGACTCTACATTGTCAACGATCGCTTGGAACAAAGGTTCCATATTTTCGCCAACTTCACCTTCGTTAAGTGTCGCCCAACCGTTCAGTGCAGAGGCATAAACCACTTTAAAGTCAAGCTGCTCATCCGTTGCACCAAGGTTATCGAACAGGTCGAACACTTGATCCATAACCCAATCAGGGCGAGCACCAGGACGGTCAATTTTGTTAATAACAACGATTGGTTTCAAACCGTGAGCAAAGGCTTTTTGTGTTACGAAGCGAGTTTGTGGCATTGGGCCATCAACCGCATCAACAATCAGCAAAACAGAGTCAACCATTGACATGATACGCTCAACTTCACCACCGAAGTCGGCGTGTCCTGGAGTATCTACGATGTTGATACGGAAATCATTCCAGTTAATGGCTGTATTTTTTGCAAGGATAGTGATACCGCGCTCTTTCTCGATATCGTTCGAGTCCATGACCCGCTCTTCCGTATTACCGCGAGACTCTAACGTACCTGACTGTTGCAGCAGTTTATCAACCAACGTTGTTTTACCGTGGTCAACGTGTGCGATGATCGCGATATTTCTTAATTTATCAATCTGTGGAGTAGCCATGGATTTTGCTTCACTTATTAAGGGAGTAACTCGCTTCGGCATGAGGCCGCAACGAGCATAGAACTTGATTAAAAAAACGGTCAATAATGTACCAGATTTTGGCGAAAAACCTAGAAATATGTGATCTATCGCGCTGATTTTCGCTCACCACAAGCTTAGTCCGCTACTTGCTTTAAAACAAATTGCATCAAAATGGACTAAATCAACATTGACAAGCCTAGTAAACCTAGGCTGAATAGTGTGCGCTTTGGTAGTTAATGGTGCAACATAAAACTCAAGGCACCAAAATAGTGCAAATAAGGATCTTTTTGGTGCAGAGAAGCATTTAAATTCGACAAAGAACAACCAAAACACTTGAAATTAAAGGATTAATTTAATTGGCACGAATTTAGCTTTATTAGAAACAGCATCGATTAATAAGTTTAGAATGAAATTAATCAATGCTAGTTTCAATTCGATTCGGGCCATTACCGCTTTAATAACACTGGAGGTTATCCAAGATGTCAGTAGAAAACGTTCTATCGCTGATCCAAGAAAACGAAGTTAAGTTTGTTGACCTGCGCTTTACCGACACGAAAGGCAAAGAGCAACATATCTCTATTCCTGCTCATCAAGTCGACGCAGACTTCTTCGAAGAAGGTAAGATGTTCGATGGTTCATCCGTTGCTGGCTGGAAAGGAATCAATGAGTCTGACATGGTGATGATGCCTGATGCATCAAGTGCAGTTCTTGACCCGTTCACAGAAGACGCAACACTTAACATTCGTTGTGACATTCTAGAGCCTGCAACGATGCAAGGCTACGATCGTGACCCACGCTCTATCGCTAAACGCGCAGAAGATTACATGCGTTCAACAGGTATCGCCGACACAGTTCTTGTCGGTCCAGAGCCAGAGTTCTTCCTTTTTGATGACGTGAAATACACCAACAATATGTCTGGTGCCTCATTCAAAATTGATGATATCGAAGCGGCTTGGAACACTGGCGCTGAAATTGAAGGTGGTAACAAAGGTCACCGCCCTGGTGTGAAAGGTGGTTATTTCCCTGTTGCACCGGTTGACTCATCACAAGACATCCGTTCAGCCATGTGTTTGATCATGGAAGAGATGGGCCTCGTCGTTGAAGCTCACCACCATGAAGTAGCGACCGCAGGTCAAAACGAAATCGCCACTCGCTTTAATACGCTAACTACTAAAGCCGATGAGATCCAAATCTACAAATACGTGGTGCACAACGTTGCGCACGCCTTTGGTAAAACAGCGACCTTCATGCCTAAGCCTCTTGTTGGCGACAACGGTTCAGGTATGCACGTTCACCAATCTCTTGCAAAAGATGGTGTAAACCTATTTGCTGGTGACAAGTACGGCGGTCTATCTGACTTAGCGCTTTACTACATTGGCGGTATCATCAAGCACGCGCGTGCCATCAACGCATTTGCTAACCCATCAACAAACTCGTACAAGCGCCTTGTCCCTGGGTTTGAAGCGCCGGTAATGCTAGCTTACTCGGCTCGTAACCGTTCTGCGTCTATCCGTATTCCAGTGGTACCAAGCCCGAAAGCACGTCGTATCGAAGCTCGTTTCCCAGATCCAGCAGCAAACCCATACCTAGCGTTTGCCGCTCTTCTTATGGCTGGTCTTGATGGTATCAAGAACAAAATCCATCCAGGAGAGGCGATGGATAAAGATTTGTACGACTTACCAGCAGAAGAAGCCGCTGAGATTCCAAAAGTAGCCGAGTCACTTGAAGTGGCACTGAAAGCACTGGATGAAGATCGTGAATTCCTGACCGCTGGCGGCGTATTCTCTGATGATTTCATCAACTCATACATCACGCTAAAAGCAAAAGATGTAGAACGCGTCAACATGGCCGTTCACCCACTAGAATTTGAATTGTACTACTCGGTATAATTCTTAGCTTTAGTACAAAATGTAACTTAGGTTACGGATTTATTAGGCTCGCCTCGCAGGTGAGCCTTTTTCATATTTGGGGTTAATTCCGAACGTCGTAACATTAGCGTTACAACAATAACGGCACTCAAAAGCCGATACCCTTAACGTGAAAACATCTCTATATAGGGGGATGCCTGTGAATCTGATCCGAACTTTACTCCTAACACTCATCATGCTTTATTCCGCGACTTCAATTGCACAAAACGTCTATAAGTGGGTGGATGCGAACGGCGTGTTGCATCTTAGCGATGTCCCACAAGATAAGGGAGCAAAGCAAATTTCGATTCCTGATTTTCAGGCCGATGCGCCTGAGCCAACCTTTGAAAACTCTCACCCCGTCACTAACCTTACCAAAGAGCTGCCACTGGAAAAATCCGCAACCCATGTCAACAAAATAGAACCGCTAACCATTGCAATTCGCTCTCCGGCTGACGATGAAACCTTACGCAGCAATGCGGGCGTTATTTCAATCAACGCCGAACTCAATCGCAACTTAACCGTCAGTGAACAGTTGCAATTGGTCATGAATGACAAGGCCTATGGCGCTCCCACCACTCAACCTACTTGGACGCTGAAAAATCTAGATAGAGGAACGCATCGCTTTTTAATTCAAGTAGTTGTAAACGGCAAGATTATTGCATCGTCTAACCCTGTGACGGTGCATTTACATCGAGCCAGCATCAAGTGATGAACTCTTCGCCAATAAGCTCGATATAACAACAGGTTTCACTTTTTCTTCTGACACCGATGCGCCATACTTAGCCATGCAATGCACCAAAGTTGTGCATTGCATCATTTGGGAACACGGACAAGGATGAAAACGTGAATTGTGAGCTAAGCCAAACGATTTTAAATAATATCGTTACCGCCACCTTGATGCTCGATGAGTCTCTTTGTATCCGTTATGCCAATCCAGCGGCTGAACAACTCTTCTCCCAAAGTGCTAAGCGAATTATCAACCAACCACTGTCAAAACTCATCCAGCACGCTTCTCTTGATTTAGCGCTGCTTTCTCAGCCGTTGCAAAGTGGCCAAAGTATTACTGATAGCGATGTTACGTTTGTGGTCGATGGTAAGCCACTGATGCTGGAAGTGACCGTGAGCCCTATATCTTGGCAACGCGAGCTGATGCTTTTGGTCGAAATGCGCAAAATTGGCCAACAACGACGGTTAACACAAGAGCTCAATCAGCACGCCCAACAGCAAGCGGCAAAGCTCTTAGTTCGCGGGCTGGCGCATGAAATTAAAAACCCATTAGGTGGGCTACGCGGCGCGGCGCAACTGCTAGAAAGAATGTTGCCGGACCACAGTCTCACTGAGTACACCCAAATTATTATTGAACAAGCCGATCGACTGCGCGCGCTCGTTGATCGTTTGCTCGGCCCACAAAAACCGGGCAAGAAGTGCTCTGAAAATCTCCATGTAATTTTGGAAAAAGTCCGCCAATTGATTGAGCTAGAAGCCAGCACACACTTGGTGATTGAACGAGATTATGACCCCAGCTTGCCCGATATTTTGATGGATACCGATCAAATCGAGCAGGCATTACTGAATATCGTCAGCAATGCGGCACAGATTTTATCTCATGATCCGCATGGTAAAATCACACTTCGCACCAGAACAGTGCACCAAGCCAATATTCACGGACAGCGCCATAAGTTAGTGGCACGCATAGAAATCAGCGATAACGGCCCAGGCATTCCTACCGAATTACAAGACACACTGTTTTACCCCATGGTCAGCGGCCGTGAAGGTGGGACGGGGCTGGGTCTTTCTATCTCACAAAACCTGATCGATCAGCACAATGGAAAAATCGAGGTTGAAAGCTGGCCAGGTCGAACCACATTTACTATTTATTTACCCATTTGACCGATGTCAGATTGGGTTTGCTGCTAAGGAATAAACATTATGAGTAAAGGATACGTTTGGGTGGTGGACGATGATAGTTCGATCCGCTGGGTGATGGAAAAAACGCTCTCATCAGCCAACATAAAATGCGAAACGTTTTCCGATGCCGAAAGTGTGTTACTGGCGCTAGAAAGAGAAACGCCCGATGTGCTCGTTTCCGATATTCGCATGCCGGGCATGAATGGTATTGAGCTGCTAAACCAAGTTCATTCACGATCTCCTGAGTTGCCCGTCATCATCATGACTGCCCACTCAGATCTTGATGCCGCGGTGAATGCCTATCAAAAGGGTGCCTTTGAGTATCTGCCTAAACCTTTTGATGTCGATGAAACCCTCACCTTGGTTGAACGTGCCATTGCTCATAGTCAGGAGCAGCGCAAAGAACAATCCAATCAACAGATTGGCGTTGATAGTACACCGGAAATCATTGGAGAAGCCCCTTCAATGCAAGAGGTATTTCGGGCGATTGGCCGTTTATCACGTTCCTCAATCTCAGTCTTGATCAATGGTGAATCAGGAACCGGGAAAGAGTTAGTCGCTCACGCGCTTCATCGCCATAGCCCACGCGCCCAAAAACCGTTTATTGCCCTCAATATGGCCGCAATTCCAAAAGATCTCATCGAGTCAGAACTGTTTGGTCATGAGAAAGGAGCATTCACTGGTGCAAACAATGTCCGCCAAGGGCGTTTTGAGCAGGCCAATGGTGGCACCCTATTCTTAGATGAAATTGGCGATATGCCGCTCGACATTCAAACTCGGCTACTGCGTGTTTTAGCCGATGGTCAGTTTTACCGCGTAGGAGGGCATTCAGCAATCAAAGTGGATGTCCGCATTGTCGCCGCTACTCACCAAAACTTAGAAAAGCTCGTTCATCAAGGAAAGTTTCGTGACGACCTTTTTCACCGTCTCAATGTCATTCGTATCCATATCCCAGCACTGCGTGAGCGAAGCCAAGATATAGAAAAACTGACCAAGCACTTTCTCGCCTCTGCAGCAAAAGAATTAGGCGTAGAAATGAAAACGCTACATCCTAAGAGCATTGAAATTTTGAATCGTCTTGAATGGCCGGGAAACGTACGACAACTTGAAAATATGTGTCGCTGGTTAACTGTAATGGCCAGTGGCAGCGAGGTGCTACCCAGTGATCTTCCTTCCGAATTATTGTCGGAAAAGAAAAATAGTGACTTTGATAGTGCTATAAGTTGGCAACAACAACTCGCAAGTTGGGCTAAATCTTCATTAGCTTCAGGAGAAACAGAGCTGCTTTCTTATGCACTTCCTGAATTTGAACGTATACTTTTGGAAGCAGCACTTCATCACACCAATGGTCACAAACAAGACGCAGCTAAGGTGCTTGGGTGGGGGCGCAATACGTTGACAAGGAAGTTAAAAGAACTTTACTGATAATTTTTTAATGATCAGGTGCAGTGATTCACTTTCTGGCACAATGCAATCACCCACCACCTTGCGTGTTTTACCGATAATTTGTATGGATGCAGAAGACACGACATGTCATTTACGAATCAAATAACGTTGAAAACAGCCGTTGTTCTACCATTTGTTATGATTTTCCTCATAACGATTGGAGTGATTGTGGGTGTACAAAAATACAGTTATGAAGAGATGGTTGATGACATTAGCAGCAAACAGCTTTCATCATTAAATGCCAATGTAGAGCAGCGACTGATCAGTTTTCTCGATGAACCTTTTCAAGCCAGCCTCGCTTTAAGCCACACGATCGGCTTTAGTCAGTTCTATTCTGCGGACGATGTCAGTAAAGTAGAAGGATATCTGCTTGCCAGTTTTGAAACGCTTTATCGACCGCTAGAACAAATTGATGTGATCGGATTTGGTGGCGAACAGGCGGAGTACGTGGGCTTTCGCAAAGAGATTGGTGATAGTTTTACCTTGATGGTGAAAGATAATCGAACTCAGCAAAACTTGGTGATCTACTCAGGAAAAACCATCAATCAAGATATTCGCTCCACCATTGCCGATTATGATCCAAGAACTCGCCCCTGGTATACTCCAGTTGCACAAAGTTTAAGCCCAAGTTGGTCGCCAATCTACACTAATGTTGATGAACGCCAAGAGATCACGCTCTCTGCTTTAGCACCCGTTTTCTCTATGAACAAATTCATCGGTGTTTTGGTGACTGATGTGAAAATCGATACGTTCAATGCGTTTCTGGCCTCACTGCAACAGAAAACTCATGCCAACGTGTATATTATTGATCCAGAAAAAAGATTGGTGGCTCACTCCAATACCAGCACCGTTGTCTCTTGGGGGACCGAACTGTCGGCAAAAGGAGAGCGACTACTGGCTATCGAAAATGCCAACCCAGTGATCCAAGCCAGTGCACATTATATTGATAACCATGACAAAATGCTGTCAGCAACACTCAACAAATTCGAAACGGTAGTTGATGGCACCCGCTATTTTAATCATCTCACTCCCTTTAAAGATAAACATGGCATCGAATGGTTTATTGGCGTCTCGATTTCAGAAACCGATCTACTTGGTCGATTGCCAGAAAACCAACAAAACAGTTGGATTATTGGCGGTATTGTCAGCCTTATCGGCATTGGTATAGGGCTCATTGCCTTTAATCGAATCACCACTCCAATTACCGCTACCGCGGCTGCTGCTCAGCATCTAGCAAAAGGGGATTGGGAAAGTAACATGCCGAAAGCTGGCAATATTTATGAAACGAGTTTGCTTGTTTATTCATTCAATGAAATGGCCAACAACCTAAAAGCCTCATTTAAGGCATTGCATTCCCAATTGATCTACGATTCCCTAACCAAGCTCTATAGCCGTGAAGGTTTAATTGATAACTTTAGTCAATTAAATCAAATTAATGGCAGCCTATTGCTTATCGGCATCGATAAATTCAGAGATATTAATGACAGCTTGGGGCATCAACAAGGTGACTTACTATTACAAATTATTGCTGAAAAATTACGCACACTATTTGCAAGCACCTCATGTATTGCTCGTACAGGTGGTGATGAATTCGCTATTTACATCCCCTCTTTACAACAAAAGAATGAAGCCCAATCCGCGGCTAACAGCATATTACAAATGTTTGCTGTCCCATTCTCAATGCATAATGAAAAAGTGGTCGTCAATGCCTCCATTGGCATCGTGCTTCCTAATGACACACTCCATACTATGGCGCTATGGTTACGTAATGGTAGCATCGCACTCAGCCACGCCAAGCAAGAGCGCTCAAGGATCTGCTATTACTCTCCAGAGATGGACGATGTTTCTCGTAAACGTACGCAAATGCTCACTCAAATTAAGCTTGCCATCGAGAACAAAGAATATATTCCGCATTATCAACCAATTGTAAACTTATCAACGGGAGATATCATCGGAGCTGAAGCCTTGGCACGCTGGGTGACACCAAGCGGTGATATCATTCCCCCCTTGGAATTCATTCCTATCGCTGAAGAAAGCGGCTTTATTGGCCTGATTGGTGAGCAAATCTTGTATCAAGCGTGTTTTGACACGATGCAAGGCATCAAGATGGGTAAATGGGGATCGACGTTTAAAATGCACGTCAACCTCTCAGTGAACCAGCTATCTCAACCTCAGTTTGTTCATGAACTCAAAGCGACTTTGGAAAGAACGGGGCTTGAACCCAATAATCTCGCTTTAGAGATCACAGAATCAAGAATTGTTGATAACGACCCAGTTATTTTAGCAAACATGAACAAACTCAAAGAGCTGGGCATCCATATCGCGATAGATGATTTTGGTACCGGATACAGCTCCCTTTCTTATTTACATCAACTTCCATTCGATTGTCTAAAAATAGACAGGGCGTTTGTATCGCAGCTCGAACAGACAAATCTCAGTAGCTCAGTCGTTGCGGCAATCATCAACATGACTCGTGGGTTTAATGTCGAAATTGTAGCAGAAGGTATTGAAACCAAAGAGCAAGTCCATCTCCTAACCATGCTTAACTGCACTCAGGGACAAGGCTTTCTGTTTAGTAAAGCCATCCCTTTTAACGAATGGTCAACAGATATGGTAAACATAAAAGCCAAATAAACAGAATTGGGTGATTTAATACTCTTTGCTAGCTGACACTGGCCACATTGATTTTTATACTTGATGCCATACACACTTTCGGAAAAACATAATGATAACTAAAAATCTACCGCTTACTGATTTGCATCGCCATCTTGACGGCAACATTCGAACCAAAACTATCTTAGAACTAGGGCAACGATTTGGTGTAGCGCTGCCAGCTGGCAACATAGAAGAGCTCACACCTCATGTACAAATCGTCGAAGCAGAACCATCATTGGTCGCCTTTTTATCAAAACTTGATTGGGGAGTTGCCGTATTGGGTGATCTCGATGCTTGCCGAAGAGTCGCCTACGAAAATGTCGAAGATGCCTTAAATGCTCAAATTGATTATGCCGAGCTGAGGTTCTCTCCTTACTATATGGCTATGAAACATCAACTGCCTACCGCTGGCGTTGTTGAGGCTGTAGTTGATGGGGTACAAGCGGGCGTTCGAGACTTCGGTATTCAGGCTAACCTAATAGGAATTATGAGCCGCACTTTTGGCACCGATGCTTGTCAGCAGGAGCTAGACGCTATTTTGACTCAAAAGCAGCACATTGTTGCAGTCGACTTAGCGGGCGATGAACTTGGGCAGCCGGGCGAGCGATTTATTTCTCACTTTAAACAAGTACGAGATGCAGGACTAAGAGTTACAGTACATGCTGGAGAGGCGGCGGGGTCAGAAAGTATGTGGCAAGCAATTAAAGAGCTAGGTGCAGAACGCATTGGACACGGAGTAAAAGCCGTCCATGACCCTAAGCTAATGGATTATCTTGCCAAACACCGTATTGGCATTGAGTCTTGCCTAACGTCAAACTTCCAAACGAGCACAGTAAACTCTCTTGCTCATCATCCTATAAAACAGTTTTTAGAGCACGGGATACTTGCTTGTTTAAATACTGATGACCCAGCGGTTGAAGGTATTGAACTTCCACATGAATATGAAGTTGCAGCACTTCAAGCAGGCCTTTCTCAAGAGCAGATCAGACAAGCGCAAATTAACGGATTAGAATTAGCCTTTCTTTCAGACTCAGATAAAAAAGCACTGTCAGCTAAAGCCGCTTTGCGTAGCTAAATCTCCTGAACCATACCTCTCTAGCCGATGTTTAATACATCGGCTTTTTTATACCTAAGACATAGAGACCGAAAAGAATAAGAATAGATTGAACAAAGTGTAGCTACCACACGACTGTCCTGAGAGTGATAAAAAATAAAATGCTCTTTTGCTCAAACGAAAAAAGCCCAGCTATTACTAGCAGGGCTTCTTAATAAGTGGCGGAGCGGACGGGACTCGAACCCGCGACCCCCGGCGTGACAGGCCGGTATTCTAACCAACTGAACTACCG
>Ga0075011_10000040_pt1 | contig 62082 bp, 79 predicted proteins | sample TARM_MetaG_T_14_FD_72354 | JGI IMG/M metagenome (GOLD analysis project Ga0075011, IMG submission 72354) | Freshwater microbial communities from Pennsylvania, USA, analyzing microbe dynamics in response to fracking - TARM_MetaG_T_14 | ecosystem: Environmental > Aquatic > Freshwater > River...
GTCTTGATGCACTTATTCTATCAAAATATTTATTTTTGGCAATATTAAATGCAAAAAATTACTCAAACTTAATCTTCAAGCATTTCTTCGCAAAGTCTGAAAGCATGTTTGCCTCGCCCGAGAAGGCGACTCTGCTTTTGTTGATGATGATTGACAGGTTTCCATTTCCGTTGTAGTGGAAGTCAATGTCTTTGCATTCCCTTGTTACCTTTGAGAAATAATTAATTTCTCCGTTATGGGGGTTGGTGTTTCGGATATGCATCAGCTCAGTCAAAATCAATCCGATCTCTTGAGGATCGTAGTTTCCGCAAGCCTGAAAAGAAAATGATGATTTCTCATGAAATGATGTAGAGCTGTCAATTGCAGCGTATGCAAAACCCTTCTGGTCGAACCGTAATACTGACTTAATACTCATTTTCATGAATCCTTTGTTTTGGGACGTATTTTTTGAGATACATCTCACGAGCTGCGCCAAGCACTGGGGCTATAAACCAGATCATGATGGTTCTCCAGCCTTTTTATTTGGCAGCGTAGCGAAAAAAACAGTCAGAAAAACCACTGCACAAATCCCTAGTGGAGCTCCAAAAAGAAAAGGAGCATTTGTTATGCAGAGAGCCGAATTAAAAGAATACCACATCAAAAAGCCCCCTTGAGTGCTGATTTTACAGAGTTAATAACCTCGCAGGCCAGTGCATACTCTGGGCACTCTTTTTCTGGTACATTACGCCACCACTCGCAACCAAGGATTCGCTCAACAACTGGGGTCGGGGAGAGGAGGCCCTTGTGGAAATGAACATCATGCGTTTGTGACATCCAGTATTTAGCCTCGGACAGCTCAATCTCTTTATTGTCGAGCATCTTAAGGATCAGCCCCTTCAAGTAAAGGGAAATCTGCTTAGGATCTGAGACGGGAATGGTGTATTTTTGTTCAACCATTTTTCCAGCAAGATATCCAGTATCTTGAGCAACAAAGAACTCTTCTATGAGGTTGAAATTCTCATCAAGAGAGCCAAATGTGTGTTTCCAGGAGTGCTTAAGACAGGTGATTTCCACAGTCCCGCCATCAAAGCCAAGGGTTGAAAACTTGGCAATGACAAGTCCATGGTGCTCACCGAGCTCAGGCACTGATAAATCGAACTTGTACGTGTTTTTTGCAGAGATCCGTTCACAGGTCATTATAAATTCCTTTTTAAACTGGGTGCTTTACCATCCATGACGAAACAGACTTTCTTTTTTCGACAAGGACTTCTGGCGATACATTCCACAAAACAGTGCCATCATTAAGCTCAACATTGACAGATCTGCACTTCGGCGCGGAAGTCACTTTAACAGATGTCCATGACCGAGGAAGCTGTTTATCAGGCGACAACCCCTCAACAAAAAAGGCAGCAATTATCACAGCAGGAACAGCAAAGAATGAAGATGCATGCTCTCTCAGCACATTCAAAACATCATCGATAATATCTTTGTTTTCAATAAATGACAAGGCTGACGGAGGAGCGTCAAATAGGAGCATTCCAAGGAGATCACAAGCAGCAAGAAATGCAAGAAATGCGATAAGGAGCATTACCATTCCATGGAACACCACATAGGTCAGGCTGGCAGCTTTGTTAACGGCATGTTTGGATGCAAAAATGGAGCTATTCAATATTGAGGTAGCCATGGTATACATTGTAAATCCCTAGATATTTTGTTAATTAAATTGAAAGTAAAGGACTGCAAAACTCAACATTTGAGATACAGCACAGAATAGAAAAAACAAAAATAAAACAGCAGAGTTACACAGGGAGGTTATAACCCTGTCTTTGATTGTGTGTTTCATAATCCTCTTGCTGCATGACTGTTTTGATGAGACTAATCATACATTAGAAAGCGAAAAAATAAAAGGAAAATATTTACTTTTGTGAATATTATCTAGCTTGACCAATATTTATTTTTTGTAATATTATTGTCTGGTGCCGCCGATGGCGGGCAATCGTAACCCTCAAATGCTGGAGGTTTTATGAGTTGTGTTTCAGACAAGTTAAAGAGCGGATTTCTTCTTTGCCTCTCATCTCTGCCTGTGCTGTTTATCGCATTTTTGGCATGTGAGTTTGCCATTGGTGTGAACACCTACATCACGCAGATTGAGCAGGCCAGAGAGCAAGCAGCTATCGAATGGCTCGCAAAGCAGAGCGATAAAGAATACGGTGCGGCAGTTTTGATAACCTACCAAAAGTGCCGAGAAGAAAAGACAGAGACCAGCGAGTCATGCCTGAGTGTTATTGGCGACAGGGCGCTCTATACAAGCGTGATTGATGCAGAGGTGATGATCCCCTTGCCGAGCGAGCTCGATAAGTGGAGAAACGGACTGGCGATGGTTGTTGTGGAATCCTTTGTCGGCTTTTACATCGGCTGACGAGAGCAAGAAAGAAGAAGGCCACCTGTCGGTGGCCTTTTTGTTTGTGGGTTAGTTGGTTGTGACAACCTCAAGATGCTTCCCAAGATAGGGGATGATGATCTTGTCGCCCTCAATGGTGAAGTACAGGCGGAAGTAGTTGTTGATCGACAGGTGTTGGGTGACGATTTTCTTGCGACCCAGGATGTCAAATTCACGCATACGGCGGAGGCGCTCTTGATTCATTGTGGGCTCTGATTCATTCGCAGAATAGGCATTTCCAAAAACCTGTTTTGCAGAGCTGTCGCCGGATTCCTTGTAAGCATCAAAGTAAAGGTCAGACAGTTTGATGAGCGCAGACATCAGATCGACAGGGCTGTATTCCTGGCGGCGGTAATCGCTCGCGCTATCCATCGCCGAATCAGTGAAGTTGATCCGACCCATGCTGAAAGACTCCGCCAACTTCATCACAGAAAGGATGTCGGTGCTTTCAAGAGTGCTGACAAGGCGAGCAGCCAGATTGTCAATTTCTTTGAAAGAGGCAGAAGGAACAGGAGCACTGCGATTGTTAGACAGGCTGTGCAGCTTCGCGTCTTTGCGCTTGTGAATCTTGCGCATCTTCACGATCTCTTCCTGCTTTTCCCTGACCAGATTGGTCAGCTCGCCATTCTTGTCTTTGAGTGCAGCCAGCTCGTTTTTGGCAGCCTCAAGCTCTTTGATAGCGTCTGTCATGGATGGATCAAGATTTGCCGGAACGGCCTCTACAACCTTCTGTGATGCAGCATTCAAGGCGGACACTGACTCATCAATCATGATCGCAATGAAGTAGTCCAACTCCTTGAGCTTTTCAGCCAAGATCTTGTTCTTCTCTTCATCTTGATTGACGGAGAGCGCAAGGCGGTTTCTCCATACCTCTGCAATCTTGAATGCAAGACCGGAGACCTCAATAAAGTTACCCTCAGATACCTTGTCTACCGCCATGGATGCCATTTCACAAATTGATCCTGACAGCTCAGCATCCTGGAACATGGATGCCGTCATGCTAATGCCTTGGAAAATTTCGGTGGCCTGGGTAATCAGCTCGCTCTTGCCCTGGATGTCGGCATCAAAAAAGCCAAGAGCAATCTTGGTGATGCTGTTGATCCCATTGACGAGGTAAGATTTGATTGAGACATCAAACTCTCTGAGGTCTTGGGGTTTTTTGCCAAGCTCTGAGTAGTAGTCCTTTTGTGTTGTCATCAATTGCAGGTAGTAATCAACAAATCGAGACCCGATCACGTTGCTTTCATGAATGGCATCATATGCAGGCTCAAGAATGTCGGTCTGGCAATCATTCGCTTGCTTCATTGAGGCTGACACGCAGTTTTTCAAAAAGCGAAGCGCAGACGGCTTAACGCGGTTGGCAATGGCTGTCATGCCTTCTTTTGACGGAGGCATGAAAATGCCAGATTCAAGGAAGACGTAATCCGTCAGTGTGGACACAAACCACTCTCGATAGTTCTTGTCCGCACCTGTGATTTTTGGTTCTGTCTGAGAGAAAAACAGATTAGAAAGTGTTCTCACCTCACCGAGGGAGTAAACGGTTGATTCAGAGTCGGTCTCAGTCTGAGGGCAGCATGCGACAGGGTTGAATGGCATTTTGTTCGGATTGGCCGCAAAAAGAGTGGTAATCTTATCCTTGCCAAATGAAAACATGAAAGAGTCTTTATCCTGAGACAGGTAGGAAAAAAGCTTTGCAATTTCCCAGTTGACTACAAGATAAAACATAGACATGCCAAGGCTAAGACTTTCTACAGGGTTGGGATGCGTTGTTTTTTCGCCCTTGACCACCTTCATGACAGATGAGGCCCCTGGCATCATGCCGCTTGACTGGGTTGTCACAATAACCCGCTTCGCATCCTTCATTCGGAAGAGATCTGGAGAAAAACCAAGATTTTCGCGATAACGGTCGATAAATTTGATGGAATCAACATGATCCATGCTGACCAAGCCACAAAAATAACCAGCAGTTGCGCTATGCATGTGCTCGATCAGCAATAGCTTGGTGATTGCCCAATACGCCTCAAAGGTGGCATCAAGCTCATCCTCATTTAGTTGCTGCCAAGCGAGGATGTTTCGTACCAGCTTTTCAATGCCGATCAGCAGATAAGGCCAATAGACCGCATATCTGCCAATCAGGTTGATGTTGTCGGCCCCAAAGAGGCTGCCCATCTGATAGGTGTTTGAATAGGCAGACATGCCTTTGGCACATGTCACGCTCTCAATAGGCATCTCTGACTTGATGAAGTCCAAGACAACCATATGAGGCAAAGACAGCGCGGGCGACTCTGACTCACAAGCGAGAAAATCGATATCTTTTCGCTTGGAAAATTCAGAAAAGTAAGTTTTCAGCGCAGTGTCTGCATAAGGCAAGGTAGACCAGCAGGCATGAGGAGAAGCATGCTTAAAACGATGCACATTTGAAGAGGATAACCGACCAGTCATGACTGTCAGAAACTCTCGCTTTATCACTTGCTCGGTGTTCATGATCGGCATGAAATAGCTTTCCTGGTAGATGTCTCCACCATCCTTGCATAAGCTGATTAAGCGCTCTCCACCATTATCCGTCAGTCTCTTTGGCAGGCCAACAGGCATCACCATTGCGTCATTTCGCTCTGTTTTCTGTTTCACGTTTGAATCCTTTTTAGAATGCCAATGGTGGCTCGGGGAGCCCCATTGAAGATAACCAGGTTTTCTCTTACTGCTTGACCGAAAATTAGCCAAAAAGTAAATATTTTTCCTTTAAAAATCATACATTAAAACCAAAAAAATGACAATGGTATAATTTTATAATATTAATTGACTGTGAGAGTTCGGTGGGTTATTATTTACTAAATTAAATATTGGAGATACCGACATGTGGACATCAATCGTCAAGTGGCCCAAAGAAGTCTCTCTGCCTAATGCAGAGAACGAATCTCGGGATACTCACCAGAGTGAAAGACATGCATGGGCTGTTGTCGAGGCAATCCAGGAGCATGGGCTTGGCGGAGAAGGCGAGATCTTCCCTCTGTCGGTGGATGTGAAGTTCATCCCTCAAACTTAATGCCTATAGCGGGTAAATCCAAAATACCCGCTGTAACAGGTAGGGGTCACATTCTGTGTGGCCCCTTATTTTTTATTATTGACTGCTCCGATCTCTAGAAACTATTCAAACCTACTCACGAGGTGAAAATAGTCTCATTAGACACCACTAGAACGGGATGTCTAATACGCACTCCTGACAGATTTGAGTGCGATTCACCTGTGATTTCCAGACTGCACTCAATGACGGATGACTCCGCAAAGGTGGTGGAGCCATTAGCTGATCTCCACGCCGGAAATGCGCAACATGCGCGGTGTTGAGTGCGGTCTTGAGCTTGCTCCAGTGCGACCATACATGTTTCGCTTTATCCCGAACGGGCAAAACAAAAGTGACATGATCGCCGTTCCGTGTCGGTACTAAAACCTGACGGAGTGGTGGCAATTCAGACAACCTCATTCCTCTACGGGCGATGGCAAATGCGGCTGCCATATGCACCGATATTCCTTTCTTTTGCGCGTATTTTATTGCGCCAATTACTGAAGTATAGGCCGGATTAACTTCAATCACTTCTACGCCAGCCCGAAAGCAGGCTGACTTGATGCAAGACAAGATCTTGCTATAGGCAAAGCAACTCAAACAACGCGCACGTTTCGGATTATCATCCTCTAGTTCAGCCTTTTTTCGCTTGAAATCCAGTTTTTCAATGACAACAGGCTTGCCTGCTGCTTGTGCTCGTAGCGCAATGTGCTTGGCGACATCACCAATTAATGCTTGGGCTTGATGAGTGCTCTTGCCATAGGTCACTAATGGCAATTTGGCGGCATCCAGTAAATTACCGAAGCGGTCTGTTTCGGCCAGCGCAAGGTGATCGGCATTTACATCAATGCCAATGGCTCCTGCTTGTCGTTGCGTGGTTTGCTCGGGGGCAGACTGGGTAATACTGACAAACAAGCGCCAACTGGTCTTGTCTTTCAAAAACCGATAACTTAATGCGGTTCCTGTGCGTTTTTTGGTTAATACCCCCTGGGCATTCATTGAACTAATCACTTGTGAACTTGCCAGAGCTGCTAAAATCTCGGGTTGACCATACTTAAATGTGATGTTCGGCAACACAAAATATTTATTATCACCTTGACGTAAGGCATCAGGCAGGCGCAACTGCAACGCAAACGTGCCATCGTCATTCGCCATCAACTGACAAGACTGATTACCTGCCGTTTCATCTTTCGAGCCAATCATAACAAACTGATTGTGGCGAGCCTGACGCCAAGCCGCTAACCATTGCTCATGATTAGCAAAATGATTTTCTTGCAAGTGAAATTGCTGATTAAACAGCCGCCGACTTCCAAAGCATAACCGCAGTTTACCCTCAGACTGATCGGTTTTTAATTGTTGCAGGCGGCGCTCCATGTGTTTTAATCGGCGTTGCTTTTGATGAATAGCAGCTTGTTGATTGCCTTTCTTGCTCAGAGCAGCAATTTGCTTCCTGGCTGACGCGATCTTACTGGTGAGTTCACCAATATGATGCGGTTGTAGCTCTTTTAATGAGCTTATTTTACCCGTAACGCTTTGATACAACGAATTATAATGACGGGCGGTAATGCCAAATCGCGGTTGATAAGTCTGTTTTAGCTCATTTCTGGATTGCCCTGCTTGTAGTGCTACAAACAAGTGTCGCTCGATGCGACTAAATAGCTCTGCCAATGCTGACAATGCGTTTTCTTGCTCAGGCGAAACATTCAGTCTCGTCTGATAAGTAAAAACAGCCGTTGAAGCATCCGTTGCCATATAAGCACCAAAAACCAAAAATGAATAACTTAATTATAGTTAAATTAAATTATTTGTCAATGAGTTAGCTGGTTTGTTGCATTATTTCCTGTGTTTTGCGCTTATTTTTGTGACTGCGATGACCGTGTAATTTAGCGGTAAATACCGTCATCAGTGTTAATACATCTTGAGCTAGCTCTTGCTCCCGACTAACAACCTGATTTTCATCGTTAATAATACTGATCTTGATGTTGTTTATGGCACAGAGTTCGAATAATAATTCACTACCGAAACGCAATAGTCGATCTTTGTGAGTGATCACCAGATGACTGAATTGGCCCAAGGCAATTTGCCGAAATAATTGACGCAATCCTTTCTTTTTGTAATTAAGACCACTACCCAGATCGGTGATTAGGGTTGGCTCAGGCAATTGATGCTCCTGGCACCATTGCATTAGACGCTCAGACTGATAGACAAGATCTTGTTTCTGATCGTAAGTAGAGACACGGGCATAGCAAACAACCCGTTCAATGGGTTTTTGACTGACGGAAGTGGGATTTAAGATCTTATATAGCAAGGCCAGTGAATAGCGGCGATGGCCGCCGTGTGTTCGATAGCTCGGAATAAGACGACCTTCAATTTCCCATCGGCGTAGCGTAGAAACAGCCACTCCCAATAACTCAGCGGCTTCGCCAATAGATAACATTTGCATGATTTTTCCTTTCTATTTTACAAAAAAACCATGCAAATGAGTAGGTTTGATCAGTTATTTAAGCAACTGCTGATTCCCCTCCTTAAAGGATTGTCAGGGGATAGACTCTCTAACCCACCACTGATGAAAATAAAGTTTCATCCTCTAACTCAGGCCAGTCAGAATCCAACCGCCTCAATAGTCGCCAAACGCTGTCCGTAGGTGGCGGATTCCACCTTTTTAAGCAAAGTGCTGGCGGCGGCCACGCCCTCGATATAGTCGTCACTGTCTCGTACCTCCAACTCCAATCCAGTCAGGAAGCTGGCATCTACCAGCGAGCCAGAAAGCACGTTCAGCAGGACTTGGCGCTCGGCATCGTCAAGGCGCAGCGCTTCGGCGCGGACAAGGTGGCTATAGCGATCCCAGATCTGGTTAAGGCGGCCAGTAGTGCCCAACGCCCTGTGGTGTTGTTCCAGATCGCGGCGCAGGGACGGGGACGGCGTGAAGGATGGATTACGGGCGAGGGGTTTATCTTGCTGCATAGTTAAGCTCCACAATAAGGCCCAGCAGTGCTGGGCCTAGCGATTTTTATCAGAAGTTCATCAGTTGTTCGCGGCGCTGGTGAGCACGATACCAGCGGCGGCATACCTTCTCGAAAGTGGCGGGTGTTGCACTGAGGGTATTACCCATTGAACGGCCCCCATCACAGATTTGGTCGCCAAGAGTACCAGGCTTGCTAGGGTAGGTACGGAAGATGTAGCCGCCAGAAGAAGGCATCCAGAAAGTGAAGGTCTCGCCAGTTTTGCGAGAAGTGATAGTCAGTTCGTTCATGATGTTCTCCTTTGCCTCGCCCGCCTTTTGGCGCTTCGGCTCACTGAGTTGATGTTGGTGTGGCGGGTTATCCCTGACCACAAAAACAGTGTGCGACAAAAGTACGACACTAGCAAGGGGGATACTTTATTTTTATGGATGAATCTCTATTTTCAAGGATGAAACTTTATTTTCATCCCACAACAGCAACCAACCCAGGGTAGTTTACGCCGCCTTGGGATTTACAGTCGCTCCATGGGCTAGCACGGCGAGCCCCGCCGCTTTGATATTGATGGCCGCATTCACATCGCGTCATGGTATGCCCCGCACTCTGGGCATTCCCACTCACGCACGGAAAGAGGCAATTGAGACAGGGTAAAGCCGCAACCTGAGCAGCGCTTGGAGGACGGGAAGAATTGCCCAATGGCAACTACCGACCATCCTGCCCATTCGCCCTTGTATTCGAGCTGGCGCACCAGCTCGCCCCAGCCAGCATCGGCAAGGAAGAGTGGGTCAAAAGCGATTGTGCGCCATCATGGCAATCTGCTCGGCAGGAGAGACCGTGCAGGAGTAAGTAATGCTGTCAATTTTGCAAACAGCAGCCTCGCGGCCATTGCGGTGATAAACCAGATATCCCAGGCCATTGAGCGGGAAGCAAATGCAGATCTGCACGTTCTTGTTGTCGGTGATCAGAGCAATCTGTTCAGCCGTCTCTATGTCGAACATATTGGCAGACACTTCTGGGATGTCTCGGGTGATTTTACCAACCGACATGAAATCAGTTACCAGAGAGATTTGCAGAGAACCGAACTCATTTTGAAAGTTGACGACTTGAGACATGATGCTTTTCCATGTTGGCTTCATTAAAGTGAATTATATATATTTAAAAAAATAAATCAATAGAAAAAGCAGGGGGTTCCTGCTTTTTGTTTATGCCTTAATTTTAGTCAACTATTGGATTTTGTACATATAGGTGGCCTGCATCCATGCACCCCAGGCCGATTCAACCCAGTCAATCGAATAATAATTATCGTCACTAACAGCGAGCAGATCAGATGATGAGTGATGGGATGCATAGGGAGAGCTCAACAAAGCCTTTTGAAAAATCTCTCTGTGTTGTTCTTGAGTGAACTTTTCAGCCTCTTCATTATAGTCGGAGGCATAAACCTCACGCCAACTCCACCAGGATGACTGAATTTTGGGGTCGAGATATTCGCCATTGTCATTCTTGGCGAGAGAGAGATTTCCAACAAAGGAAAAAAGAATAGCCAGCTCAAAGTCATGTCGCAAAGGCTCTTTGTTTTTGTCTACCTTGCATGTGGTTTTGCGCTTGTTTTTCCTGTGCCACAAAAGGGAATTCATATTTCTTTTGAATTTCAACAGCATGTTATGAAGCATACCTTTTCCTTTTAGGTTAAATAAGTTATTGGTGCAAATTCATCAAGAAACAGAATCTGTCAGGCTGATATTTGCCTGCGAATACAGGTGGTTATTTTCATGGGGGTAACCAAAAAATGAAATTACTTCCTCCTTATTATTGGCTACTCTGAAATTATTGTCGTAAATGAAACGACTTTCGCTTGTGGTTATTGTAAAGCACACATACCTGCCACTGTTAAGCAAAAATATCAACCTGTAAATCTCAACGCACTCTTCCAAGTCATAATCAAAGCTTTTGATTTTTATGCCAGCGATCATGCGACCATAAAACTGGATGTCTCTCTGGTGTTAAGATTTAATTTTAAATGGTTGCTCAAGGTAATTGGGCAGAGTTAGTCGGCATATATTTTTTTCAATGCCAACTTCTTTAAAAACAGAGGTATTGTTTATCAAGAGACTGTGCTCATAAAACATCCGCTCTGAATTAATTTCAGCATCCACGTTGATTTTTGCTTCTGCAAAAAGACGCCTGGCAAGATTGCCCTTCCCAAAAAAGGCGACAACCTCACCCTCCATATCCACCACGCTCACCAGAATACTATTGAATCTTGATTTATTGCCAAGTCGCTTCATGCAAATAAATTGACCATTCTTATCAAGAAAGAGGTGGTGTTCAACAATGGCGTGACGCACCTTATTTTTTTCAAGTGAGAGGATTACATTTCGAAAACCAGCAATGTGTTCACCATGAAAAGACAGGGTGTTGCTACCGCTACCTACGCAAAAAAAACCGCTTTTGTGTGTAGGATATGCAACAATAAAAACTCCACCAGCCAGATCTAATTTGTCCATGGAAACGGAGTTGTAAGGTTCCTTGCTAAATCCGAGACGAGAAAAAAGATTGTTCAGCATGCCTTCACCATTATCCATAGAAAAACCAACGTGGCGAGACAAGAGAATATCTGTCTCTTCAATATAATGAATTATATATATTTATAAAAATAAATCAAGACAAGATAAGCAAAAAGCGGGGGCGTCCATGCTTTTTAGTAAGGGTCTCTATGCCGTATTTTTCTATTTTTTCATAAACAGCTTGATGTTTGAGTTAGAGATTACAACTTTTGCTTCTTCCTTGGTTGTCTTGCTTGGTTTAGTCTCGACTTCCTGATGATCCTTATTTGAGATCTCAGCGATGGGGCCGCTATTAGCGTGCTGCTTGTTTTTTTGTATTCATATTAACTCCGCCTATACACAAGGTTGAGCTACCACAAAGTGGTAGCTTATCACAATAATTATGATGGCTATTTGGCCTCAGCAATGATTTCATTGAGCTCATCATCGCTAAACCACCCCATGTAATCACAGAATGGGTAAACTACATCATTGCACTCAAATTCAACTGGGAATGCGCCAAAGCTATGGTAGTGATCCACCATGAATTCTCGGCACTGCTCTTTAATTTCTTCTTGCATGTTTACACTCATAAGATCACCACCGTGAATAAGTGAGCCTGCATAACAGGCTCTATTGATTGTTGTTATTTGCTGACCAGATTGATACCAAAACGACTCAATGCTTCCAGGTGTTGCTGGATTTCCTGACGAGCCAGGATGCCAGCATCCTCATAAAGCTCATTGGCATAATCAATGGGATCGAATGGCTTACCGTCCTTGAGCACCGTCAGATTGGCATCAAGGTCAATAATGTAGTCGTAACCAAAGTACGGGTAATTGGTGGCATCTACAATCACCTCATTAAACTCTTCCACCTCAAGTTTGTATTGATAATGCTCTGGAAGGTGGGCATAGATTTTTTCGTAACTTTGCTTGAGATGATTGATGTTGCCATTACCATTCTGGTAGTAGTCAACAAGCAGACCAAGGATCATGGTCGGATAGCCATCGCTCGGTGCTGTTGCAAAAAACTGAGTCAGGCCATTGGGCTTTTCACTGCTTACTTCGGAGGAAACACACAGATTGATATAGCCAGTAGTAGACATTTTCAGTTCCTTGATGAGAGGGAAAAGCACGTTTGCTTGATGTGAGTTATTATACACAAAAATAAATATTCAGCAAGAAAAGAACTAGAGAGGCACCACCTTAAGTCCTAGTTTTTCGGCTTCTTTTGTCGCTTGTTCTTGTGTATCCCAGCAGCCGATCCAGAAGCCATGATTATCGACAGGGGCCACAGCAAAAGGAGGAACATCGCTACCGCACTCGAACTGACGGTATACGATTACATCGACCCCCAGGGAGAGGTATTTTGCCATCTGGTCTTTGCACTCGGGGAAAACCTTGCTGATGTGGGCTTGCTGGGCTTGATTGAGAGCCATGATGAAACCTTAATGAAGTTGGGATGCTTTATTATAACAAAAAATAAATAAAGTAACAAGAGAGGAGAGAAAAACTGGATAAAATAAAAGCCATCGCGTAGCGCTGGCTTTGAATAATAAAAAAAGCCCCTTAACGGGGCTGTTTTCTATTTGAATAGCTCATCACCAGCAAAATCAACCTTGATTATAATGTCGGCGTTTGATTTTTTGATTACATCAACCACGTTTGAAATAAGATTTTTGTCGCCTGTCATTTGCAGGCATTCTCCTCTGCTCATTTGGGCATTACTTTTTGAGCTGGCGAGGCATGTGTTGTAATTTAAGGCAATTGCTTTTTCCCTGTCTCCGTTTTTCATTGCCCAATCATAAGCCACATCTTTTATTTCGCCACCAAGCTTGGCTTGCTGCTTAAATAATTCGTAATGTTCTTGCTCTTCTTTTTTAATTTTTGATCTTTGCTCATCTATGTGGTTTTGAAATAGATAATGAAGCAGGGCCATGGAAAGAAGAAATAAAGCAAACCAAATCTTTACTTCTCTATTCTCTTTCTTTATCCGTTGTTCTTCATTCATTTAATTAATTCCTTCTGTTTTTTGAATTTGTCGATTTCTAGAAACCCACCCTCTAATCCACTCAAGCGCACCTTTGCAATCAAAGCGGATTGAGCCAAAATTATGGGCTTTGGTCTCTTCTGACATATAAACATCAAACTTCTCGATTTCTCTACTCATTACCAGGCTGGCAAGGTGGCTTGGCAAAGGCACTCCGTTTTCAGCAATGCTTTCAAGTAGTAGGTATACATCTTCCAGAGACATATCTGAAATTTCGATAATGCCAGCATAAGCATTTGCAGATACCCCCATGGATTGGAATATCGTTACCATCGTATTTACGACTTTATCACCCTCCCAGGTGACGATCTGAACCGATGCGCCGCTCTGGAATACCTCCTGATCTTCAAGTCCGTAATTATTGAATGCAGAAAGTCCCTCGTTAAATAGCTTTTCTGCTGTTTCATCAAGGAAGCTGATGTGGTTATCACCCACTGAGATGCCATGATTGCCAGAGATGTACAGCTGCTTCATCTCCTGCCGGATACGGCGATCTATGGTCATTTCGCTACCAACAAAAGCAGGGGGGACGCCGCCTCTGCATCGTGCCACAAGGATGACCTTGCTCTTGTCATCAATCTCTTTGACAGTCCATTTTCTGCCGGAAAGAATGATTTTCTGCTTCACCATGAGCGGGATCTCAACGGGGGTTGTCCCGATGAATTTCCCCCGATACATGACGCGGTATTCTTCTGGTGCATTGAATGCAGCATAGAAGTGATAGTCGCCAACCATCATCTCGCCAGCAAGCCCCAGAGTGAGCTCTCCAGACGACATCTGTGAGATTAGATCGGCCTTGCCCATATCCCTGAGTAAGTCCATAAAGAGATCTGGCCCTACGAGCTGGAAAGGGCCTTGCTGGCAAAGCAAGGTGAATAGCTGATCTGCTCTGATGCTGCCGTATTGGGCGATCACGGACATGCACTGATGCAAGAGCGTTGATAGATGCAATCTGGATGTGTCTGATGGCTCATACCAGCGGCTTTTTATCAGCAGATGGATCATCGCAATGGACTGGAAAAGCCCCATCCGAAGCAGCATTGTGAGGGGCGCACCATCGACAATTTCATGCTCTGGTATCATCACCCTGAGAACAGAGTTCCCATCTCGCCGACCAGATCTGCCCAGGCGCTGCCGAAGGCTTGAAACAGAGTGGGGCGGGTAGACTTGGTATATCGCATCGATATTTCCGATATCGATACCCAGCTCAAGAGTCATTGTGCAAACAGCCGTAGTTGGTAATTTTGACTGTTGAAGTCTTGCCTCAAGAGATTCCCTCATTTCTTTTGAAAGAGAGCCATGATGAGGAAAATATTCATTTGGAACGATATTTGATTTGCACATATCGCTCAGTCTGCTTGCAATCAGTTCTGTTTTTGATCTGCTGTTTGCAAACACCAGATTTGATGAACCTCTTGTTAATTCATACAGATCTTTGCAGATTAGATATTCCGCACTGAGCTTAACCCTTGACTGTTTTTTGCCGTTTTCATCAACAAAATACTCTGGCGGCTCGGAATCATCTTCATCCTCATCATCCAAATCTTCATCGCTGGGTTCTACATCGTAATCATCCTCATGCGTAATGGTCACAATTTCAGGCTGTGTAGCCTCAACGTAACCCATTAATTGCAGCTGCAATGATGAACCTGAGTTTCCGCCTGTGATGATGGCACAGGGCATTGATTTGTTTGTCCTCAAGGAAAGAGGAACTTTTTCAATTTCGCCAAGAGTGGCACTTAGGGCAACCCTTGGGATTGGCTTTTTTAATCTTCCAGTAAGGTGCTCAATTCGGTGCATTAATGAGATAAGCTGGTGACCTCGTTCAGTCCCGATAAATGCGTGGAACTCATCAATCACAATGTATTGAAGGTTTGAAAATGCTGTTTTAGCCCATGATGCATGGTTCATCAGCATTGACTCAAGAGATTCTGGGGTCGTCAATACAAGGCCACAAGGGTTCTTTTTCATGGCCTTTTTTCTTGTTGCATTGCTGTCCCCATGCCAGGGGGTGATCGGCATGGCGATGGCCTCACAGAGGCTGGACATGCGCCTGTGCTGGTCGTTAATCAGCGCCTTGAGCGGGCTGATATAGAGAATGCAAAAACCGCTGGTTTGGTCTGCACACATGCTCAGGGCCGGAAGGAAAAATGACTCCGTTTTACCGCTGGCGGTTGAGGCGCTGATCAGCACATCAGTGTCACCCCTCATGATCGGCCCCATGGCATCTTTTTGAAGTTGCCGTAATTCAGACCATCCTTGAGAGTGGATCCATTTCTGGATCCGCCCGTCTAACGCATTATGGTCATAAATCATAGGGTGAAGCTCGCCAGCTGTGACTTCCCGTTGTCGCCGTTCTCATCATCCTCATCAGTGTCGCCTTCTTCCTCGGTGAAGTCAGAGGGCGTGTCAGCCTCGATTTTTGATGCTGCGATCAGGTCTTGCCATTTCAGCTGCGGGTTGTGCTCAAGCACAGACAGTAAATCCAGGAATGCCTTGATAGTATTCCGAGGAGTCTGGAAGTAGGCGCTACCGATGGTTTTATTGCAGTGCTGCAAGAAGCTGTAGAGCGCATCATCGCCAACAAGGTACTTGCTTTCATCGCCAGATGCATAGACGTTGCGCAAGTTTTTCAGGAGAACAAACAGCTCTTCCGGCGAGAGGTTTTTCAGCGAGATAACAGGGGAGTCATAGTCAACAACGCCAGCTTTTTTCGCAAAATCATTTTCTGCCAGTCTGGAGCGCAATGCTTCGTAACTATAGAGACCTCGCCGCTGATCATAAAGGAAGTCGGGGGTTCCGCCCAGGACAAACCCAATGTGGCTTGCAGCGCCTTGCAGACAGTCATTCAGCATGCGAAGAATTTGTTCATAGTTGGATGTGCGAGATTTTGAGCTGTGCAGCTTGTAGAGGTTGACGAGCTCATCAAGGCCGACCATCAGACCGTCATATCCGGCAAGACGAACGAACACACTCATGATCTTGAGTGCATCATAGAAATCGGCATCAGAAATGATGGAGCGAACACCGAGATCTGTTCTGGCCTCCAGCTTGGATGTGTATTCGGCTCTCAGCCAGCGAATAGCTGCGCTTTTCAGGTGCTCTTTGTCGTGCTCGTAGCCGTGCCAGTATTGCTGGATGACCTTGGCAAAGTCATAACCACCAACCATCTCTGACAGCTGCTCCATTCGTTCACGAATGATGACGGAGGTATCAAGACCGCGCTCATCTGCAATCTGGCGAGATTGAGAGATGAATCGCTCAACCACGCTGGTCAGGGCATTACCATCAGGTTTGGCCCTGGTAGACAGGTTCTTCATCAGCTCAGAATAAAGACTCTGAGCCTGTCCAGCATTGCTGTGGATCCGGCGATCTGGAGACAGGTCGGCATGGGCCGTGACTAGCTTTTTCTCCAGGGCAACAGCGCGAACTACGCTCAAGAAAAAGGTCTTGCCCGAGCCGTATTCTCCGATCACCAATCGGAATGATGAGCCGCCTTCTGAGATGTTTGTCACATCCTTGCATAGGGCCTCTACCTCTTTCGCTCGGCCAACCTGTATGTGCTGTAGGCCCAGCTTCGGGGTTACCCCGATGCGAAGCGATTGTAGGATGGATTCTCTTTCTTTTAGGCGAATTGTTGCGCTCATGTGCGACTCCTTGATTCATATTTTAGCACTTAATAATACCAAAAAAGTTATGATTGGTAAATGAAAAATAAACGAGCGCATGAATGGGGGAGATGCAGCAATGCAATAATTAAGTGAAAAATAACTATGCTTTTATTGTTGTTATACTTATATCCCCGCCCGATTGGGCGAGGGTTTACGGGGCAGTTGCTAAAATCCACCTTCCCTGTTCTGGGAAAGGTCAGGTTTGAGCCAAGGGAAAGAGACCTCGACAGATAAGAAACAGGGCCATCAGGCCCTGTTTCTTATTGCTTGGGGAGCTCCTCCAGGATCTCCATGTCGAGGATAAAATCCTCATCATCTTCGATAAGCGGGGAGCCTGTGTTGTCGATGGCCCAGTCGTTGATTGCTTCAATGGCAGCATCAGCCATCTCGCCATGTTCTTTGCACATAGCAAGTACCTCTGAACGATGCCAACGCTCCTGTGTGATGATGGAGAGGTAAATGGCCGTCAGTGCCTTGGTCAATCCCTGAATCACGATTGTGGCGCTCTGGCGGTGCTTCTCGCTGGTTGTTTCGATAGATGGCATGACTGTCTGCGCAATTGGCTTATGGTTATCTTCTGTATCGTCAAAAATGGCGCTCAGGATCACCTTGGATTTTGCCGTTTCCTCTTCGTAGGCAGAGACAAGTGACATGTCTAGCGTTAGCTCTGGTGTTTCAGGTTCAGTTGTTTCAGGGGCTTTTGGCGCTAGCTTTGTAGGAACCTCTTTGATTAGCTCAAAGTCGCATCCACTCTTAATGATTGAGTCGATGCTGAAATAGGGGCATTTGATGTCAGATGTAAACTGCATCTCATCAAAGCCAATTCCATTGTAGATCTGCAAGGCTTCTTTGGCCGCATCATCCTTGATGGAAAACATCTTGGCACCAACAACCAGGGCTGTTCTTATTGCCTTAGCCAGTCCCTGCTTATTTATGAATTCGATATCTTGAACAGAAAACTGTTTATTGATCCTGTTTGTTATCAAGAACAAAAGGTAAGAGTAGAGTGGCTTTCTCCATTCATGTGGTACTGGATTGCTGCCATTTTCCATTATTTTTTCAAGGTAATTAAGAACCTTGCCATCTGATGTTTTATTTTTTCTTCTTCTCATGCATGTGAAAATATATAGCGCTTTAATGAAGGTGAGCATTCCTGCTGAATTCATTTCGCTAGAAATTTGTTTTCCTGGGCAAAAGACAATCTTTGTGTCTTTTGTTGCAAAGAGAATATCGCTCTTTAGTATAATTGATGCCGATATATTGGAGTTTCTGCATGCCCTGACAATAGATGATATAGCTACAGTGAAATCGATAGGTTTTTCATTGTAGTGCTTGTTTATAACAGAGCCGCTGTCAATATTGGTGAACGACATTGTTGGGTATATGGCCTGACATACAGCACCAAGAGAAAGTATTGTTGGTTCATCACCATCAAGACCAAGAATTTTTCGAATGTCGTTTTGCTCAATGATTTCCTTTGATAGGTATTTGGGGGAAAACAATGAGGCACAGTAAAAGCTTGATGTTATGTAATTTTCATGACCGTTTATCGACTTGTAAATGTCAGACAGAGTATCTGCTGCCATCTTTACAATGCTTATTGTTTTTTCATCAGCATTTTCAGATGAAAAATCTAACGACTTGATATTGTTTTGTATGCTTGATAACGCATCAATCCCAAGGTAACTTGTTTTATTGACTTGAATAGGCATGTCTCCAAGAATGCATTTTGGAAGAAGGGTATTCTCTCCAAAAACTGGAGTCGCTCTGGATAAAAATAGGGATGTTGCACAGCACAGAAGAATAGGATTTCTGATGACTGTTTGAGCCATTCCGTTATTCTTCTTGATTGTGCCTGATGTAAGAAGGCACCAAAATAGAAATCCTAATGAAACAGGAATTTCATTTTTGATGTTAAAATTAACCTCATGTTCAAGGTATAAGTTGCCAAGATGGTTCCTGTTAACCCAAGATGGAGACACCTCGCATGGGTGTTCAAGAACTAAACATCTCATGATGTTTGCAATATTTCTTCTTGTGGCGTTGATTTGAGTCTTGAATTCTGAATATCGACAATCAATAGAGTCAATCTTTTCATCGAGAGATCTTACGTCCTCAAGAAGATACTCTATTTCAGTGATGTCCATTTTTGCTGCGTCATTGCACACCTTATGATTCAAGCATTCGGAATGAATTAACATCAGGCAGAACAAATAAGGCTTAAAATAATCATCACCAAGGGGTTTTCCCTGACAAAGCCACTGAAAATACATTGAGCGATGCTTTTCGTTTGCTCTGTAGCTAATACTAAAGCTAGGGCTGAAAACACCTATTTCGAATCCGTTATCCCTTGTGTTCGAGTCGAGAACCAAAAAAGGATTGCTGAAATTGTCCCTGACGCTTTCATTTCTTGGTGTGTAATAATATCCGCCACAAGATACTTTTTGACCACCAATAAGCATGGGGGCATTGTATGGGATCCAGGTTATTACGCCTGCTTCCTTTGGTTGGGGCTTCACCCCCTGCTCTGAGTCGAACAATGAGCTTACAAGCTTTTTCGCCAGTCCGGCTGTAGAGCCCATGCTAGGCTTCCCCTTGTTCTTGTTGATTTCAGAAAACCGCTTATTCAGATCGTGAACGGTGCTTTTACCTTCAAGGGAAAAGCCAGAAATCTTGTTTTTGATCTGGGTTTCGTCCAGAGACTCAATATTCATGAGCATGTCAGAGATGGCATCTGGCTCATCAAGGTAATTGCCTGATGGTGCGTAAGATGAATCAAAGGGGGTTTGTGGTCTTGTGGCGAGGCGATTCTGCTGTTCATCATGCTCGATGTCAGCAAAAGGGTTTTCCATTGGGATTTTTGGCGTAAGCCCGAAAATGCGGCTTCTTGAGCCAGGTTTCTTTTTAATAAACATGAGAATTCCACCAGCGATGGTTGTTAGCCATAATTGGTGGAATAATATCATTATTAGATGATTTTGTTAAGGTATAAAGTCATATTTTGACTTTATTTGTTTTCTTCTTTGGTTTTGAATTTGTTGGTGTTTCTTTGCTTTCTTGCCAGTTCTAGAGGGAGAAAGGCTCCTTCTCTTTCCTCTTTTGTGAAGGGGGAGCGTTCTTCTCTTCTTGCAGGATTGTCGGTGCTTTTTGTCAAGCGGCGATCCTTTTGTAGTAGTTGCCGATCAGGTAGTCTGGGATAAGTGTTGGCCCGCCATTCAGATGACGGTTCCAGATTAATTCCCAGGGGCTGGCGGTGATGTTGGCGATGGATGATAGCTGAACCCCTGTCAATGAACCGTATGCGCTATAGACGGCGCGAAGCACCTCCGCCTCTACGTGTTCAATAGCAGGGGCATGATGGAGAGGAGGAATTGGGTTGCCTCGATGCTCCTTGAGCTCCCAATAGAGGGCAGGGATGATAGGCCCGTACTGCCATGCAACAACAGCATCAGAAATAAGAGGGCGATCAAGCATTGCGAGGGTAATGCCATGAGCAATATATATCAACTTCTGCAATTGAAGGTGAGTTAATCTGGCCTCATTATTTGCATTTGCAAGCAATGTAAAAAACTTGGCAACATCAATGGCTTTATTGCTCATGATCGACTCCATTATCCCTTTTGTTTATCTTATGGTTGCTGATGAAAAGGCGGAATTAATTCAGAAAAACTCACCTTATTTTCCATTAGGTTTCGAGTAAACTTAATGATGTCTTCATCAGTCATAGAGGCAAAAGGGTTTATGACAGCATTAAGTCCAATGCTCATGACTTGATCTTTATTTAAGCCTTCGTATTCAGACCATGGGCAGTTATTCTTTTCGTGGCTCCATGAAATAACATTTCCATGCTCATCTGTATTTAATGGTTCCAAGGTGGCGCTACACGCGCCACACAGGAGTTGCATCCCTTCGTTTATATCAGACATGTCAATCATCCCCATAAAAGGCCAGTTTGACGATTACAAACTTGGTTTGCCGCCGCATTCTTTCGCCAGTAAAGTCCCATTCTTCTTTATTAACGATGTCGAAGTCAACATATATGACTTTCGACTTGCCGTAATACCATTGGAAATACTTGTCAGAAATTGGAACAAGCAAAGATGGGTATTCAAACGGATGAACTTTTCCACCTGTTCTTGGGCTTTTGCACCACTTTGTTTTGCTGGCGCAAAGATATAGCCGACCATCCTTAATATCAAAATCAGATGTAATAAATACACCGTTTGACCTTGCTGGTGATGCATCAACATCTTTCAGATCACTAATTGGAGCTTCTTTCTCTGCTTTTATTGTCTCGGCAGATTCTTTTAATACCTGGACAGCCTCTTTTAAGTAATCTTTATTTGCTTCGGGATTGGCTTGATTTGCAGCTACATTTTTTATTGCTTGATTTAGAGTTTCTGTTTTTTCAATGGAGTGAATGATTGCTTTAGTATGAGCCTCTGCCGTTGGGTTTTCATCAAAAAAACTCTTGTAGGCAGAATTTATAATGTAAAGGAAAAAAAATAATAAGCCTAAAAACGAGGCCGTCTTAAAAAACTCCTGCTTAAAGCTTTTCGCTTTTGTTTCCTTTGAGAGATCTACATTATTCATTTTTTCACCAAAAAAAGCAAGAGGGAACCAGCCCTCTTGCTTGATTGAAAACTGGTTTAGGCCGCCTGGGAATCGGGGTTGGCAGGGGTTTCGGTGGCTGCGGGAGTGCTGGTCTCAACCGGAGTTTCGGGATCTGCCGGAGCTTGATTGGTGGTATCGTCACCTTGCTCGTCCTGATCTTCATCGGTTTCATCGCCGTCTTGCGGCATGTCCTTGATGGATTTCAGGATATTGGTCAGATCATCGCTGTTGGTCAGCAGGAAGTTGACGATATTGCCACGAGCTTCATCGGTCGCGTCAGGCATTGCAGCTGAGACGGCAGCGGTCAGATCGACTTTTGCTTTGACGCTGTTGTCAGCAACCTTGGCGAGCTTCTTGGAAGCGTAGATGCCAACGACATTGCCTTGTTCGTCACGTACACGGAAGACTTCTTTGATAGCCATGATTACTTTCCTCTCTTGAAGTTGATAAGGCAATTATATTCTAAAAAATAAATAGTGCAAGTTTGTTTTAGATAAATTAAAGGTTTTTTTCGCTTTCTTGAAGGAAAAAAAGCACCTTTGAGAGGTGCTTTTTTATCGTAAAAAAACCTGTCTCTCGATTAATGCAGGGATTCAAATTGAAGTCGCAAATCACGGTTTACCTTCAAGATCTCTGCGATAGAGGCAACCTGGAGCATCTCTGGGCGACCATTCTTGATATATTCATCTACTGACATGCTGCGATGATCTGGGTGCGGTCTGTCGCCACACAGAGACCACTTGCTTTCTTCATTTGGGCGGAACAAAACATAATTGCCAATAGAGAAATCGACAGACGGACTGGTAAACAGCTCTGCGACAATCTTGACCTGAGAGCCATCTGCGCGGGTAAGGATCTGTTCGTTCTTCATGTTTGCCCCCAAGGCGTTTTGTGGAAGGCTACAGCAGCCATCCGTTTCGATAGCACTAATGTACCTTATTTAAGGTACAGCATCAAGTTTTTTATCCAATAAAAAAAGCCGAGACAAGCTCGGCTTTTCGCTTTGGTCAAACTTGCGGAGCAAGACCAGAAGAAGGGATTAGGCTACAGCTTCTTCCTCGGTCGGCACCTTGTCGGTATCGACTTCATCGGATGCGGCAGCAGCGGCGGCAGCGGCGGCAGCTTCGGCTTCGGCGGTTGCAGTGGCATCAGCGGCATCACCAACACCGATCAGCTCGGCATCAGCGGCATCGCCCTGTGCAGCAGCCAGAGAGGCAGCAGCGGCGGCTTCGGTTTCGTCAGCATCGTCTTCATCAGTGTCATCACCGTTTTCCGGCATGTCCTTGATGGAGCCCAGCAGGCCAGCAACATCCTTGCGGTTATCGACCAGGTAGGTAACCAGAGCGGTGCGCTGCTCTTCGGTCAGATCCGGCAGGTCGGCGGCGATGCGGTCAGCCAGTGTGTCGATAGCTTCGATTCGCTTCTCAACAGAGGTAGCGATACGCTTGCTTGCGTAAGTACCAACAGCAACACCAGCACGATTTGTTACACGATAAAGCAGTTCAATAGCCATGAGATTCTTCCTTTTGAAATTGTGAGATAATTATACTCAAACTAAATTCTTTGCGCAAGTTTATTTTAATGAAAATTAAGCTAAACCAGCCTCGGGCACTTCTTTGACCTTCTTGAGAGCGTCCATTACTTCATGGCGTTTTTCAAGAAGCGTTTCGGCAATTTTATCGCGAACTTCCTCGCTCATGTCGGGCATATGAATGCCAATCAGATCACTGATGTCATACATTGCGTCCATGCGCTTGTCGGCGATATCTGCCTTGTTAGTTTTACCTTTCATAAGACTCCAAAAAGGCCAGTTGTTGATGGTTGGGGCCTAACGAAGGCCCCTCCAGGCTGAGAAGCCAGCCTTAAGCGGCAGACTGCTCTTGAACTGCGGTGCTTTCAGGAGCGGCAGCTTGCTCGCCCTGATTGGTATTTGCATCGACTTCTTCATCGTCTTCGCCATCTTCCGGCAGATCTTTGACAGAGCGCAGGGTCGGCAGGATTTTTTCGCGGCGAGTAACCAGCAGCTCGGCCATTGCCATTCGCTGTTCAGTGGTGGCTTCCGGCATTGCCGATTCCAGCAGATCAAAGATGGCAAAAGTGGCATCAACGCGCTTCTCAACGCGATTGGCAACGTGCTTGCTTTCAAACAGTCCATGGGACTTGCCGTTGCGATCAACCACTTCATACAGAGCTTCGATAGACATGACACTTTCCTCTCTTGATTTGATGGAGTTAATTATACAAAAACTATCATAAAACGCAAGCTGGATATTTAAATTTTATGAAAATATTTATCAGTGGTTTTGGGATTTTTTCAGCACAGCATTGCACCAGAGTTCATGCTGCTTTTCGGGCCGAGCATCGCGAGAAATCCATGAGTCGATTATAGAGACTGGCATGTCAGCTACGATTGCCTTTAGGCTATCTTCGTTGAGATTGGTGAACGTCCTCTCTCCAATAATGTGCTCTCCAACTCCGTTCTTGAACGAGAGATAAAAAACGCCTCCATTTGTGAGCAAAGAGATCAGGTGGCCTATGGTGTTTTTTAAGTGCCTCTCGGGAGTATGCAGCAAGGATGCGCAAGCCCAAATCCCATCAAAAGGGGAGGGGGCCAAGAATTGGTCAAACTCGCAGTTTATGACATCAAGACCAGTTGCCTTGCTTGCCAGAATGGTCATTTCCTTGCTTGCATCAATGGCCGACACCTTGTAGCCATTCGCCTTGAAATAAAGGCTATCTCTGCCTGAACCACACCCAGCATCAAGAATAGAACCACCTGCCGGAACAAACGGCAGGAAGCGGCTGTAAGAACTGGTCATATTAACGGCAAACGTGCCGTTGAAGAATTGAAAGGCGTTTTTGTCGTAATAGGCGACAGACACGTTAAGAGGCCCACTCCGTCAGGAAAAGCTCACGATCACCGTCTTTGAGCTCAATACCAACATAGGCTTGGAAAAGACCTTCGCCAGACTCCACAATTCCGCCGTCATTGACGATGAAAGAGTGGGTGAACCATTCATCGCTATCTGACAGCGCAAAGCCAGTAAACAGGCGGTCAAGCGGGTTCTCATTGCTCAGAATGATATTGGCGACATTTTCATGGCAACGGCCAGCGGCCTTTTCGCAAAGAAATGCCTTTTCAACAGCGCCAGGAATTCGAAGATTAAAGAGCTCGCCGCTATCAATGATCCGAGACAGGTACGGATCTCGGGATACATCAATCAGATTGCCATGTTCGTCTGTACCAAGCTCAGTACCTGGGATTAGGGTGTTGAGGAAAGCGTGAAGCTGGGCGATTTTTTCGTTGTTCATGATTGGTCTCAGATCACATGTTGCGAGTGGAGTAAAAACGGATGACGAACTCATTTTTCTTGGCTCGGCGGAATGAGATCAGTAGGCGGATAACACACCCGCAGCAGTCATGCTCATGACCGCAATCGCGACCGATATCAAGGCCGAACATTGCCTCGTGCAAAATCTCATCATTTGACGCGCTTTTTTTCACCTTGAGGGTCTGGGTTATCTCTGCGCTGCTAGGGCTATTGTAGGAAACACGATTGTTCAGGGTAGAAAGAATAACGGCCATAAAAACCTCAATACGATAGTGTTCAAATGATGATGTTGATTTTGCAGCCCCATGCTGAGGCTGCAAGCATACCAGTTTCTTCTTACTCTTCTACCTCTGCCAGCAACCAGACGGCTTGGTCTGCAATGCGGCTAAAGAAGTGGATTCGACCATTCTTTTCATCATGACGCCAGTCATGCAGCCGATCTTCAATGAATGCATTCTCATTATGCACAGGCTTAAATGGCAGTGTCGGCGGGTTGTCGTGATCTGTGTGCCTATACAGCGTGTACAGATTGCGAATGTAGCCTTCATTGAAAGGGATTGGTGGGTATTTCACCACCCCCACGCCACCTGTTTTGGTGGGCTCGCCAGTCCATACCAGCACTTGGCGCTGAAACTGCTTTTTATAAGCATTAGGGACAAACATCGCCTTCAACAGAGTGTTATGAGTAACATCGCGAAGGTATTTGTGAACGTAAAGATGAACCTGGAAATCATATTCCTCATCAGCTTCCTGCATGCTGTCGATGCCATTGATTTTGGCGGCGACAAGCTCAACAAACTCAGGGACACCAAAAATGGTTTCACCAAAGTGAAGGCAGGTAAGGCCGGACTCTGGAATGAAATTAATGTCGAAAATCGCGTCACCTGACTGGGACTGGATACGAATTTCACCAACTTTGATTTCGCTGTTCATTCTTGTTATTCCCTTGTTTTGATGAGATAAATATAGCATAAAACTAATAAAAGACAAGGATATTTTTCGATAAAATATCTAGCTGGCATGGTGAGATTGAACAAAATGCAGCCAGAATTGACTGGCCTGCATTTTTTTCAATAAAAATCTGAGATGGGCATCACAAAACAGGTGCAAAATATATATCTTATGATAATATGTATTTTGTGAGTCGGTAAGTGGCTCAAAATATTACGTTTTTGAGGGGAATATGAAAAGAATTAAGAAGTCTATCAAGCTAACGCTTTTGCTTAGCTTATTTGGTCATGGAGCGCATGCACACAACGACAAGCATATCGAAGTTAGAAAGCCAGGCGGCAGAAGACAAGATATTCATGTCGTAACCTACAAATAACAAAAAACCGCACAAAGGCGGTTTTTTATTTTCAGAGGGTTATTTGGCTGGCTGTTCGCCAAATTCCTTCTGAAGCTCCAGGAACTGCTGGTATCGAGCCTGCTTTTCCTTGTCTTTCTTTTGAGCGTCTTCAATCCGTTTCTGTTCTGATTGTTCGAAATCATGCTCGATGTCATCGATAATGACTTGGAGAAAATCAGATGGGACAAGTAATGCAAGATCGACCTCTTTGCTATAGATCGTCTCATCAGGATCTCCGCCTCGGATGGATGTGCGGATTGAGAAAATCATCTCACCATCCATGAAATCGGCCTTGAGTGTAAAATAATCAGCAAAAGCTGACGGGAATCGACTCTTGTAATGATCCATTGCCTGGGTGGCAACAGACTGAAATGCTTCAATATCTCTTTGGGTATACATGAGGATCCTTATGGCTTGTGCTGCTCATTGTGATGTGACTTAATTATACAAAAAATATAATAATCCGCAAGGTGTATTTTTGAGCAAAAGCATTACTTATTATTTGACAAAATAAATGAGTGGTAGTATGATTTTAACTCAATACAAATCAACAGGATCCTGTGCCATGAGCGAGAAATTGAAGCGTCACCTTTGCCGGATTGGTCAGCCTCACATCGCGGCATTTGCCTTCGGTGAGTACCATGGGCGAGCCACCAACATCCAGCTTGAAGGGCTGACGCCGACAATGGCGGATGATGTAAAAGCTGCTCTTGAGCGGGATCCTGCACTCAAAATGAGTGGCTATTTCGTGGAGCAGGATGCGTGTCAGGGTAATGACCAATCCTGGATGATTGTTTTCTTTAGCTCTCATGACTTGAGAGAAATCAAGAAAGCCTGCGTGGTGATCGCTGATGCGGTGGGTTATCGCTATGCCGACATCGTTGATATCTATTCCGTGCTGCCGAAAGAGCAGTGTGGCGAGTAAATTACACTTATAGGAATGCGAGGGGATTGCATGGGTAAGTTACTGGGTCGTGACAGTGTAGTTGGTCAGCCACATTTGGCGATGTTCGATAAGTTCGAGTTTGGCGATAAGGGCTTCAATATTCAGATTGAAGGCATGACCGCCGAAATGCGGCAGTCAGTCTACTCCGCCATTCGAATGGATGACTCGCAGCGGCAGAGTCACTACTTCTTCCAGGGTGATGCAGGTAATGACAGGGACGGCCACTGGATGATGATTGAGTTCTGGACAAACAATAAGTCCGAAATCAAGAAGACCTGTCAGGTGATCGCCAAGGCTCTGGGTGTCGAGTACAACCAGATTGTGGATGTAGAAAAGGTGCTGCCAGAAGAACTGGCAGCCTAATGCAAACGTAGTTTGCTTTTTTGGAGAAATGCTGTGAGTCAATTGAAGGTTTTTTTTGGTAATGCGTGGGCACAAGATAAGAGAGAGATCATAATCATCTTTGTACTTTGCTCCATCGCTCTTTTGGTGGGGAGTTCACAACTGATGGCGTTTGTTTTTTCGGGGGTGGTTGCTTATTTGTACTGCTGGAAAATCCTGCTGAAAGAAAAATATGTCTCTGCCGTCAGTGGACATATCAAGCTGTCAGACTTGACGGGAGGCAACATCCCTAGCGGTTCTCCTGCCCACATCCTGAGTGAGGCTGTCTTCGCTCAGATGGAGAAGAATGACGCGAAAAACTACCTGGGGATGCGCCTTTTGAATGCCAAAGATGGCAAGAACTACGAGATCATCATCCAGCGAGCGGATGGAGAAACTCCCCTCGATCAGCTGCATCAAGCGAGAGAGGAGCTAAAAGCGCTCAAGGCACAGATGGGAAAAGCTTAAAAACTGATTGATTGATGTCAAAAGGGCCTTGGATAGGCCCTTTTTGCTGCGTTTTGTTGGCCGCTTTGCTACTGTATCGCCTCCAGGTAAACTCAAAAATGCTGCTTAACAAGACTCATGACAGACAAAAAACCAAAAAATGTCGGTAGGCCATGGACTGAACCGGAACGCCAGTTTTTGAGATTAAATATCCATCTTTTGACATACAAAAAGATGGCCGAAATCCTTGAGCGGAGTATTGACTCAGTTAGACATCAAGGTCGGCTGCTTGGGATTTTTAAACTGACCCCAGAGCAGAGGAAGCAGCGGACTGCATGGAATCATGATCAGTGGACAGAACAGGAAGAAAGCTTTATTCGCAAGAACATAGAGCTGATGACCTATGATGAGATGGGCAAGGCGATCAAGAGAACTGGCGAGGCAGTAAGAGCCAGGTGTCAGCGCCTGAGGATCGCCAAGTTATTGTGCGCGACCGACAAAGAACGCTATCAGGCCAATGAGGCATTCATCAGGGAAAACTATAAAGAGCTCACCCACCAGCAGATGGCAGATATTCTTGGCATAAAGGTTCAGGATGTTTCTCGGATCTGTTCCCGCCGCAAGCTGTACAAAGAAGATATGTGGACGCCTGAACAGGATGCATTGATGCTTTCCTTGATCAAGAAAGGGGTCAAACCCAAGAACATCGCTCTAAGCTTCCCCACCAGAACCCTCGCTGCTGTCCGTCAACACATCCGCAAGCTCTTGAAAGGAAGACCACCAAGAAAGACCTCGAAAAAGGCGGCCTGAGCGCCACCTGTCGCGTTTAGGGTCAGCCCCTCTGGGTTGGCCCTTGCTTGGTCGTTAAATGGGCTTCCTGATGCGTAGATTCAGAAGTGTGCATGGTCTGAGTATCAATGTGTTGATTAATCAGATCCTGGTATAGAATGCGGTTGCCCGATAGGGGCCGACACCTCACATCAAAGGGGCCAAACAATGCATGATGAGCAAAGCTGGACATGGACGCCCGAACAGGATGCATTGATGCTTTCTTTGATAGAGAAAGGGCTCAAGCCAAAGAAACTTGCCTTAAGTTTTCCTACCAGAACTCTCTCAGCCGTCCGTCAGCACATCCGCAAGCTCTTGAAGGGAACAGCAGCTAAAAAGGCGGCCTGAGCGCCACCTGTCGAGTTTGACCCTGGGCGGGTCGTCTGATGGTCTTCCTGATGCGCATATGCAGAATTGAGCATGGTCTGTCCCAGATGGGTTGATTAATCAGATCCTGGGTATAGAATGCGGCTGTCCGATAGGGATGGACACATCAGGGTGAGGGGGAGAGAATGCGGGACTACAAAAGTGCTTTTACGGATGAGCCATCCAACAATTGGATTTATGTCGGGGGAGATATCAATAGACTGGACTGGTCTAAGGTTGGAATGACAACCAATGGCCCTGAGTCTCGGCATCGCTCATCACACAACCCAGGCTACTTCGTGTACGCAGCATTCCACATTATTCGTGGCGATATAAAAACCATTGAGAAGGATCTGTTGAGATACCTTGTCAAAGAGTGCCGACTTCGAAGAGAAATTCATTTTAGTACAAGCTCTGAAAGTGAGTGCTTCCTTGTTGGCCCAGATGAAATGATGAATCTTGTGGAAGGTTTCATTGAGTCAAGGTATGGATCCTCTGTCACCTATGAGAACAGCACACATGGAGACATGAGTCGCTATCTGTGTGACGCTGATATCCGCCGAAAATTCCAGAGACAGGACTTTTCATCAAGATTGGAACCTCGGGCGCTGGGTCTTGGGGGCTACTCCACTGGCAACAAGGAAGTGTATGAGATTGATCTAGGCGGCGGCATATATCAGGATCTCTCTAGCGGAGAGATCAGGGATCGTGCAGACGAAGAAGACGAAGACGAATACGAAAACAACGAAAACAAAAGCGAAGACGAAGACGAAAATAAAGGCAGACGCAAACGCAAACGCAAACGCAAAGGAAAAGACGAAGACGAAGAATGGTGATGACAGACAAGAAAAAGGCCAGCTTTCGCTGGCCCTTCCCTTAGTTTTTTGCTGCCTTTCTCAAATTTCTTGCGTCAGGCTTTCCCCATTCAAAGCCGAAGTGGTCTCTTCTCAGCTTAGCCATTCGCCCATCAGGGTGATGCCAAACCAACCCCTCGCCATCGAGCTCTTTCATCAGGGCTTTCAGCCCCTCAAAGCTGCGGTCAGGGGTATGCACGACCATATCTCCATGCTTGACTAGCATCGGTTCGGTAAGCCGATACATGTTGTCTTGAATGCTTGGGCCAATCAGTTCGTAGGTGCCATCTTCCCAAGCGGGCTTTTTGGCAAACGCGATGTGGTACATCTCGTTCTCGCGACCGTTGCCCTGGGTTACTGGGATCCAGTAAGGCCAATGCAGAGACACAGGAGCGGGCTTATCCTCGCAAGGAATTGCACCATCCGGCACATCTCTGAACATGGACAAGTCCAGTACAAACTGATCTTTATTGCGAGCATATCGACTGGCAAAGGGCTTTTTCAGAGTCCTGTTCCATCGCTTGTAGAGCAGGCCATCCTTAACCATGCAGCTAGTGCCGTCATATTTAATGGATGCCTCTCCCTCACCATCCAGCACCCACTGGTTAACCGGATTAGCTACATTGGTTGCCAGATCAGCTTCTCGATCAACAACAAAAACACATTCTACTTTTTTCATACACTAAACCTCGCAAAAACTGGAACGATTTTCGAGTCCCGTCTCAGCCGCGCTGTTTAAAGCCTGTGTAGATTAACATAACAAAAAATAAAATCAAGGCAAATAATTGTTTTTCGAAAAAATAATTGAGTGTATCATTGGCTCACCAGTCTTAACGGGAAAAGGCGGCCAGCATGGCAGAGATAGAGAGGAAGGTCAGGATAAAAAACTGGATAAAAAAGAGGCTGAATATTGCTATCAAAAGGCTATTCAAGTGTCATCCAGACAACATGCTGATCACGGTATGGCGCGAAGAGGTCGGAGAGTATGCGTTTGGTCAAAAAGAATACAAAACAAACATCAATATTGGTGGGTATAGGGTTCTGGCCTGGAGAAGTTTTTACACTCCAATGATTAGAGAAGACGAATAAAAGGTAGCAACTATGTTTTTTATGGCGTTATTTTTAGGTATGGCTGTCATTATCAGCCAGAAAAGAATGAATCTTCTTAAATCAATGATGATCTCAAGTGCAATATTCTTTGTTTTGAGCTCATCTGTTATTTATTTGGTAACAATGAAAGCAGATTTCTTTTTTGGCAGGGAGCTTTCTGGCATGGACACCGTAAGGGCTGCCCTTGTTGAGATGGTGCTGTATCCCATCCTGGTTGCAGCAATAGTCCGCACCAAAGGATTTAAGCCGCCGCACCTGATGATGCTTGTGTGGATGGGGATCCCATCATCAGCCTTCATTGCAATAAGCTGGATGGAGATGGGCGCTGATGCATCAGTTCAGATGGCAAGATTCGTCATGGCAGTAAGCAAAGAGCTTGGTGGAAGCCTGTCGGAAAGCATAAAACTACCAATGAAAGAATATTTTGCCCTGAGCAGTCAGCAAACAAGATTGGTGTTTTTTATTCTTCCTATCGTGTATGTGCTTTACTTTATGCATGGATTAAGCTATATGGCGGCATCGGTTAATATACCAAAGAAAGAAATTAACCTGGCGAAGTAAATTCTGAAAACGGCTAGTTTATGAGCCCTTTTATTTTACGGTTAATTAATTGACTGAGTGCTGTTAAACAAGTATTATCCTGAAAATTATCTAGCATCCAAAGAAGATGCCCATGGGGCCAACATTGATTTCACCAAAAAATTTAGTTAATCATCTTTATAAAAACTGGGAAGTAATTGAAGATCTGGTCAGGATGTCGCGTGAAAGCCCTACTTTTACAGAAGACTTTGTGTTATCCATTATAGCCAGAAATCAAAGCATCTTATCAGATAGGAACTCTCATTCTGACGTATTAAGGGGTCTAGTTAGCAATGGTGTTTTAGAGAGGATGGAGCGCACAAGCAGCTTGCAGATTAATACCTATGTGCTTGATTTTGTTCGAGGATTGAGCCGAGAACATGATCTTGGTCTTGCGTCTGTATTGCAGGTTAAAATAGAAGCAATGAAGGTGGCGATTCAAAAGGTAAGCGATGGGATTAGTCCATTCAATCATGACATAATCAGAGTTGGAACCAGGGATTTATCTGAGCTTCTGCGTCAAATCAGCACCCAGCTTACAAACGATCAGGCAGCGATTAATCATATCGTAGCTACTGCTAAGTCAACAAGTGCTGCGATGCCAATTCAACAGAGATATGCGGTTGTTTTGGATGCTTTTGAAAAGTATGTAAGCCCCATGATTGACATGATTGATATCGGCATTGATGGAACATTTAGTCGATATTTGGAGCAGGCAGAAAACGTACTTCGCATGGCTGCGGATGCAATAGAAATCCAGGGCGGATTCTATGAACATCTGCTTCATGTCAGGTTTGTTGGTTATCAGGCCAATGAGCTTCAACGCTTTGGTCGTTTGGTTACAAATGAATGCGCCAATGCAATATTTCCTTTGCGAGAACAGGTTCGCAAACACAATTCAGTTTCTTCTGCTGTTAGTTATTTGTTGGGACGAGTGAGGAAACGTCACCTAACCAGAGGCTTGACAATCAAGGAATGCGACAAAAAATTACCTGAGTGGTGCTGCGTTAGTAATTTTAGGCCGAGTGTTGGATTGCCTATCAGAGAGTATCTTGCCGAGGTTAAGGCTTACTCTCCAGAAAGGATTGCTTTTCCAGATGATATTCCTGAAAACAGTCACACAGAGTTGTTTAATGTAGACATGGAAGATCTAAAGAAAGACTTGAAAGAAGCACTTCCTGTTAATGATCTTATATTTTGGCTTAAAGGGTGGTTTGCTTCTCGCAATGAAAAAGTGCCGGATTATGATGTAATGCGATTGCAATATGAATTATCTAGAGATGCCGATTGGATTTCTTCTCTTGGAGATAACGGAACAGCTATTGATTTAAATGATATTCATGTTGAATATCACCCCCATCGTTTGGAGGTATTGTGAAAGATTTGGAAAACCAATTAAAAGAGCTAATTGAGCTTAAGAGTTTGTATGATTTGTTTACAAGTGGGCATCATCTGACTCGCGTTGCTCATCCAGCGCTGTGGGCTGCTTTTGAGCGAGGACTGGAAGGTTACAAAGCGGTATTTAGCGCCCTCGGTTATGATCTGGTTGTTGATGGACGAAGCTATGCATGGTTTGAGCCAACAGAGACAAGCACTCCGACTGGCAAGAAGAGTAAAACGCTTGCATTGCTGTTTATGTGTATTTTCAACACGCAGGCAGATCATGGCGAATCAGTTGATCGCTTCACTCATTGGCGGATTGATGAGACGTTTCTTGCCACCTGCTATATGGCGCACCAAGACATTCTTAGGGACGAAGGGATAACTCAGACTGATTTTATCAGGCTTCTGGATATGACAGTGAAATATGGTTTTGCCAGAAGGCAAATGGGATATTGGGAGTTATTACCATCAGTCTCTCGCTACCTAGATCATTTTGAGGCGTTGGCAAGCCATAGGGATGATGAACAACAATCCGCCCAAGAACCTGTATTAATGGATGAAGATGGTGATAGCCACTTACAGCAAGGGTTTATTTATGATATCGAAGATGAGGAAATTGCATAATGATTAAGAACGGACTTCAACGACTGGTGCTGATTGGCAGTGCTGGATATCGAATTGCAGAGCTTCCTCTTGATGCTTCTGTATCTCTTATCGCGTCAAACAATACCGGAAAGACCAGTTTGATTAATGCGCTGCAATTCCTGCTGGTGGCCGATAAACGCCGCATGGATTTTGGCGGTTATAATATCGATCAGTCTCGAAAGTTTTATTTCCCAAATAACCAGTCATACATTCTAGTTGAAGCACTTCATCCTATTTCAGGCACTGTGGTGATCGGCTGTGTTGGGAAAGGCGTCTCTCATGATTATCAATATTTCTCTTACAAGGGTGCTTTGCAAATCGAAGACTACAAAATGGGTGATGGTAGTATTGTTAACCAACCAAAATTAAGTGAGCACTTGGCGTCTCGCGGTAAATCCGTTCATTTTTATCAACAGAATGAATTTAAAGATGCTCTTTGTGGTGGCCGAAAGAAATTAACAGCAACAGAGCCAGATATTACCATATTTCATTTGGAGCACCAAAGTGATGCAGATACTTATCGTCGCGTCCTGCACAGGACATTAAGCCTGGATAAGCTGAATGCAGAGTATATTAAGGGGCACCTGCTATCAATTTTTGCTCGTGAAATGCCAGATTCAGAAATGGATTTTAATAAGGAGTGGGAACGAGCTTTTGCTGGTGTAAACCAGAAGAGGGATCAGTATCGAGCCGCACTTGCATTGCGTGAGACCATTCAGCGCAGGGCTGTAGAACTACAAGACATCAAGATTTTGCGAGGGAAGCTGATTGATTGGAAACCAAGGGTAGAGGATGGTTTGACTCGGTGGAATCAGCATTACAAGTCAAGTCTGCTTTCACTTGAGCAGGATAAGTCGATGGTCATTGAGGAACAGCGTCAGCTAAATCAACGACTGATCGAACTGACAACCACGGCACTCACCAAAAAGGCCGAACTGGATAACCTGAATCGGGATGATCAGCGTCAAAAACACCTTGAGCGAAAATTTGCTCTAGTAAGTGAGCTGGAACTGCTTGAGGCACAGAAACAGGCCGTTGCAGATGAGCTCGAACGTCAGATTACCTTGCTGGGTCAAGTTAGAGGTCGCAAAGTAGACTCAATTAAGGGCGATTTGGACAAGAGAAAAAAAGAACTGGCTGGCCTCAAGCGCCAACGAGAGACTATTTCCGATAGCCTTTATTGCCAGCTTTGCGAACAGCTTTCCATGCCAGAAGTAGAGCGTCTGAATAGAGTGCTTCAACCTGATGTAATGAAGCTCGCCCTGTCAGAGTTCAGTATCGATATTGATGCAGTTAAAGCTGGCCTGGCGCAGTATAGTGATAAGCTGTTATTGCTGGGCATTACAGTTAATGACGCATCCCTTGAATCCCAATTTACTCAGCTGACATCACAACAGCTAGAAGATCAAATCCTTGATTATCAGGCTCAAATTAGCAGTCTCGAAAAGCAGCTCGAAGCAGCGAAAGAGATGGAAAAGGCCGAAGAGAAGAAGAAAAAACTGGAAGCTGAACTTCAAGAGCGTGAGATGGACATCAGAGAGTACAGGGAGCTGATTGCACTAATTGACGGAGAAGAAAGTCGCTCAATTAGCAAGAAAGCCCTTGTAGATTCAATTGAAGAGTGCGAGGAAAAAAAAGAGTCCGCGAATGAATACACTCAGAGCCTGACTGAAAAAATCAATGACATCAATAAATCAGACATCGATCTTCGCAGTAAAAATGCCAATATTGTTAGTTTTAGCCAGGTGAGGGGTGACCGCGCACCTCAATTTGGATACCTGGAGGATCGCCCTAAAATTGACTGGGTGGCAGAGCCAGAATGGCAGCTTGACCAGCTTGATGCTCATTTGTCCAACTACAACAATGAATGTGCTCGCATGTTGACGCTGGATAAGGCGTTGGTGAACGGGATTATTGAGCTTCATAGCAAGGGCTTAACCAAGTTCCAGGATATGAACAGCTATGACGAAGAATGGAAACACGTAATTGAGTTTGAGCAAAACCTCGAAAAGGAAGGGGAAGTTATTCAGAAAGAATGCCGCTCAGCTGTAGTAAACGTGAGTACCGGACTGACCCAGATCAGGAAAGGATTGAGCGCTTTTAACAGAGAGATGGATGTCTTTAACAAGCTGATCTCTCAGCGCAAGATCTCAGATTTGAGGGTCTTTAAGATTGTACCTCGCAATGAAGAACACATTGTGGCTGCCATCGACACAATCCTGGCAGAGGCCAAAGAGGCAGAATTGAATGAAACCCGTCAAATGTTCGACTGCACAAGTGTGCTCGATAATGAGGCTATCGAACGAGCCAAACAAACCCTGATTGATGAAGGGAATGAGAGGAATGGTCTTCGCGTGTCAGATCTGTTCCGATTGGAATTTGTGATCGGAAAAGAAGGACACAAGGAGGAATCTTTCGAGGACATGGATAATGCATCCTCGAATGGCACTGTTATTATGGCGAAACTGGTGACGGGCTTGGCGATGCTGTATCGGATGCAACACAAAACCAAGCGCTTCCGCACGATCTGTTACCTGGATGAGGCTCATTGTCTGGACACAGAAAACCAACGTTCTTTGGTTGAAATTGCAGATGGGTTTGGTTTCTCTTTGATTTGCGCATCTCCGACTCCACTAATGTCTGTCAGGTATTGTGTTCCAATTGATGTGTTCAAAGGAAAGAACGTGATCACTCGCAAGAGCTGGCAAATTTTCTCTCCACTAAAGGCTGTATCGTGAGCAGGGCATTAATTGCAGGCATCAAGAAACTGAGGGAGGCCAGCGAGAGCGGGCTTCCTTGCTCAATGCTGTCAGCAGCTCAGCTGACAGCACTGGATGATCTCGCTCGCTCATCAGGATGTATTGAGAAGATCAAGCAAGGGGCAGGGCGCGTCTTTGTTATCAACAAGCCAAGCGTGTTGGAACAGCATTGGCGACAGCTTGTTCCTCGGGATGTGGGTGAGTTGGCTGAGCACCTGCCTACAAGAGCTCGTAATATCGCATCAGCACGCTCAAGTAAGTCTTCCGAGCATGGTCATGAGATTAGCTACCTGCTATTGAAATCATCGGCAGAAAACGTTCTGTGGCACGATGGAAAGGGTAACAGTATCAACCTGAGCGAGATAACCGATACCCTGGGGGCAGCAGGTCTTGCTGTTAATGGATGTTCAGGATGGGCCACGACAAGTACCCTGTGGCTAGTTGAGAACCAAGAGGTATTTGACAGGACGGACTGGCTACCTGGGGGGCAACATGCCTCGGTGGCTTATTACCGAGGCAATCTTTCAAACACAGTGATTGACTGGCTAGGGAAACGCAACAGATCGCCAACGATTTGGCATTTTCCTGACTATGACGGCGTAGGTCTGCTTAACTACGCCAGACTGAAAGAAAAGATGGGTGACGCGATCCGGCTATGGCTAATGCCAAATTGGCGAATGCTACTCAAAGAGATGGGTAACGAGAAAGTATGGGTAGACACTCAGATCCAATTTACTGCGATGCTTAACCACCCTGGCTACGATGCCTTCGAACCAGAGGTTAAAGAGCTGGTGGATGCGCTCAGGCGATCTGGGATGGCATTGGAGCAAGAGTCAGTGTGGTTTGCCACAACATAAAACAAAAGCCTTGCTGATTGCAGCGAGGCTTTTTATTTCTATGGGCCATGGATCTCTGGTCGATAGCTTGGGATTGCATTTCGAGCCTTCTCGCCCTCAAACTCTTTCAGCAGTCGCTTGTATTTGAGCAAATTCAGATATTCTTGACTGAACCTGTCAAATCCATGCCCCTTCTCGCGAAAGAGTCCTTCTTCCATTTCCTCTAGGTCGCTGATGACCTTTTTGCAGTAGCTGATACCGTAGTCTTTAGCCAGCTGCACCTCGTTTTGAAGAGCGGTTAGCATATCAGAAATTTGAGACTCGGACTTACCCTTGATGTTCAGACGCACAGCCGGTTTTTTTCCACGACTTAACAACACAGCATCAGCCTGAGCTTTGTATTGTGTAGCTGCATCAACATTGGCATGGGATCGCATTGTGATATCTCCGAACAACTAAAACTTTAGCCACGAACTACCTCGCTTGCGGCTTGTTATCAAGACCGAGCCTTGCCATCTCATAGACATCCTCGTTCATGATGCCACCACTTTCGATGACTGCATTAAGGGCATCATGAGCATTGTCAGCCATGTTTTCGAGGTACTTGATGTACTCAACAGCCCGCTGAAAATTCTTGAGCTCAGGCTTTCCTTCCAGGGCTTTTGTTACTGCGGATACATCTGCTTGAGAGAATTCCTGGCTCACAATATACCCTAAATGTCGGTCTGCATATGGCTGCATGCTGGGCACTTATAGTTGTCCCAATTCACATCGCTGCCATCAGATTGTGTTGCTGTTCCGCTGCCGGATCGCTCCATGGTGGCACCACAGTTTTCGCAAGAAAGCGAACCATCATCAGACGCATCTACAACGGCGTAAGCTCTTTCACCCCATACGGTCGAGAACGCCTTTTCGATGTCCTCAAGGAATGTTGTAAGGACGTTTTTCCTGCTGCTTTCTGGATAGATAGATAAATCAATTAAGAAATCGCCATCAGCTTCAATTGTGGCGTTTTCACTACCAACGCCAGCGGTGACATCACCACGAGTGAATACACTGATCGTCTTGATTTTCATGAGCATCCCTTATCGTTAAAACAGCCAATCTTGTGGGATTGATTTTATTTCAATGAAGGTCAGATGTCCAGTGTAGTCCTGACTTCACTGGCTTTGCGATTAGCTCTTTCCGATGTTATTGACAGCCCTTATCATTTTCATAATGTAGCTATTTTGATTAAATCCAAGTTCTTCCATGCTCTCAGGCGCTGCAATACCAAGATTGGTTAGAGCAGAACGAAGCTGAATTAGCTGGCTTATGGATAGCTCAAATCTGGTATCGTTGTGCTGGCCGATTTTGTGAATTTGGTCGGTCATGTTCGGCAATATAAAAAAAGGTCGATTTGCCTTATTTAAGGCATCTTTTTCTTTTTCACTTTCCATTAGCGCAATTCTTTTTTTATCGCAGTAATCAACCAGAAATTGAACTTCATGATTGACAGCGTTTTGCTCAATATCATGATTGACAACACCTTGCTCAATAATACTGCGAAATGGGAAGCTCAAGATAAAATTCCTTATTAAAAACTGAATACAAGCAGAATACTTGGCGAGTGCCGGAGCACTCGCCAGAGAGGCATCACATGCAGATCATGTAGCTCTTGCCTTTGTAGGTCACTGAGAAAGGCTCATCATCTTGCAGGTTCCATGCGTAATCGCTCCTTGCCTCATCAAAGTCGATAACAAAGATGTTTTCTTTGTACTCATACTTTTCGGCCTGTTCGTTGTAGGTGTCTTCATCAAGACAGGCCAGAAGCTCATGGGTAAACACAGAGGAAACGCCAGCCGGATGGGTCTCGATCTCTTTGTTGATGACGAATCGGCGTTTTTTGCCGATGATAGATCGACCGGACATTAATTCCATGGTGGCAGAGGCAAACCCGACCATTTCGTTACCAAAAACGAGTGAAGATGCACTGATTGCACCAGCCAGCATATCAGCCTCAGAGACATCTCCCATTGCTGAATTACGCTGGATCATGCTCTGGCGAAGATGGATGCTCGACTGTTTGGCAAAGGCGTCTTTACCTACAAGATATCCAACGGTTCCATCCTCAGAGATGACTTTTACAGCTGCGTTTGCAGCATCAGCAGATGGAATAAACCCAGTGATCTGTTTGCCAGTTACAGCCACTTGTTGTTGCATGTCTACGGCGCGTTGTTCTTGCATGATAACCTCTGATTTGGGTGATTGGTTGCTTGATTTCAATAAGGTAATCATACCCAAAAAATCCAAAAAACACAATATTTATCGAACAAAAAATAGATATTAAATCGAATAAAAAGTAGGGTGATTGTGTTTTGATTTGGTTGACTCTGCGGCAAATTCTGTTATTATTCATAAAAATTAATAACAGTAATTTTCGCTGTTGCACCCCTACTAAGTGGCGGACTCACTCATGGAAAGTGTCGGTTTTGCAGAATCACTCTCAAGCATCTCGCTTGTGCAACACCTGCATTCAAGGCTGGTAAAGCTGAATGAAAAAGCGGCGAAGTTAGAACAACTTAAGCAAGCGCATCAAGATGCTGTTGCCCTGTCGCGGGTTTTTCATGATAGGCTGGATCTGCCGTTCGAACTGACCGGAACGCACAAAGCCTTTGAAGCGGCGGTAGCGCTTCTTGAGCGTCTTCAACAGGTAGAGAACATGGTTGCTCTGCAAAAACTGTTGGGAACCCCTCGCGGGATTAATGCAACAATCAGCAAATATGAGCAGGCAGCTAAAGACAATATCTTGTTGAGGGGTGACAATCTCCCAGTAATGAGAGATGAGCTTTTGCGCACACACCTCTGCATTATGAATGGCGACATGTTCAAGGATGATCCCATCTCTCTTTCTGCAAAAATCAAGGAAGAAGACCGTCTGCTAGATCGGCAAATACAGGAGTGGGCCTCGAATCTGGAAAATCAGAGCGCAAAAATGAGTGCGCTTATGGAGAACGAGCGAGCGAAACCTCGACATCAATTTTTTGATGCCTATAAAAATATTCTGAGCCTTATTTCGGCATCAAAGGGTTCTTTGAGAAAGGATTTCTTCTTTTCGGTGGGTAGCCCGCAGTTCTCCAGTATTCGATGCGTGATTGAAACATATCTCAGTATCTCTTCTGATCTGAATATCGCAACTCGATAAGGAATTAACAGTGCTGAAATACATCAAAACAGAGACTTGCATCGCAGCATTCATCAGCTCTCTTGTTCACAAAGATAAAGCGCAGTCCATGTGCCAGGTAGTTGGTGAAGAAGCCACAGGTGCGGGATTCATCCATATCGGAGAGACAGATGGGGAAATGAGCTTCTCCGGCAAGTCAGTGTCGATGTGGTTGGGCTCAGACGACTCAGACATTGAACTCTTTGGTGACAAGGCGATTGTTGTCTGGAATAACTGGCAGGACTTCATGATCGTCAATCAGGCGTTCTATGACAAGCTGGTGCTTGGCTCTGCTACGTTTGCACACAAAGTGGAAGTGAAGGTGGAGAATGGTATGATCTCCGACATTAACTCATTGCCAGCCAAGGTAAAGGGCTGGATCTACACCTGCCTTTAAGGAGTGACCATGAACAAGCACGAAATCAGAAACGAAGGCGATGCGCTGGTCTATCTGACCGATTGCACCCTTGCAACAGTAGAGACCCTGGCAATGCGCAAGACCCCGCCAAAAGCAGAGCTATCGCGTCAGATGAGCATGGCTGAGCATGCTATCAGCTGGATCTACAGTTGCGGCCTCAACTACAAAGGCTCGCGAGTTGAAGATGTGAAGGCTGCTGGTGGCATCAACAAGTGGGTTGAGCAGATGCAGGCCAAGCGAGATAAGCGGCTTCAAACGAAGTAGATTTGTTGTGGAGCGAAAGATGGAAAACAGAAAACTGCTTGTTCTCAAGATGGTTAATCTGGCGCTGAGCGAGGTGGAATTCAATGGAGGATTGCCGCCTGGAGCGTGTGATTTCGTTGAGCTGGTGACGCAGCATGGTGGCGGAACATCTGTCACCAGAGAAGAGGTTGAAGAAGTCCTTGAGCTGCGACTGAAAGACCTTGTTGCTGTCCGCATGGAAGGATCATCTTCATGATGACCCTGGCGCGGCTAAAACATCATTGTCAGACGCTTGTTGATAGCGATTTTGGGTATATGCACCCGATGATCTCTGCCGCAGAGCTTTTGTCAATTATAGCTGATCTTGAGAGTGGGCATCTCACTGAAAAAAAAGAAGAAAACAAAAATCATCAGCATGATAAAAGTGACAAGAAAAAGTAAGAAAAAACACCTAAGTTTTGTTTTTGAATGAATTTTTTGTGCTTTTTTTAGTTTCACTATTTGATTTATTTCTTGCTTGATTTAAAGTGAGGGCATTACCAATGGAGAGGGGTAAAATGATGAAGAAAGCGATAGTAAGCCTTCCTGTTTTGATTAACACTTACACAGATGGCATTCCACCATGTTCATCAGAAGATATTGGTACGTTAATAGCCAGCTTAGAAGGCAATCTGAATGAAATATTGGGCATTAAATTTAATGCAGTTCCGGTATTGAATGTAAGCGTGGCCTGTGCCTTTGATAAAGATGATTTATATGGAAGTCCCTCTCTTCCTTATTTTACCGAGCATGTTATATCAAGAGCAATAAAGGGGTTTAATTGTGAGCTGAGCGAGCAACTTAGTGAATTTATTAATTCTGAGTTTAATTCAGATGTATTCTTTATGAATAAGTCTGAATTAAATGACATCTTTGAAGACTCCAATTGCATTCTTCCTCAATGTTTCTGTATTAATTTGTATTTCTTGTCCTCTGATATTTTACCTGATGATGATATTATTGGGATAAATGAAGAGAACTCAAAAGAAATGAAAATGGCCATTGAAAGCTATTTTAATAAAGATGGAATTGATATTTCATCCTTTGTTATGACTCCGGTTGTTGGGGTTATCGAATTTGATAAAAATAAAGTATTTTCTTTTTCTGTTGATGTGGAAGAGTACGAGTTATCAAAAAGCATTAATGATGACAAGCAAAATGAACAGAGCGGTGACTCATTGCTTATCATTAACAATGGAAATGTTGAAATCTACAACGATGAATTATCAAGTTTAGCGTTTGATACAACAATAAACAATATTGCCAAGCAAAGGGTAATGAAAGAAAGCAGCTATGACGTTAATCTTTTCTGGAAGGGAGCTTATATTGGCGGTATAACATTCAATGAAAACAAGGCAAGAATAGCAACCTTATCATATGACGAGTTTGTTGAGTCTGCATGGTTTTATTTGCCCGAATACTTTGACTACCAGAACCAAAGAATTAATGCATTTCTTGGCGGAATAAAGCCAGAATGCTATTCAGAATTAGATGAAGAGTACACGAGAATAAAAAATCCAGATTTTGATTTTTGTTCATTGGATAAGCCTCTTCATCGGCTTTTTTCATACGATAATGGCTCAATAACCTCTTACGTAAGACAGCAGTATTTAGATGATGATGTTTTTAGTACGGCAATTGAAGGGAAAAGCTATATCGAGTCAATCGAGGATAGGTTATCCAAATCAAATGCATCAGGCATCGGTATCGCTTCATATATAAGATATAATGACGGAGAGTATTTCCATATTGTTGTTACTGTTTATGGAAAGAAAGGCAAGGTGAAGCATGGCGCTATTCTTTGCGAAGAGTCGTTTTCAGATCTTGATATAGCAGAAAGAGATGAAATGGGATGGCTTTACAAAAAAACAGAGTCATTCAAAGAGATGGCAGCGCGTCTTGGTATTGAGTTTTGGAATATAGAAAGAGAGTATGATTACAGCATAGATGATGATGGTTTTCCAAGAGCAGAAAGAAAGCAAGTAGACAAAGAGTGCAGAATGTCTCTTGTTTTTATTATGGCAGATGAAATGGGAATGGTTTTTGAGAGGAAATCTGGCGATGAAGAATTAACCAGAAAGATCATCAGCCTTATCTCGATTAATGCATTTTCTGAATCAGAGCGAGATCTTGTTAAAATTTATTGCGAGGAACAACCCAGGTATCTCTGGCCTTTTAATGATGCCGAAGCGGTGAATGATTTTATTCATGAATATGCAACCAGGCTAAAGCAAGGACTGCCAGATAGCAGAGTTGTAATGCCTTCTCCGCAAATTGATGCCATGACAAAGCACAAAAATTATGGCGCAATTGCTTATGGCGTTGTCGTAGAGGCTCCAGCGTCACTGCTTAATGAAATCAAGGTTGCGCTTGGGTCAATCAAAATGGCTGAGATGATGGCTAAAAATCCAGAGTTTTCGCACCTTGTTGGGGTTCCAAGCATAGTCTCCAATGAGAGGTTTGATATCGGAAGATCTTTTGGAGCAAAAAACCAGCACACCTTCTTTTTTGATGTGTGCTCGTCATCCTAACACATACAAAATTAAATGAAAGTCAATGGCCGAAAGAGATTTCGGTCATTTTTTTGAAGAAAAATCAGGAGGGCTGATTAAAAACTAGGCATTCATCTCATTTTTTGATCTAAATATTCAAAAAACCTTATTGATGTACTAAGATGTTGCTGTTCAAACACAGAGAGCTGAAAAATGGAAAAGAGAACTTTAGTGAGTTTTCCGATAGTAGTAAGTGTTTCTCAGGATGGATTTTGCCCTTGTTCATCCACAGCTGCATTGGATTTCCTGTCTGAAATTCAACAAAATCTTAATGATATAACTGGCGTAAAATTTGATGTAATTCCTTTTTTTGAGGTTGAGCCAGTTACTCAAACAGATAGTGATGATAAAGAAATGTATTCCTTGCCATATTTGACAAAGGAATCAATTCTTAGCATCAAAAAAGGCTCATTGATTGAGTGTGGTGATTTATTAAGTAATGCAATAAATGAGCAGTGCAGTGGATATATTGGCGATGAGTCTTTGTTTAAGACACCAAAAATAAGAGCTCAGTCGTTTGACTGTGATTCTGTAATTCCTTACTGTGTATATGTAAATTTGTTATTTTTATCAAGCGAAAATTCAGAAAAAGAAATTGAAATCAAAAAGGATGACTTACTAAGCCTGAAAGTCCTTGCTGAATCATTCTTTATTGATGAGATTGGAGTTTGTTCTTTTGCTATCCATCCTATGTTTTGCAATGCTTTCTTTAGTGGTGGCAAGGTATCATCAATCGTAGTGAATGGATATGATTTTTGTGAATCACTCCTTCTTGATGAGTATCATAGCAAAATAAATGAGCTAATGTTTTTTGATGCATCATTAAAAGCACTGTCAGAAGAAAAGGCAATAAAAAACAAGAGCGATGTGATTAGATTATGGTGGCACGGCGGTGAATTTGGTTATATTAGATTCAATAGTGATAAGGCCAGAGTAATAATCTCATCTTATGACACACTAGATTTTGACACACCAGATTATATTGATTGTCAGAATTTTGCTTTAACGAATTTTTTAAACGGAATAAGTGTTGAGGTTTACTCTATCTTGGATGAAGAGGTCTTTATTTATAACAATGAAGACTCCGACTTGTCTGTTTTGTCTGATCTTGATATGCCGCTAAAGCGAATGTTTTCAAGCAAAAGTGGTCTTATTATATCGCAACCGAGAGGATTAACTTGCTCTGAGGCTGCTGATTTTATGGAGCCAGGAAAATCTCTCATTGAATCGATTGAAGATATCATTCAAGAAATGGAGGGAACTGGTATTGGATTGGCGAGTTATATTCGACATGACTCCGGTGAGTGCTTTCATTTGGTTGTGACTGTTTTTGGGAGTTATGGCGATATTCTATTCGAAGAATCATTTTCTCAGCATGATATTACAGTTAAAGATTATAATGATTGCCTGCATACAAAAATAAGCCTATTTAAGGATATGGCAGAGAGGCTTGGCATTGATTTTTGGAATGTTGAAAGAGAAGATGACTATAGAATCGGTCATTTTGGCTTTCCGAGAGCAGAAAAACATGAAATAAAAACCAAGTGTGTTCTTGGTGTTGTTTTTTATATTGGCAGCAAGGCTTGCGGAACGCCGAAAAAAAATGATGATAAGTCTGTTTTGGCTGCAATTGATGAATTCCTTTTTTACAATGTTCTTATTTCAGATGAACAGAAAAATGAAATGGAAATCAATGGGGATGATAGGCCAAGATCGATTAGCTTCTTTAGAGATGAGATGGAATTCGATGGTTTTATCTCTGAGTACATTATTGCAATAAAACGAGATCTGCCTGAAAACGAGAAGGTTAAGTTATCTCATATCTCGGAGCTTGTTACTGATCATCACCCATCAGATTTAATGGTGTATGGGGTTGCAGTGAAAGGTTCTGAGCTTGTCTTAAATGAGATAAAGATGTCGGTTAAGAAAAATCATTTATTTCCAAATTCCTCGCATGGAATTAAAGTTAAAGAACTAGCATACAATGTATGTAATGAGCTTGGATTAAGCAAGGAAGATTTATCACATTTCAGCTATCGATTCGTATAGCTAAAGGGGCTGCTGGTGGGCTTGCGAAACAAGATGCTGCGCTTAAGCGGAATCTCTCCAGTGGGAAGATTGTCATTGGCTGATTAAGTTTTTGCTGCCACTGGCATACCAAGGATACTATCTTTCACCAGAAAGATCTGATAGCGCCGCACAGGCGCTATTACACGGAGTAGCAAAAAGGCCCATCGATGATGGGCCTTTTATTTTTAGGCGGCCATTGATGGCTCGCATTCCAAACGAGGAAGGTTTTTGGTTAGTATCTTTCCTTGCTTGAAGATTTCAACATATCCACCACGAATTTCATCTAATTGACTGACAGAGAATCCATCAAGAGAAATGTATGGAGAACGGGCCTTAATGTGAACAAGTGCCTCTTTAATTGGTTTTCCATATGCATACAGAGATTGAATCTGCTTGCTGGTCAATGCCAGCTCAGGTGCTGGGGTTTTGTTTATATGCCAATCATAAACAAGGTCGATATCGCCAACATCTTTCGAATTTGTGAGCATACTGCCATAAAGCCAAACATTTGTGATAATAAACTGAGGCTGTGCGCTATTCCACTCATCGACCCTGGATAGAAACTCATCGAGTCGTTTAATAGCTGATTCTCGGCTTAAACGCTTAATGAATTTTGCTCTGCACAAGTCACCTGCTTTTTCTGTAATTTCATACTCAGCAGTCGTGCCTTTACTTTCCTTCTTTAATGGGGTGATATATCCCTCTTCAATCATCTTTGCAATAATTGGTGCTGCTGCCTCATTACTCTCCTCCCTGTCACTGTTAAATTGGCGCTCAAAGGCCATTCTGCTAAGTTGCTTGCCTTTGTATTTTTCTGGCTGAAAAATACTGCTTTGATACAGGCGCTCAATTGTGCCATGCGAGATGGCTGACTTTCCTTCAATGGTGAAATCATTGCGAAGAACCTCAAGCATCAGAGCTCTGGCCGACTTCGCATTAACACCAAAAATTATGCTATTTGCTGAAATGCTCATTCCCATATTTATTTACCTTTTTGCTTATTATTTATTAATATAAATTTCATGTCAATGGGGTGTATAAATCTATTGGTGAAAAACGAGGAGTTGACTTTTATTATTTTTTGATAAATAATCTTCACAATAGTAAATCAGGGTGCAGCTAATTCAGGGGGAACTTGTGGCTAAGAAGCTTAAAACGACAATGCAAAGCTGTACTGCCAGCGCGTTGTGTCTGTAATGCAGGTAGGTAAAGATCGCGTAGAAACCCCTGTCGGAAACGGCTGGCAGCAGCCAAAAGAGGCGAAGAAAGAGCTTAACGAGCTCAAGAAGAAGAGGCCAGGAGATTGGCTGTCAATTCAGTCAAGAGCTTGACAGACCCGCTAGCGGCGCAAGACTGGACAGGGATATTTTAACAAAAAATATCTTTACTTTCGTGAAGGTTTGGGGTATATTTGCATCATCCGGTGAGCACTCACCCAATCAAATTAAGAGGTCTTTTCATGGAAGTTATTGCTCAGAGTTCATTCTCCACTCGCCTGCGTCAGGCCATGAAAGAAAACGGGATGAATCAGGCTGAGCTGGCAAGTCTTTGTGGTTTGTCAGAGGGGCTGATTAGCGGGCTGGTTAACAACCCACAAAAAGACCTTCGCGCAAGCTCCCTGATTGCAGTCGCCTATGCATTAGATCGAGACCCGCTGGAGCTATACCTGGGGCAGGTGAACACTTGTCGTGGTGTGGCATACGTTTGGGATCTCCAGGATATTTACTATCATCAAACAGATGCAATCCCTTTTATCTCTCGGAAAGAGAAGGTCTCGTGCGATATTTTGACCGAGCCTCTGTTTGCTATCAAAATCGAGAACGGCGATGGCAAGGCAGTGGGGTATCGAGATGGTCAGATCGTTCTGGCGAGCAATCGTCTGTCAAGCCGACTCCCTTGTGAGTGTTACATCTTGCAGCGCGGTGATGCGATCCATCTGTCAAAGGAAATTGATAAAGAAATAGAATTCGCGATTGGTAAGGTTGTGGGTATTGCAGGCAAACCAATCAGCAAAAAAGCAGAAGAAGGTAAGTACCAAAAAAACAAGGTTGATTGTGAACACATCAACTAAGCAGCGGGCTTAAGGCCGCCAGGAAAGAGAATAGAGCCCCATTGACGGGGCTCTATGGTGACATCAAAAACGATAGGTTGCGCCAGCGTAGTAACTGGTCTGATTGAAATCATGTCTAATCATCGGCACCCCGCCGATGGAGTCATCTTTTTTATCAAAAACCTCAGCATTGTTGTTGAAGTCGTATGGAGTCAAAAACAGGTAGTTTGCCCCTGCTGTGAATGTCAGATTATCGACAGTGTATGATGCAGAAAGATCGGCTTTAAGGCCATAAACAGCACTCGTAAAGACAAAGCTTGGACTTCCGAGATCGTCTCGCTTGAGATGGGTATCCTCTGTGCGCATGACGCCAAAGAAGATGGCATTGGTTTTTGCATTCAATGCAACTCCGTTAGAGAAATTCTTTTTGAGTCCAATATCGAGGCTGTTGAGTAGCTGCTGGTTTTTCATCTTGATCACCTGCTCACTCTTACCAAATCGCTCTTTCTTTGAGCCATACATATCGTATGGATCTTCAAGTACCGTAAGCCCTTTGGCTTCAAAGGTATGCTGGGCAACAGAAATACCATAGCCAAGCCTAGCCTCAGAGATAATGGGGCTATCAAAAGAGAAAACGCTGCCGTAGCCATAACTCAACATGAAGGAGTTAGACATCCTGCTATCGCTTAACGTGCTTGAGAAGCGAGTGGGGTTGCCTGTGCCGACATAGCCTTCTGAGTAGTAATCATCATCAACCATCGTGCCATTGCTGCCAGAACCCTTTCCAAGAGAAAGCGTCAGTGTCCTATACCCATCGCCATTGCTGCCATCCAGGGTAACTGCTACGCCGGAAGACTTCATTCCTTTGAAGTTCAGCTCAGAGGTGGGTGTTCCATACCTGGGGTCTGCACCTGATGAGTCAAAACTGTATTTGAAGTTAGTTTCAGCCGCCCAGGGTGCGGCTGTAATGCTGTACTGATAGGGGGAGGGGGCATCAGCCGAAGCACAAGGGGATGAGGGTGTTTCGCTGGCATAAGCATTCCCTGCCAATGAAAGAGCGATGGCAGCAAAAATAGGCGTCTTTTTCATTTGTTGTCCTTATTATTATTTTTGTAAAGGCTTGTTATTTTTAGTTTTTATTCAATCTTTGAGATTTCTTTATCAAAATCCTGTAGCCACCTGGCAAACCTCATCTCCATGTGATTTCTGACACTTTTTAGTGCATCGATCTTCTTCGAAAAAAGCAAAACTGGGCCATGATTTTTTTTCTCTGGGCTGTCTTCAAACCACCAACAATCATGAGCGGATCTCGCAACAGCGACTGTCAGTTTATCTTCTGCTCGTCCATCGACAATCCAGCCAATGCTAGGCGGGTCAATATCGGATGATGGCGGGGCAACATCCTCAAGCGCTGTCGGAGTAAATTTAAAGTGCCTTTTTGTCAGGATTCGTGAAAAAACGGCCACATCTTCGTTTTTCATTTTGTTGTTCTCGTTATTTTTCGTGATTATAAGCGGACTCATTTTGGATGCAATATTTTTCTGTTTATTAATGTTTTTTCTTGCCATTTTAATAGTGTTTATGTATATTTAACCAATAAATTAATGAAAGAGACAGTCAGTGATGAAGAAAAACGAGCCAGTCATTGTTAACAATTGCCTTGTTCACGCTGCCGAAGCTCTGCGTTTCTTGGCAGATAATCGAGTCCAAGATGGCGCAGAACAGCGCTTTAATCGCCAGAATCTCATGTTGCTCTCAACACAAGTCATAGAGACAAATCACCGCCACAACATGCTTGTGAATGGTGATGGCAAGGTCAGGCGTACTGCCGTGGCCCAAACATCGACAGGATGGCCTAATCGCTGTGAAATGTCTGCGTTCTATGCCCTGAGACACCTGGCGTACTACGATCTTAAGGATGTCTCTTGTAGTACCTTCAACAAGCAATCTGTTTTAAGTATCGCGGCAGATCTTGAAGATATGGCGAAACAGCTCGAAAACCTGACATTTTGATTTTTGCACTGGGCCAGGTCTGGCCGAGTGCATGTGTTCCAGTTTCTTCTAGGTGTCGTTATGAACTTCAATCAAATGCAAGACCAAGCTAAGAAGATCAGTGATTCAGGGCTCGCCAGTGCAACATCACTCGCTGTCTTTCTGATCGTAAAGCGAGACTTCTCCTTGAAGCAGGCAATCGCCTCAAGCGTTAAACACTACAAGGTGAAAGCGCACATCGAGAAAGAGCTGCGGGCGATTTTCCCTGTTGATTACTTTCTGGAGCGTTCAAAGCAGACCTATCGAAGCAGTTTCGATATGACCAGCAAAGATGAAGCAAAAGGACAGGCAATCCTGACCAATCAGCTTAATCGTCAAACAGATCGCCATATGGCCGAAATTCGCAAGGTAGCATAAGGAATTCAAGATGAACGTATTTATTGATGGTGACATCCACAAGGTAGATGGTGTCGATGTATCTACCATGACCAGAGCACAGCAGGTATCAATCACTTCATCCATCTTCTGTCTGTTTGAGAGCTTCGAGGGCGTGGTTGCTATGATTGCTGGAGAGTTTGCAAGCTATTCCGGCTTCTCATACAGCGAGGCAATGAAATCATCCGTTCTAAACAAGGAAAGGGTAGAAAAAGACAGTGTTGAGTATGACATCTTTGATCTCAACAAGTCGATTGACTTCAAGAGTCTGCCTTATGATGAATCTGGTCTCAGGATCCAGGGTGATAATGGCAGTATTATTTGCCATGACAAGGCATCCGATCAAGAAGTGCTTAATGGATTGAAGGATGCGTTGAAAATGTTTTTGCTTTACAAAAAGACAATTCAAAAAGTTGAGGAATGTATCTTCAATATGAAGAATGCAGAAAACATCATCTCTCAATTGGCGAAAGAAGGAAAATCCCTGGATATGATCGAGATTGCCCCCGATTAACATCTATAATTTCAAATAAAATAAGCGGCCTAATGGCCGCTTTTTTGTTTTAAGATTATGCCAAATCTGTTACTATAGCCTCAGTTGAGTAAATAGAATTAAAAGAGATTTTTATGAGCGAAGTTACAGTACAGAATGATAAGCCGTTGTTTACCTTGAGATTCAAAAAGCCTATTGAAGTTTCCGCTCATCTTCGCAGAGAGCTTGAGGCAGCAGCAGAAAAGATCGGTGACAATGTAGAGGTGCTGCCGACAGGCGGAAATGGTGTTGTCATTCGGCTACATAATAAAGATGTTCGCCCAACGGTATACCATATTGAGCAAAAAGTAGATCGCTATGGTGAGGTCACATCCTTGGTGATTGATACTATCATCAACGAAAAGAAGGATGCTCACAAAACCCTGAAAAAATCGACCATTCATGTTGATTTTCTTGTGAATCTGACAAAAGAACTAATGGCTCAGGGCTGCGATGGAAGCAGAAAGGAAACCCTCAAAAATTATCAGCCAATAGGCTTGCTCTATCAAAAAAGAGATTTCAGCCTTAGTCGATAACATAGAAAAAATCCCAGCCTTCGAGCTGGGATTTTTGTTTGATAATGGAGCAGCGGAGGAAAGCGAAAGGAACTGGCTATCTTGCATTCCGTTAGGAATGCCATCTTAAGAGATGGTGATCTCAAGGATATACTGTGCTTTCTGCTCTTTGAGCTTATCCTTGTTAAGAAATAGCTCTTTTTTCAGGCTTTCATTTCCAATGACATATGAGTATTTCTTGCCTGGCTTGTTAATTGCACTAAAGCGAGAGTTGATTGATTTCAACTCCGGCATAATAACCTTTCGATTATCCCATGCTAACTCTTCTGGTGTTTGGTCAGAATCAGCGGGGAAGACTGCTTCATTAAACCCTAGAATTTTAGATAAATTTACATTAAAGTAGGAAGTGAATAAATCATCCTCTGATTTTTTTATTTTGGCTGATAATGAATACCCTTCGTCTGCGAATTGGATATTACAGTCCTTTTTGATTATAGGGTCTTTTTCTTCTTTGATTTTTGTCTTACTTACTGAACATGAGGCAGTATAGGCAACATTTCGAGAGGAAGAAACGTCAGCTTGCGCAAATTCACCATTATTTTTGGGGCTTGCCAGGTAAATTGTTCCTTCGCCAATAATGCTTTTCTCGCCATCAGCAACCTGAATAATAGAGTATTTCAGCTCTGCGTTTTTTATTTCTTTTGCAGTGGATGCTGTAGAGAAAAGAGATAAGGTCATAATTGCTGCTGCAATGATTTTTTTCATGCTGCGTCCTCAAATATTTTAGATAGCTGTTCTTTGCTTCCAAAGTTGCGAATAAGCACTTCAATAATTTCGCTTCTGGTGGTATTTAATTCCATTGCGACTTTATTTAGCTGCTTTGATAGTTTGAAATCAATAGATGCTGAAATTGATTTCTTTTGTGGTTTGGCAATGTTGACGACATTGTTGTTTTCTTTCTTGTTTTCCAGCAATCGCTGTTTCATCTGCTCAATATCTTGGCTGATGATGACTCCTTTATTGATCAAGACATATGACTGAGATGCTTTTTTGTAAGCAACCTCAGCGCCATATTCCTCTTTGAATTCCCTGAGTGTTCTTGTGAAAGTAGGGGCTGAGCATTCAAGCTCAGCCATAATCCGCTCGGATTTTACCTCAGCACCGTCACACAGAAGAATTGCCAGCTTATGCAGCCTGATCTGTTTGGTGCTCAGTTTCATTTTGAAACCGCCATTTCCAGGACTTTTGCAGAGACTTCATTTCCTGCAAATTGAACAACATCATGATTGACGGGGCTGCTGATGCCAAACTGATTTGAGCGAGCTAAGATGCTTTTTGCCCAGTTTTTGTGGGTTGCTGGCTCGCACATTGCGCCGTTTGACTTGAATACAGCCTTTTCAGAGTTCAGGATGTGCAGAGCGTCTTGATAATCAGATTTGCTGACCATCATGGGCTGCTGGATCATCTGGATTTGGTTGGGGTGGATGGCAGTCTTGCCAACCAGGCCGTGAGCCATATCCAGAGCCCATTCCTTTTCCAGGATCTCGTGATTGTCGATGTGTTCACACACAGGCGCAGTCATGGCGAAGCCATACGGGCTCATGACAGCCACCAGCATCTTGATCACATAACCCATCGGGCCGTCATACAGCGTCATGTCGCGGGGACGGCGCAGTGAGATGCAGTTCATCAGGTCGTTGCCGCCAATCCGCAATGCCAGGATCTTGTCTTTGCAGCCATGGGTATCAAGCACTTTTGCAAGGGCTTCCATGTCATTGACGTTGAACACATCTCGGGTTTCCAGTGTCGGCATCCAGAGCAGGTGAGTGTTGCGCAGAGCGCCCCACCAGCTTTCCAGATCGGCAAGAGTGAATTTCGGAATAACCACACCGTTGATGGCAGACAGATCGTAATCGCGCACGATCTGCTCGGCCATTTCGAGATGGCGCGGACGGATAAAAATCAGAGGCAGCTTCTTGCCGCAACGTTTTGCTTCTGCCAGCTCATCTGTGATTTTTTTCAGATTATTAAGTGCAAATTCAACTTCATTTTCACTTACCGCATCTTCCAGGCAGATAACCACGGAAGACAAGTCTTTGATTTCTTGCCCAACCAATTTGGTTACGATATCCAGACGGGTTGCAGGCATATACATGGTGGCACCCAGCATGTACGGATTGATTTTTTGATTCATGCTCACAGCACCTTCTTGATAATGGTTACAGCTCGGTATTGACCGATTTCATCACCCACTTCGGTAACGGTGATGCCCTTTTCTTTTGCCAGATGAACCAGCAGCGCAACATCAGGATCTTGAGCTGATTGAACCAGAACATGATCCGGCACTCGGCGCAGTACGGCGCGGGTTGCTTCGGCAATGCCAGGCTTGATGCGATTGGTGCTGTTTACATCATATTTTTCAACGAGGGTCTCTACGACATGCTTGCTCATGGCTCGCAGCGGCGCATTGCCCTTGTGGACTGATTTGGCTGACGGGATCTCGTTGAAATCGAGCTCCTTCATCAGGTTTTCTACTGTGTCCACCAGCAGATTGCCGCATTCGAATTCCTGGAGATGTCCGCAGTAGACACAGCCATGGAAATCATCATCGGCCCAAACAGAGCGGGAGACCATGCCAGAGACAGGCGCACCCATAATGCCGAACGGGATCAGCCAGTCGTCAGTGGAAGCAGACAGCCATGCACAGCCGCACGGATCTGCCAGCACAACCAGACGAGGGTAGGCCGGATAGCCTTCACGCTCTTTCAGAGACTTGATCAGCTCGCCAGTAATGGCACCCTTGCCAGTCCAGCCATCGACAAACACGATACCTTCGGTGCCATGCTTCTGTTCGATGTAATCCATCGCTGCCGGATCCAGGTTGCGGTCACGAATGATGCTGACGCCGTAGTGATAGGACTCTTTGCCCATGTGGCGCAGAGCACGTTGCAGCATGACACCCAGAGGTGCGCCAGCTCGAACCAGACTGACCAGAACAACAGGTGTGTCACCAAACTCATCACACAGCGCCTTGGCAAGCATGACAGTCTCTTTTGCCATGCGGCCAGCATGCTGATCCATCGCTTTGGCGAAGATATCCAGGTGCTGTCGGGTAGGCGGATTTTCTTGGCTCAGCATTTCTGAGTAGTGGCGTTTGCCAGACTGGATCAGTGCTTCTTTTGCCTCAACATCGGTCATTTCCATGTCGATCTTGTTGAGCAGGAACTGAATGTCAGAAGTCGGGTATGCGCCGGAAAACGGTACGAATTTTTTCATGGTTATTTCTCCAAAAATTAAATGTGGTCAACAAGAACGGAACTGAGCTGGCTTTGGCTCGGCATACCGAACCAGTTACACAGGGACAGGAAAGACATGTCGGTGTAACTATCACCCAGGCCAATCACAGGGAATTCGCCGTTCTCTTGGTGCAATTTTTTCAGCAGATATTCGACAGAGCGGCCCTTGGAAATGCACTTAGGCAGCCATGCAATGTTGTTGCTGTTGCGATGGACATAGAACCCATCAGTGCCGAACATCTTCTCAACTTCATCACCGATCTCATTGAGCTCATGGAGCTTGGTGCTGTCGGTGTGCTTCATGACAAAGTAAATCGCCTTGTCGTATTCGTAGTTGATACGAGCCCAGCCTTTGATACCTCGGGCCTCAAACAGATCAGTGATCTGCTGTTGCATGGAGATCAGCTTTTCTTGATACGGCTCAATATCGCGCTCGATAATGGCTTGCCACTCTGGGTCATACTCGCCGTTCGGCTGGAGAATGACGGCACCGTGAGTCAGGGACTGCCAGGACTTAAACGGAATGTTGACGCGAGCCATCTCATCCGTGCCACGAGCGGTAACTGGGATCAGGTTTGTGGTATTCAGCAACCACTGCACCAGCATGCTCTGCTCTTTGGTCATAAAAGAGCGCGGAGTCATGGAGCGGTCTACCGCACCCACTGCGTAAGGCTCTTGGGCCAGCTCGTCAATCATTTTGCGCTTGGTCTGGAAGAGAGTGTCATCCAGATCAACCAGTGCCACAGGCACGGCCATATCGAGCATAGAGTCATGCGTGATGATCTCTACGTGGGGCGCACAACGCTCCAACTGTGTGATCAGTGCTTGGTCAACAGACTCAGCAGGCGTTTCAACACAGACCAGGATCCGGTCAAACTGCTGGTGGGCCACGTTGTATACAAAGTTCGGGATACCAAGGCCGTAATTGTCCTCAAAAGAAATGATGGACTCAACGGCATGACCCAGTGCGATAGGCGAACGAGTCAGAGAGCTGAACCGAACATCGGCACCTTCTTTTTCCAGGCGCTCAGCCAACAGGAAAGGCTGCCATACAAACTCACAGGAGCCCAGCACAAGGACTTTCTCGCCATGAGTGGCACCAACCCCCTTACCGAAGGTAGAAACCTGCCCCTTGCCCATTCCAAGGCGTCCCCAGCTCTGCTGTTGAGACACTTCAACGGAACCTTTGGCCGTAATATTGACGTTCGGCATTTCGGGCAGAACAGCATCAGGGTTCGATTGCCAGTCCCAAGCGCCTTTCAGCAGGGCAATGGACTCAACAGGCATGGAGACTTTGCTTTCGAGCGCATCGCCACTCCAGTCAGTGAGAGTCACGGTGATCAGCTTCTCTGGCTGGGGAATACCCGCATCAACCAAGGAGGTCATCAGGTTGGCGAAGGTGTTGCCAGTAGTGGCTTCATCATCGATCAGGACGATAGTTTTGGCCTGCTTAACCCATTCCTGATGTTGCTGGCTGGTGGGCCAGTAAACCAGATGGTCTGTGGCATGGCTGTGGTTCTCTTTGAACTCGCACAGCAACGCGCCGTCAACAGGGTGACGAGTGGTGGTGAGAAGTACAGAGCGAGACAGGCCAGCAGAGGCTTCACGGTACACGCCAGCCGCCATACCAACGGCAGTTTCAGCCATGCCAACAAACAGCACAGGTTCGATCAAGCCCTGCATTTGGCTTGCCAGATCCTGATAGGTGCTGTTCATCACAGCCGGAGAAACAGGGATGTGGCGACCGAGCACTTTGCTGACAAACAGGAACGAGCGTTTTTTGTTGCGGCGCTCAGCGATATCGAAGATCTCAGCTGGGTTTTTGCCTTGAATTCCCTCAACCACGATTTTGCCAGTGGTCAGTTCTTTTTCGTAAGTTTTCATCTTAAACCCCTGCCACGCATTGCTTGGAAAAATCAACATCAGGAACAGCCAGGACGGTAGAGTGAGCCCGCACGGTTGCAGGTCGGAAACGTGCTTTGATATGGCTCAGTTGAGCGTCATCAAGGCCGATCAGCATGTGGTGAGCAAATGCGCTCGGGATGTCGATATTGGACGCCAGGCCATAACCGATACCGCCTGACGGGCGCATATTGATTTCCAGCAGGAGGTGATTGCCTTGGTCATCCAGCTTGGTCTGAACGTTAACCAGTCCATCAGCCCGCATTGCGGAAGCACACTTTTTGGCGAGCTCAACGGCAGGGCCATCAATGTACATTTGCTGGATGCTGCCTTGCTTGCAGCGACCAACGGCCAGCAGAACCTTGCCATCATCCACCAGCATATCGACAGAATACTCATCGCCTGGCAGATAGGGCATCAGCACCATCTCTTCGGGCCAGTGTTGCTTGACGGCATTCAGGTATACGCTCGGGTGAACAACACGGTTGTCAGGATTAGCAAAGCATGCGGCAGCCTTGGCTTCTGGGTCGAGGATCCAGAACCCCATTCCATAGATACCCTTGACAGGTTTGATGCACGGTGTTGCACCATTGAAGTAACCCACCTTGAGGGCATCCTCCAGGTCTTCCGCACTGCGAACTCGCAGAGAAGGAACGACAGGCAGGCCGATCTCCTCCATGCGATTGGCAAAGGCAACCTTGTCATCAGCCAGATCCAGAGATGCAAGGCTTTTTGCACCAGTAATCAACTTGACGCCCAGCGCTTCGATGGTTGCACGGTTTTTTTCAAACCAGCGGTTGCGATTGCCAGCCTGGATTGCCACAACATTGTGCTTGTCGATGATTTTCTTCATGAAAATTAGCAATTCGGTAGCGTCTTTCGGCTCAATGTAGGCATGGTCAGCAACAGACAGGATCTCAGCTCGGTTGTCGCGATGTGATGCAACAACAATGTAGTCACGGCGAACATTGCCGCCGAAGTAAGCGGTGATTTGCTGGATGATGTCGCGCTGGGAGGACAAGCCCTCCATAAACCAAATAGCTTTTTTCATGATAATTAAATTCTTCCTGTATGACCGTTAGGTTATTTTTGCGTATATTAACCTTTTCACATGGCAAGTCAATCATATTTTGATTATTTATGGATAAAATATCGAGTGATGACCATGGGATTGAAGAGGAGCCTTAGCAAGAATATGCATCAAGCTCAATTGACGCCACTTGGTCTCGCTCTTGCTCTTGTGCTTAACTGATGGTGCTATAAATAAAAAATGCATCCGGCATTGGCGGATGAGATGATCACAAGGAAAAAGGCAATCAAAACGCAAAAGAGGATGTGGCATGAAAATGAGCTATATAATGCTCACTATATAGAGAACACGAAGATTGAGCTGTATACTTCTCATAAACCCACTACTAAAGGCTTGTTCGTATGGATATGGATAAACGATTAGATCTACTACAGCAGCTGCTGGTGCAGAGATATCGTGGAGAGATCCATGATGGTCAGATGCTAAGGTTCCTGCGCAAGAAGCTGCTAAAAATGAATCAGACCAAGTATGCCAGCCTGACGGGTGTTAGTAGACGAACGCTATCTGCTATTGAGAATAACACTGCAACCCCAACCATGCAGGTGATGGCGCAGATATACAGACCGCTTGGCATGAAGGTGATGCTGGTGCCAATCAGCCCATCACTGCATCAGTCCATGGCAAACGAACTGTTTCAGCCGGATTCTGATTGACTCACTCCACAACGACAGGCGGGGGCTCCATTCCCGCCTGCGAGTTCTCAGTCGTACATGACCGTGATATTAACGCGGCGATGAACATTCATGATAAAGGTTTAACTGATTTAATCGCGGCGGGACTCGTCGTGTCAGCCCATGGAGGCTTGCGTAATGCCGTCATCAAGACGGTTGCAGCCTGTGAAGTGGGAAGCCTCGTCCGATAGGGCGGGGAGCAGTCACTAAGTCCTGACCTATCACACCATGATGACAGTGGCTTAAGAGATATTTTTCATCATATTATGATTTTTTGTTGACTTTAAAAATTAAAAAATTATAATTGTTGATATTAAGTCAGGCCGCCGATTGATATGCCAGCCTTGGACTTATAAACAGGATTATTAAACCACCGAGGAATTGTTATGTCTGGTATGTCTGTATCGCTAAGCAAAAAAGACAAGGTAAATCTCTCCAAGCTCAATACTGGCCTGAGTGCTATCGCGCTGGGTCTGGGCTGGGATCCTGCAAAAGGCAAGACTGGTTTCTTTGGCCTGGGTGGCTCCAAGAAAGATGTAGATCTGGATGCCAGCTGCGTCATGCTGGATGAGCGCGGCAACGTTGTTGACACAGTTTGGTTCCGCCAGAAGGAATCTCGTGATGGCTCTATCCGCCATAGCGGTGACAACCGTACTGGTCATGGTGCGGCTGGCGACAAAGAGACCATTCTGGTTGATCTCAAAGCACTGCCGAGCAACGTGAAGACCCTTGCTTTCACCGTGAACTCCTTCACTGGTCAGAACTTCAACGAGATCGAAAATGCCTACTGCAAGGTCTATGACAACAGCACTGGCACCCAAAAAGAGCTGGGCTATTTCGTTCTGGCCGAAAAAGGTTCTCACACTGGTATTTTCATCGCCTCCGTCACGAAAGAGAACGGAGAGTGGGACTTCACCGCTCAGGGTAAAGCCTGCCCTGGCCTGATGATCGGTGAAATGATGCCGACCATCCTGCGCGAACTGGCCTAATCATGGAGCTGGTGGCCGGAGGAAATGTCAAGCTGAACGGTAATACCGTTCGGCTCCAGACAAAAAAAGTGAGTGATGCCAAGTGGGCGCTGATCAAGAGCTATCAAAGCCAGCTCGAACGACCAGCAACCGTGATTGATGGACTTACTACCTCTGGTGATGCCTTCTTTGCTGGCGCAGCCGATGGAACCGTGTTTGTCGATCTTGACCTTCAACGCATGAGTCAAGATGTCGAGAAGCTATCTCTGATTCTGTTGAGCGAAAAAAATGCGCCAGTAAAAGGTAACATCTTTGTAGAGGTTTCTGACGGGCATAGCGTCACCCAGGAAGTGAGCGTGAAGGAAACTGGCCGAAGCGAAGCGCTTCTGATTGTGGCAGAGGTTTACCGCCACAATTCAGGATGGAAGGTGAAAAACCTTTCTTCCGGTTTTTCCGATGCGGCTCGGGCTATGAAAGACCACTTCAAGGTTGATGGCTGGGGGCGGAGCAACGAAAGCAAATCGATGGCTCCAGCAACCGTACCACAGGCATTTATTAATCAACAAAATAATGACGCTCAATTTCCCGCTGTAATGGTGCGAGAAGAGGCGACATTGGGGAGCATGGTAATGAGTTTGTTCGATAAACTGCGAAAGTTTGCGTTCAAGAGTGGTGAAGAGCTGACCGAGCAGGTCGCACGGTACAAGAACCGTAAATTCATGGAAGGACTGGTTGCCCTGTGTACCTATGTCGCCATGTCTCACAACGGTGCTGGCACCGAAGAAAAGCAGAAGATGCTTGCCTTTATCAAGCAGTCTGATCAGCTGAAAGTGTTCGACTCCAGCGAAGTGATCGAGTTCTACAACAAGCTGGCGAACAAGTACGAGTTTGACCGCGAAGTCGGTATGGGCGAGGCCATGAAAATTATCATGACCCTGGCTGAAAAACCGGACGAAGCGCAGCTTGCGCTGAACGTGGGTATCGCTGTTGCGAAAAGCGATGGTGACTACAACCCAGCGGAAAAAGAAGCGCTGGTCGTTATCTGTAAGAACCTGGGCCTGAATCGAGCTGATTTCAGCCTGTAATTAGTCGGTCTGGTGCCGACAGGCGTTGGCACCAGCGCTGTTTTAAATTTAATCAAAATTAACTGAGAGGCAAATGATGCATCATCTTGGCTTCCCCATTGAAACAGTGCTGGTGTTTGCCGCATTGTGTATCGGGGCTTTCTTTGTAGACATGTTCATGCACCGCGAGAACAAGCCCATTCCGCTGAAAAGCGCGGCTCTGTGGTCACTGTTCTGGGTTGCGGTATCTCTGGCGTTCGCTGGCTTCCTGTACGTTCATCACGGCGAGGAAACAGCCACCCTGTTCCTGACAGGTTATGCGCTGGAGAAGGTTCTGTCGGTCGATAACCTGTTCGTTATCATGGCGATTTTCAGCTGGTTCTCCGTGCCGGATGGCATGCGTCACCGAGTGCTGTACTGGGGTATCATCGGCGCAATCGTGTTCCGTGGCATCTTCGTCACAATCGGCACCGGAATGTTGGCCTTTGGCCCCTGGGTTGAGATGTTGTTCGCAGCCATCGTGATCTGGACTGCCTACACCATGATGGTCAAGAAGGAAGAAGAGGAAGAGATCGAGGACTACTCTGGTCATCCTGCCTACCGCGCAATCAAAGCTATCATGCCTGTATGGCCGAAACTGATGCCGAATGGTGCCTTTGTCCTGACTCAGGCAGAAGTAGACGCTGAACTGCAAAAGCCGGAAAACGCTGGTATTACTGTCGGTCGTCCGCAGGAACATGAGCCGAGCAAGAACTTCATTGTTCGCATGTTGTCCAAGGTTTGGAAAGCGTTCAAGGCTCTCTTCCCGCTGCGCTACGCAACCCCTCTGTTGCTGTGCCTGGCTGTTATCGAGCTGTCCGATGTGATGTTTGCCTTTGACTCTGTACCTGCCGTAATCGCAGTAAGTAAAGAGCCACTGATCGTGTATAGCGCCATGATGTTCGCCATCCTTGGTCTGCGTACCCTGTACTTTGTACTGGAAGCACTGAAAGGCTATCTGGTTCATCTGGAAAAAGCAGTTATCGTGTTGCTGTACTTCATCGGTGGCAAGTTGGCGCTAAACTCCTCAGCTCACATCTTCCATCACAGCTATGAGATCTCTGCCATGACCAGCCTGATCATCGTGCTGGTGGTGCTGACCCTGGGTATCGTTGCGAGCCTGGTGTTTCCAGGGAAAGAAGAAAAAGAAGAGGTTGCCCAGTAATAGGCGACCCCTCAAAAGAAAAATGTTGCCGAGCAATCGGCAACAAATCTCAAAAAAGAAGGAATGAAATTATGAATCAAACTCAAGATATGGTTGTAAGCCTCACCAAAGGCCAAAACGTCTCCCTGAGCAAAGAAGCGCCGCTGATGCGCAAACTGAAAGTGAACCTGCTTTGGATGGCTCGTGAGACCGACGGTGTGGACTTTGACCTGGATGCCTCCGTGTTTGCCCTGAACGAGCAAGGTATCGTCCAGAATGTGCGTGATTTCATCTACTACCGCAACGAGCAAGACGTTGCTGGCTCTATCAAGCACATGGGTGACAACCGCGTTGGTGGTGGTGAAGAGGTGCTGATCGACCTGGATCTGGTGCCCGCTCACATCCAAAAGATGGCCTTCGTTGTGACCATCGATGAGGCCGAAGCTCGCAATCAGCGTTTTGGTCAGGTTGATGGTGCCGCCATCATGCTGGTGGACAACACCACTCAGAATGGCAAAGCGTTCTGTCGTTTCGATTTGTCTGAGGATGCATCTACCGAGACCGCCATGCTGTTTGCAGAGCTCTATCGCAACAACGGCGAGTGGAAGTTCCGAGCTGTTGGTCAGGGTTACAAGGGCGGTCTGGCCGCTTTCTGCCGCCAATACGGCCTGAACCCGACCGCATAAGCGAAAGCCCAATGCTGTTATGCCCTGCTGGCCTGTGCCAGCA
>Ga0075011_10000041_pt1 | contig 61347 bp, 52 predicted proteins | sample TARM_MetaG_T_14_FD_72354 | JGI IMG/M metagenome (GOLD analysis project Ga0075011, IMG submission 72354) | Freshwater microbial communities from Pennsylvania, USA, analyzing microbe dynamics in response to fracking - TARM_MetaG_T_14 | ecosystem: Environmental > Aquatic > Freshwater > River...
ACCGAACATGAGCACATGGCGTCCGTGTGACCAAGTGGAATCAGCCGTCGCATGGAAGTTGGCGATTGAGCGTAAAGATGGCCCATCAGCGCTGATTTTCTCTCGTCAAAACCTAGCGCATCAACCACGCAATGAAACGCAAGTTGCCGATATCGCGAAAGGTGGTTACATCCTAAAAGAGTGCGCTGGTCAGCCTGAGCTTATCCTGATTGCCACTGGCTCTGAAGTTGAACTGGCGGTAAAAGCCGCAGAGCAACTTACAACCGAAGGTAAGAAAGTGCGCGTAGTTTCGATGCCATCGACCGATGCGTTTGATAAACAAGACGCAGCCTACCGCGAAGCCGTACTACCAGCAGCCGTGACTAAGCGTATCGCTATTGAAGCAGGTATCGCGGATTTCTGGTACAAGTACGTTGGTTTTGGCGGCAAGATCATCGGTATGACTACCTTTGGTGAGTCAGCACCGGCGGATCAACTGTTTAAAATGTTCGGCTTTACAACTGAAAACGTGGTGAAACAAGCACAAGAGCTGCTTGCTTAAGTCGTTTAGTTTTTAATGCAAAAGCCCAGCGAGTCATTCGCTGGGCTTTTTTGATCTTGATGTTTATGGTGCTTTCCATTCCTCAGGACAGGCTTGACGTAGCGCGTCGATAAACAGACGCAGTTTGAGCGGATGTCTGCCTGCTGGATAATGACAACTAATTTCAGTGGGTGGCGACAACCATTCTGGCAAGCATGCTTGCACGCTATTTGGGTGCGCTTGTTCAAAGCCTTTGGCAAACCATGTCGGCAGTAAGCCGATGCCTCTTCCTTTGGCTATCGCATCCGCTTGCATAGCTAAATTATCACTCTGCAAGCGGCTTGTGAGCGCAGGTAAAAGATAGCTGCCGTGAATAGGATGGATGAGAGCCAAGGCTTCTTGGCGAAAAGCGATAAAATCAATCCAAGGATGTTTGACTAGATCTTGTGGATGCTCTGGCATGTCGTTATTGGCAAGATAGTGTGGCGACGCATAAGGTGAATATTGCCAATGGCCGAGCAATTCACGTCTCCAGCCTTGTTGAGCAAACGGGCCAATCCAAATCAGTAAATCAGGCTCAAGATGCGACTCTTCTGCCACATATTGGCTGTAGAGTCGAATGTTGATTTCGGTGTGGGTTTGCATGAACTCATCCAATACGTTGCTCAACCAGCCACGAATTAAGTTCGGATGAACCACCAAGGTCATTTCACCGCTGATTTGGTTATTAAACTCTTGCAGTGCTTCATGGCTTTTTTCTGCCAATTCAAGCAGTTGTTCTGTATAGACTGCAAAAACTTGCCCAGCTTTAGTCAAAGTTAGACGGTTGCCTTGCCGAGCAATTAAGGCCTGTCCTAGGTCGTTTTCCAAAGACGCCAAACGTCGACTGAGGGTGGACTTAGGCTGTTCCAGCGCTTTCGCCGCCGCAGTCAGGCTTTTGTATTGACAGAGAGCATGGAAAGCTTTGATCGCACTGAAATCATGCATAAGTAAAATGGCCTTTTAATCTAATCATCACTGTGTTCCATATTCGGTATCGACCATTCCATCTGTCTATCTATCTCAATCATCAAAATTATGAATAATCCACTCCTGAAATTAATAATCATTATCATTTAAAGGAGTGGTACATGTCCAGACTCAATCCGCTGAATGTTGCAATTACTGCAGCGCTCGGGTTATTCACCTCATCACACGTGTTCGCTGAAGAAATTCAATCTTATGAGAAATTAGTGGTGACGGCGGCTGGTTTTGAACAAACACAAGCGCAGGCTCCAGCGAGTATCAGTGTGATTACACGAGAAGAGTTGCAATCACGTTATTATCGTGATGTAACCGATGCACTGCGCAGTGTGCCGGGCGTGTTGGTGACTGGAGGTGGTGACAAAACAGACATCAGCTTGCGCGGTATGAGTTCAAACTACACCTTGATGTTAGTCGATGGTAAGCGTCAATCTTCGCGTCAAACTCGACCAAATAGTGATGGCCCAGGTATTGAGCAGGGATGGATGCCACCACTGCAAGCCATTGAACGAATTGAAGTGATTCGTGGCCCAATGTCGACTTTGTATGGCTCAGATGCCATTGGTGGTGTGATCAACATCATCACACGAAAAGATAATCAAGAGTGGTCAGGCAGTGTTCAGTTGGATACGGTTTTCCAAGAAAATCGCGATTCTGGCGATCAGAACGGCGTCAACTTCTTCCTGACAGGGCCACTGGCCGACAATCTTTCTCTGCAAGTTTATGGACAGAGTACCGAACGCGATGAAGATAAGATTGAACGTGGCTACCAAGACAAAAGCTTAAAAAGTTTAACTTCAAAGTTGAACTACCAACTTAATGAGCAGCATGATCTGACTTTTGAAGTGGGTACTTCCGCACAAGATCGCCGAGGCAATGTGGGGTTATCCGTGCCAACGACAGGTTGTAAAGGTGGGTGCGAAGACAGCTTAAACGAATACCGTAGAACCTATATTTCCCTTTCTCACCAAGGGGATTGGGGTGACTATGGTGTGTCGGATACTTATGTCCAACGTGAAGTAAGTAACAATAAAAGCCGTGAGATGGAGATCATCAATACGGTGGCTAAATCAAGCTTAGTGGTGCCATTGACTAACAATACGGCAACCGTAGGCATTGAGGCTTCACATTCAAAGTTAGAAGATTTCACCTCAAATAAAGCCTCTGATTTAACTCAGATTGAAAGCACTCAATGGGCGGCGTTTGTTGAAGACGAGTGGCGCATGACCGAGTCGTTCAACCTAACCTTAGGTGGCCGTGTTGACCACGATGAAAATTATGGTTCTCATTTTAGCCCAAGAGCGTATGGCGTGTGGACCATCAATCCAGCGTGGATTCTGAAAGGTGGCGTGGCAACGGGTTTCCGTTCACCGCAGCTCAGAGAAGTCACGCCAAATTGGGCGCAAGTGAGTGGTGGCGGTAATATCTACGGCAACCCAGATTTAAAACCCGAAACTTCAATCAACAAAGAGTTGGGGTTGATGTACCAAAATGGAGCGGGTCTTAACGCGAGTTTGACTTTCTTCCATAATGATTTTAAAGATAAAATTACCCGTGTTGTGTGCCCCAACCACATTTGTACTGCAGGTCCGAACGAGTGGGGCTCTGATCCCACTTATCGAGTGAACGTTGATGAAGCGTACACGCGTGGGGTCGAAAGTACGCTCGGTTTACCTATCACAGAAACGGTTTATTTCAACGCGAGTTATACCTTTACTGACTCAGAGCAAAAAACCGGAAAATATCAAGGTATGCCACTTGAGCAACAACCTGAACATCGCTTCAGCGCTGATATTGATTGGCAAGCGACTGACAATTTGAGCAGTTGGTTGAAGCTGACTTATCGTGGAAAAGAGAGCAACCCAGTCACTGGCCCTTCTCGTAGCAGCTTGATTGAGCCAGCTTATCAGTTCATCGATACTGGCATCACTTACGCGCTTTCTTCTCAAGTAAGTTTGAAAGGTGCGATTTACAATCTACTCGATGACGAAATTTCATACCAAGAATATGGCTATGTAGAAGATGGACGTCGTTATTGGTTAGGTATTGACGTTAATTTTTAAACCATCAATACCGCAAATGAAATGGCTCCCGTTTGGTGAGCCATTTTTTATGGACATCTTTCTTGTCGTAGCCGCCGTTGCTTATACCTTGAGTTCGCTTAGAAACGGAATCTTTTGCGACAACTGATGGCTTGGGGTGTTGCTCTTGGCCGCTATCGGTTACTATCTGTACCACGAAAAAAGTTAAGACGATGGAATGATGCTTAAAGTCGCGATCAATGGTTTTGGGCGTATCGGGCGCAACGTGCTGCGTGCGATATATGAAAGTGGAAAAAGTCAGCAGATAAAAGTGGTGGCGGTGAATGAGCTGGCGCTACCTGATGCGATGGCGCATCTACTGCAATACGACACTACTCATGGTCGATTTGGTAAAAAGATCACCAATGATCAAGAGCATATCTATGTTCATCATGGGCTGGATGAGTATGACTCGATTCGAATTTTGCACCTTAGTGAAATCAAACTTCTGCCATGGCGCGATTTAGGCGTTGATATTGTGCTCGACTGCACGGGTGTGTACGGCTCAAAAGCCGATGGTTTGGAGCACATTGAGGCAGGTGCAAAGAAGGTACTCTTTTCACATCCCGGCTCACATGATCTGGATAATACAATCATTTATGGGGTCAACCATGAGACGCTAACCGCAGAACATCGCATTGTGTCGAACGGATCCTGTACCACCAACTGCATTGTACCGATTATTAAAGTGCTTGATGAAGCGTTTGGTATCGATTCAGGAACCATTACCACCATTCACTCGTCAATGAATGATCAACAAGTGATCGATGCCTACCACACCGATTTGCGTCGAACACGTTCTGCAAGCCAATCCATCATTCCAGTGGACACCAAGTTGCACAAAGGAATTGAAAGGATCTTTCCGAAATTTTCTAACAAATTTGAAGCGATATCAGTGCGCGTACCGACAGTTAATGTCACCGCGATGGATTTGAGTGTCACAATTAATACAAATGTGAAAGTTAATGACGTAAATCAAACCATTGTTAACGCATCTCAGTGTACATTACGTGGCATTGTTGACTATACTGAAGCTCCGCTTGTTTCCATCGATTTTAACCACGATCCCCATAGTGCGATTGTTGATGGTTCACAAACAAGAGTGAGCAACGGGCAGCTTGTTAAAATGCTCGTTTGGTGTGATAACGAATGGGGCTTTGCGAATCGCATGCTGGATACGGCACTCGCAATGCAAGCATCCGAGTAGTAGCAGGATGATGGAGATTTATTTATTTTCAGGCTTGAAATAAATAACTCAAATCTCCATATCGATAACCAGTTTGAAGAATTTATAGGCTCGGCAAGGTTGCCGGGTTTCCAAAAACTTTATTTATTAATATTTGAGAGGACAAACCATGTCTGTAATCAAGATGACCGACCTGGACCTAGCAGGTAAACGCGTATTTATCCGTGCTGACCTAAACGTACCAGTGAAAGATGGCAAAGTAACTTCTGATGCACGTATTCTTGCATCGCTACCAACAATTCAGCACTGCCTAGCGGCGGGCGCTAAAGTGATGGTTACTTCTCACCTAGGTCGTCCAACTGAAGGCGAATACGCGGAAGAGTTCTCTCTACTACCAGTGGTTAATTACCTAAACGACGCGCTAGATTGCGAAGTGAAACTGGCAAAAGATTACCTAGATGGCCTAGAGCTAAATGCAGGTGAGCTTGTTGTTCTAGAAAACGTTCGCTTTAACAAAGGCGAGAAAAAGAACGAAGAAGAACTATCTAAAAAATACGCCGCTCTTTGCGACGTATTTGTGATGGATGCATTTGGTACGGCTCACCGTGCACAAGCCTCAACTCACGGCATTGGTATGCAAGCACCTATCGCTTGTGCTGGTCCACTATTGGCAGCAGAACTTGAAGCACTAGGCAAAGCCATGGATAACCCAGAGCGTCCATTAGTGGCTATCGTTGGTGGCTCAAAAGTGTCTACTAAACTAACGGTTCTAGAATCGCTATCTAAAATTGCTGACCAACTGGTTGTTGGCGGTGGTATTGCTAACACTTTCATCGCAGCAGCAGGCCACAACGTAGGTAAGTCTCTATATGAAGCAGACTTGCTTGAAACGGCTAAAAAGTTGATGAAAGAGTGTTCTATTCCAGTAGCAACAGATGTTGCTTGTGCAAAAGCCTTTGATGAAAACGCAGAAGCGGAAATCAAAAACGTGGCGGATGTTCAAGATGACGATATGATTTTCGACCTAGGTCCAGACTCAACCGCACAACTGGCTGAAATCATCGCTAACGCAAAAACCATTCTATGGAACGGTCCTGTTGGCGTATTTGAATTCAAAAACTTCGAAGCAGGTACAAAAGGTATCTCTGAAGCGATTGCGAAATCTGCAGGTTTCTCAGTGGCTGGTGGTGGTGACACACTGGCGGCAATCGACAAGTTCGGTATCAAAGCGGATGTCTCTTACATCTCTACTGGCGGCGGTGCATTCCTTGAGTTTGTTGAAGGTAAAGTACTACCAGCGGTTGAAATGCTAGAAGCACGCGCGAAAGCTTAATGACTAATGAAAGCGGGAGTGATTCCCGCTTTCTTGTTTGCTGCACGTGTGTTTTTATTCTGATAGAATGACGCCAGTTGTGAGCAAACGTTTGCAAGAATTTAAACTTAACTGTTTTATTTTTAAAACGATAGAAAAAATAGGATCAAATCCATGTCTAAGATCTTCGATTTCGTAAAACCAGGCGTAATTTCTGGCGATGACGTACAGAAAGTATTTGAAGTTGCAAAACAAAATAACTTTGCTCTTCCTGCAGTAAACGTAGTGAACACTGACTCTATCAATGCGGTTCTTGAAGCTGCATCTAAAGTTAAAGCGCCAGTGGTTGTTCAGTTCTCTAACGGTGGCGCGGCTTTCTTTGCTGGTAAAGGCGTTAAACTTGCTGGTCAAGGTGCACAAATCCTAGGTGCGGTTGCTGGCGCGAAATATGTTCACGCTGTAGCAGAAACTTACGGTGTGCCTGTTATTCTTCACACTGACCACGCTGCGAAGAAACTACTTCCTTGGATCGACGGTCTACTAGACGCAGGCGAAGAGTTCTTCGCTCAAACAGGTAAGCCTCTATTCTCTTCTCATATGCTAGACCTTTCTGAAGAGTCTCTAGAAGAGAACGTTGAAACTTGTGCGAAATACCTAGAGCGTATGGCTAAAATGGGTATGACTATCGAGATCGAACTGGGTTGTACTGGTGGCGAAGAAGACGGCGTTGACAACTCAGACATGGATTCATCTGAGCTGTACACTTCTCCTGAAGACGTAGCTTACGCTTACGAGAAATTGAGCGCAGTGAGCCACCGTTTCACTATCGCAGCTTCTTTCGGTAACGTACACGGTGTTTACCAAGCGGGTAACGTGGTACTGACTCCAACTATCCTACGTGATTCACAAGCGTATGTTTCTGAGAAATTTGGCCTTCCAGCGAACTCTCTAAACTTCGTATTCCACGGTGGTTCTGGTTCTTCTGAAGCCGAGATCAAAGAGTCAATCAGCTATGGTGTTATCAAAATGAACATCGATACTGATACTCAGTGGGCAACTTGGGACGGTATTCGTCAGTACGAAGCTGAAAACCATGACTACCTACAAGGTCAAATTGGTAACCCTACGGGTGAATCTGCGCCAAACAAGAAATACTACGATCCACGCGTATGGCTACGTGCTGGTCAAGCATCGATGGTTGCTCGTTTAGAGAAAGCCTTCGCTGACCTTAATGCTATCGACGTACTATAAGTTCATTTATCTGGACTAAGTGATGAACCCGCTCAATGAGCGGGTTTTTTTATGGCCGAGATTCAGACAAAATGACTGGCGGATTGTTAAAATATTGCTTAACCTCTAACAAGCTCATATCAATGCTTCCAAGTAACTATTTGTTTTGTCAGTGTTTACATAAAACTGACTTTGCAACATAACCAAAGTGAGATATTGTGCCAAAAAACTGACACTCTGCTGTCAGTCGTTTTTTGTCTTTGATGTTCAGTGGTAACAACAACATTCAAAATGATTTTATAAAGAGGAAATGCAATATGTCAGGTGAATCAATGGGCATCGAAGCTCCATTAGTCGATGGTTTAGCGCAAGCCAATACTTGGCTGACCAATAATTCAGATCTTTTGATACAATACGGCGTCAATATTATTTCCGCTATTCTGATCCTATTTATCGGTAACATTGTTGTTAAAGCTGTCGCTGGAAGTGTTGCCAAGGCTCTGAAAAAGAAAGACATGGACAAAGCAGTTGTTGAGTTTGTTCATGGTCTAGTCCGTTATACGCTATTTGTGGTGGTATTAATTGCCGCTTTAGGTCGCATTGGTGTGCAAACCGCTTCTGTTGTGGCCATTATCGGTGCGGCTGGATTGGCGGTTGGTTTAGCGCTACAAGGCTCCCTATCAAACTTTGCTGCGGGCGTTTTGATTGTGGCATTCCGCCCATTTAAATCCGGTGATTACGTGGAAGTGAGTGGTACTGCTGGATCGGTTGAATCGATTCAAATTTTTTCAACAGTACTGCGCACGCCTGACAATAAAATGGTGATTGTGCCTAATGGTTCAATCATCAGTGGCCCAATTGTTAACTATTCACGCCATGACACTCGTCGTATTGATTTGGTGATTGGTGTTTCTTATAAGTCCAATCTGCAAAAGACCAAAGAAGTGCTGGCTAAAGTGATCGCGGCAGAGCCTCGTTTGTTGCAAGATCCAGCGCCAACGATTGGTGTCGTTGCTTTGGCTGAGTCTTCAGTCAATTTTGTGGTTCGCCCTTGGGTGAAAACGGCCGATTATTGGGCTGTTTATTTTGATTTGTTGCAAGCCATCAAAGAAGAGTTGGATAAAGAAGGTATTGAGATCCCATTCCCACAAATGGATGTTCATCTGAATAAAGTGAATTAATTCATTTTCAATCAAGTGAAAAGGGCATGAAATGATTATTCAGTTCATGCCCTTTCTTTTTGTTGGTTACACTTACATCAGATATTGAATTGCCAGCCCTTTTGCAAGGATAAAGGCGATGCTAAACATCATAGCAGCCACGGCCATGTCTATTCCTTTCTTCACGTTAGGCTTTGAGAGCGTCGGCCCCAGTTTCGCAGCACCAATTGATAAAGAATAAAACCATACAAAAGAGGCCATCATGGTTCCTAGCGCAAACGCGATGCGATCATGGCCTTCAAACTGACCACCAATCGATCCCAAAATCACAACCGTATCTAAGTATAAATGTGGGTTAAGCACAGTAACGGCTAACGCGCCCAAGATAACCGTTCGTTTACCACGTGCGATCACTTCGCCATCCGATTCATTAGTGCTTGTTGAAGTGAAGGCACTCCTTAAAGAAATAAATCCATAAAATGAGAGAAAAGCAACACCGCCTAAGGTAACCGAGGTCAGTAAGATTTCGTTACTTGAGAGTAGGGCACCGCCACCAAATATACCCAGAGAAATAAAAATCACATCCAGTAGACTACAGATGGTCGCCGTCGTTAAGTGGTGATTGCGCTTAATTCCTTGGTTTAGCACATAGGCATTTTGTGCACCAATAGGAATAATCATCGTTGCACCTAATCCAAAACCTTGTAGCAAAATCCACACATTCACAGCTCACCTCATCGTAATAATTCAATACAGTGAGCGCACAATAGCGAGAGTATAAAAATAAGTATAATTAATGATTTTAATATTATATTAGTAATACTAATAATCATAAAAAGGAGCCTTGGATGAGAGGGCTAGATTACAAATGGATTGAGGCATTAGATGCGGTACTGCAACAAGGAAGCTTTGAACGAGCTGCTGAAAATCTCTATATTTCACAATCGGCTATTTCTCAAAGGATCAAGCAATTAGAGAGATTTATCGCCCAACCAGTCCTGATTCGAGAGCAGCCACCAAGGCCAACGCTGGTGGGAAAAAAATTGCTAGGGTTGTATCGTAGGGTGTGTTTGCTTGAAAATGAATTGGTGCCTGAATTGATGAATGAGGAGAATACGCGGCCCGTTTCAATAGCTATTGCCACTAATGCGGACAGTTTGGCCACTTGGTTACTTCCTGCGTTATCGAATACGATGAAAACGCGGCAAGTTGAGTTGAACCTGACGGTTTTTGGTGAGTCACGTACGATCGAAAAAATTAAAAATGGCGAAGTAGCTGGCGCAATAAGCTTAGAATCGCAAGCCATTCCTGGTTGTCATGCTGACTACTTAGGCCGAATGGACTATGTGTGTGTTGCCAGCCCGGAGTTTTATCAGCGTTATTTCTCTCAAGGTGTGAACTTTCATACTTTAAAAAAAGCACCAGCGGTATCGTATGATCAGTATGATGATCTGCATAAAAAATATTTGCATGATCACTTCAATGTGCCAAGAGATGCCGTCATAAACCATACCGTGGGTAGTTCAGAAGCTTTTGTTAAATTAGCCCTATCCGGTGCGGCGTATTGTTTGATCCCCCGCTTACAGATAGCACAAGAGCTCGAAATAGGCACGCTTACCGACATTACACCAGGGTTCATTTTAACCAACCGTATTTATTGGCATCATTGGCAGTTAGAAACGGGAATATTACAGGAAATTTCTCAGGCCATCGTTCAATATGCTCGCCAAATGTTGCCGCAATGACAAAAGTTCAACGTCAAAGTTGTGTCATTTCATAAGCTATTAACTGTGCTTATATAGAGTATCGCCTATGATGTATTCACCCATTTGAGTAAGGTAACTCCCATGAAATTAATGACAAGTGTAACGCTATTATCTGGATTGCTCAGTTTTGGTTCTATGGCGCAGGAAATGAATTTTCCTCATCTTTCAACGACAGGTTATGGTGAAGTCGTTGCGGCACCTGATATGGCTGAGTTTTCAGTTAAAGTGGTTGAATCGACGCTGACGGCGGAGCAGGCAAAAAGAGCGGTCGACAAAGTGGTAGAAGCATTTGTGGCGCGTTTGAAAGAATCCGGTGTGACTTCCCAACAAATATCGAGTTCAAATCTCTACCTTGCCCCTCAATATCACTACCCTAAGTCCGGCAAGCCTGAGTTAGTAGGTTATCAAGCAACAAGAAGTGTCACGGTTGAGGTTGAAGATTTAAGCCAGCTTAATCAATACCTTGATGTAGCGCTCGGTGAGGGCATTAACCAAGTCGACAATATTCAACTTAAAGTTCGGAATCAAGATCAATACCAGCAACAAGCTCGGCTAGCGGCGATTCAAGATGCGAATACCAAAGCACTATCATTGGCGGAAGGATTTAAGTTGAAATTAGGTGATGTGTGGCAGATAGACTACAACTCGCCCAGCGTGCAGCCGATTATGATGCGTGCTATGGCAATGGATGCAAAATCTGAATCTAATAGTTACCAAGACTCGACGCTTATTATTCGCGATAGGGTGGACGTAGTCTATCAATTAAACAACTAAGCCCTTACCTAAGCTACTGATTGATTGGTTAATTTAAAATGGATAAAAACGAGCCTTTACTTCCATAAATTGATTGTATTATTAATCGGTAGCTTTTTGTTTTGTCTATTTTTTAAGATGCTATAATCCGCTCATCACTATTTAGGGTTAATATTTAGACAAGTCATGAGATACACAAAAATAATCAGCATCCTTCTCATCATTTGTTTCTTATTCAGCGCAATAGTGACTGGGTATTACTATCAGCGCTACCAAGAAGTGAAAGACAACGCAACGCAAAACACGGTAGCGGAGGCGTTTGATCAACTCAATGAAAGTGAGCGACAGTATCGGGGGTTGAAAGCTCAGGTCGGTTCCATTATTGATTTGCTTAGTCGAAGCCAAAGTTTGTATGAATTTATTTTTTCTCCTTCAGAGATAAACCAGCAGCATCTTGAAAATATATGGTCTTCTGTTGCTGAAAAGCAGACATGGTATAGTTCGATTACACTTTTGGATTTATCTGGGCATGAGCGACTTCGTATTGATTATTCTGCGGACAACCATTTAGCCTCTAGTGCAAAAAATCTTCAAGACCTGTCACATCATGGTTATGTTGCCTTTGCAGAAAACCTGTCAGAGGGAGAAGTGGGGGTTTGGGGCATTGCATTGGCTAGTGCTCGAAGTGCTGCGGCTATACAGCCGATGCTATGTGTGATTACGCCAGTTACCGTATTAGGGGAGCGAAAAGGCTATTTAGTCCTCAATGTTGATATTTGGTCACAATCTTCGCGTTTAAATCATGTCCGTGATCCACAATTAACTCCTGAGCTGATCGGCGATTCAGGTTTCTATTGGTCTTCCAACGATAAAACCAAATTATTTGGAGACTTATTACCGTCCAATCAATACGAGAATCTTGCACTTCTGCTACCGAAAACTTGGCAGCAGATGCAGACAACTCCTTCTGGCTATGTATTCGAAAATGGCAAGGTTACGGTTTATAAAACCCTTAAATTTGCTTCATTGAAACCTGTTTTTTTGATGATTCAACTCACCGATGAGCAATTAGATCATCGAGCGAAGCGTGACGTCAACGATTTAATCAAAGAAGCTTTTTTTGTCTTCTTCGTTATACTCATTTTTGCGCTTCCCATGGTTTCTATGGCGTTGCATTACCATCATCGAAGTATTGAAAGCAAACTGGCAAGAGCGGCCTTGAATGGTATGTCTGCAGTGATGATCTCAGACAGAAAGCACAAAGTGATGATGGTTAATGGCGAATTTGAAAAGATTACAGGTTTGACTATTGACGAGATAAAAGGTAGTAACGCATTAAAGTTACTGCTCAGTCCAAATGGTATGGAGTTTATGCTCGAGGTGCTTGAAGAGGTATCGCAGCAACATTTCTGGGAAGGTGAAGTAGAAATGGTCAATACACAAGGTGAGACTCTAACCGCCATCATGAGAATTCAAGCGATTAAAGAGGCGACTAAAGTCAGTTATTACATCACCTCTTTAGTCGATATTACTCAGTATAAAGTCTTAGAAAACCGATTGCGAGAATTGAGTGAAAAAGATGCGTTAACTCAGCTATGGAATCGGCGTAAATTTGAAGCAGAATTGCAGCATCATACGCACATCATTCAACGTTATCCCGAAAGCCATCATGTTTGTCTCGTCTTAATTGATATTGATTACTTTAAACGAGTGAATGATGAACAAGGACATGATGAAGGTGATCGCGTCATTATTAAAGTTGGTGAAATTTTGAGCCAAACATTGCGTACCACGGATTTTCTGGCACGTATTGGCGGTGAAGAGTTTGCGATTATTATGCCGCATACTTCTGTAGAAGAAGCCGAGACTGTCCTAGACCGATTACGAGTAGCGGTAGAGCAAAGCCTCACCGTGACTATCAGCGCTGGCTTTACTGACTTAACCGCAGATGGTAAACGCTCGTATAAATGCGCTGACATTGCTTTATATGAGGCGAAAACCTTAGGGCGAAATCGAATTTCACTGTGCAAAAGCAGTGATGATCTTGCTTAAGGCATACCACAAAGAGTGATGGGTTTGGCAAGTAAAGCGTAAATAGCGAAAATAAAAAATCGGGGCAAGCCCCGATTTTTTCTGCTTTGTATTCGACGTTCGATTATAGAACGTGAACAGAAGCTGTGTTGGTTGTACCTGAGGCAACAAGTGCACCAGAAACCATCACTACGATGTCACCCTTCTTGCCTAGACCAGAAGCCAGTGCAATATCTTTACCATTGATGTAGAACGCATCAGTGCTGTCGATAGTATCAACAACAACCGGTGTTACACCTTTAGTTAGAACGAGTTGAGCCGCCGTTTTCTTGTTAGTAGTTACAGCAATGATGTTCGCAGTTGGGAAGTACTTACGCACTGAACGAGCTGATTTACCCGCTTCAGTTGCGACCACGATAAGTGGAGCCGCCAATTTCTCAGCAGTATCTACCGCACCTTTACATACGGCTTCAGTAATGCGTAGGCGTGGGCTGTCTAAACGAGAACCCAACTCAGCTTGTAGAACGCGGTCTGTACGAGCACAGATTTGCGCCATGATAGTGACCGCTTCAACAGGGTATTTACCTTTTGCTGTTTCGCCAGAAAGCATCACTGCATCTGTACCATCCATTACCGCGTTGGCTACGTCGCCAGCTTCTGCGCGAGTTGGACGTGGGTTCTTGATCATTGAATCAAGCATTTGAGTTGCTGTGATAACCACTTTACGTGCGCGGTTACATTTTTCGATCATCATCTTCTGTGCAAAGATAACTTCTTCAGCAGGGATCTCAACACCTAGGTCGCCACGAGCAACCATAATACCGTCAGAAAGCTCAAGAATTTCGTCGAAGTTATCAACGCCTTCTTGGTTTTCAATTTTAGAGATGATTTGGATATCTGCGCCACCGTTTGCTGTTAGCAGTTCGCGGATTTCACGTACGTCGTCAGCTTTACGAATGAAAGAAGCCGCAACAAAATCAACGCCTTGCTCACAACCAAATTTAAGGTCTGCTTTATCTTTTTCAGAAAGAGCTGGAAGGTTTACTGAAACGTTAGGAAGGTTAACACCTTTGTTTTCACCTAGCGCGCCGTTGTTCAGCACTTTACATTTCACTTCAGTTTCTGTGGTTGCAATCACTTCCATTTCAATCAGGCCGTCATCAACCAAAATTTTGTTACCTACAGTAAGGTCTTTAGCAAAACCTAAGTAAGTCACGGCAACTTTATCTTTGTTACCAACAACGGTTGCATCAGTAGTGAAAGTGAAATCCTGGCCAGCCACGAGATCAACGTCATCACCATTTTCTAGTTTGATGGTACGGATTTCAGGACCTTTAGTGTCTAAAAGGATCGCAAGCTGTTTACCAGTGTTTTCCATTACTTTACGGAAGTTCGCAATACGAGTGCCGTGTTCTACGAAGTCACCGTGAGAGAAGTTCAAACGCATAACGTTCATGCCAGCATTCACTAGCTCAGTAAGCTTCTCTACAGATTCAGTTTTAGGGCCAATCGTACATACGATTTTGGTCTTTTTCATGGAAGGTTCTCTCCGGTAAATATGATTACAATTTGAAGTTGGTTGAGTGTTCTAGCGTCATCACAAGCGGCAATTTTTCTTATCTATTACCCAACAATATTGATGTGATTTTGTGACATTAGAGCTGAAAGTCTTTCAACAGTTTAGTCATTTTATGACCAAGCATTGTCGATTTTATAGCGTTATTTTGCCACTTATTGAGTTTAAATCGGTTAAGTTGCAAAAGAATAACAGTCAATTCTGTAATTTTTTTTCTTTTCGGCGCGAATTCTACCACCTAATGAGTTCAATATCACTGCCTAAGAATTGTCTTAGGACAAGGTTTTAGCGTGAATTATTAATTTTTTAGATCGAAATAAATAGACAATAAAGTTTCGATTCGATTAATATTGCTTTCGATTCGTAATCTTGAAGAAAAATATAAATGTCGAAACGAAATACACAACTGAGAAGACACACCATCGCTAACCTTGTGAATGAACAGGGTGAGGTCAGTGTTGATGCACTCTCTGCTCAGTTTGAAACCTCAGAGGTGACGATTAGAAAGGATTTGGCCTCTTTAGAGAAAAACGGTCAACTCTTACGCCGTTACGGTGGTGCGATTGCACTGCCTAAAGAGGTGGTCAATGATGAGTTTAATCCTAAAGTTTCGAATCGAAAGATAAAGCTGGCTAAGGCGGCGGCTAAGTTAATTCGAGACCACAATCGCATCGTTATTGACTGTGGTAGTACTACGGCAGCATTAATTCAGCAACTGAATGATAAACGCGGTTTGGTTGTGATGACCAACTCATTGCACGTAGCGAATGCCCTTAATGAACTAGAAAGTGAACCGACACTATTAATGACGGGCGGTACTTGGGATACCCATTCCGAGTCCTTTCAGGGCAAAGTGGCTGAATCGGTACTGCGTTCTTACGATTTTGACCAACTGTTTATTGGCGCTGACGGTATTGATCTTGAACGTGGCACCACCACCTTCAATGAACTGATTGGCCTGAGCAAAGTGATGGCCGAAGTCTCACGAGAAGTGATCGTGATGATCGAATCAGACAAAGTTGGCCGAAAAATTCCCAACCTTGAGCTCGCTTGGGAGCATATCGACGTGTTAGTGACCGATAACGATCTAACCGTTCAAGATGCCGCATTGATTGAATCGCACCAAGTGCGAGTGATCCGAGCTTAATTAACCCCTATTCAACCATTCCTAAATAAAGGCCTTCGCTTGCGGCTTTAGGGATGAAGCATAAATCTAAAATGGAGTAAAAACCTTATGTGTGGAATCGTCGGTGCAGTAGCACAACGAGATGTGGCTGAAATTTTAGTGGAAGGACTACGCCGCTTGGAATACCGCGGTTATGATTCAGCCGGTGTTGCTGTGGTGGATAGTGCGAGCCAATTAACGCGCGTTCGTCGTTTAGGCAAAGTGCAAGAGCTAGCCGATGCAGTCGAAAAGCAACATGTTGCAGGAGGCACAGGCATTGCGCACACACGCTGGGCGACACACGGTGAACCTTCCGAAATTAATGCTCACCCACACATGTCGGGCGATATTGCGGTTGTGCATAACGGCATTATCGAAAACCATGAAACGCTACGTGATGTTCTGCGTGAACGCGGCTACCTTTTTGAATCGCAAACCGATACTGAAGTGATTGCTCACCTTGTTGAGTGGGAACTGCGCACGGCCAGTTCACTGCTTGAAGCGGTGCAAAAAACCGTTAAACAACTCGAGGGTGCTTACGGTACTGTGGTACTTGATCGCAAAGATCCAAGCCGTGTTGTGGTTGCTCGCTCCGGTAGCCCGATCGTGATCGGTTTCGGTGTTGGTGAGAATTTCTTAGCTTCAGACCAATTAGCTTTGCTGAATGTTACACGCCGCTTTATGTATCTTGAAGAGGGTGATGTCGCGGAAGTTACGCGCCGCGATGTGACGGTTTTTGCTGCAAACGGCGAACAGGTGACGCGTGAAATTAGCGAATCTAACGCAGAGCATGACGCTGGCGATAAAGGTAAATATCGTCATTTCATGCAAAAAGAGATCTTTGAACAGCCAACGGCATTGATTAACACCATGGAAGGCCGTATCACCAAAGACAGCGTAGTGACAGAAAGCATTGGCGTGAACGCTGCCGAAATTCTTAGCCAAGTGGAACATGTACAAATCGTCGCTTGCGGAACGTCGTACAACGCAGGCATGACAGCGCGTTACTGGTTTGAAGCATTGGCAGGCGTGAGTTGCGATGTGGAAATTGCCTCTGAATTTCGCTATCGCAAATTTGTCACTCGTCCAAATAGCTTGTTGATCACGCTTTCTCAATCCGGTGAAACGGCAGATACCTTAGCCGCTTTGCGCTTGGCGAAAGAAAAAGGCTACATGGCCGCGATGACTATTTGTAACGTAGCGGGTTCTTCGCTGGTTCGTGAATCTGACTTTGCATTCATGACTCGCGCCGGAACAGAGATTGGTGTGGCATCAACCAAAGCCTTCACTACTCAGCTGGCAACCTTGTTAATGTTAGTGACCGCTCTTGGTAAACAAAAGCAGTGCATTAATAAAGAAAAAGAGGCGGAAATTGTTGAAGCACTGCATGCACTGCCTGCACAAATTAATGCAGCCCTTGCCTATGAAAAGCAGATTGAAGCACTGGCTGAAGATTTCGCAGATAAACACCACACTCTATTCTTGGGCCGTGGTGAGTTTTACCCTATCGCGCTTGAAGCGTCATTAAAGCTGAAGGAAATCTCTTACATCCATGCTGAAGCATACGCAGCGGGCGAATTAAAGCACGGCCCATTAGCACTGATTGATGCTGATATGCCCGTTGTCGTGGTTGCGCCAAATAACGAGCTGTTAGAGAAGCTAAAATCGAACATTGAAGAAGTACGTGCTCGTGGCGGTTTGCTGTATGTGTTTGCCGATCAAGACGCTGGCTTTGCGGCTGATGAAACAATGAAAATCATCACCATGCCACACGTGAGTGAAATTACCGCGCCGATCTACTACACCATTCCAATGCAGCTTCTTTCTTACTATGTCGCATTGATCAAAGGCACGGATGTCGATCAACCTCGTAACCTGGCCAAAGCCGTAACGGTTGAGTGATACAAGGTGGTTAGAGCGCATATTGTCGGAAGACAATAAAGTTTGATCGTTTTTCTTTGCTCAAACACTTGGCTGAGGTGATGTAAACAAGCGACTCGGCACAAACCCGCTTCTGCCACTTAATGCTTCAAAGTAGAAGCTCATAACGCTTTTGTTCCTCCCTCTTTTAGGGGGAGGGAATCAGTTTTGTGAGCGTTGGGAGCATGCCATTTTTAATTTGAAAGCGCCCCTGATAGTGCTATCCAATATGCGAAACTCAGCTCTGTTTTCTTCAAAAGGAGTGCTAGGTTGGGGGAGTGTGTTATAGGGATACCTCCCCTTAAAAAGAGGAGGTATAAACAACCCGAACAACAGAGTTAAAGCGCGTGATGGGTGAGGTATTCGTATGCTTCTTTGGTGCCCATGTAGCGGCTTAAGCTGCGCACCGGAACGTTGCGTAAATCGACCACAATCAAGCCATCTAACGAATCATTAAAATCAGGGTCTACGTTAAAACTGACTAACTTGCCATTTAAACCGAGGTATTGACGCAGTAGCACCGGTACGCTTTTCCCTTCATCCAACCGGGCAATCACTTTTGAAAGCAGCTGTAAATCAGCCAATGCACTCAGCAAACTGGCATTCCAAGGGGCTTGTTGCTTGGGGAGTGGGTTACTTGCCTCTACCAAATGGGCGTGTTGGTTATTGTAGTAGTGCTGCGTCATTGTGTCGGCTAATAAACGGCGCGCACTTTCACTGTAATCATTGCTGATACTTACGGGTCCAAATAGGTGCGTATAGTGCGGGTTTCGGTGCACATAGGTTGCGATTCCCTTCCAAAGCAGCAATAGCGGAGCCATACTTTTTTGATACTCGATGTCGACGACTGAACGCCCCATTTCAATTGCATTACCTATGGTATTGAGAAAGCGGTGGTCATACTGAAACAGCGTTCGTGAGTACAAACCTGCAATACCGCTTATAGGCACAATACGGTCGACTAAGCCTAAACGGTAAGCTCCGACTAATTTCTGCGCTTCGCGATCCCAAATGAATAGATGCAGGTAGTTGCGATCGTATTGATCGATATCGAGCTCGGTGCCAGTGCCTTCACCTACCAGCCTGAAATTGTGCTCTCGCACTCGTCCTATTTCGTGCAGTAACGAGGGGATGTTTTCTGCGCTGGTACAATACACATCGAATTCGTTATGCCTTAATAGATGATCAGAAAAAGAAAGCTGCTCAATATCGTGTAACAAAGCGCTTAGGGGGAGCCGCTGCGCAATGGGTTGTAACGGCTCATCATTGGTTTTATTGCGCTTGGTTGGGTTGATGTGACTTAAAAGGTAGGTGTTGAGCCTTAAATAGCTGACCAGCGTCTCATCACACAGATGTTGGATTTCTTTATGATTGATCGCATCTCCGATAGCAATTTCGATACGCTGATGCTTTTTATTGAGCAGTTCACGGCCCAACATTAACGTTCTTAGTAGCGGGTGGATTTTTCCGGCCATGTAAAAGCGTTTCGAATTTTGCCCGTTGATGAACACTGGTAACGCCGTCGCTTGATGCTTTTGTATCAGTCGGCTGACTGAACGGCTCCACTGTTTGTCTTCCAGTTTCTGCGTTTTACTATCAACCAGTTGTGACACTTCGCCCGCAGGAAACATCAATAGCAGCCCTCCTTGAGCAAGGTGTTTATTGGCGGCTCTCAAGGCTTGCATATTCGCTTTTTGCGCTGCTTTGTCTTCAAAAACATCCACACCAATGAATAGCGAATCTAACTCTGGTACGGTTTTTAAATAGTGATTGGCTAATATCTGCACGTCTGAGCGAATTGAAAGCAGCATCTCAGCCAGAATAACGCCTTCTACACAACCAAGTGGGTGATTTGCAACAACGACTGTCGCGCCTTGAGTGGGAACTTGAGCTAATGATCCTTTCACCACTTGGTAGTCAATACCCAATACCTCTAACGTAAAACGCAAAAATGTTGCGGTATCGCAATGGGGTGGGCGTTGTGCATAAAACTTATCTAAACGAGTTAGGCCTGTCGCCCACTCAGTGAAGTGTTCGCCTAGTCCAAACGGCGTTTTTCTCGGTAATTTAAAAGGGCTTATCGTGAGCATAGCAACCTCGCATTTTATGCTTTGTGCTTATGCTAGAGAGGGAAGATGACAATCTGGCTGCGATTAAGTGAGTAATTGATGGCTCTTTTTTTACAGTTTAATGAAATCCGTCTCAAACTGGAGATAAATTAGAATCTTGGATGCAACAATGATTTTTTAGTAAAACTAAATAATTTATTGCTCACAAAATGAAGCAAATTTGTGTTGATGCGACATTTTTGGTGTTAGCTTGTAATGGCTGTAAAAAATATAAAAATGTCAATTGAACCTTTGTTTTGCTGATCTGGAATAGACGGGAGCTTCGTGCTCCCGTTGCTGTTTTTAGCGCGAGGTTGCTTATTTCTTTTCTTCTTTATTTTGCCTTGCTGCCAATCCATTCATTTAAAAAGAGACTTTACCGCGCAATGATTTATTGGCCGCTATCCGTTTTTTCTCGTCAACTCGCCGACGTTGAGAGCTTTTTGTCGGTTTGGTTGCCCGGCGCGGTTTTTCTATCACCATCGCAGAAAGAATAATTTCTTTGAGACGTTTGAGTGCATCTTCTTTATTCAGCTCTTGGGTGCGGTGAGATTGCGCTTTGAGGACAATAACGCCCTCTTTGGTCATTCTGGAATCTGGTCTTTCGAGTAATTTTTGTTTGTAGATGTCCGGTAACGTTGAGCGTCTGATGTCAAAACGTAAGTGGATCGCACTGGAGACTTTATTGACGTTTTGCCCGCCATTTCCGGCTGCACGAATCGCAGTAAGTTCGATTTCCCAGTCTGCCAGTTCAATAGTGTTGGATAGTTTGAGCATACAACCAAAGTAAAAATGTGTTCAATCCGCATTCTAGTTGAGGTGGCTAAGGTTATCTACCGCAGATTGTGGCTAGATTAGGAAAAGCGATACAGAGTGACGTATTGTGAAATCGCAGCGAAAACTTGCTTGATACGAGCAAGTTTCTACCCGGACGAGCAAGTTCTTGCTCGAAAATGAAAGCTTATAATCTAATTGATTGAAATTTAACTATTTTTGTTTTGGCATCCCCTTTGCTTTAAGAAACATTACATAACGCGATGCAATTTCCATCGCTTTTTCTTACTGAATAAGGATTAAGTCATGCCAACTCCATGTTATATCTCTATCGAAGGCGAAACTCAGGGTCTCATCACTGCAGGCGCTCTTTCTACTGACTCTATCGGCGATGCTTTCGTTGAAGGTCATGAAGATCAAATGTTGGTTCAAATGTTTGACCACGTTGTGACAGTACCGACTGACCCACAATCAGGTCAGCCTTCTGGTCAACGTGTTCACAAACCATTCAAATTCACCGTTGCGCTAAATAAAGCGGTTCCTCTTCTTTATAACGCGTTGGCATCTGGCGAGAAGATGAAATCGGTTGAGCTAAAGTGGTACCGCACGTCTATCGAAGGTAAACAAGAGAACTTCTTCACCACTAAACTTGAAAGCGCGTCTATCGTCGATATTCACTGCGAAATGCCACACTGCCAAGATCCTGCGAACGGCGACTTCACGCAAAACGTTACGGTTTCTATGTCTTACCGTAAAATCCTGTGGGATCACGTGAACGCGGGTACTTCAGGTTCAGATGACTGGCGCAAACCAGTAGAAGCGTAAGCTTTGATTTGGGTGGCTGGCTGATGTTGCGTAAGCAAAGCCAATCCGGCCAGCCACCTTTTTTAGCCTTAAGCAAAGTGCATTCAATGAGTGTGACTTGCTTAAGGCTTTGCTGTTTCTAGTGTAAAGAGGATGGAAGATGGCCACGCTGAATTTTACGTTAAAGGTTGACGGGCTCGCCGACGATGTATTTGTGGTGCGAGAATACCAAGGACAAGAATCCTTATCGGAGAGTGTGCTGGCTAATGGCGAGCCTTGTTATGGGTTTCGTTACCACATTGAGCTAGCAAGCCGTCAATCAACTTTGAGTGCAATCGATGTCGTCGACAAAACGGCTCAGCTAACGGTTTTCCGTAATGGCGGTGTGGTGCAGCGCGTGCATGGCATCGTGCGCCAGTTTAGTAAAGGCGATATTGGTCATCATCACACCTTTTACTCACTCACTTTAGTACCTGCATTAGAGCGCTTGTCGCTGCGCCAAAATAGCCGCATCTTCCAGCTTAAAACCGTACCTGAAATTCTTTCCATTGTGCTGCAAGAGATGGGCATTGACGACTATGCCTTCGCACTTAAACGAGAATGTCTTCAGCGCGAATTCTGCGTGCAGTACCGTGAAACCGATATCCACTTTTTACACCGCTTAGCCGCCGAAGAGGGCTTGGTCTATCACCTCCTGCATGAAGAAGGTAAACACACCCTCTTTTTCAGTGACGACAGCCAAAGCTTAACGAAGCTCGATACACCGATCCCTTACAATGTGCTGTCCGGTGGTATCGCTGATACGCCTTACATTTCCAACTTAATCAGCCACACGCAATCGCAAGTGGCGGAAAGCCAATTGGCGGATTACAGCTTTAAAAAACCGACTTACGGTTTTAAGCAAAGTGCACTCGGCACCGCGATGGATTACCAGCAGACCCATTATGAACATTTTGATTTCCCGGGCCGATTTAAAGACGATGAGAGCGGTAAAGCGTTTAACCAAATTCGTTTAGAGTACTTAAGAAGGCAGGCGCGTACCGCACAAGGCCAAAGCAATGAAGCGCGTTTGCAAGCCGGAACCCTGTTTGATTTGGTCGAACATTTAGACGACAGCGTGAACCGAGATTGGGTTGTGGTGCAAGTAAACCATCAAGGCCGGCAGCCGCAAGCATTAGAAGAGTCTGGCGGTAGTGGTGCAACGACCTACAGTAACCAATTTACCTTGATCCCGGCCGATGTAACATGGCGCGCAACACCGCACACGAAGCCGCAAGTGGATGGCCCATGCATCGCCCATGTGGTTGGCCCCGATGGCGAAGAGATCTTCTGCGACGAGTATGGCCGCGTTAAACTGCATTTCCCATGGGACAGATATTCCAACGGCAATGAACACAGTTCATGTTGGGTGAGGGTGTCGCAAGGTTGGGCTGGCAGCCAATATGGCATGATGGCTATCCCAAGAATTGGCCATGAAGTGATTGTCGATTTTTTAAATGGTGATCCGGATCAACCCATCGTCACAGGCCGCGCTTATCACGCCACCAATAAAGCGCCCTACACACTGCCAGATAACAAAACCAAAACCGTACTGCGCAGTGAAACCCATCAAGGTAAAGGCTTTAATGAGCTGAGTTTTGAAGATCAAGCAGGGCAAGAGAAAATCTACCTGCATGCGCAAAAAGACTATGAAGCGCTAGTGCTTAATGATGCCACCACACACATCAAACACGATAAACACCTGACAGTGGATAACGACCAGTTCAGCCACATTAAAAATAACCAACACCTAACGGTCGAGGGCGAAAGCCGTCAGAAAATAGCGTTAGATCATAGCCTTGAAGTGGGTGGCTCACTGCACCAAAAAATCGGTGAAAAAACGGTTTTTGACTCAGGTAATGAAGTGCACCTTAAAGCAGGCAATAAGTTGGTGTTAGATGCGGGTAATGAGATCACCATCAAAGCTGCGGGCAGTTTTATCAAAGTGGATGGCGGCGGCGTGCACCTAGTCGGGCCTGCGATCAACCTTAACTCCGGCGGCAGCGCAGGCAGCGGATCGGGTTATGGCGGTGTTGTAGCGGCGTTGCCTATGGGGTTGGCAGCGCCAAGTGCGCCGGATGAGCTGGTCTTAAGCTTGCCAACAGCGAGTTTAATTCAACAAGTGATAGCCGATATCAAAACGGAGATGCCAATCACTCAGGTTTGTCAAAAGCGTTCTGATGGAAGCTGTCCGTTAAGTGACTGCCCTTGTGGAAACAATAAATGATGTTAGTTCTCGATAGCCACTGTAATGACGTTGCAGTGAACTGGTTTGCTCTAGTCAATGATTACCATAATATGCATGCTGAAGTTTATGAGAGGATCTCTGGGCATTTGGTTGAGCCGTTATATTTATCGACGTCAGTTGAGTCATTACTAAATCGTAGCCCTTTGTTGATTGCATTGTATGGGCAAGATCCAATGACAAACATCTTACCTAAAGAACATACACTGTATTTTTCTGCACCAATTAATGTCTCTTTTGATGTTGCCTTAGCTCAACTAAGGAATCGATTACATATTCAATTCTCAGGTAATCGAAGAGGGCTGTTTCATTATTATTGTCCTTCAGTGGCAAGTTATTTTTTTGAGCGTTCAGATACGATCGATACTGGCAAATGGTTGGGATGTTTCAGCAGCCTTTATTTTTATCGTCAAACATACAGTGATTTAGCTAAATGGAGCAAAGTCGTTAGTGAGGGGGGGGAGCTTGCTTCAAATCTTTGGCTTCTTACAGAATCTCAGGAAAATGCTCTCAATGATAAATATCATGAAAATGAGATCGTGCAGTGGGCTACAGAAAACAATATTAAAGAGTTGAATTGGCAGAAACAGAAAATGGTTCATTTATTCTGCTCACAACACCAGATAACAGATCCTCAAATTTCTTCTCGATTACGCCATTTAATACAGCGCTATGATGTTGCCCTCAATGATCTTAATTTTCATTCGAAATCGCATCAAACATCAGAAAATATCGTCGAACACATAGAATACTTAATGTCTAGGGAGAATGCATATGTCTACTAAGTTTGCTTCAAGTCCGAGCTGTGATGGTAAAAAGTTTTTCATTGAAGTAACGGGTATACAACATGGCTCTGAACAAGACTTTGAGTTTTATGACTTAACTGATATGTCACAGCAGGCTGCTCTAGAAGCGAAAAAGAGTATTGATCCTGAACTTGATGAAAGTACGGTATACAGTTGGGATTGGTGTGATGAGAGTGCCAATCGAAATGTTTGGCTGAAAATTGAAGCGGAAGGTGAACCAATCAAATTACCGCTTTTTCAAAATGTGGCAGACATACCAAGAAAGAAAGACGAGCAAGATTATTTGGTACATGCAGTTTTACCTTTAACGCTTTTACCTACTTATCAATCATCGTTAACTTATAAAGAGAGAATTGCTCCTGTTCGAGCCGGTTTTATTTATATCTTTTACAACCATAAAGTATGGCGTGAAATTCAAATTAGCCCAGAAGATAGCGGTGATTACTCTCTTAAAGATGTCAATCTTTACCAATATCGTACTGGTAGAGATAAACCGTTTAAAGATGAAGCTCGAATCGCAACTGGTGTGGCACTAAAAGAGATTTGGATACCGGCTAAAGAGAATAACAAGGGGGCACGGATCCATCTTGCCTTTTCAGAAGTTCAGTGGAGTGCACAATATCTTAATTATCTTGAGGCGAATCAAAACGAGTCAGTTCAACGAGCTGTTGCATTTCATCAGTTGAATGTGGATAGCAATGTCGATGTATTGAAAGCTAGCTTACTGCCGCCAATGCGAATAAGAGCGCCGGAGTTGGAGTTATTTCTTGCTGAGCCAAGTAATCTCAACCGTGATCTCTCTGGGGAGTGGGTAACACGCACTTACCAAACCATCAAAGAGGAAATCTTATCCGCGAATGAAGATGGTGATAAGGCGGTACAGGTTTTTAAATATGCTCAACCTCATCGATATGAATATGCTATTAAGCAAGCCGCACTGATTGAGATTATCAACTCAGATCCAAATCAAGCTAAGTTGTGGACTATTGGTGACTCGAAAGATTTTTTAGAAGATGCGAAAAAGCGTCATCTGAGAGTAATTGTATTGGACGATCCTCTTTTTGACTTAAGACATCACGCTTTTCTTACTCAATCTGCTGTTGGGTATTTACAGCAAGTCTATATCGATATGAGTCAACAAAAGTACTATCGCACTGCAGAGCTAGTGCAAAAATTGGTGGTTCCAGCCAAGTTCGGACAACAAGAAAATCCTTACTATCAATATCGTAATGCTATAGACAATTACTATGGAGGCGTTTTCCACAGAACATTACGTACTACTGAACGACAGTTTTGTTGCCAAGATGTAAAGGTATTGCAAGAGAAACTCCAATTGCAGGTGAACCAGAAGAGATTGGCTCATGTGCTGCGTGATATCAGTTCAATGAACGATATTAACGCATCGGCTGCGCATGTGATTGTTGGCTATGCGCTGAGTGCTCTGAGCGTGAATATTGATAAATTGGATCAAATGTCAAACCCTGAAAGTGACGTCCGTTCACCTTATTTAGAAACCGCTAGACAAATCCTCTCTCCAAAAGATAACCATCCTTTGCACCGAATATTATTTCCAGAAGACGGTACGATAAATTTGGAGCAAGCTGGCTATAGTGCACCAGCACCATTTAACTCGGGATCTGGATTCGCAACGCTTGAATCGTTAGCTTTGTGGTCCAAAGAGGACATGCTCATTCAAGATGAGCAGTTACAAGTGATGGATCTGGCTTTTATGTCACCTTCCAATAGCAACCAGGAAAAGGCTTTTAACCTTGAACGGCGTATTGCCAGTATAATGAATGATATTTTAAAGGGTTACTTTGATACCTTACTGAACCTAAGCCAAGATCTCACCAGTGAAGCGAAAGTGATCCAATTTAATGCCGCTTATGCCCCTGTACTCGGTTTAATGAAAGCCACTAATGCCAAAATGTGGGGAGATATCACTTATGTGCCCGTCAGTGGCGCTGAGCTTAAAGGTACGGTGGTTGGCGTGCATGGTCATGGGTTGAGTTATGGATTGAGCGCTGCTGATCGTGAATTTGTCGACACGAAGAAGAAGTCAGCGTTTGGACGCTTGTATGATCGTTCGGGCAAATTGGTGGCATCGACCAATAAAAATGCTTTTAGCTCCAGTGATCTGATTTCAGGAAGTCGAGGTGCAGTTGGTACTAAGTTACCGCTTAAAGTCGTGGTTGTCTCTCAAGAAAGCCGCATGGCGGCCGCCCTCAATCAAGCGAATACACAAAGAGCGTTACGCGATATGAATCGTACGGATATCAACGTCAGTAATGCTTATGAAAAACTCAGAATCCCTTACTTTATTGCGGTAGTGGAACTGGTTAACCTGAGAATTAATCAGCAATACATAAAGAATATTCTCGATGGCAAAGATGCGTTTTTCTCAAGCGCTAACGCGCTAAGTGCAGCTCTGGATCTTACTATTGCGCTCACTCATGCTTCAAATCTGTATACACAAAATGCCTCTGGTTTGGCGACAGCTTCACATAATGCCGCGGTTGTTATGCCTAAGGCATGGGTTGATCGGTTTACTTTTCAAGATGGGGCAGTTCAGCTAGTAAAAAAAGTGAGCTTTTTAGGGCTTACAACTCTTGTTGCTGGTTTTTTAACTGCGGGTATTGCTGGTTGGGATGCGATGCGCCGTTGGCAAGAAAATGATCTTGATGCCAGCGTTGCAATGGGGATGGTGGCGATAGGAACGCTGACCACCACGGTTGCAACGGGTTTTTTTACTACCAGCGCTCCGGTGTTATTTGGTATGGGGCCGGTGGCATGGTTAGGGATTGGGTTGTCTGTTGCAGGTTTCGCGCTCTACATGTTTTGGAAAGATACTCCGATAGAGGCGTGGCTGAAAAATGGCCCGTTTGGTCAGTCACCCTCGTCGACTTACGCACATTTGCAAGACCCGACGACGGCGTTTGAGCGGTTTATTGGGTTGATTTTCAATCTATCGGTTAAAGCGTACCGATTAGGCGCACAGACCGAATTCTCCGAGGTGTTTACTCAGCAGATGCAAGCATTAGGTGCTACCCATGTTATCCATGTCAATACCAATTTAGCGGCGTTACTCAATGCTCAATCGGTCACGGTTGAGTTTTATGCTCGGCAAGCGATTGAAAAAAAGACCATAACAAGTAGCCGAACGGGTTCAAGGGAAACCAGTGAACTGATTAACTTAAGCTCGCACAATGTCACTGTTATCCATCAAGAGCAGCGTAATGAAGGTACCGCCTATTTTGTTAAATATGATTTAACCGTACCCGAATACAGTACCGATTTTAGCCTACTGATGATGCATTCTTATCAGTATCGCTACCAGCCTGTTTTTGTGCTCAGAACCAAGCTGCACGTTGAGCAGGCCAGCTTTCCGACATTAGCATTAGAAGAGCGTGATGATTCTCGCGCTGTGAATGTGGTTCCAACATTTGCTTTAGATAACAACAGTGATCAAGATTGGGCGCAAAATACCGTATTGGCGTAAAGCGTAGCATCAGTCATCAAAAACATTAGGAATGATAATGGCTTATAACTCAGAGCAATTAACCCTCCAACCACCTAAAGAGGCGCAAGGTTTTTTACGGCGTGTCTTAACCAAAGGACAGGTCTTTCCTTTTACTAAAGCCAATGAAACTATTTCATTGGCTCTAGCAAGAGAGACTGAGCCGTCCGCTATGCAAAGCTATAATCAAGATAATTTATTTTGGGATGAAAAAGATTTAAATAGTGAGGCATTGTCTGGTTGGTCACAATTTTATTTTATTATCGTTGGGATGGTAAAAGTTTCTTTACTTTTGGTCTTGCCGCTTGGTTATTTAATCTCTCTACTACCATTGTTCGGAGAAGGTGGATGGAAGACATTTTGGGAATTGTTTTATAGTTTAACAGTATATGTAACTTTACCCTTTTTACTTATTTATGGTCATTTTAAGTTGGTTAGTGCTGGGCATCTTTTTCTGGCTCCCTTTTTAAAAAGTAAACGAGTCTATAGCCTCAATCGCCAAACTGGCATGGTGACACTGTTTAAAAAAGGCAATAAAGAGCGTTTTAGCCATCCATTTATTGAGTTTGACTGTGTGCTGATGTCCGCCCCTAGTCCACAAGGGCACTTAAATTACAACCTGATGTTGGTGCATCGCTATCATGATTATTCGGTTGGAGTACCGATTGGCAACCTGATCGGCAGTAATGAGATGGTGGCAGAGTATTATCGGTTGTGGAATATGATTCAACGTTACATGGATATCAGCCAACCCATGCCCGATATTTTAGTACTTGAGCCAGCACGGGAGAGAGACCCAACCACCGCCGCCTATGATAAGCAAACTGGGCGCAATCCGCGATACTGGCGTGATATGAGTGATGAAGAATATCAGCAAACTCTGAAAAGAATCGCAGAGCAGCAAAAAAATCAGCCAGATACGGGGCCAAAGTTGGATATTTTTGCACATTGATGCATTGAATCTGGCGATGGCCAAGTAAGAGCTAGTGAGTTATTTAGTATTTACTCTGCAGTATGGTCGGAATTGTAAGGCTGAGCTTGATTGATGAATGTGTTTGGTACTTACTTAAGATTACCGTGTTAGTAGAGATTCATTCGCGTACTAGTTTCGTCTGAAATTAAGTTTAAAGTAGAAAAAGTCACCTTTATTAAGGAGCAAATCAATGGCAAATGGTGCATTAGTAGGAGATATCGGATCCGATCATGATGGTTTTCCTCCTACGCCGATCACCGCTGGGTCACCGACGGTAAAAATTGATGGCAAAGCAGTGGCAAGGCAGGGCGACCCGCTAGAGCCTCATGACAAACCGAACAACCCAAGCCATCCGCGAGCAATTAAAGGGGGCTCGGGTAGCGTTATGATTGATGGCAAGCCCGCCGCGCGAGTCGGCGATGCCGTTGACTGCGGTGGCGTAATTATTGGTGGCTCATCGGTCAATATTGGTTAAGGTTGTAGCCCATTTAATCAATAAAGCGGCGCTTCAAACCTTGAGTGCCGCTTTATTGTTTTAAGCGCAGCACCTTTAGCACCAGTGAGCCAGCGTTATCCCTCTTTATGAAAAGAAATTCTACGGACAGAAACGGAGCGAACAATGATCCGCCATATCTTATTAATCAAATTCAAACCACAAGCTCAGCCTGCCGACATTCAACAGCTGAAGTCGCTGTTTGAAGCCATGCCAGAGAAAGTCGAGGGGGTCGCCGCCGTTGAGTGGGGCGTGAACGACAGCCCAGAAGGCAAAAACCAAGGTTATACTCACAGCGTTTTAATGACATTTAGCGATGAGCAAGGGCGCCAAAATTACCTACCTCATCCAGAGCATAACGTGCTAAAGGATGTCTTTCGTCCTTTGCTCGAAGAGATCATCGTTTTCGATTATTCGATTTAGTCACAAGCCAATAATCCTAGAGGCGCTTACCCTATGTTGGGTAGGATGGACTCTAGATTCTTTAGCTTGTTTGGCTTGAGTGTTAGCTAAGGGGCTATTCTTTTCGCCATGATGTACCACCAGAACAGTCGATATTTAGCCGCTGGTACATTCGATGGTACATTAAATCATTGATGTCACAAGAGACTATGAATGCTGAATAATTTGGTACGTATTGATTTAATTGGCTTTGTAGGTTTTGACGGATGTTATCGGAGAGAAAGTGGTGGCCCCTCCCAGACTTGAACTGGGGACCAATCGATTATGAGTCGACTGCTCTAACCACTGAGCTAAGGGGCCAAATTAGGTGTGTGATTATAGGGGATGGAGTTATGAGTGTCTACCCGCAAAATAGGGTAAATACGCTTAGCTTTTATCCACTTAAACTATGAGATACAAAAAAGGTGAGCTTGTGCTCACCTTTTAGATTGGATAGGTTGCGATTACTCGTCTAGGAAGCTGCGTAATGTTTCAGAGCGGCTTGGGTGACGCAGTTTACGCAGTGCTTTCGCTTCAATTTGGCGGATACGCTCACGCGTTACGTCAAACTGCTTACCGACTTCTTCTAGCGTATGGTCTGTATTCATATCAATACCGAAACGCATACGCAGTACTTTCGCTTCACGAGGAGTTAGGCCAGCAAGAACGTCACGAGTCGCTGCTCTTAGGCTGGTGGCCGTAGCAGAATCAAGTGGTAGTTCAAGGGTTGTATCCTCGATAAAGTCACCAAGATGCGAATCTTCGTCGTCACCGATAGGTGTCTCCATAGAGATTGGCTCTTTAGCAATTTTCAGTACTTTACGAATTTTATCTTCTGGCATTTGCATGCGTTCTGCCAATTCTTCTGGCAGAGGCTCACGGCCCATCTCTTGCAGCATCTGACGTGAGATTCGATTCAGTTTGTTGATCGTTTCGATCATGTGCACTGGAATACGAATAGTACGTGCTTGGTCTGCAATTGAACGTGTGATAGCTTGGCGAATCCACCAAGTGGCGTAAGTTGAGAACTTATAACCACGGCGGTATTCAAACTTATCTACCGCTTTCATCAGGCCGATATTACCTTCTTGGATAAGATCCAAGAACTGCAGGCCACGGTTGGTGTATTTCTTCGCGATAGAAATAACCAGACGCAAGTTTGCTTCAACCATCTCTTTTTTCGCTCGACGAGCTTTCGCTTCACCGATAGACATGCGACGGCTGATGTCTTTAATGTTCTGCACATTCAAAGACGTTTCTTCTTCGATCATTTTCAATTTATGAATTGAACGACGAATGTCTTCTTCTTGCTGTCTGATTTTTTCTGCATAAGGTTTTTCTGAAGCGAGTACTTCATCTAACCATGCATCGCTTGATTCATTGCCAGTGAATAAGGCAATGAATGATTTTTTAGGCATTTTACCGTATTCGACCGCTGCTCTCATGATCAGACGTTCTTGAGTACGAACACGATCCATAGAGGTGCGAAGCTTGTTGACTAGGTAGTCAAATTGCTTTGGCGTGAGTCGGAATTCACGGAAAATATCCAACATCAACTCGGTGGCTTGGGCGGCTTTATTGCTGTCATAGCCATGCTCATTTTTCGCGAGTTGAAGATTTTGATACTTGTTGCGTAGTTCGGTGAATTTTTCTAGCGCAAGCTCAGGGTCGATTCCTGCATCTTCTTCAGAGTCAGTATCTTCGCTGTCGTCATCGTCGTCATCATCGAGGTCGTCTTCATCAGCAAGGTCAGCGCTAGCAAGCTCTGAACCGATATGGGTCGCTGTTGGGGCGTTCGTTGCATCTGAGTCAGGATCAACAAAACCTGAGATCAGGTCTGTTAAACGAAGTTCTTCAGCAAGAACTTTGTCAAATTGCTCTAAGATGTATGGAATGGTGCCTGGATATTCAGCCACTGCGCGTTGAACTTGGTTAATACCATCTTCAATACGCTTAGCGATATCAATTTCACCTTCGCGAGTCAGCAGTTCTACGGTACCCATTTCGCGCATATACATGCGCACAGGGTCGGTAGTACGACCAATTTCGCTTTCTACACTGGATAATGCAGCGGCTGCAGCTTCGGCAGCATCCTCATCGGTGATTGCGTTGTCATCATTTAGAGCAAGATCATCGGCATCAGGGGCAGTTTCTACCACCTTAATGCCCATGTCATTGATCATCTGAATGATATCTTCTACCTGCTCGGAATCTACGATTTCTGCTGGTAGGTGGTCATTTACTTCGGCGTAGGTCAGATAGCCTTGCTCTTTGCCTTTAATGACAAGTAGTTTTAGCTGTGACTGCGGATTTTGATCCATAGACGGTATCCAACTTCATATCTGGTGAAGGAATTAGTATGCGAAATGCAAACCACATATACTAACAAATTTATTCATTGCTGACTATTTAAACTGGGTTACGCTTTCAAGTCTTTCATTAAGTCTTGAAGCTCCCGTCTCTCTTCGGCTGATAAACCGACGCTTCTTTCTTTTGCCTGCAGGTTTTCAATTTGCTTTTCGATGCATTGAGCCAATATTTTGTCCAATGAATCTAAAAATAGTTCTTCTTGGTTGTCTTCAACAAGTGGAATTTCCCAACTTGCGAGGCGAGACAGAAGGGTCTCGTTTTTATTACCGCGCCAGTGTTCAAGCAATTGGCCTGTAGTAATATTGGGGTACGCTTGACAATTCTCAAGTACCTCAATCAATAAACTTAAACCGGGTATGGGCAAGGATTGAACGCTGGAAATATCAGGCACCATTTCAGCATAGCTTGGATTTTGAATAAGCAAAGCGATCACTTCACGCATCGGTGTGCGTTTGAGCTCTTTGTGTGGCTGTGAGCGGTGTTTGTCTGATTCTGGCAGTGATGGCTTTTTATAAATCCCAGTTTTTTGCCCTAATATTTTGAGCAATTGCGCTTGTAGAGATGTGTCTGGCACTTTATTAATCAGTGGTAATGCTAGCGCCTCAAGCGCCGCTTTCCCTTCGTTATTACCGACATCAACTTGTGACAGTAGGTTGGTAAATAGGTATTTGGATAGGGGTTCAGCATCTTGCACTAACTGTTCAAAGGCCGCTTTTCCATGGGTTCTGATGTAGCTATCTGGGTCTTCACCGTCAGGTAAAAACAGAAATTTAAGAATATTGCCACTTTTGAGATAACTCAATGCATTTTCCAGTGCGCGCCACGCCGCTTCTCGCCCTGCTCGGTCACCATCATAGCAACAGACCACCGTATTGGTTTGGCGAAAAAGCAGTTGCAGGTGATCGCCAGTAGTTGAGGTTCCTAGCGAAGCAACCGAGTAGTCCACTCCATATTGCGCCAGAGCCACCACATCCATATAACCTTCAACCACTAATATTTGCGGGGGTTCACGGTAGGCTTGCATGACATCGTATAGGCCATACAGCTCTTTACCTTTATGAAAAATGGGGGTTTCTGGTGAGTTCAGGTATTTTGGCGTTCCATCATCCGTAACGCGTCCACCAAAGCCGATCACCCGTCCGCGGCGGTCGCGAATGGGAAACATAATACGTCCACGAAAACGATCGTAGCGGTTGCCTTTGTCATTTTCGATCAACATGCCGCCAGTGAGGAGCATCTCTTGGCTTTCTTGTTGCTGACCGAAGTTTTTGCGCACTAAATCCCATTCGTCAGCGATATAGCCAATACCAAATTTCTGCACGATTTCGCCAGAAAGACCGCGATCTTTTAGGTACTCGATGGCATGACGATTACCCGGAACTTTGAGTTGGTTGCGGTAAAACTGCGCAATGCTGCCCATTAAGTCATAAAGGGTGCGTTTTTCTTCACTATTGGCTTTAGGGGCTGATGAGAAATGGCCACTAGAGCGTTGCTCTCGGGGAACTTCTAGCCCCACAAAAGAAGCCAATTCTTCGATGGCCTCTACGAATTCAAGGCGTTCATATTCCATCATGAAGTCGATGGCGTTGCCATGCACGCCACAACCAAAGCAGTGATAGAACTGTTTTTCTTGGCTTACACTAAATGAGGGCGTTTTTTCATTATGGAATGGACAGCAAGCACCGTAGTTCTTACCTTTTTTCTTAAGTTTCACACGTGCGTCTATGATGTCGACAATATCAAGTCGAGCAAGGAGATCATCAATAAAACTGCGAGGGATGTGTCCTGCCATAAAACCTAAAAGAAAAGATTAAAACGAATGATTAGATACAAACAAGCCGTGCGCTCCAGAGGATAGCACGGCTTGATGCAATTTGATGCGGGCATTTAAGCGAGTTTAGTTCGAACTAATCCGCTGACTTTACCCATATCTGCACGCCCTTGAATTTGCGGTTTCAAGACAGCCATCACTTTCCCCATGTCTTGCATGCCAGCAGCAGCGGACTGGGTGATCGCATCATCAATTAATGCGCTCACTTCATCATCGCTCAACGGCTGAGGCATAAATGCCTCAAGGATAGTGATTTCTGCTTGCTCTGCATCTGCGAGATCTTGACGATTGGCAGCTTCATATTGAGCGACAGAGTCGCGACGCTGTTTAACCATTTTTACCATCACAGCAAGAATATCGTCGTCGTTCAGAGTGATCTGCTCGTCGACTTCTCGTTGTTTGATCGCGGATAAGGCTAAACGAATAGTGCCAAGGCGTACTTTATCCTTGGCTTTCATCGCTAATTTTTGCTCTTCTTTGAGGATATCAATTAGAGCCATAACTCTCGTTCCTTAATGGAAAAAGGTTATTAGTACAGGCGAACGCGACGTGCGTTTTCGCGAGCTAGCTTCTTAGCGTGACGCTTTTGAGCTGCTGCTTTAGCGCGTTTGCGAACGGTAGTTGGTTTTTCATAGTGCTCACGACGACGCACTTCAGAAAGGATACCTGCTTTTTCGCAAGAGCGCTTGAAACGACGTAATGCAACATCGAACGGTTCGTTTTCACGTACTTTAACTATTGGCATATGCCTTTCACCTCAGGGGTTATTCGTTAACGCTGATATTTTGAGGCTTAAACCACAAGATTTCTTGTCTGTTTGCTCGGTTATCAGCTTGATCAAAAATGGTGCGGAATTTTAATCCGATCGCAATAGCTTTGTAAAGCACTTTGTCGATTATAGTCTGTACAAAATTTGTTTACGGAGCCAAGGCGGGGTAACATGGCGGCCATTTCCAATTGTTGATGAAAGCGTGCTGAGAAAATTATGCGCATTATTGGTATTGAAACCTCGTGTGACGAGACTGGCATCGCCATTTATGACGAAGAGAAAGGCTTACTTTCTCATCAATTGTACAGCCAAGTAAAACTGCACGCCGATTACGGCGGTGTGGTGCCGGAGCTTGCTTCTAGAGACCATGTTAAAAAGACCATTCCACTGATAAAAGCAGCGATGGCTGAAGCGAATTTGACGCCTGCGGATATTGATGGCGTGGCTTACACCGCAGGTCCTGGTTTAGTGGGTGCGCTGCTTGTTGGCGCGACGATTGGCCGTAGTTTGGCTTATGCGTGGAATGTGCCTGCGGTGCCTGTTCACCATATGGAAGGGCACCTTTTAGCTCCGATGCTTGAAGATAATCCGCCTCCGTTTCCGTTTGTGGCCGTACTGGTTTCCGGTGGTCATTCCATGATGGTAGAGGTGAAAGGGATTGGTGAATATAAGATCCTCGGAGAGTCTATTGATGACGCGGCCGGTGAGGCGTTTGATAAAACCGCGAAGCTGATGGGGCTTGATTATCCTGGGGGGCCATTGTTGGCTCGTTTGGCTGAAAAAGGAACGCCAGGGCGTTTTAAGTTTCCGCGTCCGATGACGGATCGACCAGGGTTAGACATGAGTTTCTCTGGTTTAAAAACATTTACAGCCAATACGATTGCAGCTAATGAGAATGATGATCAGACTCGAGCGGATATTGCGTATGCCTTTCAAGAGGCGGTGTGTGGCACTTTAGTGATTAAGTGCAAGCGAGCCCTTGAGCAAACTGGCATGAAACGTATTGTTATTGCCGGTGGCGTGAGTGCCAATAAGCAGTTACGCGCAGAGCTTGGCGCACTGGCGAAAAAAATTGGTGGCGAAGTGTATTACCCACGTACTGAGTTTTGTACCGACAACGGTGCAATGATTGCTTATGCGGGTATGCAGCGTTTAAAAAATGGTGAAACAGTCGATTTAGCGGTGCAGGCAACACCTCGCTGGCCGATTGATCAACTTAAACCCATTATTTAGCGGGTGTCGCAACGGTCTCTTTTTAGAGGCCGTTTTGTTCTTTGGTACTTCCGTTTCTGTGGCGTTCTGTATTGATTTTAATTAGCCATTGCTTACATTCTGCTCTGAGCTGTTATCGCTCATATCAATGCTACAATGCCAACCTACTTTACTAATATTGGATTCACAATGAAGACATTTGTTATTGATGATTGCCAGATGCGTTATTTGGATCAAGGACAAGGTGAAGTGCTTGTTTTCGGTCACAGCTATCTGTGGGATAGCGCAATGTGGGCACCTCAGGTGGAAGCGTTGAGTCAACACTACCGCTGTATCGTGCCTGATTTATGGGCGCATGGTCAGTCAGATTTCGCACCGTCATCCATGAACACACTAAAAGATTATGCTCAGCATATTTTGGCTTTGATGGACCACTTATCGATTGAGCAGTTTTCTATTATTGGTCTTTCTGTAGGTGGAATGTGGGGGGCTGAGTTAGCCGTTCTTGCGCCTGCGCGCGTGAAATCATTAGTGATGATGGATACCTTTGTTGGTCTAGAGCCTGAAGTCAGCCATGCAAAATATTTTGCCATGCTCGATGCGATTGCGGCGATGCAGCAAGTGCCATCACCGATTGTTGATGCAGTTGTACCGATGTTTTTTGCAAAAGATGGCGAGCAGAAATCTCCGGCATTAGTGGCTGGATTCAAGCAACATTTATCGGCGCTTACTGGTCAACAAGCGGTGGAAGTGGCTCGGTTGGGGAAAATGATCTTCGGTCGTCGTGACATGATTGAAGAGGTGGAGCAATTGAGGTTGCCAGTGTTGATTGCAGCTGGCGCTGAAGATATGCCTCGTCCGCCTCTTGAGGCTTACTTAATGAATGATGCCATTCACGGCAGTGAGTTAGAGGTTATTGCTAATGCTGGACATATCAGTAACTTAGAGCAACCTGAATACGTTACCGCCATGTTGACCCGTTTCTTGAAAAAAGCGCTTAGCTAGTCTTCCCTTATTAGCGGGTCATGCTTAATCAAAAAAGGCTTCGTAAGAGGCCTTTTACTTATTCGTCATTGACGTTATTTGCAAGCGGGTTTATCCATCATCCAAGCTAGCTCAAGAACCAAGCGTTTTTTTCTCACCCACTTTCGGCTCTGTGCCAGCCAATAACCGTTTAATATTTTGGTGATGACGAAACACGATAAGGCAGCACAGCATTGCTACCGGTAAGGTATATTGCGGTTTGATCAACCAAGTGTAGAACGGAGCGAGCAGCACGGTAACCAAAGCCGCTAAGGATGAATAGCGAAATAAAAATGCCACGCTGACCCAAGTCAATATGATAAGTGCGGTGAGATCTAAACCGATCGGTGCGATTGCTCCCAGTGCTGTTGCAACACCTTTTCCGCCTTTAAAATGAAAGAAAATAGGATACATATGGCCAAGGCAAGCGGCGATGGCGACTAGGCCCAATAGAATGGGGTCAATCCCCAAATAGTAGCTGCCCCATACGGGAATAGTACCTTTGAGCATGTCACACAGCAGTACCGCGATGGCGGCTTTTTTTCCACCAATGCGTAATACGTTAGTTGCACCGGGGTTATTTGAGCCCATATTGCGAGGATCGGGCAGGCGTAATAAACGGCAGATCAACACCGCACTTGAGATCGAACCCAGTAAATAGGCAGAAATGATCATTATCAGTGCGAGTGGTGTCATAAGTACCTCTGCAGTGGAAATGCCCTAAAGCAAGTTCACAAGCCATTGTTAACCATGATGAAAAGCAAAAAAATGTTTTGGATTTCGCATCTCGACTCAGTTTGGGTATATGATATCGCGATTAGGCAAAATAGTACGATTTTTTACGTAATTAGGGTATCCGACCTCTAGAGGAAGAGACGCAAAAATGGACAAAGTCTTTATTGAGCAGCTGACGGTGATCACCACCATTGGTGTGTATGATTGGGAACAAGAGATCAAGCAGAAGTTGGTGCTCGACATCGAAATGGCACACGACAATCAACCCGCAGGTAAAAGTGATGATGTGAGCGATGCACTAGACTACGCACAAGTGAGTCAAGCGGTGGTCGCACATATTGAAAATGGCCGCTTTTTATTGGTAGAGCGTGTTGCAGAAGAAGTAGCAGAGCTTCTGATGCAGCGTTTTTCCGTTCCTTGGGTTAAAATTCGCTTAGCAAAGCCCGGCGCGGTAGCACAGGCATCCAGTGTTGGCGTTATCATTGAACGAGGCGATGCATGACGACGGTCTATGTTGGCGTCGGTTCTAATATTGAAAGACGCAAACATATCGAAGCGGCCATCGAGGAATTGTCGACCATCGGAAATCATCTACAGATCTCGACCATTTACGAATGTGCATCGGTTGGTTTCAATAGTGCGGCTTTTTATAATTTAGTCGTTGCGCTGGAAACAAGGCTTTCGTTGAGTGATTTCGTGGCGCAAATTCGAGCGATTGAATCTCGATGGGGGCGCGACCCGCAGGCGAAAAAATTTCAAGATCGCACCTTAGATCTCGATATCATCTTGTTTGGTGAAGACATTTCAGCGCAAGATCCTGAACTGCCACGCAGTGATATCTTTAAATATCCATTTGTCATACAACCACTTTACGATTTGTCACCGGAACGGATCGTTCCCAATGATGGTCGTAGTGTGCGTCAAATATGGCAACAGGCGATCAACTTAGAATCGCTCACCCCTGTCAAACTTTGGTTCGACATTAATTAATAAGAGTCAGTAATGAGTTATTTAGAAGCGTTTTTTTTGGCTTTGATTCAAGGCTTAACCGAATTTTTACCTATCTCCAGCTCCGCCCATTTAATTTTGCCTTCAGCCATTTTAGGCTGGGAAGATCAAGGTCTTGCCTTTGATGTGGCGGTGCATGTCGGCACATTAGCTGCCGTGGTTATCTATTTTAGGAAAGAAGTCGTGACTTTACTGCGCGCTTTTTTTGCCTCGATTTTTAAAGGCGAGCGCAGTAAAGAATCGAAACTGGCATGGATGATCGTACTAGCAACCATTCCTGCCTGTATTTTCGGCTTTTTTATGAAAGATATTGTTGAACTCTACCTACGCAGTGCTTGGGTGATAGCAACCACCACTATTATTTTTGGTCTATTACTGTGGTATGTCGATAAAAACGCGCCATTAGCGGATGATGAATACCAAGCCGATTGGAAAAAATCGCTGATGATTGGTTTGGCACAAGCGGTTGCGGTTATCCCCGGTACCTCTCGCTCAGGAGCGACCATCACTGCGGCGTTGTATCTTGGTTTTACTCGTGAAGCGGCCGCGCGTTTTTCTTTCTTGATGTCGATTCCTATCATTGTTTTGGCGGGTGGCTATTTAGGGTTAAAGCTGGTGACCAGTGGCGAACCTGTGCATTTTGGTTTCTTAATGACGGGTATCCTGACCTCCTTTATCAGTGCTTATATTTGTATCCATTTCTTCTTAAAACTGATTTCTAAAATGGGTATGACTCCGTTTGTCATTTACCGTTTAATTCTCGGTGGCGGCTTATTTGCGTTCCTAATGATGAGTTAAATAAAGGCTTGTGGTATAAATAGCCATCATTTTCGTGCTGTGTTAGAGCGTCACTTTTTTAAACAGCACGCTTTGTTTATCGTTTACGTTCTCTTTCATAGTGAACGTTTTGAATGGTTATAGATGTGATGCGACTTTTTGCGGTGACATTGGCGTTATTATTCGGTTTATTACAGTACGATTTGTGGCTCGGTAAAAATGGCATTGCTGATTATCGAACCATTGTCGATGAAATTGACGTGCAGCAACAAGTAAACGAAAACCTAACGCTACGAAATTCGGAAATGTTCGTCGAAATTGATGATTTACGACAAGGATTGGACGCGATTGAAGAGCGAGCGCGTCATGAATTAGGAATGATAAAAGCAGGTGAAACTTTCTATCGATTGGTCGGTGAGGATAGTCAATAAATGCCGCACAGTACGCTTTCTCTTACCGCGATTGTACCGGCTGCTGGTGTTGGCAGCCGAATGCAAGCGGATCGTCCGAAACAGTATTTAACCATACACAACAAAACCGTCCTCGAACACACAGTAGCGACACTGCTCGCGCACCCTAATATTGATCGCGTTGTTGTCGCCGTCAGTGACGATGATCCTTACTATTTTGCTCTGCCATTAGCCACTAACCCCAATGTTATTCGCGTCAGCGGTGGTCAAGAGCGAGCCGACTCGGTGCTCTCGGCGCTGCAATATGTTTTAGCTAATTCCCTAGGTGAATGGGTTCTCGTGCATGATGCAGCGCGGCCTTGTCTTACTTTTGCAGATATTGACCGATTGATTACGACAGCTAAAGAGCATCCGGTAGGTGCGATTTTAGCTGCACCCGTTCGAGACACAATGAAGCGTGCTGATGGCGAAAACAACATTGATCATACCGTTGATCGCGTCGGATTATGGCATGCACTCACCCCCCAGATGTTTAGAGCCAAGCCGCTTTTTGAGGCTTTGTCGGACGCATTAGATCAGCAAGTCATCATCACCGATGAAGCATCCGCAATGGAGTGGCAAGGGTTACATCCAGCGTTGGTCGCTGGGCGAGCGGATAATCTCAAAATTACGCAACCCGAAGATCTCGCTTTAGCTGAGTTTTATTTAGGTCGTACTTCTTCACTAGCCGCAATAGGAAATAACCATGATTAGAATTGGCCACGGTTTTGATGTTCATAAATTTGGCGGTGAAGGCCCAGTCATCATTGGGGGAATTGCCGTTCCTTATGAGCAAGGCTTAATTGCTCATTCCGATGGTGATGTCGCCTTGCATGCTTTAAGTGATGCGCTGCTTGGCGCGATTGCCGCAGGTGATATTGGCCGCCATTTCCCCGATACCGATGATAAATGGAAAGGGGCAGATAGCCGTGAATTATTGAAAGATGTCTATCGCCGTGTGAAAGCGCAAGGCTACCGTTTAGGAAATGCCGACGTCACCATTATCGCGCAAGCGCCGAAGATGGCGCCGTATATTGAAGCGATGTGCGCTGCCATTGCGCAAGATCTTGAAACGACGCTAGATAATATTAACGTCAAAGCAACCACAACCGAGCGCCTTGGTTTCACTGGGCGCAAAGAAGGTATTGCTTGCGAAGCGGTTGTCTTATTGATCAAATGTACTACAGATTAAATGCACGGTTGATCAAAGCATAATATTGCCTTAATAAAACGACCCAACAAATTGAAGAGGTAATGGTAATTCACTTACCTCTCCTTCTATGTAAAAACACGTTATTGATGGACTACCGCCAACGAATGGCACGCTCAGTAACGCGCAATAGCGGCTCATGCGTCGCTGTTTTTATTATTACCGCCAACTCGCGTCAGCGACGGATGAAAACATGTCAGATATATTATCTTCATTGGCTTACCTTTGTGGTAAACCAGCCGCTAAAGCCAAAATAAAAGCCAAGCCAGAGCACTTTAAAGTGATTGAAGACTTAGGATTCGAACTGGCAGGAAGTGGTGAACACTTAATGGTTCATATTCGTAAAACTGGTGAAAATACCAGTTTTGTGGTCAATGAATTGGCTAAAGCATGTGGTGTGAAATCAAAAGATGTGAGTTGGGCTGGTCTGAAAGATCGTCATGCGGTTACGCAGCAGTGGCTCAGTGTACATTTACCAAAAGGTGAGACGCCAGATTTCACCGAGTTTTTGGCTCAATATCCGAGCATCGAAATTCTGGAAATTACGCGTCACAATAAAAAGTTGCGCCCCGGTGATTTAGTTGGCAATCATTTTGAAATCACGCTTTCTGAAGTCACCGACACCGCCGAAGTAGTGACGCGATTAGAGCACATTGCCACTCACGGTGTGCCTAATTATTTTGGTAGCCAACGTTTTGGCAATCACGGCAATAACCTCAGTGAAGCGCGTCGCTGGGGAAAAGAGAACGTGCGTTCACGTAACCAAAATCAGCGCAGTTTGTATCTCTCGGCGGCCCGTTCGTGGATTTTCAACCAAATTGTCTCTGCCCGTATCGAGCAAGATAAGTTACATCAATTTATCGAAGGAGATATCGCACTTGAGGGAGAGAAAACGACCTTAGTCACCTTGGCGAATCTTACCGATCTCAATAACAAACTGGCATTGAATGAAGTGCAAATAAGTGCTGCTTTGGCGGGCGATAACGCACTACCGACGCAAGGTGAGGCTTTAGATTTAGAACAAGTTCACCTTGATGCTGAACCTGACTTGATGGCACTGATCCGCAGCAATCGTATGCGTCATGAGCGCCGGGCGCTGATGCTTAAGCCGCAGAATCTTTCTTGGACAGTTGAACAAGACAATGTGACGTTACGTTTTGATTTAGATGCAGGAAGTTTTGCTACCTCAGTCATTCGTGAATTGGTTGAAGAGATAGCGGTTGAACGCGAGTTCTAAGGAAAAAACTCGATGAAGATTTTATTAAGCAATGATGATGGTGTATACGCGCAAGGTTTAAATACCCTAGCACGCGCGCTGGCGGATCTCGCCGAGATCGTGATTGTCGCGCCGGATCGTAATCGGTCAGGAGCCTCCAATTCGCTGACATTAGAGCAGCCGCTTCGTGTGGATCTCATTGCACCCAATACCTATTCAGTGCAAGGCACACCAACCGATTGTGTGCATTTTGCACTCAATGAACTGCTCAAAGATGATCTGCCTGATTTGGTGCTGACAGGCATCAATCATGGTGCGAATTTGGGCGATGACGTGCTCTATTCGGGCACGGTTGCGGCGGCGATGGAAGGGCACTTTCTTGGGGTGCAAGCGATCGCGTTTTCATTGGTCGGGACGGCTAATTTTACTACGGCAGCCCAGATAGCACGCCAGTTGGTCGAACAGCATCTCAATGCCCCGATCCCAACCAATCGATTATTGAATGTGAACGTACCAGATCGTCCATTTGAGGAGTTAGCGGGTATTCAAGTGACGCGTTTAGGTGCTCGCCATCACGCAGAAAGTATGATTAAGCAGAAAGATCCTCGTGGGCATGATATTTATTGGTTAGGTCCTCCGGGTAAAGAGCAAGATGCAGGGCAAGGGACTGATTTCTATGCGATTGAGCATGGCTATGTCTCCTTGACGCCGTTGCAAGTTGATCTCACGGCTCATGAGTCACTGCCAAGTATGGATAACTGGTTGAAGGAAAAAGGGTAATGGCCAATCCACATGCCGACAGATTAATTGAATTTCTGATCGCGAATGGTATCCAAGATCAAACCGTTTTGGATGCCATTCATTGTTTGCCAAGAGAAAGCTTTGTTTCTCAGGCGATGATGCATCAAGCCTATGACAACAACGCCTTGCCGATAGGCCAAGGACAAACGATTTCACAGCCTTACATTGTGGCAAAAATGACGCAGCTTTTAGAACTTGAGCCGCAGAGTAAGGTCTTAGAAATTGGCACAGGATCGGGTTATCAAACCGCTGTGCTTGCCCAGTTGGTTGAGCACGTGTATTCGATTGAACGGATCAAGTCATTACAGTGGGACGCGAAGCGTCGTTTAAAGCAACTTGATATTTATAACGTCTCCACTAAGCATGGTGATGGCTGGTTGGGCTGGGATGCTAAAGCTCCTTTTGATGCGATCATTGTTACGGCGGCAGCTGAATTTGTCCCAAATGCGCTGCTTGATCAGCTTGCGGAAGGTGGCCGTTTAGTGATCCCTGTCGGCAGTAGTGAGCAACAGTTATTGAAAATAGTTCGCCAAGGCGATGATTTTATTTCTAACACCATTGAGATGGTGCGTTTTGTTCCTTTAGTTGCCGGTGATTTAGCTTAGTGATGATGAGTAACCTAAGAAACAGAGTAATAATGGTGCTAATTAGTAGCGTCCTTATCGGATGTGCTGCTCATACTCCTGCACCCGTTTCTGGGCTCAATAAAGACTATAATGCCATTCCTCGTGGTAGTTATCGCGGCAGTTTTTACGAAGTGCAAAAAGGCGATACGCTCTATTTTATATCTTATGTCACAGATAAAAATGTAAACGACTTGATCCGTTTCAATAATTTAAAAAAACCTTACACCATTCATCCCGGTCAAAAACTCAAATTATGGATCCCCAATTACACGCCTCCTGCTTATGGTGGTAATGGTGTAACAGAAGTCATTGTGGCTGCAACCCCTTCGAGCACAATGGCTGGCTTAGTTTCCCCCCCAATGGTTGTAGACGGAGTGAGTAAAAACTCTAATCAAAATAGTGGATCTAATGCCGCAAGTTCTTCGACCAAAGTCGCAAAGAAAGATCCTCCTAAGGTAGTTGAACAATCGAAATCAAAAGAGTATGTTGATTCAAAAGGTAAGCAAAATGTTAATGCTAATGTAACCTTTGCTAAACCAAAAGATGATAAAGTTTCAAAATGGTTATGGCCGACACAAGGGAGAATAATTAAAAACTTTTCAGCAGGCGATCAAGGAAATAAAGGGATCGATATCGCAGGACAGCGTGGTCAATCCATTTTATCAACTGCTGCAGGAACCGTTGTCTATTCGGGAAATGCATTAAGAGGTTACGGCAATCTTGTGATTGTTAAACATAATGATAACTACCTCAGTGCTTATGCTCATAACGATCGGTTACTGGTAAAAGAAGGACAAAGTGTTAAAGCTGGCCAAAAAATAGCAACCATGGGCAGCTCAGGAACCAGTAGTGTTCGTTTACACTTTGAAATTCGTTATCAAGGTAAGTCGGTGAATCCAAAACGCTACTTACCGTAAACATACTTGAAAGAGTCATGTAGCGACATTAGAAAGTAGTAATGTCTTGCTAGCTCGCCAGGGGGAGGCGCTATGAGTATCAGCAATGCAGTAACGAAAGTCGAAGAGTTTGAAGACCAAGAGATCATGGATTCGATTGAGGTTGATGAAGAACTCACCACCACTAAAAGCCAAAGCGATGACGATGTTCAAATCGAAGATGCCAAAGAAGGGTTTGATGCGTCAACAAAAAGCTTAGATGCAACACAGATGTATCTTAGCGAGATTGGTTTTTCTCCATTATTAACAGCTCAAGAAGAAGTACTTTACGCTCGTCGTTCACTGAGAGGCGATGAAGCTGCTCGTAAGCGCATGATCGAAAGTAACTTACGTTTAGTTGTTAAAATTTCTCGCCGTTATGGTAATCGTGGCTTAGCTTTACTCGATCTAATTGAAGAGGGTAATTTAGGCTTGATCCGTGCGGTAGAAAAATTTGATCCAGAACGTGGCTTTAGATTCTCAACCTATGCTACTTGGTGGATCCGTCAAACCATTGAACGTGCATTAATGAACCAAACGCGCACTATCCGTTTGCCAATTCACGTCGTTAAAGAGTTGAATATCTACCTTCGCACCGCTCGCGAGCTATCGCAGAAGTTAGATCATGAACCTACCGCAGAAGAAATTGCGTTCCAACTGGATAAGCCAGTAGAAGATGTCAGTAAAATGCTGCGTCTGAACGAGCGTATCAGTTCTGTCGATACGCCGATTGGCGGCGATGGTGACAAAGCGCTACTCGATATCATCCCAGATGCGAACAATTCTGATCCTGAAATTTCTACGCAAGATGATGATATCCGTGAATCACTACTGAATTGGTTAGATGAACTGAACCCAAAACAAAAAGAGGTACTTGCACGCCGTTTTGGACTATTAGGTTATGAACCGTCCACCTTAGAAGAAGTAGGGCGCGAAATTAACTTAACCCGTGAACGAGTTCGTCAAATTCAAGTGGAAGGCCTACGTCGTTTGAGAGAGATCTTGGTTAAACAAGGCTTGAACATGGAAGCGCTGTTTAATGTTGAATACGACTAAAGGTTGGTTCAACAAGACCTTGATTCATAAAACCATTGATTTATAAAACCGTTGATTTATAAAACTATTGCATAAAAGCACAAAAGGCACCGACTTAAAATCGATGCCTTTTTTATTTGTAATATCAGATTGTTACATTAGCTTCTTCAAGCGATAAAGTGCTTCTAACGCTTGGCGAGGCGTTAGATCGTCAGGATCAATAGCTGCTAATGCCTGTTCGACTTCGCTTGGGTCTGGGATCAAACTGAGTTGATTAGCAATATCTACAGTTGAGCTTTTACTGCTATTAGGTTGTTGCTGGCTTAGTAATTCAAGCTGCGACAGTTTAGCGCGCGCGTTTTTGATCACTGTTTTAGGCACGCCAGCAAGACCTGCCACTGCTAGGCCGTAAGATTTACTTGCCGCCCCTTCTTGAACCGCATGCATAAAGGCAATGCTATCGCCATGTTCCACGGCATCTAAATGCACGTTGGCTAAGTGAGGTAGCTGGTTTGGCAGCTCGGTCAGTTCAAAATAATGAGTGGCAAATAGCGTTAGCGCACCAATTTGGCTTGCGAGCCATTGTGCACTTGCCCAAGCCAGTGATAACCCATCATAGGTACTGGTGCCGCGGCCAATTTCATCCATCAATACCAAGCTATTTTGTGTCGCATTATGCAAAATGTTGGCAGTTTCGGTCATTTCAACCATGAAAGTAGAGCGACCAGAGGCGAGATCGTCCGATGCACCAATACGGGTGAAGATGCGGTCAATCGAACCGATGCGTGCCGCTTCCGCTGGCACATAGCAACCGATATGCGCTAATAAAGTAATCAATGCGGTTTGGCGCATGTAGGTCGATTTACCGCCCATGTTAGGCCCGGTAATAATCAACATTTTTCGTTGCGGGTTGAGCTCAATCGGGTTGGCGATGAAGGGTTCATTCATCACCTGCTCAACGACAGGGTGACGACCAGCTTGGATATGGATAGCCGGATCTTTACTTAAGGTCGGGCGACAGTAATCTAAGCTTTCAGCGCGCTCGGCAAGGTTTTGCAACACATCGAGCTGCGATAGCGAAGATGCAAGGTTTTGCATCTGCTCTAAATGAGGCAACAATAAGTCAAATAACTCTTCCCAAAGCTTCTTTTCCACTGCCAGTGCTTTTGATTTCGAGTTGAGCACTTTATCTTCATGCGCTTTTAGCTCAGCAATAATATAACGCTCGGCATTTTTCAGCGTTTGGCGACGCACATAATGGGGAGGAACAAGGTGACTCTGGCCACGGCTGACTTGAATGTAGAAACCGTGAATTGCGTTGTAGCCGACTTTGAGCGTATCAATGCCGTGACGTTCGCGCTCTTCGGCTTCTAATTTATTCAAGTATTCGGTTGCGCCGTTGGCTAAATCACGCCATTCATCCAGTTCGGCGCTGTAGCCATCGGCAATCACGCCACCATCACGAATCACAACTGGTGGGTTGTCTTTGATCGCTCGCTCAAGCCGTGTGCACAGTTCATCCAATGGCTGCACATGATGAGTTAACTGAACTAAGTGGGGTTGCGACAAGGGGTGCAGTATTTCACTGAGCTGCGGCAATTGCTGCATCGCATGTCGCAGGCGTGCTAAGTCTCTTGGACGAGCAGAACGCAATGCCAAACGTGCAAGAATACGTTCAATATCGCCAATCTGTTTCAGCACAGGTTGTAATTCACTAAACAGAGCAAGCTGTTTCAACTCGCCGATCGCATCAAGGCGTTGATTCAGCGTATCAATACAGCGCATCGGTTGGTGTAACCAGCGTTTGAGCATGCGGCTGCCCATTGGGGTGGCGCAATGATCGAGCACTTCCGCTAAGGTGTTATCAAAGCCACCGGACAAGTTCTGCGTGATCTCTAAATTACGGCGCGTGGCGGCATCTAAGATCACCGAGTGATCTTGGCGATCAAACGTCAGCGAACGAATATGAGGCAATGCAGTGCGCTGCGTATCTTTCACGTATTGAATCAAGCAGCCAGCGGCGCATAAGCCCAGTTTAGCCTGTTCTACGCCAAAACCGACCAAATCACGCGTACCAAATTGTTGGTTCAACTGCTGTTTTGCTGTCTCTAACTCAAATTCCCAAATAGGGCGGCGACGGTTTCCTTTGCGATTGCCCATTAAAGTGACTGGCGTGAAATCTTCAGGGAAGAGCAGTTCGCGTGGTGCGGTGCGTTGCAGTTCGGCGGCCATCGCCTCTTCGGTTTCTGGCTCACTCAGTTGGAAGCGCCCTGAAGTGATGTCTAAGGTTGCGTAGCCAAAGCGACCATCGTGGTGGTAGATGGCAGCAATTAAGTTATCGACTCGCTCAGAGAGCAAGGCTTCATCCGTGACCGTACCGGGCGTGATAATCCGCACCACTTTACGCTCAACGGGGCCTTTGCTGGTGGCAGGATCGCCAATTTGTTCACAAATCGCGACGGATTCGCCCTGCTGTACCAATTTCGCTAAGTAACCTTCCACGGCGTGATAGGGAACGCCCGCCATTGGAATAGGCTCACCCGCAGAAGCACCGCGTTTGGTGAGTGATATTTCCAGCAATTGCGATGCGCGTTTAGCGTCATCGTAAAACAGCTCGTAGAAATCGCCCATCCGATAAAAGAGCAGAATATCGGGGTTTTCGGCTTTCAATTGCAGATATTGCCGCATCATCGGGGTGTGCTGTGGTGAAGACTCGGCGGAAGATGCGCTGGATTTGCTCATGTTATTCGTCACTCGATTATCAATGGCTGACTGTGAAAATGACCACCCTACAGGAATGGCAGCGGCCTTAGCTCTGACATGAGTTAGAAAGAATCGTCAGAACATGCATTTAAAGAGTTGGAGAGGATAACAAACTTCGCTATTGCTGAGCAATCAAGGGATGCTGATGTGGAAGCAAAGCCAAGGGCTAAAAAGTGATGAGCGCGTTCAGCACTGATTAGCCCGTTGGGTTGGAGATTTGATCTAAGAAAAAAGACCGGATGAGAGATAACGATCGCCTCGATCGCAAATGATGGCAACAACCACCGCTCCGGGATTTTGTTGCGCGATTTGTAACGCAGCGAAAACGGCGCCTCCAGAGCTGACGCCAGCGCAAATACCTTCTTGGGTTGCTAAAGCACGAGCCGTATTGATGGCATCTTGCTCTTCGATATCGAGTACCACATCAACACGTGATGATTCAAAAATACCGGGTAAATAAGCTTGAGGCCAGCGGCGAATGCCCGGAATTGCACTGCCTTCTGCTGGTTGTAAACCGACAATGCTTATCTCTGGATTTTTCGTTTTTAGATAGCGAGAAGTGCCCATGATGGTGCCCGTTGTGCCCATACTTGAGACAAAGTGGGTGATTTCCCCGTGGCTTTGTTGCCAAATTTCTGGGCCAGTTGAATCAAAATGAGCTTGCGGGTTGTCGGGGTTATTGAATTGATCGAGTACTTTTCCTTTGCCTTCACTTTGCATTTTTAATGCTAAATCGCGCGCTCCTTCCATGCCTTGTTGTTTGCTGACTAAAATGAGCTCACAACCATACGCTTTCATCGCGTCTTTACGCTCTTGGGTGGCATTATCCGGCATGATTAAAATCATTTTGTAGCCTTTGATGGCGGCCGCCATTGCCAGCGCAATACCCGTGTTGCCGCTGGTCGCTTCAATGATGGTATCGCCCGGCTGGATCTCTTGGCGACGCTCTGCTTGCACTATCATATTGAGCGCTGGGCGATCTTTGACTGAACCTGCTGGGTTATTGCCTTCTAGCTTGATCAATACGGTGCTTGAGGTGTGAGCCGCCAGTCGCTGCAAGCGAACTAAAGGCGTTTGCCCGACATATGCTTCAATCGTTGGAAAGTCCGCCATCATGTTGTCCTTAATTTTTTAGTCGGAAGAGTAAGATGACGTATCCACCTTACCGAGCACTACTATAAAGTCGTGCTGGTAATTGGCATACAATTTATTGCTAGAGTTTATTCCAAAAAGTTCTAGTTATCCTCTTTGTTATAATTCATTTTCCTCATACTCTAATTGCCAAGGACGCCATTTTGGCCGTAGTGATTAGGGAGTAGCAATATATGAAGTTCATCAAGTCAGCCTTAGCCAGCTTATTAGCCGTAGGATCGTTGAATGTTTCGGCCGCGGATCAAACCATTCTCAACTCATCGTACGACATCGCTCGCGAGCTGTTTGCTTCTTATAACCCAGTGTTTGAAAAACACTGGCACCAAAAGACAGGCCAAACAGTGGAGATCAAACAGTCGCACGGTGGGTCATCTGCGCAAGCTCGCTCAATTTTGCAGGGGTTAGCCGCCGATGTAGTGACATTCAATCAGGTAACGGATGTTCAGGTGCTGCACGATCGCGGCAAGCTTATCGATGTTAATTGGCAAGAAAAATTGCCCAATGCAAGCTCACCTTACTACTCCACGACCGCATTTTTAGTGCGCAAGGGGAATCCAAAAAATATTCAAGATTGGGGCGATCTCGCCAAAGCTGATGTGGCTTCTGTATTCCCCAATCCTAAAACTTCAGGCAATGCACGTTATACCTATTTGGCCGCGGTCGGTTATGCACAAAAGACTTTTGGCAAAGAGAACCAAGCCGAACAGGATCAATTCCTCAAACAATTTTTAGCTAATGTAGCGGTATTTGATACTGGTGGCCGTGGTGCGACTACTTCGTTTGTTGAACGTGGTATTGGCGATGTGCTGATTACGTTTGAATCTGAAGTGAACAATATTCGTCAGCAGTATGGCGTGGATGAATATCAAGTTGTGGTACCTAAGACCTCTATCTTGGCCGAGTTTCCCGTGGCCGTGGTGGAAAAAAATGCCAAGCGTAAAGGCACGCTTGAGGTAGCCAACGAATATCTCGCTTATCTGTACAGTGAAGAAGCACAACGTTTGCTGGCTGGGTTTAATTACCGCGTTCATGATGAAAAAGTGAACGCAGAATTTGCTGATCGCTTCCCTGAAGTTGAATTGCTAACAGTTAAGAGCATTGCTGGCGGGTGGGAAAATGCCATGAAACTTCATTTTGCCAATGGCGCGAAGCTTGACCAACTTCAACGTCGTTAATTCGTCATCGCCACCTGCGCTGAGTGTGGGTGGTTTTCTTACGCATCCGTTTTGTTTCGAGGGTTTATGAGCCATTCCTTCACCGCTTCTTTATCTCGCCCACGCCATAAAAGGGTGCTACCCGGATTTGGTATTAGCCTCGGTACTTCGCTGTTTTTTGTCAGCTTAGTGTTGCTATTGCCCGCCAGTGGTTTGATTATGCAAACGAGCCAAATGTCGCTCACCGAGTATTGGCAGGTGGTGGCGGACCCTCGTGTACTGGCCAGTTACAAAGTAACGGTGGGCGCGGCACTCATCGCCTCATTGTTTAATGGCTTGCTAGGATTATTGCTCGCTTGGGTGCTGGTTCGTTATGATTTTTATGGCAAACGTATTCTTGATGCTTTAGTCGATTTACCGTTTGCTTTGCCTACCGCCGTTGCAGGCATCACGTTGGCGACGCTTTACTCATCCAATGGCTGGGTGGGCAGCGTACTTGGCGAGCTTGGAATTAAAGTGGCTTATACCCCCTTGGGGATTGTTGTCGCGATGGCGTTTACCAGTATTCCGTTTGTGGTGCGCACGGTACAACCCGTCTTGGAAGAGATATCCAAAGAAGAGGAAGAAGCGGGAATGACGTTAGGCGCATCAGACAGCGCCGTATTTTGGAAAGTGATCATGCCTTCGATTCGTCCAGCACTATTGGTTGGTATTGCACTCTCATTTACGCGTAGCTTGGGCGAGTTTGGTGCAGTGATTTTCATTGCGGGCAATATGCCTTACGTCAGTGAAATTACCTCATTAATGATTTTTGTACGCTTACAAGAATTTGATTTTCCGGCGGCGAGTGCCATTGCCTCGGTAGTATTGATGGCATCGTTATCGCTGCTACTACTGATCAATCTATGGCAGGGCGCATACCTGCGTCGAATTCATGGACGTTAAGGAACCGATGATGAAAGCACATCAACCGTTACGAGTCGGTGAAGCACCTTGGGTGAAGTGGAGTTTGATTGGCTTTGCGCTGTTTTGGGTTGCATTGTTGCTGATTATCCCGCTAGTGAGCATTTTCAAACAAGCCTTTGCCAGTGGTTTATCGACTTATATTAGTCATTTAATTGAACCCGATACGCGTCATGCCATTGGTTTAACACTGCTAGTTGCGCTACTCACGGTGCCAATTAACTTAGTGTTCGGCGTGTTATTAGCTTGGGCAGTGACTCGTTTTGAATTTCCGGGTAGAAAAATATTAACCACTTTAATTGATATTCCGTTTGCCGTATCACCGGTTGTTGCAGGCCTTCTGTATTTACTGCTTTACGGCAGCAGCGGTTGGTTGGGCGAGTGGTTGTTTGAGCGCGATCTGCAAGTGATGTTTGCTTGGCCGGGAATTTTATTGGTCACGGTTTTTGTGACTTGCCCGTTTGTTGCGCGTGAGCTGATCCCGCTGATGCAGCAGCAAGGCCGATCAGATGAAGAAGCGGCGGTTATTTTGGGTGCATCTTGGTGGCAACTGTTTCGTCGCGTCACCTTACCGAATATTAAATGGGCACTGATTTACGGTGTCATCCTAACCAATGCACGTGCCATTGGTGAATTTGGCGCAGTAGCGGTTGTGTCGGGCAATATTCGTGGTGAAACCAATACCTTACCGCTACATGTGCAGCTACTGTATGAAGATTATCAATCGGAAGCGGCGTTTGCTAGCGCCTCGCTATTGGCTTTCATTGCATTATTAACCTTAGTTTTTAAAGCTTATGTTGAATGGCGTCAACACAACAATCAGACAAAAACGAACAGAGAGCAAGAGACGGTATGAGTATACGTTTAGACAACATTTCCAAACAATTTGGTCAATTTCAAGCGCTCTCTCCGCTCTCGTTACAGATTGATGATGGCGAGATGATTGGCTTACTTGGTCCTTCAGGCTCAGGCAAAACCACTTTGTTGCGCATTATTGCCGGCCTTGAAGGTGCTGATAGTGGAACCATTCATTTTAGAGATCGCGATGTGACTCATGTCCACGTCCGCGAGCGCCGAGTTGGCTTTGTGTTCCAAAACTACGCACTTTTTCGTCATATGACGGTGGCCGACAATGTCGCGTTTGGTTTGCAAGTGATGGATCGCCGTCATAGACCAGCGGCGGCGGAGATCACCAAAAGAGTCAAACAGCTATTGGATATTGTACAACTTGGCCATTTAGCTGAGCGCTATCCTGAACAACTGTCCGGCGGGCAAAAGCAGCGCATCGCCTTGGCTCGCGCTCTTGCAACAAAGCCGGAAGTGCTACTGCTGGATGAGCCTTTTGGCGCACTGGATGCCAAAGTGCGTAAAGAATTGCGCCGCTGGTTGCGCAGCTTGCACGAAGAGCTCGGTTTTACGAGCGTATTTGTCACCCACGATCAAGATGAAGCACTTGAACTCTCTGATCGCGTGGTCGTGATGAGCAATGGCCGCATCGAACAGATCGACTCGCCAGTGCAGCTTTATGCTCAACCGAACAGTCGCTTTGTCTTTGATTTTTTTGGCAATGTGAATGTCTTCCAAGCCAACTGGAATAACGAGCAGTGGGTCAATGGTCAATCGTTTATCTTACCGCCGAAAGATCACGCGATTAATCAATCAGGGAAGTTGTATGTGCGCAGCCATGAGTTGAGCCTATCGAACAAACAAAATAGCCAAGCTTCATTGCCTTTTGAAGTGGTCTCTGTCAATCCTGTTGGCGCGGAAGTGCGAGTGGAACTCGCGCCAGTCGGCTGGGAGAGTGAGCAATTATGGGAAGCAAAATTAACCCATAGAGCATTGAGTGAACAACCACTCACACGAGGCGACAAAACCTTTGCTACACCACAAGTGGGCTACTTTTTTGGTGGGGAGAGCAGCACTCCGCACACCATTCGTTGGCCATTCTTAGACGCAGATAGTTTAATGTTTGAGATCTAAATACAACGGACGAACGATTGAGAATGGGTACGCTTGCGTGCCCATTCTGTTTTCTGGAGATTCAATCTGCTATAAAGGTTCAAGCGAAAATAACGTGGTTTTGGAGAAGGCGTAATGAAGGCGATTTTTGCATTAAGTGAGCAATTAGGTCAGCAATTGTTAGCACAAAAAGAGATCCTCACCAGTGCTGAATCATGCACTGGCGGTGGTGTGGCATTTGCACTTACCGAGGTTGCAGGAAGTTCGGCTTGGTTTGAACGATCGTTTGTGACCTACAGTAATCTTGCTAAACAAGAGATGCTCGGTGTCAAAGCACAGACACTGGTGGATTTTGGCGCGGTTTCAGAACCCGTTGTGCGCGAAATGGTACAAGGAGCACTTTTGCATTCCCAAGCCACGATTGGTGTAGCGATCAGTGGTATTGCTGGTCCTGACGGTGGTAGCGCAGAAAAACCAGTGGGAACCGTATGCTTTGCATGGGCTTCTAAGCAAGGCTGGGAACGTGCTGAGACGCTTTGTTTTAAAGGCGATCGCGCACAGGTGCGCAAGCAGGCGATTACTCATGCATTACAAGTGGTGAGTCACTTTTTATCGCAGCCAAATTGAACCTAGTCGAAATTTTTTCGACACAGCTATAGACACTGTATGAATCAACAGTATAATTAACCCCAATTGGCGACTAAAGAGTCGATAAAAAATTTAACGAGCCGCTACCCACAGCGACAGTTTGGAGAAAGTAATGGACGAAAATAAGCAGAAGGCGCTAGCCGCAGCACTGGGTCAAATTGAAAAGCAATTTGGTAAAGGTTCGATCATGCGCCTTGGTGACAACCGTACAATGGATGTTGAAACCATTTCTACCGGTTCACTTTCTTTGGATATTGCATTGGGTGCTGGCGGTTTACCAATGGGACGTATCGTTGAAGTCTACGGCCCTGAATCATCAGGAAAAACAACCTTAACGCTGGAATTGATCGCAGCAGCACAACGAGTGGGTAAAACCTGTGCTTTTATCGATGCAGAACATGCCCTTGACCCAATTTATGCTAAAAAACTGGGTGTGAACATCGATGAGCTGTTGGTTTCACAACCTGATACGGGTGAACAAGCGCTTGAAATTTGTGATGCCTTGGCCCGTTCTGGTGCCATTGATGTTATCGTCATTGACTCTGTGGCTGCACTGACACCAAAAGCTGAAATTGAAGGTGAAATGGGCGATAGCCACATGGGCTTGCAAGCACGTATGCTTTCTCAAGCGATGCGTAAGTTAACGGGTAACCTAAAACAGTCCAACTGCATGTGCATCTTCATTAACCAGATCCGTATGAAAATTGGTGTGATGTTTGGTAACCCTGAAACCACAACAGGTGGTAATGCCCTTAAATTCTACGCTTCAGTTCGTTTAGATATTCGTCGTACAGGCTCTATTAAAGAGGGTGACGAAGTCGTGGGTAACGAAACGCGTATTAAAGTGGTGAAGAACAAAATCGCGGCTCCCTTTAAACAAGCGGATACTCAAATTCTTTACGGACAAGGTTTTAACCGTGAAGGTGAATTGGTTGATCTTGGCGTGAAACATAAATTGGTTGAGAAAGCGGGTGCTTGGTATAGCTATAACGGTGATAAAATTGGTCAAGGTAAAGCAAACGCCTGTAAATTCTTGAGAGAGAATCCAGCCGCCGCCATGGCTCTTGATACTAAGTTACGTGAAATGCTGCTCAATCCAGCCGAGTTAATTGTTGAAGAACCTATTTTGAGCGAAATGCCTCAAGAAGAAGAGTTGTAATCTTCTCCACGTTTATATTTCAACAAAGCCCTGCAATGCAGGGCTTTGTTTTATCCATGACCAATAGGGACAGTATGTATTCCTCTAAATTCAAATCGACGTTATCGTGCAAAGAGTGCGCATTGCAATTACTGAGCCGACGAGATCACAGCGAGCATGAGCTACAGCAAAAGCTCATGAGTAAAGGGTATGATTCGGAAATTATCGTTCAAACCATGAGTTACTGCCTTGAGAACCATTATTTGGATGAACTGCGCTATGCCGCAAGTCAAATAAGACAACATGTCACTAAAGGTCATGGTGAGCGGCGTATTCGACAAGAGCTGAACCAAAAAAGAGTCAGTAGCGATGATATTGAAACCGCTTTACATCAAGAGCCTCAAGATTGGTTTGAATTGGCAAAAGCGGTGGCTGAAAAAAAATTTAGAGAACCTGCGGAAAAAGGTTCAAAAGAACATGCCAAACAAGTGCGTTTTTTGCAGTATCGAGGCTTTAGCTTCGAGCAAATTAGCTACGCTTTATCATCATCGGAAGCTTAACTCTTCGTCTGATCCGCAATTTATTTCCTGCCATGCCTTTTCTATAAGAAAACTAGTCGAACTCTTGTCCATGCTTTACAATAACGCAAAATTCTAACTTGAGTATTTCAGGAAGAGCTGCATGTTTATGAGCACTGATGAGGTTCGCCGCGCGTTCCTCTCGTTCTTTGAAAGTAAAGGACACCAAATTGTTGATAGTTCATCATTAGTCCCCGCTAATGACCCAACCCTGTTGTTCACAAATGCAGGAATGAACCAATTTAAAGATTGTTTTCTTGGTTTAGAAAAGCGTGCTTATACACGTGCAACAACGGCGCAACGTTGTGTGCGAGCTGGTGGTAAGCATAACGATCTGGAAAACGTTGGTTTTACCGCTCGTCACCATACCTTTTTTGAAATGTTGGGTAACTTCAGCTTTGGTGATTACTTCAAAGAAGACGCTATTGCATACGCGTGGGAGTTTCTTACTGTAACACTCAAGTTGCCCGCTGATCGTCTACTGGTTACCGTGTATGAAACCGATGATGAAGCATTTGATATCTGGAATAAAAAAGTAGGCATTCCGGCTGAGCGCATTATTCGCATTGGCGATAAACCGGGTGGTAAAGCTTATGAGTCAGACAACTTCTGGCAAATGGGTGATACGGGTCCGTGTGGTCCTTGTACTGAAATTTTCTATGATCATGGCGATCATATCTGGGGTGGTCCTCCTGGTTCTGCAGAGGAAGATGGCGATCGTTTCATTGAAATTTGGAACAACGTCTTCATGCAGTTTAACCGTCATGCCGATGGCACGATGGAGCCACTTCCAAAACCTTCCGTTGATACCGGTATGGGTATTGAACGTATTTCTGCGATCATGCAGGGTGTTCACTCAAACTATGAAATTGATGTGTTTCAAGCCTTGATTAAAGCCGCCGCTGATGTAACGGGTTATGACGATCTTTCCAATCAATCGCTACGCGTTGTTGCTGATCACATCCGTTCTTGTGCTTTCTTGATTGTGGATGGTGTGATGCCATCGAATGAAGGCCGTGGCTATGTACTGCGTCGGATTATTCGTCGAGCGGTGCGTCATGGTAATAAATTGGGCGCACAAGGTGCCTTCTTCCACAAACTGGTTGGCCCATTAGCACAAGTGATGGGAACGGCTGGTGAAGAACTGAAAAAGCAGCAAGCGCTTGTAGAAAAAGTGCTGCGCATTGAAGAAGAGAACTTCGGTCGCACTCTTGAACGCGGTATGGCGATCCTCAATGATGCACTCGATAATTTAGAGGGTAGCGTACTGGATGGTGAAACTGTCTTTAAACTTTACGATACCTACGGTTTTCCGGCTGATTTAACGAATGATGTTGCACGTGAACGTGAGTTGACCATTGACGAACAAGGTTTCGAAAAAGCGATGGAAGAGCAGCGTCAACGAGCGCGTGAAGCGGGCCAATTTGGCACTGACTACAATGCAATCATTAAAGTTGATACCAATACCGCTTTCTGTGGCTACAGCGCGACACAAGGCGAGAGCCGCATTGCCGCTATGTTTGTTGACGGCAATGAAGTTGACACTCTATCTGCGGGTGATAAAGCGATTTTGATCTTGGGCGAAACACCTTTCTACGCTGAATCCGGTGGTCAATGTGGTGATGCGGGTGTTATTCAAACGGCCACGGGCTTGTTTAAAGTTGAAGATACACAAAAACTCGGCAACGCCATTGCTCATCACGGTGAACTCATCGAGGGCGTACTCGCCAAAGGCGATGAAGCGAAAGCCATTGTTGATGCTAAGCGCCGCGCTGCAATTTCACTGAACCACTCCGCCACACATTTGTTGCATGCTGCACTTCGCCAAGTATTAGGTACGCACGTGGCGCAAAAAGGCTCATTGGTAAAAGCGGAAAGCTTGCGTTTTGACTTCTCTCATTTAGAAGCAATGACGCCCGTAGAGCTAAAAGAAGTGGAACGTCTAGTGAACGCGCAAATTCGCCGTAACCACACGATTGAAACCAATATTATGGACATCGAAGCGGCAAAAGCCAAAGGTGCTATGGCACTGTTTGGTGAAAAATACGACGATGAAGTTCGTGTATTGTCGATGGGTGATTTCTCAACCGAACTGTGTGGTGGTATTCACGCAAGTAACACCGGTGACATCGGCCTATTCAAAATAGTTTCTGAAGGCGGTATTGCTGCTGGCATTCGTCGTATTGAAGCGGTGACGGGTGAAGGCGCGCTGGATCTATTGGATCAACAGCAGGCTCAATATGAAGTCAAAGTGGCTGAAATGGCGGCTAAAGCGAAATCTTTGGAAAAAGAGTTGCAGCAGTTAAAAGATAAGCTTGCAGCGAAAGAAAGTGCCAATCTGATCAGCAATGTAAAAGAAATTGCGGGTGTGAAAGTACTAGTTGCTCAACTTAATGGCGCCGATAACAAAGCGCTGCGTGGTATGGTTGATGAGCTAAAAAATCAGTTAGGCAGTGGCATTATCATGCTGGGTAATGTGGCTGATGATAAAGTGGGTTTGATTGCGGGTGTGACCAAAGATCTTACCGCCAAAGTTAAAGCAGGGGAGCTGGTAAATATGGTTGCCTTGCAAGTAGGTGGTAAAGGTGGCGGTCGTCCGGATATGGCTCAAGCGGGAGGTACGGATGTTAATGCCTTGCCTAGCGCTTTAGCTTCCGTAGATGCTTGGATTGCTGAGCATCTATAAACCGTTGTAATAAGTCACGCTCAATCACTGTTTTTTGATTGGGCGTAATTTTATTTACCAAACCAAGTGGTCTAATTGGCGCAATAGGATACGAGCCAGTTATCTGCTTGGTTTTGTTTTTGTAACTACTGAATCGATACTCAACATAGTGCTCTGCTTTCGATTTGGTCCTAATGAGACTTTGGTCTTGGGAAGGTGAAGATAGGTGAAAAAGCCCCTTATCGTGCAAAAGTTTGGCGGAACCTCGGTGGGTTCAATAGAACGAATCCATACCGTCGCTGAACACATCATTAAGGCGAAGAATGATGGTAATCAAGTTGTTGTAGTTGTTTCTGCAATGTCAGGAGAAACCAATCGACTGTTGGGCTTAGCACAACAAATCGATAGTGTACCAACTGCAAGGGAACTTGATGTTTTGCTCTCTGCTGGTGAGCAAGTGTCTATGGCGCTATTAGCGATGACACTCAATAAATTAGGCTATTCAGCTCGCTCACTAACCGGAGCTCAAGCGAACATTGTGACCGATAATCAACACAATGACGCGACGATTAAAATGATTGATACTCGAACGATTACCGAGTTGCTGGCACAAGATCATATTGTGGTGGTAGCGGGTTTTCAGGGTGTGAATGAGAATGGGGATATCACCACTTTAGGACGTGGAGGTTCTGACACTAGCGCTGTGACGCTAGCGGGAGCTCTTAAAGCCGATGAGTGTCAAATATTCACTGATGTGGATGGCGTTTACACATGTGATCCACGTGTGGTTGCAACAGCTCAAAAATTAGAGATCGTTGATTTCCCGTCAATGGAAGAAATGGCACGTAAAGGCGCTAAAGTTCTGCATTTACCTTGTGTGCAATATGCGTGGGAAAATGAAGTTCCTTTACGCGTATTGTCTACTTTTGATGTAAACGCAGGCAGTCTAATCAAAGGTGAGCAGTGTCATAAAGCAGTATGTGGCATTGCGATTCAACGCGACATGGCGCTTATTACTGTGCAACATGATCATTTCCCGAGTTTAGCCAAGCAGTGCCAAATGCTCGGTGTGGAAGTGTGGAGTGTGATCGAAGAGGCAGAATGGACAGGTGTCATTATAAAACGAGACGCTTGTGCTAAATTAGCTCTGGTTTTCAATGACAAAATCCGTAATAGTGAACCCGTTAGTTTATTGACCACGGTAGGTTTGCTGGCTCAGGAATTAGTTGAACGCTCATGTGAATTACTTGCAGAACAAGGGATCGAAGTGAGTTCCCTTTCGGTTGATAAACAATCGTTAATGCTAGTTATGCAGCCACAACATGTTGATAAGGCAGCCAATATTTTACATGAGGCCTATATAACGTCAGATGAGCTATTAGCTTTTCACCTAAAACATGTCTCTTTAGGGTGAGAGCGCACTAATAGATAGTTTACGAAAATATAACTTTTAGTGGATAATAGCGCAGTTGCAATATAATACAGAGATTACTCAAGGAGCAAAGAATGCTAATTTTGACTCGCCGTGTTGGCGAAACACTAATGATCGGTGATGAAGTGACAGTAACAGTTCTTGGTGTAAAAGGTAACCAAGTGCGTATCGGTGTGAATGCACCGAAAGAGGTTTCTGTCCACCGTGAAGAAATCTACATGCGCATTCAAGCTGAAAAAGGTAATGGTAGTGTTGCACCTAGCAACTACTAATTATCACAAGGAAGGCTAGCGAATTTTGCTGGCCTTTTTTATGCTTTGAAGTCACTGATATGACAGAAAAGTTTAATTTCACAGCGCTTTGATTAAATAGCCAACGGTTGATTTGATTTTTGTCGCTTTTACCAAGAAAGTGTTTGACATATTTTTGGTAAAAAGTAATATGTGCCTCCGCAAGACGGTGAGGTGGCCGAGAGGCCGAAGGCGCTCCCCTGCTAAGGGAGTATACGGTTTATAGCCGTATCGAGGGTTCGAATCCCTCCCTCACCGCCATTCTTGCTTATTTGGTTTAGCATCCAAATAAAGAACAATGTGCGTCCTTAGCTCAGCTGGATAGAGTACCTGGCTACGAACCAGGCGGTCGGAGGTTCGAATCCTCCAGGACGCGCCATATTCTTTCGTAAGATTGAATGTGAAAATGCGGTGAGGTGGCCGAGAGGCCGAAGGCGCTCCCCTGCTAAGGGAGTATACGGTTTATAGCCGTATCGAGGGTTCGAATCCCTCCCTCACCGCCATTTATTGACCATGAGTCAATTTTTTTGTTCAGAAATAAAATTTTTGTGATGTAATTCACATCTTGCGCGCTCATAGCTCAGCTGGATAGAGTACCTGGCTACGAACCAGGCGGTCGGAGGTTCGAATCCTCCTGAGCGCGCCACTTATTTAAAGTTAGTGATACTGTCATTAACTCTGCGCG